>OGQQ01001156.1_pt1 | contig 21884 bp, 18 predicted proteins | sample 1553281 | NCBI WGS metagenome assembly OGQQ01 (sample SAMEA2579937, study PRJEB22360) | human gut metagenome | biome: human gut; feature: human-associated habitat; material: faeces | place: Denmark | collected 2008/2010 | reverse complement strand
TTCTAATGGAGAATTAGTATATTCAAATCAGGAGAAGAAAAATGAACGAGAAAAAGATTTATAGTGAAGAGTATTGTGCTGCGTGCTATTTCAGAACAGTTGCTGAATATCCAAAGAAAAAATGTTTAATACAATTAACAGAAAAATGTAATTTGCGTTGTGAACACTGTTTTGTATCAGCAAACGGAAACGGTCAAGAAATGGACTTTGTAAAAATAAGGGACAATATACTGCTTCAACTTTTAAAAAGTAATGTAAGTAAAGTAACATTAACTGGTGGTGAACCATTTGTATATCCTCAATTATTAAACGTTATAGAATTATTACTTAAAAATAATATTACTGTTAGTATATGTACCAATGCAACTTTGATTACAGAATCATTTTTGGATTGTTTGAAAGGATATAATAATTATCATTTTAATGTGAGCTTAGATGGATTTTCGCCATCTTCGCATGGTAAATTTAGAGGAAATGACAATATAAAATTATATAACACCATCATTAATAATATAAAATTATTAGGGGATAGAAGAGTGCTTAATGGAATATTAGTGACTCCTAATGTTTATTCATCATTACAAGAGTATATACAATTATGTGAATTTGCTAAGATGTGCCATGCAAAATATGTTTTGATGAATCCATTGTCGCAACTTGGCCGAGGAGAAAAATCTTTTAATTTAGCATTTGATAATCATCAGATGAATGAATTAAAACAAGCTACGCAGAAGTTTAATGATGAAAATATGGAAATGGTATATATAAGATTCCCCAACAATAAGAAAAAACCATTGAGCGAGTGTGTTGCTGGTAAGATTATGTATATCTTTACTAATGGAGATATTGCATTTTGCCCTTATATGGTTTTTGCAGCAAAAAACGAGGGGAGTTTATATGATACGAATGAATTCATATTAGGAAACATTTTTGAACAAAATTTTGATTGGGAAAAAAGTTTGAACAATTATACATTTCCTGTCAGATATAATGAGGTATGTATCGGATGCGATAATCAAGAATGTAAAAAGGGATGTTATGCCGCAAAAATGTCACGAAATGCTGGCTTAGCGGAGAGAGATCGGGATATATGCCCTTTGGAATACAGATAAGGAGAATAAAAATGGGATTTTTTATTACCGTTGAAGGACCAAATGGGGTTGGAAAATCAACGTTTATCAAAAAGCTAGAGGAAGTTTTTTCATCCAAATACAAGATTTATGTAACAAGGGAACCTTCTGATACAGAATTTGGCAATTATGTGAAGAAAAATGAAGGAGGGTTGTATGGGGAGGCCTATGCTTATTTGATTGCTGCCGACAGAAGTTATCATCTTAATAATTATGTAGAACCAGCGTTAGATAGAGGGGAAATAGTAATCAGCGATAGGTATATAGAATCGAGTCTTGTATTGCAAGTATACGATGGAGTAATGATGGAAGATGTTTGGCGATTAAATTGTAGTTTTAGAATACCGGACTTAAGTATAATATTGCTAGGTGATGAAAGCACAATTTCAGGTAGATTATGTCAAAGAGATATATTGACTCATTTTGAAAAAAAACTGACCAGAGAAGATGAGATAAAAGGGTACATAAAAGCTGCGAAGTTTTTAAAAGATAAAGGGTTTAATGTCGTGTTATTTAAAAATAATACAGAAACAGATATGATAAACAATATAAACAAAGTGAGGAATATTATTATTCAGCTAGAAGGGAGAATTGTAGATGAATAAAAGTGTAAGTTTTTTGTCTTTAAATGTCGGTAACCCTTCATTAGAACGTGCAAAAAAACAATGTAGATGGTTGGAGAAAAGAGAAGAGGATGTATTTGTTTTAACAGAAACAAAGGTCAGCCAAGGATGCGCATACATAGAGGAGTTTTTTTTGCAGTATGGGTATGATTTATTTTCAATGAATTCTTCATTGAATTTTGATGTGAGCTTCCCTAAATCGCAAACGGGAGATTTGGGAGTGATGATAGTAAGTAAATATCCAATAAAAAAGAGTTCTAACTTTTTTGCAAAAGACAGTATTTTTTATTCTAGGCAATTGGAAACCATTATATCTGTAAATGATAAGATTATAAGTGTTATGGGGTTATATGTACCATCAAGAGATAGGAGTGATAAAAAAATTTTGAGAAAGAAATCTTTTCTTAATAGTATTAAAGAATTTATAAATGATTCAAATAATATATCTAGAGTGCTTATGGGGGATTTAAATATTTTGGAAAGAAATCATATTCCTCATTATTCTTCTTTTTTTGAATGGGAATACGATTTTTATGATGATTTAATTGATAAAGGTTATATTGACACATATAGGCATTGTAATAATGAAAAACAGGAATATAGTTGGGTTGGAAGAACTAATGATGGATATAGATACGATTATGGCTTTGTTTCAGCAGATTTAAAGACCAATATTTTAGATTGTCGATATCTTCATGAAACAAGAAAAAATGGACTTACAGATCATTCGGGTATTGTAATAGAGTTAGAGATTTAAATTTGCAGTTCTCAGATTTCACAGAATTACCTCATGCTAGCACTAGATAGATAAAGTAAAAAAGAGAATTTCCTTGACTCTATTTTGGCTCCAAATATTTGGTCTGGCAAAAATACGAGAAAATTTTTAAAGAATAAGAAGAATAAATTCGATAAAAATCAGGGAAAAATAGCCAGTTGAAGTTATCCGCCGAGGAGTTTGAGTGATGATAGTCAGTGAAAGAATTTTTTTGATGCTTAATCAAAAGCAAATGAGTCAAAAAGAGTTTGCAGAGAGAACGGGGATTTCGCAGAGTACAATCAGTGATTGGAAAAGAAAGAAAACAAATCCCTCAGTTGATAAAATCTTAAAAATATGTGAGGTCCTGCAGGTGACGCCATATGAGTTATTGGCGGAAAATGTTGATGAAAAAGGAAAATGCATGGACTATGATATCGCGTTGAATAAGGATGAGCATCTTTTATTGGAAGGATACAGAAAACTTGAAAAGGGACAGAGGGAAAGGCTGCTTGGATATCTCAGCGCTCTAAAAGACATAAGATAAACCATGAACTTAAACATTAAAATGCATGTGGAATTGACATGCATTTTATTAAGTGATATAATTCGTATATACGTAACGTATAAACGGATACTGAAAGGAGAAGTACATGGGAATATTCATTTATTTAGCAATTTCAAAATCTGTTACTTCGCATGAATGGGAAAAAGTATATGCAGAAACGTTAAAATGTATCGAAGCGTTTCCTCTTGCGGAGATAAAGAATGTGTCAATACAGGGAATTGAAACAATTTGTCTTGTGCGAACAGAGGAAACGAGAAATACAGATGGCAAGGACACAAAATCAAGTTGGTCGGCACATGGGGATTATGTTACCATGCACAGTGCAGAAAAATACTATTTGTCTAATAAGACAATAGGTGATAAATGGGAACCGAACGCAGGTGACGCAATGCTTGGAATACTGCCTGTATATTTTAATTATAATCCAGAAGAGCCGCGGTTTAATCACATATATGACATATGGGGAGCAAAAACACAAGGAGAGCCGTATCATATATACCTGTTGGCAATCGCATGTCTGATAGAAGCAAGACTTGGGGAGAAAGCGTTTATATATGGGGAAATTACGAGAGGACAGTGCAGGAGAGCGGTTGAAATAGTAAATGAACAGCTTGACATCCCTATAGATATGCCTGCTCGCTGCGATATCGAGCGATTCTTCAAAAGGGTTTCTAAACTGCCGCTTAGTGAGGAAGAAAAGCTGCGGGTTTTTACTGAATTGTTTTTGGGCAATCAAGATTCCGATTTCAGAAAAAGAGTTAGGATGTTGTTTTCGGCTGAGGCGTTCAGAAAATATTGGGAAAAATGCTTTCACCAATACAGCGTAGGGAGTTATGGGTTTAACGATGTGTTGCATAAATATCTTTTGTGGGGATTTGATTTGGATACATTATGCGACCTGGTGGATTTTGAGGGAGAAAACAGTGACAGCCAGTATGAAAAATTTGTAAAAAGCATAATGGATACAAAGCTTTATGTTGTAGAAAAGGACTGCACAGATGTACTGGATATTGATATGGAGGAAGAGCAGCCGTATAGTATTGCAACGCTATTTGCCCAGTTTATGTTTGCCGGGGCAAGGAATAAAAATGTGGAGCGCTATATTCCGCTTTCTGAGATTAAGAGCACTCTGCGCAGTAAGCTTGCCGGAAAATGTGATGTGGAGAAAATTATTGATGACTATTTGAATAATGAGAAGCGCTTACATGATATGGCAGAAAATGAAGAAAACTTAACTGAGCAAGAGCGAGATGAAGTTACGATAAACAATGCCTCACATATTTTTAATAGTTATGTCAATGCAGGTACAGAAAAAATGAAGAGGGATTATGAAAATTATGATATATCAGATTATGAAGACCTTATTTTTTACGAGAAGGGTGATACGATTCGGCCCGGGATTGAGGACAATTTGAAAGAGATATTTGATTTTTATCAGGGCCTGCTGGAAGAAGAGCACTACAAAACGCTGCTTGCGGGTGCACCGCATAGAAGATGTGAATGGCTGGTTGAGCAAAACCGTTCTTTATTGCTTAGAGATAAAGATTGGGAGAAGATATTTATAGATATTGAGGAAAATCAAGAATCCTTCGCAAGATATTATCCAATGGTAAGGGTACAGCTGAACAGTGATGGAATTGCTGCAATAATTAAAGGGCTTGTGATAAATGATGATTTATACAGATATTGCGTTGAATCGAGAAAATAGAAAGCAATCATGCAGCTGTAAAAATCTACAAAGGAGAACCCGTGTATCTGACCAAGAATGGTAGAGGGCGTTTTGTAGTTATGGATACTGAAGATTACGAACGTGACTGTGCAGAGAAAAAAATTCTGATAAAGCAGCAGGAAGCTGAAGAAGCTTCTGAAAAGAAATTCGTCACAAACTTTGTAAATACATTACTTTTAATAAAATTTCGAGAAATACGAAATTATTTCCGCTTCCTTTTCTGGTTGTCCGTATTTTTGTACAGGGCAAGTGATAGTATCAAGTCAGAAAGAAACAATCGGACTTAAAATGGGGAAAGGAGTTATCGGTATGAGTCAGAGAAATTTAAAAGTTATCAGTATTGAAAGTGCGGATAAGGTGTATCACAACAAAAACTGTCAGTACGCTTTGAGAATGAGAAAGAAAAATAAGACAATGGTAACAAAGCAGGAGGCAAAGCAGATGGGATACCGCCCCTGTAAGTGCTGTAATTCTATGAGTTATCGGTTTAAAGAAGAGCGAAATATGGCGGAGAATTTCAGCAAGAAGAATCAGATGGAAACATATTTTTTGAACAGTATTTTGTATGTGAAAACGGAGATAGGTCTCTGGAAGATTGTGTATTCGCGGAAAAATCAGAAATGTATACTCTATCACGGGAATTTCCCGTATAAGGAATTGGATATTTGCGATGCGGATACGGCAAAGTATCACATACAGAGAGATAGTAAACATGCGAATACCATCATGCAGCATTTGGAGTATATTTTAAAACATGACAGATTCCGCAAACAGGTCGAGGAAGCCGGAGGGAATGAAATGGCGGTGAGCATGAACAAGAAATATGCAAAACAGAGAAGGCACCGCATGCAGCGGCAGGCATACAGAAGGCTCAATCATATTTTTGCGGTGCTGGAACAGGAGCATGCCGAATATGTAAAGCTGTCATTTTGTTAGAGGACGATTGAGGAAGGAGAAGATGATGATGTCAAAGATGTATTTTACGCTTACAGGAACGAGACACTATCACGGGTGTTCATTTTTAAAGCCGGGGATGCGGGTTGAATTAGAGAAAGAACCGGATAATAAATATGATAAAGAGGCGATTGTGGTAAAATTGGCAGGGCTGGATAAAATCGGATATGTTGCCAACAGTTTTTATACTGTGCTGGGGGATTCCTTGAGCGCCGGACGCATTTATGATAAGATTGGAAATAAAGCGAAGGCAAAAGTTGTATTTATCACAGAGAACGGAATCCTTTGTAAGGTTTGTAAGAAAAGTATCAAAAACATGCAGACCGGGAAGGAAAATGTTTTGTAAAAGGTAAAATCGAAAGCAATAAGGCGGGGATGAGCGTATGGCTGTGCAATTTCAGAAATTAAAGACATTGTATATAATGAAGATACTTTTGGAAAAGACAGATGAAGACCATCTGTTAAATGCAACGGAATTGTGCAGCATTTTGAAAAATACGTATGGAATAGAGACAGACCGCAAGACGATTTACAATGAGATTGATACCTTGAAGCATTTTGGAATGGATATCATCCAGAAAAAGGGAACTTCGCCGGGATACTATGTGGGAAGCCGGAGCTTTGAACTGCCGGAGCTGAAGCTTTTGGTGGATGCGGTGCAGTCATCCAAATTTATTACAGAAAAGAAATCGCGGGAGCTGATACAGAAACTGGAAGGACTCTGCAGTAAATATGATGCAGAGAAACTGCAGCGGCAGGTATTTATTTACAATCGGATTAAAACAGAAAATGAGACGATTTATTATAATGTGGACCAGATTCATACGGCGATTTATCAAAACAGGAAGGTTCGCTTTCAGTACTGCGAATGGAGCGCTAAAAAGGAATTGGTATTCCGCAGGAATGGCGCTTTCTATGAAATCAGCCCTTGGGCGCTCAGCTGGGATGATGAGAACTATTATCTGATTGGATTCGATGAAGAAAATGCGCAAATTAAACACTACCGTGTCGATAAAATGCGCCAGCTGACTATTATGGAAGACGAGAGGAAAGGCGAGTCACACTTTGAAAAGTTCAATCTTGCAGTTTTTGCGAAAAAAGTGTTCGGTATGTACGGCGGTTATGACTCGACCGTGACTCTGCGGTGCCACAATTCTCTGGCAGGAGTCATCCTTGACCGGTTTGGGCAGGATGTGAGCCTGATTCCCTGTGATGAGGAATCTTTTCGGGTGAAAGTGACAGTGGCTGTGAGCAGGCAGTTCTTTGGCTGGATTACCGGAATCGGACAGAAGATAGAAATTATCGGTCCTGCAGATGTCAGGGAAGAATATGTTGACTATCTTGCGGAAACAGTAAAGTTGTATCGGTAATTTGGAAAATAGCCGGAGACCAGACTGCCTTTGCTCACTAATCTATATTTTATATAGCTAAGCCACACTCAAAAGCAAGAACCATGTATTTTTCTGCATTGGTGAGACCATACAATGCCAAATCGCGAATTTCCCATGTGTCTGAACTGAGGTTATCTGCGCCATACAGAAATTGGATAAAGGGAATTTGCCTGTATTGAGAGACCGCCAGCATGGAAGCACATTCCATTTCCGCTACAAGGCAGCCGTTTTCCCTGCGCTCTTGTATGAGAGGAAACGTTTCTCTGTAAATCGCATCGGAGGTCCAGGTTTTACCTTTTATATAAGGATAGCCACATTTTGTCAGGACATGTTCCAGTATACGGATAGAATGAGCGTCTGCCCGGATTTCGGGGGAAGGCGCTGCATAGTGGTAGCTGGTACCCTCATCGCGTACAGCGGACACGGGGACAATGATGTTGTCCTTTACTTTGTCATCATCCAATACGCCGCAGGAGCCGAACAGAACAAATTTTTTCGCTCCCATAGCAATGATTTCTTCAAATCCTACGACACACGCGGGGGCTCCGACTCTGGAAAGATAGAAAGCAATATCCGTATTTTTGTAACAAATCTTGTATACCGGGATGACTCCGTTGGCAGAATACAATTCGGCAATTTTTTCTGTCGTATCCAGAGAAGAAAACTTCTGTATGATATTTTCTGAAAATGTGGAGACACAGATTTCCGGAAAATTTTCAATTTGTTTTGTCGTATCAGACGGACTGAATAAGGCTGGTTCTGATATTTCGGTTTTTTGAAATACGGTATAGAGTTCTTGGCTGCACTTCATTTTTTATAACCTCCTATACAAAATTTTTTGTTTTATCGGCTTTTTTCTTAAGGGTATACCGCCACAGCCGGGGCCGCAATGTTTTATTTGTATTTTAGCATATTGTTTTATGAAAATGATGGAAGAATTGAAAACAATAGAGGGTTCTTGTATAATTTAATTAATAAACAGATTGTCATTATAATCAGCAGAAAGGATTTCTCAGAAGAAAAAATTAGCTGCACAGAAAATGTACTTTAGGGAGGCAAGAATCATGATAGATTTTAACGAACTGATAAAACCGACCTTGGAAATATTGGAGGAGTCGGGTAAAAGTATGTATATCAAAGATATAGATGCAAAACTGGCACAAAAAATGAAGATATCCGGCAAAGACCTCCAGGAGAAACATAAGGACAGCAAGCAAACAGAATTTTCTTACCGTGCGGCGTGGGCAAGGACGTATTTGAAAAAATATGGGGTTTTGCATAACCCTGAACGGGGATTCTGGGAAATCAGCGACACCTATGGCGGTGAAGGTATTGACGCGGATAAAGTTGTTTCTGCGGTTAGAAATAATCAAAAGTATACACCGACCGAAAAAGAGACTGATATATACATAAACGAAGAAAACAGTGCAAAAGACATTGACAGAGAAAATAAAAAATATATAGCAGAACTGAGAGAAAAATACAGAAACCACAAGGTTTCATTATTCTTAGGAGCGGGTGTTTCCATAGCGGCAAACATGCCATCTTGGGACGAATTGATTACAGAATTTCTCCTGCAGAGACTGGAGGACGAAAATGCATATGGATATGATAGAGATTTAAAACAAGAATTGGAAAAGCTGGCAAAAGTCAACGGTGAAAATTCTCCGCTTATGCAGATACGCTTCATTAAACAAAACATAAAGCCGGAGAAATATCAGGAACTTTTAACCAACGCCCTTTATAATAATTCCTTCTGCAAAGGAGAAAAGGACATCGACAATGCGCTGTTTGAGGCTTTGGTAAATTTAATCCGGCATAAGAATATCATTTACATTCGGGATATCATCACTTTTAATTTTGACAATCTGCTGGAGAAAAAGTTGAAGCAGAGAGGTATTTTCTATAAAAGTTATGATGGAGGGTTAGTGGAAAGAGAAGAGAGCAGCGTAAATATTTATCATGTACATGGCTGTCTTAATCGGGACCCTGATTTAGAAAAATTGGATATGGATAATGTTGTTTTTTCAGAGGAACAATACCATAATATGTATAAAGACATTTATAATTGGTCCAATATTAAGCAGATTGATATTTTACAGGAAAATACGTGCCTGTTTGTCGGCTGTTCACTATCCGACCCCAATACTCGCAGATTGCTGGATATAGCCTATAAAGAAGGGGAGACGAGGCATTATGCGATAATGAAGAAAGAGGAGATTAAACTGCCGGAGGGCATGACAAAAGAGAGCAGTGCTTACAGATTATATCAGAATTTCCACATCAACCATCGAAACGAATACTATAATAGCCTGGGAATCCATGTTATCTGGGTGGACGGGTTTGAAGATATACCGGGAGTTGTGGAACAGATTTTTGCAGAAGACTGTCCTTAAAATTTGTCCTGCCATACAGTAAAATGTTATCAAAAAAGGGGATATATGGCATGGGGGAAAACTCGCTCCCCAATGCGGCATAATAAATCCACGACCGGGACATCATCTTGCATCGTGGTTTTATTTACGATATAGTTAGTTAAAACTAACTTAAAAAGGAGAAAACGACCGCAAAAAGGAAAAGAAAGGAGGGGCCCCATGAGGAAGCGGCAAGGATATATCACAATGACAGAGATTGGTTTTCGGGCATTGAAGGGCGGACTGGAGAAGGATATCGGCATGCGTGTTTATCAGGTCTTTCCGGGAATTGATGTGTACTACAATGATTACAGGACAAAGCTGCATTTTCAAGGGCAGTATACAGGAGGAAGCTATCATCAGCTGGCATATTGCCATTCTGGAGTGTATGAGAGCAGGGTTGCCGCCCATCGGACGATTCGTCTCTGCGCGCAGGAGCTGATGGTGTTTTCGGACATTGTCTCTTGTCTGGAATCCAGCCTTCCTCTGGGGTATTACCAGGGAATCAACATTATGTTTCACCCGCAGAGGTTTACTGGGGAGACGGTACATATTTTAGAGAGTTTTTCTCTTGATATCGAACTGCTGTTTGAGAGGCTGATGAAGCAAAAGCTGTTCTGCAGATTTACGTGCAGCCGGAAACTCACTAGCATATTGGAGGAACTGTATTTGTTTGCGGAAAAAGGCGATATCCGTCGCATGAAAGCCAGTGTAATCCGGCTTTTGGTGGAGATGGAGTGCTGTGACGAGGTGATGGAAAAGGAATATTGGTGCTGTGACAGGAAAAGTATGCAGATTATTGAACAGGTTCGCCGCTATATTGAGGAAAATGAGACCGGTTCTCTGACGGTGAGAAAACTGGCGGAAGAGACTGGTGTTTCAGAGACTACCTTGAAAAAATATTTCCGCACATACTTTGGCTGCAGCCCTTATGAATTTATGAAGCGGGGGAGGATGAATAGAGCAGCCGAGCTTTTAAAGAAAACAGATATTTCCGTGTCGGAAATCGGTATGCGCGCGGGATACGAAAATCCCAGTAAATTTTCAGCGGCATTCGGAAGCGTCTATCATATGACACCGCGGGAGTTTCGGAAAAAAGCCCGAATGGAGCATTGCGGCGAAATGGAGTAGAAGAAGGCTTTTCTTTTTGGTATGATGGTTAGGCATAACTAACTAAATGATACCGGAAAGGAGAGTCTTCTTATGAAGGGAAAATTAAAAACAAGAGATTTGATTTATGCAGGAGCGTTTGGGGCAGTTTATCTGATTCTGATGCTGGTGATTGTGATGGGTTCCGGAATCGTACCGGTACTTTACATTTTAAGTCCGCTGACAGTGGGGGTTATCTGCGCCACTGTATATATGTTGTATGTCATTAAAATAAAAAAATTCGGCGCCATTCTAATTCTGGCGGTGCTGTTTGGTCTGGTGAGCAGTGTAAATTCTGTTTACGCGCTGGCTTGGACGGTGCTGACCGGAATCGTGGCAGAATTAATAGCAAGGGCTGGGAAATACCAGTCGAAAAAAATGTTTATGGTGTCCTATTGGATTTTTAATTTAAATATGATAGGACCATTTCTTATGCTCATCTATGCAAAGCAGCAGTTTATCGACATGTGCGTGGAGTATTACGGGAAGGACTATGCCGCGGCAGTTGACGCGCTTACCCCGTCCTGGATTATCTTTGCGCTGGCGGGTCTGGCGGTTGTCGGAGCTGTCATCGGGACACTGCTGGCATCCGGATTTATCCGTAAACATTTTGAGAAGGCAGGCGTAGTCTAATGAAAACGCTGTCTGTGGATGTGAGGGTAAAACTGCTTCTGTTTGTCGTCACGTGTATGTTTACCATAAGCTGTACACAGCGGACTTTGAATCTGCTTCTGGGAAGCTTCATTGCGCTGCTTTTGCTTTTTTCCGGCAAAAAGGGGTTTGCAGTCAAGAGCTGGGTGCTTTTTCTCGCAGGACTTTGCGGGGCGGGCATCGTAGGCGCGCATCTTTACGGCGCCCCGGCAATCCTCTGTTTTGCGGGATGTGCTCTGCTTCGGATTCTGCTTCCGATTATAATGAGTTTCACCTTGGTGTTTCAGACAACGGCGGTAAGTCAGTTTATCGCGGCATTCCAGAAAATGAAAATACCTGTGAAAATCATCATTCCTTTTGCGGTTATGTTTCGTTTTATTCCTACAGTACAGGAAGAATGGGTTGGAATCCGGCAGGCGATGGCGTTTCGGGGAATCGCGCTGCATGCCGGAGGGATTTTACGCCATCCCATGGAATCAGTGGAACACATACTGATTCCGCTTTTGTTTGGGGCGGTCTCGACGATGGAGGAACTGGCAGCGGCATCCCTGGCGCGGGGACTGGACAGTGACCGGGAGAGGACCTGTCTTGTGGAAGTGAAAATGACCGGGACAGATTGGCTTTTTCTTGCTGTGGTGCTGGGATTTGCAGTGATATGTCTCATGAATTACGCGGGGTGACAGAAAATGATTTGCTTCAATAATGTTAGTTTTCGATATCAGTCCGGAGGTGATGCCGGGCTGAAAAACCTAAATTTTTCGGCAAAAGACGGAGCGTTTTTGGTGCTCTGCGGGAGAAGCGGATGCGGGAAGACCACGGTCACGCGGATGATAAACGGATTGATTCCTCATTTCTATGAAGGAGAGATGTCCGGGAACGTCACGGTCAATGGGATTTGTATCGGGGAAACGCCCCTGTCAGGGACGGCTGCGGTGATTGGTAGTGTATTTCAGAATCCGCGCAGCCAGTTTTTTAATGTAGATACGACGGGAGAGGTGGCGTTTGGGTGTGAAAACCAGGCAATGGAACGGAAAATGATACGGGAAAGGCTGGAACATACGGTCAGAGGGTTAGAGCTGGAGGCTCTGATGGGGCGAAGTATTTTTGAATTGTCGGGAGGAGAAAAGCAGCAGATTGCCTGCGGTTCGGTCTATGCGGCATCCCCGGATGTGTATGTGCTGGATGAACCTTCTTCTAATATGGATACCGAAGCAATCCTGCGGCTTAAGAAGATTTTGAAGAAACTCAAAGAACAGGGGAAGACCGTCATCATTTCTGAACATCGTCTGTATTATCTCATGGATTTGGCGGACCGTTTCCTTTATCTGGAGGACGGAAGACTGAAACACACATTTTCAGCCGCGGAAATGAAAAACCTGCCTGAAATGTTGAGGAAAAAGCTGGGGCTTCGGACGCTCTCGCTGGAATCCGTGACATACATAAGAGATTATACTGGGGAACAATTTGTGAGACAGAAGATAAATCATGCCGGGGAAGATGTTGACATGAGAACGGAAAAGCGTACTGGGGAAGTCTTTAGCACAGAGATAAAGAATCATGCCGGGGTAAAATTTTCTGGACAAAGGGAAAATAATTCCTGCGAAGGGATTGCCCTGCGGGATATTCACTGTATCAAAGGTAAAGAGGAGGTGCTTCGTATCCCCTCGCTGTCCATCCCGGCGGGAACTGTCACAGCGGTGGTCGGCGAAAATGGCGCGGGAAAGAGTACATTGGCGGAAGTGCTCTGCGGGCTTATCAAAAGCCGCGGAACGATTTCCTTTCAGGGGCAGGCGGTGTCGCCCAAACAGCGGACAAAGCGCTGCTACATGGTGATGCAGGATGTGACGCGGCAGTTATTCTGTGACAGCGTGGAGGCGGAAGTGATGCTGGGAGCGCCCAAGGAGAGGGAAAAGCTGGCGGATACGCTGCTGGAACAGATGGCATTGAGCGCTTATCGTGACTGCCACCCGGCTTCGCTGTCCGGCGGGCAGAAACAACGGACTGCCATCTGCGCGGCGGTGTGTGCGGGAAAGGACGTACTCATCTACGATGAGCCCACAAGCGGTCTGGATTATGACGGCATGGACAGACTTTGCCGGATAATCGGAGAGAGGCGGGAAGAGAACACAGCGACTCTTATCATCACGCACGACTTGGAGTTGGTGATGGGCTGCTGTACCCATGTCCTCCATCTGGAAAATGGCGGCGTAAAGGAGTTTTATCCGCTGGACGAGACGGGAACAGAAAAAGTAAAGCGGTATTTCATCGGAAAAGGAGGTAATAAAGCGGTGAAAAAGCAGGAAAAAAAGAAGTCAGGGATTTCGAGGATGCTGGAGCTGGCGGGGGAGAAGAAACATCTGGTCATCCCCTCATTGATTCTCTCCATATTGGCGTCCATCGTTTCGTTTGTCCCGCATATCTGTATTTATTTTATTATCTTGGAAGTGGTGAAAGGATATCCGGTATTTGACGGAGATATAGGCGCTTCCATCATCCGTTTTGGGCTTCTGGCATTTGCGGGCGTGGCGGCAAACGTTATTCTGTATTTTTGTGCGCTCGTGCTGTCGCATCTGGCGGCGTTTGGGGAGCTGTATACATTAAAAGTAAATTTTACGAAATATCTGGCAAAACTCCCGCTCGGATTTCATCTCCATTACGGGAGCGGGAGGCTGCGCAAAATCACAGACGAAAATATTGAGAAGGTGGAGGGATTTATCGCCCACCAGCTTCCGGATTTGGCGGCGGCGCTGACAGCTCCTGTGGTGATGATTATTCTGCTGCTTGCCGTTGACTGGAGGTACGGAGTTGTATCCTTTGTGGGAGTTGTTATTGCCTTCATTGTGGAAATGGCGGCGTATGGAAAGGACGCCCAGAAAAATATGAATGAATACCAGAGCGCGCTGGAGGAGATGAACAATGCATCTGTAGAATACATACGGGGCATCACCGTGGTGAAGGCATTTCGCCAGACGGTCTATTCTTTCAACCGCCTGCATGACTCCATCAAGAAATATACCAAATTTGTGCTTCCATATACACTGGGCTGGCGTCCGTTTATGTCCTTGTACACAACGCTGGTGAACAATATCTACCTTTTTATTATACCGGTGGCAATTTTTATCGGCATGAATACAGCACAGGCGGGGTATGCGGACTTTGCCTCCTCCACAATATTTTATCTTATCTTCGTGCCGTCCATCTCCTCCGTGATGATGAAGGTGATGTACAGTTCCACCAACTGTATGCAAATATCTTCCTGTGTAGAGAGAATGGATGAAGTACTGCAGACACCGCCTTTAAAGGAAGCGGAATCTCCAGAGCACTGTGAGGCGGGGGATGTGGTGTTTGAGAGCGTATCGTTTTCCTATGCGGGGGACAAAGAGGTACAGGCGCTGCAAAATGTCAGCTTTCGGGCAAAACAGGGGGAGGTCACTGCTGTGGTGGGACCGTCCGGCGGCGGAAAATCGACAATCGCCAATCTTATCCCGCGGTTTTATGATGTGGACGAAGGAAGCATTTCTATAGGAGGCGTGGATATACGAAATATCCGGGTGGAAGAATTGATGAACCTGGTAAGCTTTGTGTTTCAGGATGTCTTTCTCTTCAAACAGAGTATAAAAGAAAATATCCGCATGGGGCGCCCGGATGCCAGTGACGAGGAGGTTATCGCGGCGGCAAAAGCGGCGCAGTGTCATGAGTTTATTATGGCTCTGCCAAAGGGATATGACACAGTTTATGGCAGAGACGGGATTTATTTGTCAGGCGGGGAACAGCAGAGAGTTGCGATTGCCCGTGCAATCGTGAAAGATTCGCCGATTCTGGTGTTGGATGAGGCGACCGCATTTGCCGACCCGGAGAACGAGCATTTGATTCAGAAGGCATTAAATGCTCTGATGAAGGACAAAACGGTCATTATGATAGCCCATCGTCTTTCCACCATCCGGAACGCGGACTGTATTCTGGTCATGGACAATGGAAAACTTGCCGGGCAGGGGACGCACGAGGCTCTGCTGGCGGAGGGCGGAAGGTATCGGCGCATGTGGGATACTTATACGAGGACACTTACATGGAAAATGGAGAAGGAGGTGAATGGAAATGTCTAGACTGCAGGAATCCTTACAGTTGAGCGACAAGGGCAGCCGGAATCTGAAAAAGGCAATCGCGGCATGCACACTGACGAATTTCTCTCTGATGCTGCCGTTTTCCATAACGATTGGAATCTTTATGGAGCTTTTGAAACCGCTCACCGGGGGAGAGATAAGCTGGAAAAATATGTGGATGCTGTTTGCGGGCGGAGTCGTGTGCGCGGTCATCGTTTATCTCTGTAACTACAACGATTACAAACAGACATACATCAATTCCTACCTGGAATCAGAAAATATGCGTGTCAGCATTGCGGAGCGGATTAGACGGCTGCCAATGAGCTTTTTCAATTCCAAAGATTTGTCCGAGCTGACGACGAATCTGATTGGGGACTGCTCCACACTGGAGCATGTACTGAGCCATGTCATTCCGCAGATGATTGCCAATGCCATTTCCTGCACGGTCATCTGCGCTGCGCTCGCATTTTTCGACTGGCGGATGGCGCTCGCTGTTTTCTGTACGATGCCCATATCATTCGCCATTATTTTCGGCAGCAGGAGGGCGCAGGATAGAGTGAGCCGCCGTCAAATCGAGGCGAAATTAAAAGCCTCCGAACAAGTGCAGGAGTATATCGAGGGGATAAAGGTCATCAAGGCCTGCAATATGGAAGGTGAAAAAGCAAAAGAACTGGACAGGGCGCTGCGGGAGATGAAGAGAATGGCAATCCGCATGGAACTCTTCTCCGGCGTGTTTGTCACCGGTGCGCAGTTGATTTTACAGGCGGGAGTGGGAATTACCGTCTATGCGGGAGCCAGTCTCCTGACCGGAGGGCAGATAGAGGTCATTCCTCTTTTGATGTTCCTTTTGATTGTGGTGCGCATCTACGGACCGATTCTCACCGAATTGACCCTCCTTCCCGAATTGTTCTATTATATGCAGGCAATACAGCGGATGAAGGCGCTGAATAACGTGAAAGAGCAGAAGGGCAGCGCAGACCGACCCTTTGCGGGAAATGATATCATTTTTGAGAAGGTCCGCTTCGGATACAACGAGGAAGAAGTCCTGCATGATGTGAGCTTTACCATTCCGGAAAATAAAATCACGGCAATCGTCGGACCTTCCGGCAGCGGCAAGAGTACCATCGCAAAGCTGGCGGCAAGGTTCTGGGATATCCAGTCGGGAAAAATCACAGTGGGCGGCGCGGACATCTGTGCATTGGACCCGGAATACCTCATGGACCGAATGTCCTTTGTATTCCAGGACGTGGTGCTCTTTAACGACACGGTTTACAATAATATCAAAATTGGAAATATGGACGCCAGCGAGGAAGATGTGATGGCGGCTGCCAGGGCAGCCTGCTGCGATGAGTTTGTGATGAAGATGCCCGATGGGTACCAAACCATGCTCGGAGAAAACGGCAGCACCATTTCCGGTGGGGAGAGACAGCGCATTTCCATCGCCAGGGCACTGCTCAAGAACGCGCCCATCATTTTGCTGGATGAGGCGACCGCCTCCCTGGACCCGGAGAATGAAGAACTGATTCAGCGGGCGATTTCCCGCTTGATTCGCAATAAAACCGTGCTCGTCATCGCTCACCGCCTGCGCACCGTCGCCGGGGCGGATAAGATTATTGTCGTGGACAATGGACATGTGGCGGAGGAAGGAAAGCACGAGGAACTTTTGGAAAAAGACGGGCTGTATGCAAGACTGTACAGACTTCAGCAGGAGAGTATGGAGTGGACGGTGTGAGGGGATGAAAACAGTTACCCAGTGAGAGAGAAAAGACCTCGGTTAAAGCCGGGGTCTTTTCTTTTGCCTGCACCCTATTCTTTGGAACCGCCCCAGACACGGTAATCTTTTGGCGAGATATTATATTTCTGCATTTTTCTGTACAGTGTGCTGAGGGGCATATCCAGCAGGGCGGCAGTTGTTTTTGTGTAGCCGTGCGTTTTTTGCAGTGCCTGTATGATTAGGTTATATTCCCGGATTTCCGGTGAAAGAGGTTCATCCCTATCTCCTGTTTCGGCTGCAGCGGATAAGGGGGCTTCATGTGTATCGTCAAAACGGCGTTCATAACGGGAGGTGTAATAATAATGTACAATTTCATCCGGCAGGTCAGACAATTGGATGACAGAGTGGGGTGTTATATTTACAGTGCGTTCTATGATGTTCTCCAATTCTCGTATATTCCCGGGCCAATGATAGGCGAGGAGGGCGCGTATACTTTCCGGATGGAAACCGGAAATCTGTTTCTTCGTTTTTTGACCATAGACTTTGAGAAAATGCATGGCAAGGGGCAAAATGTCTGCGGTATGCCCGCGCAGCGGCGGAAGAGTGACATTGAGCACATTTAAGCGGTAGTACAGGTCATTGCGGAAAGTGTGGTTCTGGACGGCGTGCAGCAGATTGATATTTGTAGCGGCAATAATCCTGACGTCTACAGTACGGGCAATTTTTCCGCCCAGGCGTGTTACTTCGTGGGTCTGCAGTACTCGAAGAAGCGCTGCCTGTGCTTCCAGGGGCATGCTTCCAATTTCATCGAGAAATAAGGTCCCGCCTGCGGCAAGTTCAAATTTTCCCGGATTGCCTCCCGCCATACTGCCGGAAAAAGAACCGCCCTCATAACCGAACAATTCGCTTTCAATTAAATCTTTGGGAAGGGAGCCGCAGTTGATTGCCACAAAAGGACCGTCTCGCCGGCTGCCTCCATTGTGTATGGACTGAGCAAAAAGTTCTTTCCCAGTGCCGCTTTCGCCGAATAGGAGGACATTTGAGGCAGAATCAGCGGCAATATATCCTAAGGTTTTCAGTTTCTGCATTTCCTCGGAATCACCAATAATAGAATCGAAAGTATATTGTGCGCGATATCCTGCAATCCGTGCAGTCAAGCCATGGGCTGACTCCTGGGAATCAAGGATAAGGAGTGAGGCATCCGCGCCGGGCATTTCGCCGGAGGGCGGTTTGACACTGACATTGACATGAATGGGAGCGTTTTGCTCTGTGAGGAGAGTACACTCCATAGAATCAATTTCACGGTCCAGATTCCAGACTGCTTCCGGGACAGACTCCCTGCGAATCACGGATTCCAGAGGGCTGTGCAGAGCGATGTCACGGATATTGAGAATTTTTTTGGCGGCGGCGTTATATTGGATGATTCTATGGTCAGAACCGATAAAGAGGACACCACGGTTAAACATATCCAACATTGTAGTCAGAATATTGTTGGACTGTGTGAGTTTTAATTCTTTTTCAATTCCGTTGACTGCGATGCGCAAAGTATTCATCATGTCCGGTCTATAATTTTCCACGGACCCCATGATACAGATGCAGCCGATTAAATTTCCCGAAGGAGCGTTTATCGGTGAAGCGTAACAGACAAAATTCTGAAACATATATCTGTAATGTTCGGGACCATATACAAGCATAGGGCGTTTTTCTTTCAGGCAGAGGGAGACTCCGTTTGTTCCATTTGTCTCCTCACTGAAGATACAGCCGTCTGTCACCTGGGCTTCTTCAGACATTTCGCATAACTGCTGATTCCCGGTGATACATTTCAGCTGTACACCATTGGCATCTGTCAATAAAATTTGATAATCAGATTTATATAAGAGTCTGTAGAAATCCAACAGATAAGGATAGGCAATCCGTATCAAAAGAGTATTTTCCGCAAGAATTTCTTTTAGCTTCTGACGGGAGAGAATGGTGGATTCCTGCGCAAAAGGGTCAGCACTTCCCTGTGAGCGGCGCCATGAATCAAGAATTTCTGTGCGCACTCCCTCGACCTGTTCAGGGATACTTTCGGCTCCTTTTACGTAGCGTTCCCAGGCGGCTTTAATTTTTTTATTATTCCAAATCATAGAAGCTCCTTCCTTGTATGTCACAACGATTTCTTAAATTATACCATGGAATGATAAGAAAATGAGAAAAATATGAGAAAAATAAAGAAATAATAAGAAAAAATCAGTAATAATGCGGCGGATATTGATAATAAAATATCAATGAGTTACATTAAAAATATGAAAAACCGATTGGGAAAGGAGTAATGGAGAATGAATCAGTATCAAGAATTATTAAAACCAATCAAAGTGGGAAAACAGATGTGGAGAAACAGAATGGTCATGCCGGCTATGGAAACGAGACTGAGCAACCCGGATGGCTCCTCCTCAAAAGAGATGGCGGAGTATTATGGCGAGAGGGCAAAAGGCGGTGTTGCCGCGGTTATCGTGGAAAATACATTTGTGGATGACAAGGAGAGCAGGAGTTCTCTTGTGTCTTCCGGGATGTACAATGACCATATGATAGCTTCTCATTATCTTGTCGCACAGGCAATCAAAGAGCAGGGGGCAGCGGCAATCCTGCAGTTAAGCCATGGCGGGAGGCAGGCAAATGCGGGAGCTACGGGACTGCCTCCGGTAGCTCCAAGTGAAGTGCCGTGCAAATTTGTACAAAGAATGCCCCGCGCATTGTCTGTTGAAGAAATTGTAGAGATAGAAGATAAATTTGCGGCGGCAGCTGTGAGAGCGAAGATGGCGGGTTTTGATGGTGTGGAAATACATGGAGCGCATGGCTATCTGATTGGGTCATTTTTGTCTCCTTATACAAATAAGCGTACAGATGAGTACGGCGGTTCGTTTGAAAACAGAGCCCGCTTTCCTAAAAATATCATTCGCAAGGTCAGAGCTGCGGTTGGAGATGATTTTGTAGTCGGATATCGTATTTCGGGTTCCGAGGGAGTGGAAGGAGGACTGACACCGGAAGATACTGCTCGATTCGGTGCTTCTATTCAGGATGATGTAGACTATATCAATGTGGCTGCAGGCATCTATGAAACAATGGAAAAATATATTATTCCACCGGTATATGAGCCTCACGCCATGGTTGTACCCTTTGCGGAAGTAATAAAAAAACAGGTTACAAAAATTCCGGTGATGGTAGTAAATTCTCTGACCCCGGAGATGGGCGAGAAGGTTTTGGAAGAAGGAAAAGCGGATATCATTGCATTTGGGCGCAGCCTCATTGCAGACCCCTATCTCCCGACAAAGCTGATGGAAGGACGAAGGGAGGATATAAGACCCTGCTGCCGTGGACATGAAGGATGTGTTTCCCTGTTTTTCTCAGGATGCCCTATACGCTGTGAGGTGAATCCGCAGTGCGGAAGAGAGCGGGAGTACGAGTTGAAGCGGACAGATAATCCAAAGAATCTGGTCGTTGTCGGCGGCGGTATGGCAGGAATGGAAGCAGCGCGCTATGCCGCGGAGATTGGACATCATGTTACTCTGTTTGAAGAAAGTGAAGAACTGGGAGGTCATTTTATAGAAGCTACGATTCCTGACTTCAAGGAAGACCACAGGAATGTTCTGGATTGGCTGAAAGGGCAGATTAAGAAGAGTGCCGTAGATGTAAAACTGGGAAAAAAGGCAGAGATAAAAGATATACAGGCATTGCATCCGGATGCAGTCATTGCAGCGGTTGGCTCTAAATACATCCGTCTGCCTCTGCCAGGTATGGAGCATGCGCTTTTACCGGATGAAGTATTGAAAGGAAACGTTCAGACAGGCAGGTCTGTTGTGGTTATCGGCGGCGGTCTGGTAGGAACAGAAACAGCACTGCATCTTGCAAAACAAGGGAAAGAAGTGACAGTGCTTGAAATGTTGCCGGGACTTGCTATGCAGGATGAGCCTTTGAGTCAGCGCTCTATCCTGGGTAAGCTTGAGGAATACAAAGTAACAGGGCTTACCGGGTGCAGAGTCACACAAATTCAGGAGGGTACCGTTACTTATGTAAATGCGAATGGAGAAGAACATACACTGCAGGCGGATTCCGTTGTTGCCGCTACCGGGCTTCAGGCAGATAGTGAAACGGTGGAAGCTCTGCGGGAGAGCGCTCCTAAAGTGGTGTGCATTGGAGACTGTGTAAAAGCCGGCAAGATATTTGAATGTTTCCATCAGGCGTGGTTTGCGGTGAGAAATCTGTAGAGAGTGTCTGCGATTAGATTTGCAGAAAAGCAGAGCCTGTCAGTACGGCTGACGGAATTTGTTGCTGTTTACAGCCACCCGAATTTCTTAAAAATATGTAAATAATGTGAAAGTAATTGACATTTTATATGGTTCTATACTATATTATTAAAAACTTAACTATTTAAGTCTTTAAGATAAAGGATGTGAGAAACCATATGAAATGTCAATTTTGTAAGCAAAACAATGCAGATAGAGTATTTTATGTAAACTGGATGGGCGCGTTGTACCAGATTGCAGTGTGCAATTCCTGCTTAGAGAGGATGTGGCATCAGGCGGCGGCTTCCGGTCAGGAGGAGGCGTTTAAGAGTTACTCCGGGTGGTGGCCCGGCAAACCGGACCCCAGAAGACCGGGAGAGAGACCGTTTCCGGAGGAGGCGGCTGCAGATTTGAAGCAGAAGAGGCGTCTGGCGGTGCTGCGGCT
>OGQQ01001149.1_pt1 | contig 21964 bp, 23 predicted proteins | sample 1553281 | NCBI WGS metagenome assembly OGQQ01 (sample SAMEA2579937, study PRJEB22360) | human gut metagenome | biome: human gut; feature: human-associated habitat; material: faeces | place: Denmark | collected 2008/2010 | reverse complement strand
ACTTTAGTAACTGGAGATGATGGAAATTCTCTAGAACTTGAAGTAGATGCTGCAAAATGCTATATCAAAGAAATAAAAGCTCCTAAAGGTTTCCATATAAATACTCAAGTTTATGATGTTGATGTAGAAGTAAATCAAACCCAAAATGTAGATGTTTATGATAACCCTATAGATGACCCTATCGGTATGTTAATTCAAAAAGTAGATTCTAGAACAGGTCAGGCTAATCCTAGTTTAGCAGGAGCTGAATTTACTGTTAAATTTTATGCAGGACAGTATGCTGATGGCATTGACCCAGCTAGTCAGGGTGTTCAACCTACTAGAACTTGGGTAATGCGAACAAATGATAATGGTCTTGTTAGGTTAGAGGATAGTTTTAAAGTATCTGGTGATGAGTTTTATCGTCAACCTAATGGTAATACAACTTTTCCATTAGGTACTGTAACAATGCAAGAAACTAAGGCTCCAGATGGGTATAAAATAAATCATCAAGTTTTTGTTAATAATATAAAACCTAATGGAAACGCAGGTTTAAATGTTGCATTCCAAACCCCAACTATCCAAGAAGATAGCTTAGATTTTCAAATAAAGAAGGTGCAGAAATACTCAGATATTCCTTTACCAGGAACTAAATTTAGACATACAAAACCAGATGGTAGTACAGAAGAGTTGGTAACAGGTGCTGATGGCTATATAAATATTTATGGAGTAACTAGAGGACTTCATAAGGTTGAAGAGATAGAAGCACCACAAGGTTATATATTAAATTCTAATGAGTTTATCTTTGAAGTTACTCAAGATAATAGGATAGAAGTTAAGACTGATATTAATGGTAAAGATATGGTTTATTCTGAGAATAATGGAAATGGTCATTTAACAGTATCTAACATGGTTAGGGACTATAAATTCAAGGTAATAAAAGTTGACAATGAAACTAGAGCTAATTTACAAGGAGCTGAGTTTACTTTATATTACGATAGAGCTTTACAAAACCCAGTAGCAACAAAAGTTACTAATGACCAAGGGGAAGCAATATTTGAAAACTTAGTTCCAGGTACTAGATATTATTTAAAGGAAACTAAAACTCCAGATGGATATAGAGAAATATTAACTGAACCTAGAGAAATCTATATAGATTCTACTCCAATTCAAGATTTCTTTGAATACTCTATTGATGGTGGTAAACATACTACTTCCAATGGAAATGTTTTAGTAGAAGGAGATAAACATGATAGGGTAGTAGGTTTAGTAATTGAAAATGATGATGTTGAACTTCGTTTAAAGAAAGATCAGTTAAATACAGGTATTCCTTTACCAGGAGTAAAGTTTAAGCATACAAATCCAGATGGTACAGAAAATGAAGTAGTTACTGATGCTAACGGTGAAATAGTCTTAAAGGCATTGAAGAGAGGTATTCATAAATTAGTTGAAATTGATACTATTTCAGGCTATATCCTTAATGATAGTGAATTTGTATTCGAGGTTACCAACGACAATGTTGTTGTATCTAGAACAAATTCTGCAGTAAATATGTACTATGAAGATAGAAATCGTGATGGATATTTAGCAGTAGGAAATTTACCTAAGAATTATAGCTTTAAGATAACTAAGGTAAATAATCATGGTGCTTTATTAGAAGGTGCTGAGTTTACTTTATATTCTGATGCAGGGGCAACTAATGCAATAAAGACAGTTACAACAGATGCTCAAGGGGTTGCACTATTTACAGATTTAGTTCCAGGTACTAAATATTATTACAAAGAAACTAGAGCTCCAGAAGGCTATAGAATACCTTTAAACCCAGATGGAAGTGAGATAATAACAGAAGTTTATGCAACATCTACTCCAGTTCAAGATAAATTTAGTTTATTTATAAATGGTGTAGAGCATACTGCTACTTCTCAAGATGGTAGCGTTATTATCGACGGAGATAAAGATAATAGAGTAGCTGGTATGACAGTAGTAAATGAAATAGGAATAAAACTACCTGAAACTGGCTCAGGTGCAATGATCCCATTATTATTAATAGGATCTTTTTTAATGCTTTCTTATGTGTATTTAGATAGAAAATTAATTAAAAAAGGAGATTAATATATGAAAAGAAAAATAGTTAAAGTACTTTGTGCTTATGCTTTAGCAGTTGGAGTTATTTCTTCTCAAGTAGCTCCATATATAGTTCATGCAGATACGAATCCAGGAGCAACGATAAGAGCAATTACAGCTAGTATAACTCAAGGTGGGGTTGTTAATTTTGGTGATGGAACAGCATCCATTACAATCAACGGAAATCAAGGTCAGACTCTAGCTGGTAAAAGGTTTAATGTATACAAGCTCTTTGCTGCAGAGAATTCAAAGAATAATGAATCTATAAATTATACAATGAATCCTGAATATGCAGATGCTTTAAAAGCTGTAGTTGGACCTAAAATAGGTAAAGCAGCAGATCAAGTAAAAGAGTATGAAATAATTGATTATATTCAAACTTTAAATAATAACAAAGTTGAAGGAGCTCAAAGAGCTCAAACACTAGAAGGATCATATAGTGATTATAGATATTTTGTTGAAGAGTTAAGAAACAAGATAGAAGAATTAAATATAAATCCTGATATTGTTGAAGTAGTTGATACAAAGGCAGACAATAGTATTTCTCTAGAAGGATTAGAATGGGGCTATTACATTATTGACGAAGCTACTGATGTTACTGGAAGTCATTCAGCAGCATCTCTTTGCATTGTAAATACAGCTAACCCTACAGCAGAAGCTAATATAAAATCAGATTTTCCTTCAATAATCAAGAAGATTTTAGAAGATGATAATAAAGACCAAATAGGGAATGAAGGCTGGAATGACATAGGAGATTATGAAATCGGACAGACAATACCATATAAGTTTGAATCTAACATTAGTAATATGAATGGTTATGATACTTATTACTATGCTTGGAGAGATGTAATGAATGAAGCTCTAACTTTCAAGAAGGATACTGTAAATATAGATATCATTGGTGAAATTAATGGACAAGAAAAAACATATACACTTCAACCTAATGAATTTGTAACTACTGAAAATCCAGGTAATGGAGATACTTTCAATGTGGAAATACAAGATATTAAAGCAATAGTAGACAGGGAGTTTAATAACAAAAATGCTTTAAATGAAAATGTATATGGACAAAAAGTAGTTTTAAGATATGATGCAACTTTAAATGATAAGGCAGCTTTAAAGACTGGTAGACCAGGTTTTGAAAATGAAGTGAAGCTCGTTTTTAGTAATGATGCTGATGGAAATGGTGCAGGTAAGAAAGGTGAGACTCCTTGGGATACTGTTGTATGTTTTACTTATAAAATAAATGGGTTAAAAATTAATAATTATGATGCTAAATTAGAAGGAGCTAAATTCAGACTTTATTCAGATGCTGATTGCACTAATGAAGTATATGTAAAACAAGGCCCAAATGGATATATTGTAATTAATAGAGATTTAATAGGTGGTACTGATCATACAGGTGGAACAGCTCCTCAAGATGCAGTAGAAATGGTGTCTGATGCTAATGGTATATTCAATATAATTGGTTTAGATGGTGGTACTTATTATTTAAGTGAAACAGATGCCCCTCCAGGATATAGAAGATTATTAGATCCAATAGAAATTACTGTAGTTCCTACTTTTACAGATGCTAGAAATGACTATATTAAAGGTGATGGAGCCACAGATAAAACTTTAAAAACTTTAGAATCTACAGCAGTAGTTAAAGAGTTTTGGGCAGGCGTACTTGGAACTCAAAATTTAGACTTAGATACAGATATTGAAGAAGGATCTATTAATTTAACTGTTGTAAATAAAGTTGGAAGTAAGCTTCCTGTAACAGGATCTGTAGCTACAATAGCTTTAGTAGCAGTAGGAAGTGGTTTAATGATATTTGCAATATGCCATAGTAGAAAAAAATCTAAAGAATCTAAGGCCTAATATTTAGGTATTTATATGAAGGATAGAAAAGTATTAAAAAAGGTATATGTTATAAATCTGTTATTTATAATAGGATTTTTAATATGCTTATATCCTATAGTAAGCAGTTTTATAGGTGGCTATTATCAAAGAAGTGCAATAGCCACCTATAAAGATTCTATTAATAAAATAGAGTATTCAGCTTTAACGGAAGATCTAGTTAAAGCTGAAGAATATAACAATACCTTATATAATTATAACAATATTTTAGGTAATAAAACAAATTTATCTATATTACAAGAATATAAAAATATTCTTAATATAGGTGATGGAATAATGGGTAGCATAGAAATACCTAAAATAAGCGTTAATTTGCCTATTTATCATGGAACTAGTGAAGAAGTATTAACTCAAGGAGCAGGCCACGTAGAAGGAAGTAGCCTTCCTATAGGAGGTGCTAATACAAGAAGTCTGTTAAGTGCTCACACAGGGCTACCAACATCTAAGCTCTTCACTAGCCTAGATGAATTAGTAGTAGGTGATTTATTCTTTATTAGAATACAAAATGAAACCTTAGCTTATAAAGTAAGAGATATTAAAATTATAGATCCTGAAGATATAGAATCATTAAAAATTGAGGAGGGAAAAGATTTAGTTTCATTAATAACTTGTACCCCTTATGGACTTAATACACATAGGCTAATAGTTACTGGAGAAAGGGTAGCTTATGAGGTAGAAGAATATTCAAATATAGAAAAGAAAGCTATGTCTACAAGAGAAATGACCTTTACTATATTACCTTTTGCATTTTTAGGTATAGTGATTATTTTAAAGATAAAAGAAAGGAGAAAATATAAATGAAGTTAGGACTTAAATGTTTAATTGCAACTGTTTTAATAACATCATCTTTATCAATATCAGCAAATGCAGAAATTAATAATAAAAGCAATTTAGAAAACAATTCTATTGTAATAGAAAAAGAAACAAAAGATAAAGATACTTTAGTTCCAATTAAAGAAATACTTAAGGATGTAGATAAAGAATACAATGGAAGTATTTCAATAGAACTTGAAGATGCAGAAAAAGCAAAAGATAAAAGCAATGTGAAGCTCTCTGTAAATAAAGTAGCAGATGTAATAGATGGAGAGTATAAATTGACGGGAGATTATAGCTCATCAGGTTTAGATTTAAATGTAATAACAAAGGCTAATGATCTAGAATCAGCTGCAAATAAACTAGCTAAATTATCAAAAGTTAATGAAAATATTTTAACTACAGATGAAAGTGGTAAAGGGAAAATAGAAAATTTAGAAGTTGGTGTATATTTAGTAAATGCTGTAGATATAGCAAATTACGAGAATATAACACCTTTTTTAATTTCAATTCCAACTTGGAGTGAGGTAGATAAAAATATGATTTATGATGTTAATGCAATACCAAAACATTCACCAATTCCTGAAGTAAAAATTCCAGGAGTTCCTGATACAAGCTATAATAATAAAACAAATATTTATTTAGGTTTAGCTGCAGGATGTGCTTTACTTGCATCAGTATCATTTCTTAGTAAAAATAAGACTAAGAAAAAAATAGAAGAAAAATAGGATGGCTTATGAGAAAGGGAATTAGTGTTATAGTGGGGATAATCTTTTTACTAGCTACTATAGTATTTCTTTATTTAGCCTTTAATGAAGCTAAATATTCCATAGATACTAAAGAGAAGAATAAAGCCATTAGAGAAGTAGTAGTAACTGAAAATGAAAATAATCCATTAAATAGAAAAATAGATTTTCATAAGTTAAAAAATGAAAATAAAGATATAGTGGCGTGGATCTATATTCCAGGAACAACTGTAGATTATCCAATACTTATAGGAGATACAAACGAAGAATATTTATATAAGGATTTAGAAGGAAATTATAATCCTTTAGGCTCTATATTTAGTGATGCAAAGAAAGACTTATCAGAAGATCATATAAAGATTTATGGTCATAATATGAGAGAGTTTCAGATGTTTGGAGAGCTTAGGAAATTTTTAAACAAAGAATATATGGAGCAATACGAAAAGTTCTATATATACACAGAAAATAAGACTATGGAATGTGATATAATTTCTATTTTTATTTGTGATATATATGATAGCTTTTTTAGTAATAATCCAGGAAGTCATCTTGTAGAAGTTTTAGAAAATAAAAATGTAAATAGTAATTACTATACTAAAAATAAAGATTTATCTAGTGGAAAAGTATTTAGCTTAGTTACTTGTAACGGAGTTGAAGGGACTGTTGAAAGATTAGTTGTTAATGGTATAGTTACAAAACAAAAAATAATGTTTTAGATATATTTTAAGCTATAAAAAGGTGTTCAAAAAGAACACCTTTTTATAATAAATTAATTAGATTTTTTAAGCATTTAAAAGCGATTAAATCTTATTAAATAGTATTAATAAAGTAAGTATTAGTATTTATTTTATTAATGTTATTTTAAGTTTAAAAGGAGGAGTTAAGGTATGAAAGGGAAAAATCCAACAAGAAAACAGAAAGAGATCATTAGAAAAAATAGACTAAATCCAAACAATTGGTTAATAGTAAAAGTTTTATCAAAAGAAATTCATATGAAGCATAAGATAAGTAATAATCTAAAGAAAATTAAGCTTTAGGAGAATGAAAGATGATTAAAATTCCAGTTAGAGTAAATGAAAGCATGAGAGTAGATTTAGAAAAATATATATTTAATAGTGGATTATATAAGTATAGAGTTAAATTTAACGGATTAGCAAGCAAGATTATAATTGATTGGTTAGAAAATCCAATATTAGATAGCAATAAAATGACTTATGGTAAAGCTGAGGATCCAAGAACAGATAAATTTACTATATTTTTATCTGAAGAACAATATACAAAGTTTAGAGAAATATATTCAAAAAAATACTCTGAAGAATGTAGAAGTCCAAGTATATTAATATATAACATTATTAAGCAATTTATAGAAGAAAAAGAATTAGATTAAAGATAAGGATGGGATATAAAATGAAAAAAGAATTAATAGTTTTAGGAAAGTTCAATGATAAAGAAATAGTGGTTGATTTGAATGAAGTATCACATATTTCTTTATCAGCAGTGTATGGTCATGGAAAAACTAATTTAATGGAAAATTTAGTGGAGCAAATTCTTAAAAATGATGAAAAAGCAGAAGTATATGTATTAAGTAGATGTGAGACCAGCTTTATATATAAAGATATAGAAATTAAAAGAAGAGCATTAAATAAAAATCAATATATTAATATTTTAAGTGAAATTAATGAGAGAATTGAGGAAAGAAGATATAAAGAAGATCTATCGAGAATAGTTATAGTAATAGATGATGGTTGTTTAGAAAATACAATGATAAGAAGCAATGACATTATGGAAATGTTATATAACATTTTAGAATTTGGAAGAGTTACTAAAGTAAATGTATTATCTGTTTTATATCCAGAGTCTTTTTTAGAAAGAGATTTTCAATATAGCATATATAAATATAAAGAGATGTTTGGGGTTAGATTAGAAGGAAAATTAGAACATTCAAATAAGGAATTGAATCCTGGAGAGTTTTATTTAGATGATACTAAAAAGATAAAAATACAAACTGAAAAATCAAAGTGTAGGTGTAAAATTACTTGTAAATAAAGGAGTAAACAAAAGTGGATGCAATAGTTTCAAAAGAAGATATTAAAGATAAAAATGGTAATGTATTATTAAAAGCTGATACACAGTATATGCTTAAATGTGAAGATGTAATAGATGGCAAAAGATATGCAGTATATGATACAGAAATTAAAGATTATGAATTGTTAGTAGCAATTAATAATTAAAATATAAGTATAAAAATATTTTAAGAAAGGAGCTATTATAATGGCTGGGAAAAAAGAAAATAATAAAGGGATTTCAAAGAAAATTATTGAAATTATTTTAAAGGAAAAAGGAATTGAATATAAGGATTGGTTGGCAGAAAAACATCTTGAAGTATTTAATGAAAATCAAGAAGTTTTAGAAGAAAAATTTAAAAAAGCAGATGAATATGATAAGCTACAAAATTAAAATTATAAACATTTTTTAGCTTATTTTTTTATTCAAAAATGCTTTATAATTTATATAAACATAATAGAAAGAAGGCTGAAAAATGGATTTTGAATTATTAAATAATTTAACTAAAGATTATGTATTAATAGTTGAAGTTTTAATGGTAAAACTAAAAGAAAAAATAATAAATCATAATGATAAAATTTATGTAGATAGAGAAATTTTTTTTGAGTTATTATCAAAAAAAGATTTTATGTTACCACAAGAAAAAATGAAAATTTGGCGTAGTTTAGGTTGGATCTCTTGTGATAATGACCGTAGCAGATTTACTAAAAAGATTAGAATTGGTGATAAAACATTTAGAAAGATTGTTATTGAAAAAGAGCCATATAAAACTATAAAAAACATAATAATGAATGTGGGAACACGTGTGGGAACATAAGTGGGAACTTTGAATTTTAATAATTTTTATTGTTCCCACAATATAAATACTATAAATAATAACTTTAAATATATTTAGTACCCATACGTATAATGGGGTATATATGTATATATACATATATACCATATGAGGAAGTAATATGTAATGAATGAATAGGATACTTTAGTAGACTATGAATGAATGGAATATTACAACGAATATGGGATGTATGGATATGTACATATATGCCATAATATGAATTACTTACGGAGTAAGTGATTCATATGAAATGATAGCAATAGTGAAACTATTGTTATCATTTTTTACTAAGGAAAATAGTAGAGTAGAACAATTTTATTTTTCAGAAGAATAGTGAAGAAAATAATAAATTGATTGAATTAAAGGAGTAGAAAATTTTTTTATTATGAAATATCATTAGTTGTATAAATATATTAAAGGATTTTTGGTGATATGGATAAAGAATATATTAATATTTTAGAAAATGAATTAAATAAAAAGAAACTTAGAGATAATACAAAAAGATGTTACTTAAGTTCTTTTAAAAGATTTTTTTATAACAATAGAGATAGTAAAAATAATGATATTTTAAATAATTTAAAATCTATAAAAAATAAAACTGAATTAAGCCAGGTAATAAACTCTATAAGATTAATTCAAGATAATAATAAAAATATAAATATTGTTCCTGAAGATGATTTAAAATCAATTATAAAAAATAAAAGTGAAAATAGACATAAAAGTTATGAGCCTTATGAGTTAAAAGATAGGTTAAGAAGAATAAATAGAATTAGAGATGAAAAGCTTAGATTGGCTTATAGATTAATGATTGTTTCAGGATTAAGAGTTTTTGAAGTAGAAGCTCTTATAAAAGAAGATATAGAAATAAAAAATAATGATATATTTGTAACTGTTAGAGATGGAAAAGGTGGCAAATATGGAGAAGTTAAATGTTTAGAAGATAAATATTTATCTAATAAATTAAAAACCTTTTTACAAGATAAAGATAATGATGAAAAACTATTCTATGCTACAAGAACTATGCAAGCCAAAGCTCAAGAATTAGGATTTAAATGTCATGATCTTAGAAGAGCTTATGCAAAGCTAGTTAAAAAAGAACTAATGAAAGAATTAGTTGAAGTTAATGAAGATGAAAAAGAAAAAATTATTGAAGAAGAAGTCAAAGCTGCATTAAGACATTCAAAGTTTGAAACTTCTAAAAAATATTTATATAGCAAAAGAATTAAAGTTTAAATTTACATTTTAAACTTTAATTCTTTTATTTAATTTATAAAAAATAAAAAAATTATAATAAGTTTAATCAGAATAGATTTATATTTTTTTCAGATATATAGAAAAAAGAAAATTTATGGTTTTTAGGGCAATTAAATTTTATACCACGATAACCTAAAAAATATTTTTTACAACGACAGCAATATATTTTTTGATCCCGTAATAGCCATTTAGGGAAAATATAGAATTTGGAACTAGATGAAAGATTTTTATTGAAAAATTTACTATATGACACAAAAATAAATATAATTATTGCAATAAGTACAATAAATGAAATTATATTTATTAATTTTAGAAAATTTTCAAATGATGATTGTATTAAAAAGAATACAAGGTTTGTTGTAAGATAAGTAGATACACTTAAAAAAATAAATCTTACAGATGGTGGAAAGAGCCAAAATACATTTTTTAATGATATTTCATTATATAAAATTAATGTGGAATTTTCATATTTTATTGATAATAATTTAAAAAATGTTTTTTTGCTTTTTATATACTTTTCTTCTAAGTTGTTATAATTAATGGAATTCTTTTTTATATAATATGTTTCAAGTTTTAAGATTTCAATTAATAATACACGAATATTATAATCAAATAAATGAGCATTATTAATAAAAAATTGTTTTAATTTTTTATTAGTAAAAATTTTTTTATTAGCTTTAGAATATTTATCTTTATTTATATACAAATAATTAAAAAATGATTTCATTAGTATTTCTAGATTAGATATAGAAATATTTTTTCTTTTAGAGTAAGAATTGATAGTAGATATAAAAAAGTTTAAAAGTAAAGACATAATAGAGGTTAATAATACTAATTGTGTATTATTTGCTTTTAAAAATTCAAAAAATTCATTCATAATAAAGTCCTTTCAATATAATTTTAAAATAAGGAGATAAAATGGATAAAAATTTAATTAAATTAATAATAATTATTATTATATCAATTAATATATTTAAATTCATAAAAAAAATTATAGTATCAGAGTTTTCAATTAGAGTTTTAGCAACTTTAATAGGAGTATTACCGAGCAATAGAATAAAAAAAAGTAATTTAATATTAAGCTGGCTATCTATATATTTAGGTGAATTTGAATATGATATGAGTAATAATGATGAGAAAAAAGTATATGAAGAATTTAAAATTATAAATAATTTATGTATAAATAGAATGATTTTTATAACTGATCTTTTCTTTCTAAGAAAAGATTATTATAGGATAAATAAAAATGCCTATATAGAGAGTAGAAAAAAATTAGAGTTAACTAATATTAATTTTTTAAAGATAAAAGAAATTCTATTAAAATATGCATATTTAAAATCTATTAGAAGTTAATATTTATAATAATAAAATTTAACCTTATTAGGTTTTATTTTTTTATAAATTTTTAGAAAGGAGAAATTAAAATGCCAGATCAAATAGTTGTTATTGTTGTAACAGTAATAGGCTTAAGTATAGCCTATTCAATAATATCAAGGGTATTTTTCAAAGGAAAAAAACTTATTAGAAAGTTAAAAAGATTTATTAGACAATTAAAAAAACTTGCAATTTGGATATTTAGAATTTGGAGTGGAGGGATGTAGATGGATGGATTAGATAAAGATATAGAAGAGTTAATTAGAAGTTTATTTATTATTATTAAAGACTTTATAGTTGGTATTGCTAAAGGAATTTTTTATGGTACTAAAAAGCTTAGAAATAGAAAACTTCTATTAGGATCTTTAATTAATTTTCTGATCCCATTAATTCCTTTGTTTAAGAATTTCAGCATTATAAGTAACTTAAAAATAAATAACACAACCAATATTAATAATACTGTTTTAGATTATTTAATCTTTTTTGTTATTTCATTTATTTTATATTTAAACATTATTTCAGGAAGTGGTGGCAATAAGAAGCTGTCAGCTGCATTAGAAACAGCGGGAATTGTAGGTCAAGATGGAAGACCACCTATGCTTTTATATAAATATAAAGATAATGTAGGCTATGAAATATATAAATTTAGAGGATTGGTTAAATTTTCTGAGTGGAAAAAGAAAAAAGAAGATATTGAAACAAACTTAAATATATCAATTAAAGAGATAAAGCAAGGTAAGAGAAAGGATGAAGTTATTTTAAAAACTGTTCCAGGAGTTTTAGTTATGCCTGGAGGAACTGGAGAAGAAAAAACTGAAGAAGAAAGAAAAAAAGTAACTTTATATTGGAATGACAATGTTATAAAAGAAAAGGACAACTTAGTTTCTATAGGAAGAAATGAAGTAGAAGAAATAGTAGTTGACTTTGATGCAGATCCACATTTTCTAGTAGCAGGAGCAACAGGATCAGGTAAATCTGTTACTATAAGATCTATTGTTTGGCAGTTCTTAGTACGTGGACATAAAGGATTTTTTGTAGATTTCAAAGGGGGCTTGGAATATTCTGATGGATATAAAAGATATGGTGAAACCATTATTGATAGGTCGAAGCTTTTAGAAGTTTTAAAAACTTTAGTTAAAGAAAATGAATTGAGACAAAAGGCTTTATTAGAAGTAGGAGCTAAAAATATAAATCAATATAACAAAAAAAGCTCTAAGAAGATGTATAGAGTACTTTTAGTTATTGATGAACTTGCAGAAGTAATAGATCCTAATTCTGTACCTAAGGAAGAAAAAGAAATAGCAGATGAAATTACTGGTATATTATCATCCTTTGGTAGAGTTGCAAGAGCAACAGGAATACACATGATATTTGGAATACAACGTCCTGATGCTAATGTTGTTAATGGTCAAATTAGAAGTAATGTTACTGGAAGAATTTGTGGAAGAGTTCCTTCAGGAAAAGCTTCAGAGATTGTTTTAGATGATCCTTCAGCAGCTTCATTACCTAAGGTAAAGGGAAGGATGATATATCAAAATGCAGGAGAAATGATAGAGTTTCAAGGATATTTCTTTGATGATGATAAAGATTTAAGAAAAGTGAAAGTACCAGGTGATAGATTACTTGTTGGAGGTGATGTTGGATGCGATGATGGAGAAGAACTTTATCCTAGAAAAGTTAATAAAAAACAAAAGAAATTTAATTTAAATACTTTAATAGAAAAATTAAAAGATAAAATAAAGATATTTAAATTTAAAAGAAAGAAAAAAGAGAATGAAAATATTGAAGATGATATTTTAGCTGAAGATACTTTGGATGAATTTGAAAGTGGAATTATTAACTGGACATCTGAAAAAAGAGACATGGAAAATAAAGCAGAAGTTAAGAAATCAACTATTTCAAATGAAATGGATGATTATTATATAGATTAATATTAAGAAAAGGAGTGTGATGAAATGTTTTTTAAGAAAAAAGGCACCAATGAAAAAATTGATAAAGAAACCAAAGAAAAAAATAAGGATAAAAGTAAGAAGAAATTCTTAGATAAGCCTGTTAAACTTAAAAGTGCTACAGGAATTAGGGTCGCAAGATTTACATTATGGGCATTAATAGTATTTCTAATAATTAGAGGTGCTATAAGTGTTTTAAGGCCTGATCCAATTAATTCTATCTTAGATAGTCAAAAGAATTTTGAAGCCAAGCTCTCAAAGGAAAATTTATTAGAGAGTAGGGCTTTTTCTTTTGCAGAAAATTTTACAGAAGAATACTTTAATTTATTTTTTGGAGATTCTGAAGACTACACTAATAGATTAAGCAAATATATGGATAAAGAAATAATTAACTCTTTAGATAAAAGTGGTTATATGACAACAGATTATGTTAAGGCCTACTCAGTTGAAAGATATTCAGAAACTCAAGTAGATGTATTTGTTTATGCGAAAGTTCAGTTTAGAACTGAAAAACCAGAACAAGATAAAATCCAGGATGTAACCAAAAGACAATATGATATTAATCAGAGGGATGTATATGTAAAAGTGCCAATTTACTTTGATGAAAATGGGAATATGATTGTTGAAGATGCACCTTTACTAGTAGCAGCTCCTGAAAAAGTAAATTACAAACTTAAAGATAGTTATTTAGGAAAAGAAGTAGCTAATAATGATACAACTAATGCAATAAAAGATAGCTTAAATCAATTTTTAAAATCTTATTATCAAGAAGATCAAACACAAGTAGATTATTTCTTGAAAACACCAGGTAGCATAAAAGCTGTTAGATCTGATAATAGCTTCAACGGAATAGAATCAATAAAGGTTATTGTCTTAGGCTCAAATAAGTATAAAGCCATTGTTGAAAATAAAATAACTTCTTCAGGAAAAAATTTAAAGCAAAAAGTTAATTTAGATTTAGTTTTTGAAGGTGATAAATATTTAATTGAAAGTATGGACACTAGAACTTTAAACATAAAGTAAAAGATTTGGAGGGATTAATACAATGAGAAATTTATTAAACAATATTAAAAATGAGGTTACAAATAGAAAGCAGCAAATAAAAGCAGCACTTATAACACTTTATTTATCTATTGGAATTGCAACGCCAGTATTTGCAGCACCTAATGTTGCTGAAAATGCTTCAAGGTGGTTTCTAGATCAGATATTTTGGGTTGTAATTGGAGTTGCACTTATAGCTGCAGCTAGAGCATATAACAAAAATAACACAGTTAAAATGATTGCTTCAATTGTAATAGGTGGAGTATTATTAGTTTTTGTAAAAAATCCAACTATGCTAGAAAACTTCGGTAACTGGGTTATTGAAATATTTGGGGTGAGGTAATTGGAAGAGATAATTTTAAGAAGCTATAATAAAGTTCACACTGTAGAGCAAAATTGGTACAGCATAGGAAGTATAAAGCTTCCTGCCCCTATTAATCCATCAGTAGCAATATGTTTTTTTTCTTTATCAGTAAGTATTTTATTAATAGATCAATTTGCCAAAATACCAATACCAGGAATGATTAAGTTTGGAATTATTCCATACCTAATAACAAGAAGAATTAAAGAAAATAAAAAGGATGGCAAGAGTTTAATAAAATATTATAAATCTTATATTCCTTTCAGATTTACAGAAAAAATTCAATATGAAAGGTTTAAACCAATTGAAAAGATAGGTAAAATTAAGTTTTTCCATTAAAAAGGGGAATAGATGTGCTTAAATCAAAGCACATCTCCTTTTCATTTTAAGTGGTAATATGAAAAGTTTTTCCTATTAAATTTTAAAAAAATTTTGAAAATTAGTCAAATTTATTAAAAGGAGTGATGAGATGTTTAAATTTCCAATTAAATATTATGATGATAATATAATATTTACCGAAGATGGTTGCTATGGAGCTTTTGAAATTAAAGGGGTAGATTATGAAAATAAAAGTAGAGACAGTAAAATAAGAGTATTAGATAATTTAACTAACTTTTTAGTAGATATAACTACTGAAGCTAAAATACTTATAATACCCACAAAGCAAGAAGTAGATAAGATTATAAGAAAAAATTATAAGGTTATGAATAAAGAAGATCCCTTAGCTGAACTAGCAGAAGTCTATAGTGAAGGCGTAATCGATTATTTAAAAGAAAAAGAAGTTACCAAAAAAGCAAAAGATGAAAATGGAAATGAAATTGAATATAGTGAAAAATCTATAGACTATAGAACTATAATTTTAGTTAAATTTGAAGATTTATCTGAGAATGATATGTTAAAGAAATTAGGACAATGTTTTGAATACCTATTAGATAGCCCTAAAAAGGCTCTAGATTATTTTTTAGGGGTTAGGGATAACAATATACTACAAAGTAAAATAGAGGCTTTTAAAAAACGTTCTGGGGCTTTTATAAGGCAAAATGAATTAAGAGTTAATTTAAAGGCTCTAAAAAATAAAGATTTGGAATGGCTTTATAGAAGAATTAATAAGAGAGGCCTTGAAAAAGAAGCTGTTAAAACAGGCTTTATTCCTTTGGCAAATTGTAATTTAAGAGAAGAAACAAATGATATTGAAATAGATCCATTAACTTTAGATATTAAGTGTTTATTTGAAGGTAAAATATCAAATATTGATAGAGCTTTAAAAATATCAACGGAGGATGGAGATAGTTATCAGTCATTTTTAACACTAACAGAGATGCCTGATTTAAGATTTCCAGGAAGTGAGTATATATTTACTACTCAAGAGTTTAATTTTCCCATTGAAACTTGTATAACTATAAAAAGCTTAAGTAATTTGGAAAGTAAACACTTTGTTAATAGATCTAAAAAGAAGGTTGAATCGGAAATTAATAATGCAAATGAAGTTAATTTAAATGCCAGCGATGACACCTATATAGCCTTAGATGAAGTTAGAGATATGGAAATAGAAGTTAATTCAAGAAAAAAATTAGCAAAGACAACCATATCTTTTTGTATTTCTGCAGATAACAAAGATACTCTTGAGAATAATGTAAGTGATGTTATGACCTTTTATAAAGATTCAAACTTTGGCATTCAAAGATCTGTTGCAGATCAATTAAAGTTATATATGGAATTTATACCAGGAGCAAGTAGATATACTGAAGATTTCGTTAGAATAATGTCTTATAAAACTATAGCAGGAACTGGAATAGGGGTTAGAAGGGAACTAGGAGATGAAGAAGGCTTTTATTTGGGTGAAACTGCTATAGTATCAAGAAAAGTATTTTTAAATATGGCTAGAGCTTGCTTAGAAAATAAAAGTGCATCAGCTACTCTTTATGGGAATCTGGGAACAGGAAAAAGTTTTGCTGCTAATCTTATAGTTCTTCTTCATGTTATATTTGGTGGATATGCACTGATTTTTGATCCCAAAAGCGAAAGAAACAATTGGATTAGGCATTTGCCTTGGTTAGACGGCCTTATAAGCATAGTCAGATTAACAGCAGAAGAAAAGTATATTGGAATGTTAGATCCCTTTAATATCTATAGAGATAGTATTGAGGAAGCTATAGAATTAGCTGTAAACATAGTAATAGAGCTTAATAAATTAGTTCCTAAAGATGATGAATATATAGTTTTAAAAGAAGCTTCAGTTAAAATTAAAGAATCTGAACTTAAATCTATGACAAGACTTATAGAAATACTAGAAGAATACAAAGAAGAAGATGAACTATCTCCTGCAGCAAGAAGATTAGCAAGAAAATTAAGAGCTAATAAGGAAGTTGGTATGTCAAAATTAATATTTGGTACAGGAAAAGAAGAAACTATTAAATTTGATAATAGAATAAATATACTTCAAATTGATAATTTAAAAATACCAGGATTAAATACTAAGAAAGAAGATTATACTGATGAAGAAAATTTATCAAATGTACTACTTATGATTATGGCTCAGTTTGGTAAGAAATTTGCATTAACACCAAGAAATAATTTTAAAATAGTTTTATTTGATGAATCCTGGGTACTAAAAAATTCAGTTGAAGGAATTAAGCTTTATGACTTTTTAACAAGAATGGGAAGATCACTTTTTACAGGGTGTATATTCAACGGGCATTCAGTATTAGATATTCCATCAGAGCAAATAAAAAACACAATATCCTATAAGTTTTGTTTTAGAACAGATGAAATAGAAGAAGCTAAAAGAATGTGTGAGTATTTAAAGATAGATGTTTCAGAAGAAAATATAAACATGATATTAAAATTAGATAACGGAGAGTGTTTATTTAAAGATTTAGATGGAAGAGTTGGTAAATTCAAGTTTGATCCAGTTTTCGGAGACATAACAGAAGCATTTAATACAACTCCAAAAGAAGATAAAAAAGATGAGAATGAGGAAATAGAAAATAAAGATGAAGTTTATGAAGAAAGTTAGTATAGCAATGTTCATAGCTTCTTTTTTTATACCAATAATTATTGTGTTATCAGCAATACTTATTATTGGAACTAATGTAACATCTAATAAAAAGGCAGGTCCAGTAGTACCTTCTGAAAGTGAAAAAGCCTTTATAGAAGCTATGGCTCCAGTAGCACAAGAAAGCTATAAAGAGCATGGAGTACTTCCTTCTATAACTTTAGCACAAGGAATAATAGAGTCAGCCTGGGGAAAATCAGGACTAACAGTACAAGGAAATAACTTATTTGGAATAAAGGCAGATATAAGCTGGACAGGACCTGTTATAGAAATGAATACTCAAGAATTTGTAAATGGTCAGTATATAACTGTAGTTGCAAGATGGAGAGTTTACGATAGATGGGAAGATTCTATATTAGATCATGGAAAATTTTTAAAAGAAAATATTAGATATGAACAAGCAGGAGTATTTAATGCTAAAAATTATAAAGAACAAGCAGAAGCTTTATTAAGAGCAGGATATGCAACAGATCCTAATTATTCTAATAAGCTTTGTTCTATGATAGAAAGTTATAGCTTAGATCAATATGATAATGTGCAGAATAATACGCAAACGTAAGGGGTGATAGTTTGATTGATTTTTTATATAAAAAGTATACAAACCTAAATAAGAAAAAAGTATTTAAGTTAGTAGCAATATGTGTATTTGTTTATGTTGTATTTAGGGTTTTTGAAAGGGAAGTAAGTGCAGATATCTTTGAAGCTATAGGGGAGCCAAATAACTTTACAGATTTAGTAGGGAATGGAAAATTCTTAGAAAGTCCCTTTAGATCTAATTATTATTTAGATATTAAAAGTGTAAGCTCAGGATTAAAAGGAACTTTTAATGAGTATGGCAATTGGCTTGCTAATATGCTATGGTATGGATTAACTATAATAACATATATGCTTATTATGCTTTTTAATTTAGCCTTTTCAATGGATATATCAGATATGTTTAAAGAAGTGCTAAATACAATAATGACATCATTAAAAAACTCAGTTTTTGATGAGTATTTTATTTTAATAGTTTCTATAGCATTAATTTATATTGCTATATCTTTTTTTAGAAATAACATTGGACAATTATTTAGTAGATTAGGATATATAATACTAACTATTGCAATAATGGGAATGGCAACTAAGTATTCAGCAGATATAGTTTCAGGAATGACTACCTTATCAAAGAGTATAGGAGCAAATTCTATAGTTGCAATAAGTGATAGAGAAACAACGGAAAATAATATAGGCCAAATATCAGGAGAGTTATGGGCCAGTTTAGTTCATACACCCTGGTTAGAACTTGAGTTTGATGGAAAATATAATTCACTTGAAAATAAAGATGATATAGTAAATAAAATTTTTAGTTTAAAAAAAGAATCTAATGAAAGACAAGAATATATAGATAAGTTAAACGAAGAAAATCCAGAACTATTTAAAGAAAATGCAGGCTCAGGGAGAATACTTCCAGCACTTCTTATATCAATAGTAAATATATTCAAAATGTTTGTTATGATAGTTATTGCTCTTGTTCAAATTGTCTTTCAAATTTTAACTATATTATTTGTAATAGCCTTTCCATTTTTACTTTTATTATCAATGTCACCTAGCTTTGGAGGAGTAAATTTAATATCTAATTGGTGGAATCAAATATTAGGATCTCAATTAGGAATAGTATTAACATCCTTCCTTTTAGGATTACTTATAAAGATAGATGGGCTTATAGCAACATATTTAGGGAACTTAGGCACTTATGGTTGGTTTGGTATAACTTTAGTTCAAACAGCAATATATATTGGCATTATACTTCAAAGAAAGCAAATATTTAGAGTATTAATGTCCTTGCAAAGTAAAGTTAGTAGATCAGGTGCAGGAGTATGGCGTAATACTATGAGAACAACGGAAAAAGGTATTGATGGCTTAAAAAATGCTGGTGGAGCTGCAGCTGATAAAGTTAAAGGAAAAGCTGAAGATTTAAAAGATGCAGTAAGGAAAAAAGCCACTACCTTTGGAGATAAAGTTAGAGCTTTCCACGATGAACACTTTGATAGAGAAACTGTAGGAGATAGGATTAGAAATTATAATAAAGCTAAAGCGGAAGAACAAAGAAAATCTAGAGAATCAGCAGCAAAACAAAAAGCTACAAAAGATAATACAAGCAAAACACAATCAAGGCAAACCCAAGATATAAATAGACAAGAAGGAAAGTCTTATACTACAGATCAAAAAACAAGGCCAAATATAAGACAAAATAAAGATGAACATATGGATCAAAATATAAATCAAGCTCCTGCAGAACATAATGAAAAAAGAAAGACTGAAGAGAAAGTAGAAAATATTAAAAGACCAAGTATAAATGATTTAGCCCAAAATATAAAAAATAATAATTCAAATAAAAATAATATTTCTAAAGGTGTAGAAGATAAAAATTCTAAAAATAATATTGGGGAAATAAGAAAAAATAACCTTAGAAAAACTGATAAAAAAGAAATTCCAATAAATAAAGATATATCGTTAAATAGAAAAATAGAAACTGTAGAGCCAAAAGAAATCAATAGTGATAGCATAAATAGAGGAAAAAACAATATTATTGAGACATCAGTAAAAGATAACTCTAGAAATAATGATGTAGAAACAATAAAAGATGTACCTATAAGAAAAAATAATGAAGAATTGATAATAGAAAGTAGAAATGAAGATGTAGAAGCTGATGAAAGTAATACTATTATCTTAAATAAAAGCACAAATAGAAACAATCAAATATCTAAGGATATAAATATAAAGAAGGAAAGAAAATCAACTGAAGAAAAGATAAGAAAAGTAGAAAACAATGAAAGAAAAATTATTAAAAATCAGGAAAAAGCAAAAATTAATATAAGTAATATTGATAGAGCAAAGATGTTCAGAAAAAATATTAATAATAAAAAATAAGCTTAATAAATAAGAAAAGTAGTTAGATTGCTCAACAAAAATCTAACTACTTTTCTAATGTAAAATATATATACAAGAAAATTTTAATAAAAAAAGGTACTTACCAAACTAATCTACTTCTAGAACAAACAAGCAATTTGTTTGGCACAACAGGAAAAAAATAACTATTTATTTAATTATACTATAAAATGGATTTAAAATCAATATTATTGAATAAATTCAATAAAATGGATAGGAGAAACTATGGTAAATCCTATCCATTTAAACGGAAAGGTAAAAATACTTTATAATTATAGCCTAAAAATAAAACTATCATTCAGTATGTAATAAAAATGGATAGGAAAGGTATAGTAAAACCTATCCATTTTTATTACAAAGAAAAGCCCATATATAAATATATATTATTAAAAAAGTAAATATGAAAATTATAGGAGGAATTATGAGAAAAAGGTTGATTTTGAAAGTATTAATGAGTCTATTTATAGTATCGTTAATAGGGTGTACAGATGGCAAAGAGAATAATAATGTAGTATCAACAGAAATAAATGGAGTAATAGAGATTGATTATTTTGATGTAGGACAAGGTGATTCAGCCTTGATTCAAGTAAACGGTAAAAGTATGTTAATAGATGCTGGAACAAATGATACTGAAGATAAATTAGTTCAAATGATAAAAGATGAAGGAATAAAAAAGCTTGATTATGTTATTGGAACTCACCCTCACGAAGATCATATTGGTGGACTTGATAAAGTAATTGATAATTTTGAAGTTGGAGAAATCATAATGCCAGAAGTTAAAAACACAACAAAAACCTTTGAGTCAGTATTAAAATCTGCAGCTAAAAAAGAAAAGAAAATTAAAAAAGCAAAATCAGGAATGGAAATAGACTTAGGTGAAGGAACAAATGTAGAAGTTTTTTCACCAGGAAAAGATAAGTATAAAGAGTTAAATAACTACTCTCCAATTATGAAAATAACATATGGAGAAAACTCATTTTTATTTACAGGTGATGCAGAAAAGGAAGTAGAAAAAGAAGTGATAAATAATGGTTATAACTTAAAATCAGATGTGATAAAAGTTGGGCATCATGGATCTACAACATCAACAACGGAAGAATTTTTAGAGCTAGTGAATCCTGAAATAGCTGTAATATCAGTTGGAAAAGAAAATACTTATGGACATCCTGAAAAGAAGATATTAGATAGGTTAAAAAATAAGAATATAAAAATATTGAGAACTGATGAAATAGGATCAATAGAAATAATAAGTGATGGAAAAAGTATAAGTATAAATAATTAATTATAGAAAGAAAGTAGGCAGCAACCAGAAAACTACCTACTTTCATATGAGAAATATATATAGAAATATGGTAATATATATATATATTATACAAACAGAGGTTCTACTTGAGTAAAACAGAACCTCTATTCAATTGGCAAATATCTATTTCATAAACACGAAATACACTGCTGCAATCAGACAAATAAATGCAGCCAGATGATTCCAATGTAAAGCCTCACCTTTAAAGAAGATGGTAGTGAACACTGTAAAAATAA
>OGQQ01001147.1_pt1 | contig 21974 bp, 19 predicted proteins | sample 1553281 | NCBI WGS metagenome assembly OGQQ01 (sample SAMEA2579937, study PRJEB22360) | human gut metagenome | biome: human gut; feature: human-associated habitat; material: faeces | place: Denmark | collected 2008/2010 | reverse complement strand
ATTTGGCATAAAGATTTTTTTCTGTATCGGAGGCCTTCTCGTCACTGAATTTATCAATATCGATTACGCTGTTTGAAATCAGTGCATTGTAAACATCATAAATCGGAATGATGATCCGGCTGGCATCATTTTCACCTTCATAATCATATTCTTTGACTGCCTCGATCTTGTTCAGAAGGATACCTGCCACACGCTGTTTCAGAATCTGATAAATTGCACTCTGCCAGTCAGAATCCACAGAAAGATAGACATCATTTCCGGCAACAGGTTCTACGGTTGTAGCATTGTCAATCTTAAGTACTTTACCGAGGTTGTCGACTGTAACTGTTTCCTGACCGTCTTTGCCCTGCAGCTGAAGTTCCATATACTGTTCGATGCCGGCTTTACCAATGATCGCATCATTGGAATAATCTGCATTTTGTTTTTTGAGGCTTTCCAGCTCTTCTGATGATGCACGTCCGGTATACCCAAGAAGAGGTCCCATACTGTCATCATCTACATACTGACGGACAGAATCTTCCAGCACATCAATACCCTGTAATTCATTCTGATTTTCCATTACAGCAGCAACTGTACTTTCACTGACATTGGTCGCGATCGTAACTGCCATATATTTCTGAAAACTGTTTGTGCTGAGCTCATAACGCATGATAGCAATATTCAGGATTTCCTGCTTCGTAAGTTCTTTCGGAAGACCATATTGCTCCAGTTCTGCATCCGTATAAGCATTATCTCCGTAAAGAACGATAGAAAAGCCCTTACTTCCGGTAAGGTAATTCATCATCTCATCTGCCGTGGCATTTGCCTCATCTTCCGTCAGATCATCGATCAATGCGTGACCATAAATATCCGCCCGGAATCGGTTCAGAGTAAATCCCTCATCTACGTCAAAACTGTAATTTCCTTCTTTATCCAGCTGGATATGGAAGGAATTAGACAGCGAATCTCCGTTGGATGCAAGAATTTTCAATACTTTATATGCAACCCCGTTCAGTGTAAGGTTTTTTTCCCTTGTTGTATCATACGTTCCGTTGTCCTCAAATGTAAGAGAATACGACAGGACATTTGACGCGATCAGCTTATTGTTTTTGTCATAAATATTTCCACGGGTGCTCTTAAGCACACGCGTCTTGGTCGTTCTTGTCTGAAACTCATTGATGTAGTTTTCTCCCTGAATGATCTGGAGATTAAATAACTGTCTGATCAGTACAAATGCCATAAGAAAAAACACAAGAAGAAGTACAGATGTTCTCTTTAACTGAATTTTTTTGAATAGTTTTTTTATTTTAGTACCCAAATAGACTCACTTTCTTTCCTTGTTGCGCTCATGAAATGATAGTTAATATAGTGAAAGATCCGATACACGATCACAGTAAGGAACACTGTGTAAAAAATCTCCGGAACAATGATTCTTGTAAAATATGTACCCAGCCCCAGTCTTCCACGGAGCAGAAACTGCAGTCCATATACAGCAAGATTATAGAATGTATCCATGATCACTGTCAGCACGATCGGCACTTTAATGTCGTCATCATAATAAATACGAAATGTGTAACCGCTGAAAAAGCCGACATACATATAGATCAGTGCATAGAAACCAAATACAGAGCCATAAAACAGATCTATCAGAAAACCGCTGAAAAAGCCTGTCCACAAACCCACTTTACGTCCTCTCATAAGTCCCATGGAAACACAGAGAATCAGCAGCAGATTAGGTGTGATCGAACCAATAGAAATCAGATGCAGCACAGTCGACTGGATCAGAAAACAGACAACTGTCGTCAAAAGCAAAACAAACTTGCTTCTCATTACTGTTCTCCTTCCTCTATGGAATCCTGTTTATTTACGGTAATTACAAACACATCTTTGAGATGCTGAAAATCAACAGGTGTAACAAGTGTACCTGTCTTTGTCAGATTATTGGAATCCAGTGAGATTTCACTGACATATCCGATAAAAAGTCCCTCGACATACTTTTCGCTGATATTTGAAGTAACAATCCGTTCTCCTGCTGTTACTTTATCTTCTTTGTCATAGAGCTGTGTAAAACGCAGTTTACCCTCATCGATCAGTTCCAGATCACCTTCGACTACGCAGGTATCATCGGTACCGACAGTCATTGCGCTTACATTACTGCTGTCGTCAATGATCGAACGGACAGTTGCCCAGTTGCTGCCGACCTCAGTGACAATACCAACCAGACCTTTTCCGGCAATAACATTATTGTCTACACGTATTCCGTCTTTACTTCCTTTATTGATCATAAATGTATCATACCAGTTGCCCGGATCTTTCGAAATGATCCTTGCCGCAATTTTCGGATAATCGGAATACTCTTCATCCAGCTTATACAGTTCCTGAAGCCGTGTAAGCTCAGACTGATTCTGAATCAGAATATTATTCTGCTCTGTCAGTGTATCTACCGTATTCTGAAGTTCCTTATTTGCATCTACAAGATCCCGCTTGTCCTTAAATGCCCTGTTAAGATCAGTAAGCCATACACCAATCGTAGTGATACTCTTTTCGAAAGGAACTACAATTGCTCCGGCGGCCTCCTGAAACGGAGCTGCCGTAATACCGGATGCCAGTGTGGCAACAATCGTACTGCCACAGAAAAGCGTCATAATAACAAGCAGATGTTTACTTTTTAAATGTATACGAAACCGAAACTTTTTTTTCAGGTTTTTCATGTATCATACCCCTAAAAGATCATAATTTACGTTGTTTTACGGGCTGAGCCCACTTCATCATGTCACGGTCACGGATGATTTTTTCCAATCCCGTGACCGTTGCTTTTTCGTAAAGATCTGAAAGCTTAAACGAAAAGCCAGTGTAACTTGCAAGATAATTATCTATGTATGGAATCTTTGTACTTCCTCCTGTAAGGAAAATCCCCTCGCGCGCAATGTGATAGGAAATCTGCGGAGGAATACGTTCAAGAAAAGTCTTCATCTCTGCCGCAATCTCATTGACGCAGTTCATGATTCCTGCATTGACTACATATCCGGAGATTACTTCTTCTCTTGGAAGGCCGGATATTCCGTCGATACCAACGACTTTACGTGCATCCTTACGCTGATCATTCAGACGTCCCATCGCAAGTTTCAGACGTTTTCCTGTACGCGTACCGATCTGAAGATTGTAGCGCTTACGTATCTCATTGCAGATTGCCTCATTCATCTGCCTGCCACCGATCGGAATCTTCCTGGCAATGATGATCTTGCCGTCAGTAATAACCGAAAACTGCGTACTCTGTGCGCCGATATTAACAATCATGCTTCCCGCATTTTTATTAAGATCTACTCCCATGGCAATCGCATCTGCGATCGGTGCCTCTACCATATAGACTCTGTTCTGACGGAGCCAGTGTCCGTTTGCCACATGATAGTATGCTCTTTTTTCGATAGCCGTCATATCAAGCGGTACCGAAAAAAACATATCGGAACCGATACCGAGAAAACGGTCGATCTTTTTCATCATACTGTACAGTGCGATCTCCTGCAGTTCCAGATTGGCAATCATACCAAAAGCCATCGGCGAATTAACTACGATATCAGCAGGTGCTTTTTCAAACATATCGTATGCTTCATTGCCCACGGCAATAATCCTGCGTCCCTTTGATGCAAGCATGTTCTTTTCCATGTAACTTTTGTTTTTAAAAAAGGAATAGACTTTAATGCTGCTGCTTCCCAGATCTATTCCGTATGTTTTTCTTAAAAGCATAAAACAATCCCTTCATACCGGATATTCGTCCAACAGTCCCTGTTCTCTGAAGCTTACGTATCTCTGATCACCGATGATAATATGATCCAGCAGACAGATGCCAAGCATCTCACCCGCCTGACTGATTCTCTCTGTGATTTCTTTGTCGCATACACTGGGGGATGGATTTCCTCCCGGATGATTGTGAATCAGTATCAGGTTGACCGCATGATAACGCAGAGCTTCCAGAAAAACTTCTCTCGGAGTGATCAGCGTTGCATTGACGGTTCCCTTAGACAGCACCGTATCACCAAGCAGATGGTTCTGATTATCCAGCATCATGCAGATCATCACTTCCTGCTCCTGATGACGGAGCTGCTCCATATAATACGCAGCAATCGAATCCGGATTTTTGAAATCCAGCATAGGTCGCGCGGCCTCACTGGCAATCCGCTTCGACAGTTCCCCGATACATTTTAGCTGAACTGCCTTGACGGCACCTATTCCATGAATCCTGCGCAGTTCAGGAAGTGAACTGTGAATGATTCCCGGAAGTCCCGGATAAGAAGACTGCTCCATGTGTTTTAAAATATCATTTGCCAGAGTCAGTGAATTGCTTCCTCTGGTTCCTGTCCGGAGTATCACTGCCAGAAGCTCGCTGTCGCTTAAAGAACCTTCGCCTTCCCGTATACATTTCTCATAGGGTCTCTGTGATTCCGGCATTTCTTTGATCGTATGGTTCATTTGATTTACCTGCCGCTCTCTGTGACAGAATCTCAAAAGAATCAAAGATTATTCTAGCATAAAAAGAGGGAGATGTACACTCCCTCCTAAAAATTCTTAAATTTTTCACATATGAATTCAGCAGTTTTGATCCCGTCCATAGCCGCAGAAGTAATACCTCCCGCATATCCGGCACCTTCACCACAGGGGTAAATTCCCTCAATATTTGCACACCCCTGTCTGTCCCGCACAATACGCACAGGAGAAGACGTACGGCTTTCGATGCCGCTCAAAAGTGCATCCGGCCGGTCAAAACCTTTTATCTTTCTGCCAAATGCAGTCACACCTTCTTCAATGGAATCTCCTATTTCTTTCGGAAGAATCGAACGGACATCTGTAAGGACATATGCCCCTTTCATCTGTGGCACAACCTCGCCAAATTCCGTACTTTTCCTGTGTTCTTTAAAATCTTCGAAAAGCTGTACCGGGATTCTGCCTTTTCCAAGTTCCCATGCTGCCTTTTCCAGATTTCTCTGAAAAGTAATGCCTCCAAGAACACCTTCCTCCGGAAAATCTTCCGGTGAAACAGTAACGATCAGCGCACTGTTGGCATTTTTGCTGTCACGTGCCTGATAGCTCATCCCGTTGACTGCAAGCATTCCTTCTTCTGAGGACGCATTGACTACATAACCTCCCGGACACATACAGAACGAATAGACACCTCTGCCATTCTCACAGGTATGTGTCACTTTATAACTGGCTGCTCCCAGCGCTTCGTTTTCTTCTTCGCCATAAAGATCCATATTGATCATTTTCTGAGGATGCTCTATACGAAGTCCTACCGCAAAAGATTTCGGCTGCATAAAGATCCCGCGTCTGTGAATCATGGAAAAAGTATCGCGGGCACTGTGTCCAAGTGCAAGTACACAGACCTCCGCCGGTATTTTTTCTTTATCATTAATTTCCACAGCACAAAGCCGCCCGTTTTCCATACAAAGGTCTGTTACTTTTGATTCAAAACGGAACGCCCCACCCATTTCTTCAATCTGATGGCGCATGGTCTCAACAATCCCGATCAGCACATCTGTTCCGAGGTGCGGTTTCTGCTGATATACGATTTCCTGCGGTGCTCCCGCCTCCACAAAACGTTTCAGCACTTCATGATTACGTCCGTTCGGATCTTTTACCAGCGTATTCAGCTTTCCATCAGAAAACGTTCCTGCGCCACCTTCTCCAAACTGTACATTGGACTCCGGATCAAGAATTCCGTCTTTCCAGAAACGATCAACCGTTTCCTTACGCTTCTGTGCCTCCTGTCCGCGTTCCAGTACCAGCGGACGATAACCGGCTCTCGCGAGATACCACGCACAAAAAAGGCCTGCCGGACCGCTTCCGACAACTACCGGAGGATTCTTCAGAACCTCCTCCCCTGGTTTCGGAAAACAATATTCTTTTTTCTCAAAGAAAGTCACATTTTTATCTCTGTTTCTGCGAAGCAGTTTCTTTTCTGCCGGAATACTCACATCTACTGTATAAACAAATTTTTTATCTTCTTTATGGCGGGCATCCAGTGACTGACGTACAATTTCATAAGAAAAAGTATCTTCCCCGCATTTCAGAATTCTGGCTATTTTTTTTCGTAACTGCTCCTGCCTGTGATCAACAGGAAGTTTTAACTGTGTAATACGTATCATAACTTCTCCCTCGCACTGTGTAAGCCGGCTACCGCGCCGCTTGACCATGCCCACTGCAGATTATAGCCACCACACGGACCATCAATATCCAGAAGTTCTCCTGCAAAATAAAGTCCTTTATGAATATGTGATTCAAGTGTTTCTGTATTTACCTGAGTTGTGTCGACACCACCGGAGCAAACCTGGGCCTGTTCCAGTCCGGTGCTTTCTCTGACCGTCAGTCTGTATGAAGTCAGCGTCTGAATCAGATCCTTTTGTTTGCGAAAAGCACGGATCAGTTTATCCGGCAAGAGTCCTACAAGGAGTTCCGCTGCCGACTGATACGGACAAAGTTCTCGTCGTTTATCCAGCAGTTTTGTCAGTTCTTCCGTCGTATACTCCGGGAAAAAATTAACAGAAAGTTCTGCTATTTTGCCTTCTGCCAATGCACGGACTGCATATCTGCTGAGCTGAAAGACCGGAATTCCCGAAATGCCGTAGTCCGTAAGCTGAATTTCGCCCCGTTCTTTACAAAGCGGCTTTCCATCCAGAAGCAGGGTCACTTCGCCCTCTGTACGCACACCTGCCCAGGCAGAAAAAGCATTTCCCCTGCAGCGCAGTCCTGTAAGGGCCGGCAGCGGCTTGATGATACGGTGTCCGAGCTTCTCTGCAATCGCATATCCGCTTCCGTCAGAACCAGGGATCTGTGAAGCACTGGAACCATTTGCCAGTATTACCCTGTCACCTTCATAGGTCCATCCTTCGGTCTGCACTTTCCATCTGCCGTTTTGCTGATAAACATCCTTCACTTTTTCTCTTGTTTTAATTTTTACTTTCAGAGAGCGCGCTTTCAAAAGCATCAGTTCCGGAATGCATTTTGCCTGATTACTTCTGGGATAAATCCATCCATTACGGTCAGTAAAAGCCACACCCATCTGTCCAAAAAACTCCAGTGTATCTTCCATGGAAAATTGTTTTAAAACGTTTTGTACAATTTCCGGGTGTTCTCCACGAAAAATTTCCGGACGCATATCTTTATTGGTCAGATTACAGCGGCCGTTTCCGGTCACACAGATTTTACGGCCCGGATTTTCATTCTGTTCAAGAACAGTTACGGTTGCACCGTTCTGTGCCGCCACAATTGCCGCGGTCAGTCCTGATGCGCCGCCGCCAACAACAATCACCTGCGGATTTTCGTTCATACTTTCTCCTTTTCCCTGTCAGGGAAGTGTTACAATCTTTGCATCAACAAGCTTCTGTAAAGACATCAGTACACCGAGTTTTGCATGCTCCCATGTCAGTCCACCCTGAAAATAAACTGCATATGGCGGTTTTACCGGACCGTCTGCTGAAAGTTCAATAGAAGATCCCTGTACAAAAGCACCAGCTGCCATGATTACCTGACTGTCATATCCCGGCATATCCCACGGTTCCGGATCTACATAACTGTCTACCGGTGCTGCTGCCTGAATACCTTTGCTGAATGCAATCAGCCCTTCCGGTGTGCCCAAAGTCACTGCCTGAATGATGTCCTGACGTGGCTCGCTTCCGTTCGGAACAACCGGGAAACCAAGTTTTTCATAAATATTTGCTGCAAACACAGCACCCTTTAACGCGCCCTTCGTCACCATTGGTGCAAGGAAAAATCCCTGATAGAAAGAGCGATTTACACCAAGAGATGCTCCGACTTCCATGCCAAGTCCAGGACAGGTCATACGTGTTGCTGCATTTTCCACGCATTCTTTTGTTCCTGCAATATAACCACCGATCGGTGCAAGTCCGCCACCCGGATTTTTGATCAGTGAACCAACGATCATGTCTGCACCTACATCACTCGGTTCTACTGTATCTACAAATTCTCCGTAGCAATTGTCAACCATACAGATCACATCCGGCTTGATACTCTTGACAAAAGAGATCAGTTCTCCAATCTGTTTTACAGAATATGACGGTCTTGTCTGATAACCTTTTGAACGCTGAATTTCGACAAGTTTTGTTTTTTCATTGATAGCTGCACGAATCGCATCATAATCGAATGTTCCGTCTTCTTTCAGGTCAACCTGTCTGTAGGTTACACCATATTCTGCAAGAGAACCTCTGGATGGACGGATTCCAATTACCTCTTCCAGAGTATCATATGGTTTTCCTGCCGGTGCAAGAAGTTCATCACCCGGACGGAGATTTCCAAAAAGTGCAATTGCAAGTGCATGTGTACCACAGGTAATCTGTGAACGGATCAGACAGGCTTCTGTATGGAAGGTGTCCGCATAGACTTTCTCCAGGGTATCTCTTCCAAAATCATCATATCCATAACCGGAAGAAGACTGAAAACACTCTGCGCTTACTTTATTTTTCTGCATTGCCATCAGCACTTTAAGCTGATTGTATTCTGCTGTTTTATCAAACTGCTCAAAACGTTCCTTCAGAGATTCTTCGATCTCTGCCCCAAAATCATATACCTGAGAAGAAATCCCAAGCTGTTCATAAAGTTCTTTCATACTAAACGATCTTCCTTTCCTCACAAATGTGTTTCATATATTTCAGGATTTTTTTTTCATCCCAGTCAAATTTCTCTTTATCTACCCAGATCACATCAGACTCTCTTCGGAACCAGGTAAGCTGCCGCTTCGCAAAATGTCTGGTGTCGCGTTTCAGAATGCGCACTGCTTCTTCCAGCGGATATTCTCCTTCCAGATACGCAAGGATTTCCTTATAACCAAGTCCCTGCATGGAAACCATTCCACGATGGCAGCCTTCTCGCTTAAGCTCTTCGACTTCTTTTACCAGACCTTCTTCCAGCATCTGATCCACGCGCCTGTCAATTCTCTCATATAAAATTTCACGTGGAGCATTCAGCACAAAATAGGCAAGATTATATGGGCTTACCTGTTTTTTCTGTTCTTCATTATGTTCAGAAATCGGTGTTCCGTTCTGATGATAAAATTCCAGTGCCCGGATCACACGTTTGACATTATTGGCATGAATCGACTCGGCACTCGCCGGATCGACCTCGCGAAGACGCTCATGAAGATACTCGGCACCTTTTTCTTCTGCCAGCTTTTCCAGTTCGACACGGTAGGTATTTTCCTGCTGCGCCTCTGTAAAATCAATATCTCTTGTCACTGCCTGAATATAAAAGCCGGTTCCGCCGACAAGAATCGGTACTTTTCCTTTTGCATAGATTTCTTCCATGGCAGCTTTTGCCATCTCCTGAAATTTCACAATATGAAATTCCTCTTCCGGTTCAAGTACATCCACCAGATAATGCTCCACGCCCTGCATTTCTTCCTTACGGATCTTTGCCGAGCCGATATCCATTCTTTTATATACCTGCATGGAATCCGCAGAAATAATTTCCCCGTTCACCGCCTTTGCAAGTGAGATAGACAGGCTTGTTTTTCCCACTGCCGTCGGTCCGGTAAGGACAATTAAAGGTCTTTTCATAACTGCTCCTGTATTTTTATACAATTCTTTTAAATTTCTTTTCCAGTTCTGTGCGCGTCATCGCAATGATTGTCGGACGTCCGTGCGGACAATGATACGGATTATCCAGTGTCAGAAGCTCGTCGATCAGCTTTTCCGCTTCTTCAAAAGACATCGCATGATTGCCTTTTACTGCTGCTTTGCATGCCATAGTAGCAAGTTTTGATGCAAAAATATCCAACGCGTCTGTGCTGTTGTTACCAGAAAGATTGTCAAGCATCTCCAGAAACAGATCTTCCTCCGTCAGCCCATAAAGGTTCGACGGAACGGCGCTGATGCGATACTCTCGACCACCGAAATTCTCAATTTCAAAACCGAATTGTTCAAAATAGTCTTTATTTGAATTCAGTACTTCTTCTTCCTGCATACTTAAAGTAACGATCATCGGCGGACTCAGATACTGCGAATCGATGGAATGTTCACGGAACTGTTTCACCATACGCTCGTAATATACTTTTTCGTGTGCCGCGTGCTGATCGATGATATAAAAATTATCTTCAAACTGCACCAGCCAGTAAGTATCAAAAATCTGTCCGACCACGCGGATACGGCTTCTGGATTCCGGTGCAAGAAGTTTCTCTTCAAAAAGCTCAAGCTGCTGCGGAGGCGCCTGTTTCTTCTCCGGCTCTTCTGTCTGTTTTAACTCTGTCGGCTTTAACTCTGTCAGCTTCTTCTCTTCATCCAGTTTCTGGTTTTCACGAAGTGTACCGCTGAACATTTCTTCTTCTGCCCTAGAGAATGCAGGGCTGTATTCTGCTGCCGGTTCACGGACAAGTGTTCCGGATGGGGTACTCTGAGAAAGAGGCTTTCGTATTTCCGTTCTTTCATTTAAACCATCCCTTGCTTCAGGCTTTGGATTTAAGTTCGCCTGTACTTCTGGCTTTGGATTTAAACCTGCCTGTACTTCTGGCTTTCTCACCGTGTTCGGGTACATTTCTTCACGGCGTTTCGTTTCAAACGGTTCCGGTACCGCAGCACGGGTGATTTTTTCTTCTTTTGTTTCTGTTTTTGCAGGAGTACTGTCTACAGATACTTTCGGTATCATTTCCCTTCTGGTCAGTGCACTGCGTACCATATCATACACTGCATCATAAACTTCCTGTTCTCTGGCAAAGCGTACCTCTCTTTTCGCCGGGTGTACATTGACATCGAGGTCATTTCCCTCCATCTCCATGCGCAATGAAACAAATGGAAATTTATGTTGCATCAGAAAGCCTCTGTATGCATTTTCAATAGCCTTTGTGATGATATTGTTTTTTACATAGCGTCCATTGATATAATAATTCTCAAAGCTGCGGTTTCCTCTGGCGATCTCCGGTTTTCCTACAAATCCCTCTACTTTCATAAAAGAATTTTCATAGTTTACATCCAGAAGAGCTTTTGCAATTTCCCTGCCATACACGCTGTATATGACATCTTTCACACTGTAATTTCCGGATGTATGCAGTTTGACCTGTTTGTTCTGAATATATTTAAATGAAATCTCCGGATGCGACAGGGCAAGCTGTTCCATCAGCGTATGGATATAATTTGCTTCTGTCATATCTGATTTCAGAAATTTACTTCTCGCCGGTGTATTATAAAAAAGATTTCGCACAAGAAACGTCGTTCCTTCCGGCGCTCCGAGCTCTTCCAGCGCAATTTCCTTCCCACCTTCAATCACATAACGGGAACCGCTGATATCTGAAGGAGTTTTTGTGATCAGTTCTACCTGTGAAACAGCTGCAATACTGGAAAGTGCCTCACCACGGAACCCCAGCGATGCAATGTGCTCCAAATCTTCGACCTTTTCAATTTTACTTGTCGCATGACGCAAAAATGCAAGCGGAATCTGCTCAGATTCCATTCCGGATCCATTATCTGTGATACGGATCAGCTTTTTTCCGCCATCTGTGATCTCCACAGTCACAGCCGTTGCTCCGGCATCTATGGCATTCTCTACCAGTTCTTTTACAACCGAAGACGGACGCTCCACCACCTCCCCGGCAGCAATCTTGTCAATTGTATTCTGATCTAAAACTGCGATTTTTCTCAAAGCACCCTCCATATGGCAGATTGTCCGTTACTGTGAACGGAGTGAACAGTAACGATCACCCTGCCCTTTTACCAGCGATTTTTGATCTTGTTCTGTAAATTATATAAAATATTCATAGCTTCCATCGGTGTCAGATGTGTCATATCAAGATCACGGATTTCATCTACGATATCATTGTCCTGCACGGTGTCAAAAAGCGACATCTGTGCCATGTCCACCTGATCATACATGATTTTCTGCTTTTTCTTCGGAGCGGTCAGATCCTTAACGGCAGCTGTAATGTCTGCGTCGCTCAATTCCTCTACCAGCTCCTTTGCGCGGCTGATAACAGAATCCGGAACGCCTGCCAGCTTGGCAACCTGAATACCATAACTCTTGTCAGCGCCGCCTTTGACAATCTTTCGAAGGAAAACAATATCGTCGCCCTTTTCTTTGACTGCAATACAGTAGTTGTTCACTCCCGGAATCTTGCCTTCCAGCTCGGTCAGTTCGTGATAGTGTGTCGCAAAAAGAGTCTTCGCACCGCAAAGCTTTGTATTGCTGATGTGTTCGATCACTGCCCAGGCAATGGCAAGTCCGTCAAATGTACTTGTACCACGTCCGATCTCATCGAGGATCAGAAGACTCTTTGCGGTAGCATTACGGAGAATATTTGCAACCTCTGTCATCTCTACCATAAAAGTACTCTGACCGCTTGCAAGATCATCAGACGCACCCACACGGGTAAAGATACGGTCCACGATTCCGATATTTGCTTTTTCCGCCGGAACAAAACTTCCGATCTGCGCCATCAGAACGATCAGTGCAGTCTGACGCATATATGTAGATTTACCTGCCATATTCGGTCCCGTAATGACAGAAACACGCTTTTTCTGATTGTCCAGATATGTATCGTTCGCAATGAACATGTCGTTCTCGATCATCTGCTCAACAACCGGATGGCGTCCGCCTTTGATGTCAAGGACACCATTCTCGTTGATCTTTGGTTTCACGAAATTGTTGCGTTCTGCCACAAGTGCAAGTGAAGCAAATACGTCGAGCGCTGCAACTGCTTTTGCGGTCTTCTGGATACGTACAACTTCCTGTCCGACTTTTTCTCTTACATCGGCAAACAGTTCATATTCCAGGGCATAGAGACGGTCTTCCGCGCCAAGGATCAGGTCTTCCAGATCTTTCAGTTCCTGCGTGATGTAACGCTCTGCATTTGCCAGTGTCTGCTTACGGACATAGTTATCCGGGACCTGATCTTTGAATGAATTGGTCACTTCCAGAGAATAGCCGAATACACGGTTATATTTGATCTTAAGGTTTTTGATGCCGGTGCGTTCTTTTTCTCTTGCTTCAAGTTCTGCAAGCCATTTCTTGCCGTCTGTACGGGAACGACGATATTTATCAACATCCGCATTAAAGCCCTCCCGGATGATACCTCCGTCTTTTTGTGCAAGCGGCGGATCTTCTACAATCGCACGTTTGATCAGATCCGTCACATCTTCCAGCGGATCCATATCTTCATAGATCTGCTTCAGGACAGGCGCTTCGAAATCTTTCAGAATCTGACGAATAAACGGAAGCATTTCAAGCGAAGATGCAAAAGAAACCATATCTCTCGGATTTGCAGACTGATAGCTGATACGGCTGACCAGTCGCTCAAGATCATAGATCGGGTTTAAGTATTCTCTGATTTCTTCGCGGAGCATCGGTTTCTGTGTCAGTTCTTCCACTGCTGCCAGTCTCCGATTGATCTCCTGGGCATCGATCAGCGGCTGCTCTACATATCCACGCAGTGTACGGGCACCCATTGCTGTCTTTGTCTTGTCCAGAACCCACAGAAGGGATCCACGTTTCTGTTTTTCACGAAGTGTTTCTACAAGTTCAAGATTTCGTCTTGTAGAACTGTCAATCAGCATAAATTTATCTGCGGTATACGGGTGGATCGTTGCCATATGTGACAGCGCTGTTTTCTGCGTCTCGTTAAGATACTGGAACAAAGCACCTGCTGCGATCACACCGCTGTCATAATCCTGCACCCCCAGCCCTTCCAGTGTATTTACATGAAAATGTTCTTTCAGAGTACGCTGGCAGAGGCTGTCATCAAAATACCAGTTATCCAGAGGAAAGATGCAGATTCTCAGACGTTCTTTTAAATCTTCTGTATCAACTCCGCTCATAAAAAAGGCGTCATTACAGATAATTTCTGCCGGAACGAATTTGTTGATCTCGTCAAGCAGTTTCTGTGGTCTGTCTACCTCAGTGAGGAAACAGTCACCAGTCGTAATATCTGCAATGGCACAGCCAAAATGATCTTCGAGTGAAACGATCGACATCAGATAGTTGTTTTTGGATTCATCCAGTGATGTGGCATCCAGCGTTGTTCCCGGTGTCACCACTCGGATAACTTCACGCTTTACAAGTCCCTTTGCTTTCTTCGGGTCTTCTACCTGCTCACAGATTGCAACCTTATGTCCTTTTTCGATCAGGCGTTTGATATACACTTCGGATGCATGAAACGGAATCCCGCACATCGGCGCACGTTCTTCCAGTCCGCAGTCCTTTCCGGTCAGTGTCAGTTCCAGTTCTTTAGATACAAGAAGCGCATCATCAAAAAACATCTCGTAAAAGTCACCCAGCCTGTAAAAAAGCACACAATCCTTATATTTTTCCTTTGTTTTGCAGTATTCCTGCATCATCGGTGATAATGTACTGGTATCAGCCGGAAACCCAGTGTTTATGCGGTCTCCCGGCTCCCTGTTTACTATTCGAACTCTATCGTCCCCGGCGGCTTACTGGTCAGATCATAAAATACCCGGTTAACCCCCTTGACCTCATTAATGATCCTGCTCATCACCTTCTGCAGCACCTCATACGGGATCTCCGCCGCCTCAGCCGTCATGAAGTCAATCGTCTTCACCGCACGCAGCGCCACTGCATAGTCATAAGTCCTTTCGTCTCCCATGACGCCAACAGAACGCATATTAGTCAGCGCCGCAAAATACTGGTTGATCTCCTGGTCCAGTCCGGCATTTGCAATCTCTTCCCGGTAAATAGCGTCAGCATCCTGCACGATCTTTACCTTCTCCGCCGTCACCTCTCCGATGATACGGATACCGAGTCCCGGTCCCGGGAACGGCTGACGGAATACCAGTTCTTTCGGAAGCCCCAGTTCCAGTCCTGCTTTTCTTACTTCGTCTTTGAAAAGATCACGAAGCGGCTCGATGATTTCTTTAAAATCGACGTAATCCGGAAGTCCGCCTACGTTATGGTGAGATTTGATCACAGCAGATTCTCCGCCCAGACCGCTCTCTACCACATCCGGATAAATAGTTCCCTGCGCCAGGAAGTCTACGGCGCCAATCTTCTTTGCCTCTTCCTCAAACACACGGATGAATTCCTCGCCGATAATCTTACGCTTCTGCTCCGGCTCTGTCACACCGGCCAGCTTGCCATAATATCTTTCCTGTGCATTGACACGGATAAAATTCAGGTCAAAATCCCCTTCCGGTCCGAAGACTGCCTCTACTTCGTCCCCTTCATTTTTTCTGAGGAGGCCATGATCAACAAATACACAAGTCAGCTGCTTTCCGATAGCTCTGGAAAGAAGTCCTGCTGCCACAGATGAATCCACGCCGCCGGATAACGCCAACAATACCTTGCCGTCTCCCACTTTTTCACGGATTGCCTCGATGGAACTCTCTACAAAGGAGTCCATCTTCCAGTCTCCTGCACATCCGCAGACATTCCGCACAAAGTTAAAGAGCATTTTCGTTCCTTCCTGTGTGTGGAGCACTTCCGGATGGAATTGGATCGCATACAGCTTCTTTTCTTCATTTTCTGCCGCTGCTGTCGGGCAGTCTGCTGTGTGCGCTGTGATCTCAAAGCCCGGTGCGATCTCTGAAATGTAATCGAAATGGCTCATCCAGCATACAGTCTTTTCAGATACATCCTGGAATACTTTGGAAGTCTTCTTGTCGATCAGGACTTCCGTCTTGCCGTACTCTCTGACGTCTGCACGTTCTACCTTGCCACCCAGCACATGCATCATCAGCTGCGCCCCATAGCACAGGCCAAGTACCGGGATTCCCAGTTCAAATAATTCTCTGGAATATGTGGGGGAATCCTCCAGATAACAGCTGTTTGGTCCTCCGGTCAGGATAATTCCCTTAGGATTCATGGCTTTGATCTTTTCAATATCAATCCGATAAGAATAAATCTCACAATATACATTACATTCCCGGACGCGCCTTGCCACCAGCTGGTTATACTGCCCGCCAAAATCCAGGACAATGACTAACTCTCTTTTCACCCTTGTTCCTCCTTATATACACTGTCAAAACAACTACATTTTCCTTTTCGAAAATCATTGTATTTATTTATTATAAAGTAGGAAATCCACTTTTACAATGACATTTTTCTACGTTCCTGCGAAAATTCTCCTTAAGAAATAGCCTGATGTTTCCATTTTCCGCTGCGGTACCTTATCACAAAACAGCTCTCCCGTACCAGCCAGTCGATGATCATAGCCACCCAGACTCCGAATACTCCCATGCCCAGATATTCACCCAGCACATAACTGAAAATGACCCGGAATATCCACATAGACACTACCGAAATGATCATACACATTTTCGCATCACCGGATGCACGGAATGTAGCCGGGAGGGTAAATGATAACGGCCAGAACAGCACGCTGCAGACTGCATAAAAAATAACGATCTGCGAAGTTGTCTCTGCTGTGATATCCGACAGATGGTAAACCTTTAAGATCAAAGGCAGCGCCACCAGAATTATGGCATTTGTAACCACCAGGGCTGCGTGGGTGATCAGGATCAGTTTCTTAGTATAGTATTTTACCTGCTCATAGTCTCCGGCTCCCACACATCTGGCGATTACGGTAGTAACCGCAAGTGCAATGGCCATTCCCGGCAGGACCTGGAACGAAGCCAGGGTATTGGAAACCGCATTGGCCGCAATCGCATAGGTCCCGAAAGTGGAAACCAGGCTCAGCACAATAATTTTTCCCAGCTGAAACATACTGTTTTCCAGTCCATTTGGTATTCCAACGCTCAGGATTTTCCTGATCAGCATAAAATCAGGGCGATAGTTCAGCGACGGGGTCACCGATATTTCTCTCCGGCTGTCACAGAGAAGCACCATGATCAAAACCGCCGCAACGGTTCTGGAAACCAGCGTCGGGATCGCCACTCCGGCAGTTCCCATGTGTACTCCATAAATCAGGATCGCATTCCCCGTCACATTGATGATGTTCATCACAATAGATACCCGCATGGAGATCTGGGAATTTCCCATCGTCCGGAAAATGGCCGCACCGCCGTTATATAATGCTATAAAGGGAATCGATGCCGTTACGATCAAAAGATAGGTATTGGCATGGCCCATCACTTCAGCGTCAATCTGTCCGAACACACCATGCAGGATCCAGTAGCGGCAGACATAAATGAGCAATGTAATCGCCACTGCGCAGATCGTGATAAACCAAACCAGCTGATCTGCAGCCTTTCTGGCACCTTCCTTTCTTCCCTGTCCCAGATACTGTCCCGCCACGACAGCGCCTCCTGTGGCCAGCGCTGAAAACACATTGATCAGCAGCACCATAATATTGTCTACCAGGGAAACACCAGACACTGCTGCTTCCCCGACGCTCGCTACCATGATACTGTCGGCCATGCCCACCAGCACAGCCAGCATCTGTTCAATGATCAGCGGGATGATCAAAGCAGTAAGCTCCCGGTTACTGAACAGATAATGGCTTCTATCCTTCTTTTGTACCAAACTTTTCAAGTTCCCTCATCTTCCTTTCCGACTCGAACCATTATCCTCTTTTCACGAATATTTGTCAATGCAGTTTCCGACAAGCGCATATAAAAACAGGAGCAAAGCATATCTGCTTTACCCCTGCATAGTCCTTTTGCTGCTGCATTTTTATGCCGCTACAAATTCTCTGATATCGTTCCAAAGCTCCTCACAATCGTCGCCATAGACTTTTAATTCAATCTTTTTCTGGAATCCAAGGTTCATAAGGCCGAGCAAAGATTTCGCGTCAACGATATACCTTCCGTGCTTCATATCCATATCATATGGATATTTCGTGACCTTCCTTACGAATTCCACAACGTCATTTGGGCCCTGAAAGACAACTAATCTTTTGTTCATAGTAACCTCTCCTTTTCACAGGCACTATATTAACATATTTTTCCAATAATGCAACAGCAAATTTTTATGCACGCTGATGCAGATACTTCTCCCTTGTAGCAAGGCCGCCCCGGATATGGCGTTCGGATTTGTTGACATCAAGCACCTTCCTGGCTTCTGCCGCCAGGGCCGGATTCACCTGCCACAAACGCTCCGTCACATCCTTATGTATCGTCGATTTACTCACCCCAAACTGCTTTGCCGTCTGCCTCACTGTGGCCTTGTGCTCGATGATATAATATGCGATCTCAACCGCCCGCTCCTCAATATAATCCTTCAAGAAAAATCCCCCTGCATAGTTCGTTTTTACAATCTATGCAGGGGGAGGGGGAGTTATTCGAAGGTTAAATTTACAATCCCTAAAATCCCGCTTTCTTCATTTCATCCATTCTCTGTATCGGTTTCTGTCACTGGCTGTTTCCAATTCTCTATACAGATAGGAAATGTAAGGATCCTGGAAGATATTTTGGTCAAAGTATGCCAAAATATCTTTTAGAGGTCAAAATGATTCATCGCATCTTCTTAATTGAATGAATCCAACAATGATACTATATCATCTTGACTCTCAATACTAACCTCGTTATAATAACACCTACAAAGTTCAACCGTCTTTCACACCTGCAAGGTGTTTCCTGGCCGACGAGGCCGTCTAAAAAAGAATAATTTGACCGACGAGGTCACTCTGGTCAGCCAGAGCAGGGTACGGTTAGCGCCGTACTCTTTTTATTTCCAAATTCCCAAGGAGAAAATCTTATTGAAAGAATATCTTAAAGCACAGAACAAAATAAATGAGTCCGTCATTGAAAATGTGTTCAGTTCAGATGAACTTCACCGCTTTTCTATATCCGATTCCCGCTGGACCGAAAACAGAAAGAAAAAATTGCGTCAAAAACCTGTCAAAAAAGGGGAAATATACCAATTTGAATTCGGGAAAAATTATATCCCTGAAATGTCTTATGAACACCGGGGACTCGTAATTGGCGTCAAACAAAAACTGCTCTATGTGCTTCCAATATTTTCTTATGATCCTCTCAAGCACCTTGATGTCTATCACCCTGTAGACTATCCAGAATCTCATAGTGATCTGTTTCTTTTAAAAAGCAGCGAATTTTCCTTTATCTCCCACGACTCGCTTTTAAAACTGAATGATATACGAACAGTCAGTATTAATCGCATCCTCTATCAGCAGAGCGGACGCATCTCTCCGGATTCAGATACATACAAAGCCTTTTTGAAACAGTGTGTTCATCAAGAGACCAATGCATTTTTCGACTTAATCTGAATATCCAGTAATAGGTCTCATGCTCAAGAACAAGCCAACATGGAAAATCATTTTCTTTATCGGCTTCCAACCCACATCTGTGTATTTCATACTGTATGTATCTCTCATACGCAGAAGATTTATGCATTATTGCCTCCAAATTCCCCAAAAACACTTTTCTATGCTTGCTACCAATCAACATATATTTCATTGATCAGCGAATAGCCTTCAGGCCGTTGGTCTGAAACACCTATAATATCCCCAAGCCATTCTCCCGGTTCCGCAACTCTCCCATATCCCATCAAAAACGGCAGCGGATCTGAAAAATTATTCTTTGTATGATCCTGAAAAAGAATGTCTGTCTCAGCAAGAGAGTAATAAATCTTCTTTGAGTGGTTAATCGTAAATATACGCCTTTTCGCTGTTTTCAGGAATAAACCCTCGTAAGGATTATCCAGATCAATCCCGTATTCGTTGTAATGGTCAAGTCTACCGGTTTCCCTATATTCCTCAAGATAATACCTTATCTCTTCACGGACATTTTTTTCTGCTTCCTTGAATAAGCATGACACGTTTCGGTATGATTCACAGATCATGTCAAAAGTATCTCCCGGATATCCAAATTCTGCCGACTGCTCATAAAGAGTTTTAATTACACCGTTTGAAGACTGTTCTGGAACAGGACACTCATCACCAAACCAAAGGACACGATCACCCTTCCACTCATTTATCAACAGACTATGAAGCGCATGAAGCGGAATACTATCCTTGTGCATAGATTCATAAAATTTATTCCCGTAATCAAAATCAGCCGGACAGATATATTCCTTTTTATCGACATTGACCCAGTTATAGTATTCGCCCATGGTTTTCCTCATCCAAGCAACATTCTTCTTTGAAGCATTGATACAATGCTCTGAAATACTGCTCATAATCCTGATTGTCTGACAGGCCGGATACCTCTCCATCGCCTGCCTCGACTATTCTCCAGGTTCCATCCTCCAGTTCCGCATAGTCAACCGTATAATATGGGCTTGCCAGATTCCTGTATTTTTCGATCAGTTCCTTAGGTGGTTCCGGGGTATGGTTTCCCTGACCTGAATTTCTGCATATTGTGGCGATTTCATGATTGATATAGAATACACGATATTCATTTGTCTTCTCATCATATCGCTTCAGATCAAGGAACTCTTTAATGCAAATGCCGCCTGTCAGAAGTTCTCCCCGATATTTATAAAACACACCCATCCAACGATCAAAATTCTCCTGCGTAATGCTCTTATCAAAGAATCTCGGAAACTCCGTCCCCTTTACCGACTTCACATAGTCCTTAACCATAAATCTGTCGAAGGATTTCTTCAATCGTTCCACATCTATCTGCTCATGCAATGGATATAACTCCATCTTAGCGGTATCTCCCTTAACATACTCATAGACATTCGGGAAGATATGCATCAGCCTGTAATGCTCCGGTTTCGTGACCAATCGGATGTTCTTTTCAAGAAGAAGATTATAAAACCGCTCATACTGTTCTGGCTTCATCATCCACCCACGATAGACAGCTAAATGCTCTTCATCAGGTGCATCCCTGACAACAAGCTTATCTTCATTAAACCACTTGTCATATCCAAACAGAACCACCTCAAACAATCCGGCAGCCAACACAGCATCGTATTCATTTTGTAAATCCTCATCCACCTTTGTAATACTGAAAAAGCTGGATGGGAACAGGATTAAATCAACCATATCTGTTCCTCAACATTCCTCAAACGGATCTTTTGTGCCGTTCAATTGCCATCATCCGTAACGCCATCATTATATTTCTCTTCTTCTCTGTGCACGGCAAATCATAGTATCCAACTAATCAAACCAGATCTGTGGATTTAAATCCGCAGGACTTTTCCACTCTATATTAAACCGATCTTTCAGTATGTTTTTCTTCGTCAACCAATATTTATGGCAAAAACCTCTATACCCGCCCTCTCCAATCTCACTTCGAATTAATCTTTCAAGTTCTAATTCGATTTGGATGTATTCATCTGTATATTCTATTGGATCTTCATTAATGTAACCAATCCTGCTTTTCGGTCGCTTCCAAAAAGAATGTCCGTATCGAAGCTTATACTCGATATCCTTAAGTTCTTTCCAAAATCTTAATTCTTTTTCATCCGACTCACCTGACTCGTTAGTATTGCACAAACACACTTCTGGTAACTGTACATTTATAATTTGTGCCCACTGACTATTACCATTCAACTTTATTTCAGAAAAAGCAAGAAAACACTTCACGATAGCACACAATTCTTTCCTAGCAATATCTGCGTCTTTATATTCATCAATCAGCGCAAGCAAAAATGACCTTGCCACGTCTGCCTCTACTTTTTTGTCACTCTTTGAAATCACACTTTTTATTTTCCCCGGATCAATACTGATCTCCTCCGGAATTCCTACAAACGTGCTGTGTATCATAGCTACTTTTGCTGCATTTTTTGATGGGACAAGAACTACTTCTCCGGCCACCATCTGTTTTGTACATTTATATAAATACTTCCTTGTATGTTTATCTACACTTTCTCCAAATATAACATAACAATACATATTATCATCCTTTCAGCAAGTCCATAGTCAGACCTTCACTGAATTTTTCTAGCAACGACAATTGTCCAGATACTCCCTGATCCCTTCTACCAGCCCCTTATCCGCCGGCAGCCAGTCCACCGAATAAAGCTCCCCGGCTGAAAGCCGCCTTGCGTCCTCGGCCTCCAGCAGCACTAAATTTCCACGAAGGATACTGCACCAGAAGCAATCCATCGAAAGATGAAAATCCGGATAATCATATTCCACCGTTTCGATCAAATCACCTACTTCAATCGTGGCACTCAACTCCTCT
>OGQQ01001143.1_pt1 | contig 22007 bp, 21 predicted proteins | sample 1553281 | NCBI WGS metagenome assembly OGQQ01 (sample SAMEA2579937, study PRJEB22360) | human gut metagenome | biome: human gut; feature: human-associated habitat; material: faeces | place: Denmark | collected 2008/2010 | reverse complement strand
TTCGGGACTTTCACCCGTTAGAGCGCGCCCATGGCGCGCAAACAAAAAGGGACCTTGTAGAATTTCTACAAAGTCCCCTGACTGTCGTCGTATGCTCTTTCTTTTATCAGCTCGCTGCTCTTTTTCAGCTTTTTGGAAAGCCCGGGATAGTTCTCATTGAGCACTCCCACATACAGCATGTCCACCAGCGCGAGCTGTGAGATTCTGGAAAAGATTGCGTTCCCGAACAGGAACTGTCTATTGCTCGCGCATAAAAGGATATCCGCGTATTTCGCAATGAGCGCATTCTCAAAATTCGTGATGACCAGCGTCTTCGCTCCCGCTTTTTTCGCCATCTTCATCATCTCCACCGTATTTTTAGAATAGCCGGAATACGATATTCCGATGGCAAGGTCGCCTTTCTTCAGATTGCCCGCGCTCACGCTCTGCATATAATAGTCTGCGTACATCACACAGTGAAAGCCCAGATAGGTCAGTTTCGTCATCAGGTCGCTGGCAGTGCAGTTGGAATTTTCCACACTGTAGAGCACAATATGCTCCGCCTCTGTTATCGCCCGAACTGCCCGTTTATATTCCTTCACCTGGATATTCTTTAACGTCTCCTCCAGCATTTGGATGGACGTATTGACGATTTTCCCCGGAATCTCTTCCAGGGGTTCCTCCCCGGAGAAACGGAATCCGTACAGTCCCAGGTCCGCCGGCTCTCCTTCCTCCTGCTGTGCAGTCTTTCGCAGAATTTCCTCCTGTATCATGGCATACTTCAGGTCGCGAAAACCTGCATATCCGCACGCTTTCACAAAACGAATAACCGTGGGCTGGCTCACCTGCGCGCCTGCCGCCACCTCTTCTATGAGGAGCCGTTCTGCCTCTCCCCTGTAAGCAAGTACATAGTCCGCCGCCTTCTGCTCCGAAGGGCGCAGCGCTGCATATACACTCTGGATTTTTTGTTTTACCGTGTACTCCATCGCCTTTTCTCCCTGGTAGATTTTCTACACATTTCCGCACTTTTGAGCACCTGCCTGATTTCAGCGCTCTGCTGTGTAACATCTTACGTGCCTCTTCATTTTAAGATTGTTTGGCAAAAAATACAATCCCTTTTTGCCAAACAAGCGCAGATGAAACAGTTACAGCCCTTTCCATCCCCTCTCTCTTGAAAACAATGTTTCCCAGCAGTATAATAAGGTCAAATTTGCGGCAGACAACGCAAGTATCCGGTCTGCCCCTCAGTATGGCAGGAAAGGAATTTCCGGGTAAAACCGGATTCTCATGTGGAAAATGATACGAACATATCGCGAAAAAGATTTAGAAATGATTATGGATATATGGCTGCAGGCAAATCTGGAAGCCCATGATTTTATACCCAGCGCATATTGGAAAAATAATTTTGCTTCCGTAAAAGAACTGATTCCACAGGCACAAGTCTTTGTCTTTGAAAAGAAGTCGGAAATCCTGGGCTTTATCGGATTGACAGACGATTATATCGCGGGCATTTTTGTAAAACGCGAGGCGCGTTCCAGAGGAATCGGCAGACAATTGTTAGATTACGCCAAAGCCAAGTACCCCTGCCTGTCTTTGGATGTCTACGCCGAAAACACCTCTGCTGTACGCTTTTACGAACGGGAAGGATTCCACATTATTAAGGAACATATGGATGAAGAGAACCACCTTCACGAATATACCATGTGTTTTCAGAATCAGACTGTACAGGGCGCAGCAGATGCGGATGATAATTTACGCTGCTTATGATATGCCCCGCGCCGCCGCTTCCCATACTTTCTTACTTCCAGCCTCCCATACGGATGTGACCGTCCGGGCTGCTGTCATATTGCTCCAGAACGCGCTCATCCTCCTTCGGATAGCCGACTCCGATAAAGCACGGCGTCATCCAACCGTGAGGCACACCGAGCTTTTCTAACACAATATTGTGCTCTTTATTCAGCGGAATACGTAAAGAATAACCGAGCCCTTCGTTGATAACCGCCAGCATAATATTTTCAGCCACACACCATGCTGTGGTGAGCGGGTTTAATTTGCTGACCCACTCGGCATTCAGCCTGGAACACTTAAACAATGGAACAATCACGTAGGGGCAGTCCACCAGCATGGTGTATTGCCTCGGCATTGCGTAGGCATACATCTCCTGCGCCAAATTCAGCTTCCTGTTCTCATATTTTCCCGTATCAAACTTTTCCGCTATATATTTTGCGTAGCTGAAGGCATTCTCTTTCTCCTCCCTGGTATGAAGTACAATGAACTGCCAGTTCCGATAGTGGTCCCAAGAAGGTGCTTTCATCCCTGCCTCAATAATTCTCTTTATCGCCTCAAAATCAACCTCCCGGTCTGTCCATTCCCTGCTGGTTCTTCTCTTATTTATCACTTCTGAAAATTCCATATTTCCTTCCTCCCTTGATTTTATCACCTATGACACCTGTCACATTTCCGTTTTTCTGTCCGCTTCTCTTTTACGCAAATATCAGACAGTCAATTATTTGACTATATACTAACAAAAAAAGGGAAATGTGTCAAGACAGGCAGGTCCTACAGATGCAAAAGTCCTTCATTTATGATATGATTTCATTAAATAAAGCCTGCAAATGAAACGAGGAAACATAAGAATAACTGCGGTGTGGAAACCACTTCTGATAACAACGCGGAGATATCGGGAATGGGATTATTCATGGAGAATATATTCCGGCAGCTTGCAATACATCATCTTTCCATTCCCATGGCAGGGATAAGGGGAAACGAAGACGTCATTCAAAAACTGACCGTTGCATTTCATTTGTGAATGCTTCTTTTTCTCGCCGTCATATTTGCCGCTTTGATTTCGGGGCGCGTCCCTTTAGTAACATCTATCCGCTTTTCACTCATGCGCCCCTGCACATGATACTTTTTGTGAAAGGATAAAAGAAATATGGTACAGCGTAAAAAGATTCGTATTATATTTGTATCTCTTTTTATGATACTCCTATGCTCTTCCTGTTCTTTTCTTCGAGAGGCGCAGCTTACATCCCTGATGTCTGAAGAAGGCGAAAAAATCGAAAAACAGTCAAATGAAATTATCCGCTGTCTCACCGAGTCTGACCGCGCCGGATTTGAGTCACTCTTTGCGGAGGAAATACGAAACAGAGAAAGTTTTCAGCAGGAAGTCGATGCCGTTTTTGATTTCTTTGAGTGCGACACTTACTCCAAAGCAGAAATTGAGACAACCGCCAGCGGCGGAGACAGTACACGGTCTGGAGAAAAAGTATCCTGGTACGTCATTCCTGAAATTGTCTATATTAATACTCTGGTCAATACCGATGATTCTGCTGCTCCAATCGACAGCAAATATTACCATGTCAATTACTACTGGCAGATTACAGATAAAGAAAACCCTGATTTAGAAGGGATTCATTATCTCAGCATAAGTTTGTTAAATATCGAGGGAAGCGTAACCGTTGGAACAAAGGAATTTGCAGAATAACATATGTCTTGTTAATTCTCGGAACACCATTGCACCATTTTCGCAATTAACATTTCGGGAAGCAGCTGGCTATATTGGAGATAGACAGCCGACTTTTTACATTCATATCCCCGCAGGTCCTTCGAAAAATGCTCTATCGCTTTTTCTCCGACATAAAGACTGACATGATTTTGTCCAATTCCCGCCACCTTGCAGATAACTTACTCCTATTGTATAATAAACACGGCATCACAATGATTTTGTGAAATATTTTTACCTTGTTCGACAACAGCGAGGTATGCAAAAGTAGAAAAGAAGGCGAAAATTATGCTGATTGGCATTTGGAATCGGAAACGTAAAACACAGAATGATGTACGGTGGGGGCGTTCCTTGATTACGACAGGCGTGATAATCATTCTTATTGTAACGGCTTCCTTTGGCGTGACGAACTACATAAACCACATAGAGGAAGAACGAAGTTTTAACCGTCTCTATAAGGAGGCAGATAATCTGGCAGACACCATCGAACTATACGCGGCAAATGACCGTGAAGAACTGGAGATGCTTTCTACCATAATCTCACAGTACCAGGATTTGTCCTCACCGGAACTATGGAACCTTTTAAGTTCTTATAGCAATATCGGGATGATGTCCCGCATTGAATTGCTGCTGCCCGGAGACATCGTACTCACAAGAGGCGGTGAAAGCGTAGATGCCAGCGGTCTGCTCTCTTTCGAAGCAGAAGCGGCAAAAGGCGTTCACATCACGAATCGGGAAACAGATGTTATTGATAGAGATACTTATGTTGTAAGACATTACGTACCCGTATATCAGAATGGTAAAATCATTGCCATGCTGTACGGCGTGATTGTGCCGGGTGAGCTTCCGGAGGCAGTGAACCTGAATCCATACGGCGGACTGGGCGCTCTGTATATCATAGACGGGAACACGGGAGATTTCCTAATCGACACATGGCATCCGGGTGTTACCGGGAATATGTGGGAGATGGGAGGGCGTGAAATGGCTCCTGGTTACGACTCTGAAGAGTTGGAACAGGGAGTGTACAATGGAGATAGCCGATATGTTGTGTTTGTCTCAAAGACCATCGGCGAATATCTCTACTTCTATTACCAGCCTATGGCAATCAATGATTGGCGAATCGCCGTGTCCGTACCGGAAAGTGTTGTATTTGAAAGCGCCAATACCATCAGACGGATGCTGAACATCTTCCTTTTCTTCGAGGTAGTATGCTTTGTTTTGTATTTTCTGTGGATGATGCGCTATGTCCGTAATGTGACAGGCGAGAAGCAAAAGCGGCTGGATATGATGAATCATATGTATGACGTTGAACAGCTGCTGTTTAATGCACACGCTATGAAAGAAAATGTGTATACATCACTGGAAAAACTGGGCAGCATCATTTCTGCCGAGAGAGTCAGCTTCTGTATCCTGGGTTCGGACGGCGAAGCCAAATGGTATCTGTGGACAGCAGACAAACCAGCAGAAGAGATTGAGTACCCCAATGGTCAGGAATATATCCGAAAGCTGCTGGAACTTTTTGCAACAGGCAGCAGGGCATATGAGTCTTACGACAAAAATGAATTTCAGGCCTTATTTTCGAGGGAACTGCCCGACATATATAATATCATCGCAGTACCTGTAGAAGACGTGGGTGGAGACCTTTCCGGAATCCTTGTCGCCTGCAATGTGGAAAATGGACATGAACCGACAGCACTGCTCAAGAATATGCAGTTCAGTTTTGGTATGTTCTGCAGCAATCTGAGGACCTACACAGAGATTCAGGAGCAGGGAGAGCGCGATGCGCTTACAGGGTTATATAACAGAAACCGCTATGAGAAGGACCTTCCCGAAATCTTTGCGCAGTACCGAAACTCTCTGGCATGTGTGTACATCGATGCAAATGGTCTTCGTGAGAAAAACAATACACAAGGACACGACAAAGGAGACGAGATGCTGCGGACAGTGGCAGAAGAAATAACAAAGCATTTTGATACCGAATATATTTATCGGACAGGCGGTGACGAGTTCGTTCTGTTTATCCCCGAACCTGATGCGGTGAATCTGAAAGCACAGACCGAAGACCTGATATCCGCCCTGGAAAATGCCGGTTATTATATCTCCGTAGGAATCCAGTGCGATAAGAATATCTCCTCAATTTCTCCGCTGATAAAAGCGGCAGAACAGAAGATGTATGCCGAAAAGAAAAAATATTATGAAAAATACGACCGCAGAAGAAATACTCTGTGAGTCAAATTTCCTTCGTTTTCAACAGACATCTCTGTTCGAGTACGGGAGAAGTAAAGTGATAGTTCCCCACAAACAGCTCTGTTTCGATAATAAGCCGGATTTGCTGTTCATCTATATATGGCCGGGACCATGCCTCTGCCTGACGAAGGCCGCTGTAATCGACCCGTTTGCAGAGGTAACGTCCCCGCGGGATGCAATTTAAAAGTCCATCATACTTTCATATATCTCTGATTTCTGCTGTTAGGCTTATCGGGGATTGTCATACGTATCAAATTCATCTCTACAGCCGGATGCAGATAATTTCTGCGGAATCCCTCCCTTGATTTCAATCCCAGTTTTTCCATCAATGTTTTTCCGGTATAGGGAACATCATATTCCATTACCTCAAGCAGTTTTCTGACAGCTTCCGTAAGCTGTTCATTGTCCTGCTTGAGCTGATTAGAAATATCATCAAGTATTTTATCAATCTGGGACAGCATAAACTCGATAAAAATTGTAGATTCTCCCTCTATATGACACTTCGCGATTGCAGCATAATATTCGTCCTGAAATTTTTCAATCTGACTCTCAATCGGAATATACTCAAATATGGGGTTCCATTTAGATAAAATGGCTGTATGCCACAATCTTGCCATCCTGCCATTCCCATCTGCAAACGGATGGATGAAGACAAACTCATAGTGAAACACACTGCTCATAATCAGAGGATGGACACAGCAGTCTGCTTCTTTCATCCAAACAAAAAGCTCCTCCATCAGCTGTGGAACAAGACGGGCAGGCGGAGCCATAAAAATACATTCGTCACCGTTAAATACCCCTTCCTCTCCACGGCGAAAAATGCCAGATTCATCTACAAGGCATAAGGTCATAATACCATGAAATCGTTTTAAATCCTTTATGCTGTATGGATTAATTCCAGGAAGCCGTTCATACGCAGAATACGCATTCTTAACTTCCTGTATTTCTTTCTGTTCTCCCAGTACGGTCTTCCCGTTAATTACATCCCTAACCTGTCCCAGGGAGAGAGAATTTGCCTCAATTTTCAGGGAAGAATGGATGGATTTGATACGGTTATTTTTTCGCAAGTGTGGCTTTGCCTCAAGGCTGTGTCCTGCTGTAATACGTCCAATCTTTTCTGAAATGGACGATACATATGATAAGATTTCATTTGTAATTGTAAATGGTGGTTTATACTCTCCCATGAAAGCACCTCCGATTACTTGCGTATTATCTTGCGTATTTCCTTCCTTAATTATACAATACAGTACCCAAAAGTCAACTTCTGGTTCTCTTTGTATGTCCTCATTTTTATTGTTCTCACAAGACAACCTCTTCCGGCGCCACATCAAGCCGGTATCCTTTAAATACAGGCTGCCTGAGCGCCTGCATTGTATTCGGCATATATTCCACCACGCACACATGGTCCGGATACACCCACACAGCCTGTTCATTCCCGGCCGGAAGCAGATGGAACGGATTTTCTCCGGTAATATCAAGTTCCTTCACTGCGTCCCGCGTGACACCGGATGTCACGTGCCCCTTATACACCAGGGCTCCCTGCCTGTATTTTGCCAGAATTAAACTGAAAATATGTTTTCCTTTCCGGATGTACCCGGCAACGATGAACTCTTCATCTGCCATCCGCTTGCACTTAATCCAGTCACGGCTCCGTTTTCCCATCATATAGATACTGGCTTTGCGCTTCGCCACTATCCCCTCCAGCTCCTGTTGTTCTGCCGCATGGTAAAGGGCGGTTCCTCTCCCTTCACTGTATCTGGAAACCGCTATTCGTCCATTCTCCTTCACAAGCTCCTGCAAAATCTGTTTGCGGACTGTCAGAGGCTCCCAGATTCGTTCCTTTTCTCCCTTATATAGACAGTCAAATGCCACAAAAGCCGCCGGAAAGCGGGCGGACTCTAATTCTATCCGGAACTTATCCGTTAAAAGCGTCCGTTTCTGCAGTGCATAAAAATCCGGAGTCCCGTTCTTCAGCACCACAATTTCTCCATCCAGGATACATTTTCCGGACACCTGTTTATAAACCTGCTCCAGCTCAGGAAATTTGCTGTTAAGCTTTAGATTTCTCTTGTTCCGAAAATCTGCCATGCCGCTGTCAAGATATGCCAGCGCGCGGATTCCGTCCAGCTTCAGCTCATAAATCCAGTTGGCATCATCAAATGCCTCCTCCTGCGCTGCAATCAGCATCGGACTTGCCCCTCTGCCAGAAAACAGATTCATCACGCCGTCCCTTTCCGTGGTTCGTTCCCTGTACCCGCAAGTTCGAGACTCTTTTGCAGTGCTTCCATCAGGTCAATGACATTAGATGGACCGCTGGTATCCACTGCCACGATTTCCTGCCCCTGTATTTTTTTGGTGATTGCTGCCCGGAGCCGTTCCTGGTACTCATCGTGAAATGCGGCTGCATCAAAGGGTTTCGTCATATTCTCAATCAGCAGCTTTGCCATCTTCAGTTCATTCTCGTCTAATTTCATTTTGGGAACTGCTTTTGGCATCTCCATAATTTCATCCTGATAAAACAACGTCTTGACAATGATTCCGTCTTTTGTAGGATACAGCACCAACAGCTTTTCATTCGTTCCCATTACTGTTTTGGCGATTGCCACCTTCTTCTGGGAAAGCAGTGACTGGCGGAGCAGCTCGTATGCTTTCTCAGCTCCCGCTTCCGGAACAGCATAATAGTCCTTTTCATAGTAAATCATATTGACTTCTGACATCTTTGCGAACTGGATGATGTGGATGGTCTTGTCCTTTTTCGTCTTGATTTTCTCCAGCTCTTCATTGGTCATCACCACGTATTTTCCTTTTTCATATTCGTAACCCTTAATGATGTCCTCGCCTTTAATCTCTTTATCACAGTGTCTGCAATACTTTTTGTACTGGATGCGTTCCTTGCTTTCCTTACAAAGCTGGTTAAAATGGATATCATTATCCACTGTTGTTTTATATAATCCCACCGGAATTAAAACAAGCCCCATCGAGATACTGCCCTTATGTGCGACTGCCATACTATCACCTCTTGTTTTTAGGGATAGTATCTGTCCCGCAGCCAAAAATATGTATTGAAAGCTAATGTGAAAGTCATGATTTATCGCTTGAAGGCAAACTCCCGGCTTCTACTGTGAGCGTTCCTATCACTGAAGCCGTCATGCAGGCTATTACATGACTGATTAGCACCGCAAGTGAAGAACATATCCAACACTGACAATCAGAAAATATGTTCCGACAATGCCTGCGCAAATGTTAGTCCTAACCGTCATCTATCCCCCCGTACTTCTAAACAGCTTCTCTCCTGCTTTCTTAGTTTCCCTTCTTTCATCTCCAAAATCTCATCCGCTTCCTTTGCAAGCTGCTTACTGTGTGTCACTACAATTACACATTTCCCCAGTTCATGGGCGGTCCGCTTCAGCAGTTCGATAATCTCCGCCGCTGTCTCTTCATCCAGATTTCCCGTAGGTTCATCCGCCAGCAGCACCCTCGCCTCACTCGCCAGGGCACGGGCGATTGCCACCCTCTGCTGCTGGCCGCCGGAGAGTTTCAGCACATTTCGCTTCCAGTCCTCTTTTGGAATACTAACTTCACGGAGCAGTCTCCCCGCGTTCTTCCTGCCGCCCAGCTTTACATTCTCCTCGGTAGTCAGATAGTCGATTAGATTATAGTTCTGAAATACCAGAGAGATATTGTGCCTGCGGTGGTAGTTCAATCCTTTTTTACGGATGTTTTTCCCATTATAAAGGATTTGTCCGGACACGGGGTCATCCAGCCCCGCGAGAAGAGACAGGAATGTGGTCTTCCCGGAGCCGCTGGTACCAACCACCGCATAGAACGTCCCTTCTTCAAACGAAGCAGACACATTTTTCAGGACAAGTTTCTCCCGTTTTGACGAATAAGAATACATGAGATTCCTTGCTTCTAAAATCATTCTTCCTTCCTCCTAACTCATTTCACTTAAAATTTCTTTTGGTTTTCTGCGAAAAATAAGCACACTGGCCGCACAGGTGGAAACGGCGATCAGCCCTGTCACCACAGCCCCGTCTGTAAGCAGCATCTCCGGGGTAATCTTTGTTTCCACATCTGTCACAGTCAGTTCCGGCGCCTGATAATCCGTGGCAATCTTGCCGGCATCCATCTCCTCCTGTGCCCCGGCCTGCTGTTCCTGCTGACCGGTCAGGTAATGTGCCGCTGCATTCGACACCGCGGGGGCGATGAGAAACGACAAAGCAATGGCAAGACCCCCGAGCAGAACCGTTTCCGTTAAAATCTGCAGGAGAATCTTCCCCTTTGCGATGCCGATGGACATCAGGATTCCGATTTCATTAGTCCGGTTCCTAATCCAGAAAATAAAGATCAGAAACAGAATCACAAAGCCGGCTCCCGCCACAACCGCCAGAAGCGTATTGCTGATTTTCTCCAGATTATTAAAATTCGACGCCATGGTGTCCAGATTGCCATTGTTATCTATGAGGTCATACCACTCCCACTCCATGTCCGTTTTCCGGATGGCATCTTTCACAGCCTCATAATCATCCACATCTGCCACTTTGAAATAAGCCTTCTCATACAGCGGATGATCCTGCTCTGCTTTTGCCGGGAAATTCAGATCCGTAAAGATTACATTCTCAGAGCGGAACGTATCCCCGGACATATAGGGCTGCATAGGCTCCTGCACCTGATAGATTCCTACAATCTCTGCTGTCTGTACAGGCTCTTCTTCCTTAAGAGGGTGAAACCTCATATGGTCTCCCACTTTCAGTCTGTTTTTCTCCGCCAGTTCCTCTGAGATGACACACACATTGGCATCCCCTTTTGTGGTCATCCGCCCCTCTTTGATGGTAATATTTCCGCTTAAGACATTGGCATCCAGCGCCATATCCCGGTTTCCGATGAGCGTGACGCCCTGAAAGTCATTGGTCTGGTCGGTGTCCGAGTCCTCAATTCGGTCAAAGTCTGCTGGTTTTACGGCAGTAGGGACTGTAGTGATATTATAGTCGGCAATCCCTTTTGTCTCTGCAATCTTTTCGATATCCTCTGTCTTTAATGACTCAAAAGAGTTATCCGTATAGACACGCCAGTTTTCCGAGCCATTGACCGTAATCTTCTCCTGATGGACGCCCCCGTAGCTTCCCTGGCCGTCCGCGTACAGCTCTGAGATTTTTTCGCTGGCTTCCTCTATGCGCTGGCTCCGGTTCGCCGGATTATATTCCAGCAGGAATCCCGCGCCGATGGCCTGGCGGGTACTGTCTTTCGCCCCGATATTGGCGCTGCGGCTTGCCATTCCCGACAGGAAGAGCAGGCTAATCAGGCACACCACAAACAGAAGCAGCAGACTGCGGACCGGCTTTCGACAGCAGGAACGCCCTGCCCGTTCAAACAGATTCATAAATCATCCCTCCATTCTTAATAGCGTCAGTTTACCAGGGGAATTACCCCTGGTAAACTGACGCTAAGATATCTTTTGGATTTGACCGGAGCACCGGGATTAGGGACAGCAGGACTCCGATTCCTACTACAGCTCCCCCGATTCCCAGAAGCTGTGCAATATCGCCAGCCTGTAAGGTAACAGTAAGGGAAGTCCCTGTATCCACAGTGGCAAGAAGAAGCTCCTGCATCCAGCCTGCTGCGGCAGCACCAAGAGCACAGGCTCCCAGCAGCGCAATCAGGAAGACCACCGCCGATTCCAGCAGCGCCTGCCAAAAGATCACGGATTTCCCTTCTCCTATACTGAGGAACACCGCCATTTCTTTCTGCCGGCTGCGCATCCACATACATAAAAGCAGGGAAACAACAGCCGTACCGGTGCCGAAAGCAAACAGACGCATCAGCGACACCACACGGGTAATCTGCGTCAGTGGAGCCTTCATCTGCTGATACAGGGTATCGGATGTAGTGACCTCTGCCTTTTCTCCCACAATTTCCTGTATTTCCCCGGCAAGTGAATCCAAAAGCTCCGGCTGGCTGACATAGGCGGACAGTTTATAGAATCCTTTCTCGCCAAATAGTTCCAGATACGCTGTATTGTCGATATAGATCTGGTTCTCCTGCCGGTAAAGGGCAAGGGTGTCTTTCTCCTGCCGGGTTTCATTTCCGACAAGGTATTCCCCGATAATCTCCACCTTAATCTTCTTTCCCTCCTCGTTCTCAAGGAAGAAGGTATCTCCCACCTTCAGCCCATTCGCCTGAGCAAATCCCTGGTTCACGACTGCACAGTACCGGCTGTCCGAATCAATCAGCCTGCCCTCTGTCAGCCGGAAGGACTGATCCGCGAAGGGGCTGTCTGTCTCCATGTCATCAAAGGATAACAGGCTGACTTTCTGGTTATCCGCTTCCATGAAAGTGTTCCCGGTAACCGGAAGAAGCTCCGGCAGATATGCGGCCTGCTGTCCCATCCGGTTTATGGATGCCACTGCGTCTAAGTTTCCAATTTTCCTTGCGTCCTCCTCTGTAACAGGCTGCCCTGCGTCTGTCATTTCACAGACCACTTTCGCTTTCGTCTTTTCCTTCATGGCGGCTTCCGTGCTCTGCGCGGCGTGCAGGATCATGTTCGTGCCAAGGATCATGCTGTTGACAAACAAGAAAATCATCAAAAGCAGAATGGATTTAGCACGTTTTCGTGTCAGGTAAAGAACGCCTCTCTGATAAAACGGCATACTGCTCTCTCCTTCCTTACTTATACCGGGTAATATAGACCTTTGTGGCATGGATCTCCCCGTTCTCCTGTGTCTCGCCATAAACAGCAACTCCGGTACTCTTCTTCACATTGGAATCCGCGGCATCCTCAAAGCGTACATCCCCTGTCTCACTGTTAAAAACAGCATTCTGGAACGTACAGTCCTCTCCGTAGGAAACCGTTGTACTCTCCATCCCGCTTTCCATGCCGGGTGCAGCCTCCACTGCCGTCTGCCCATGGTCTTTGTCCTGGGTGGGAATCACCTGGAAACTCCCCTCCTGAAAATCGGATATCGTTCCTTTTAAAACAGCATTGTCCAACAGCTCATCTCCACTTCCTTTTCCGGATGAATCTGTATTCGCATTCTGGCTGGGCTGTGGGGGAGCGTTTCCTCCCGTACCCTCTCCGGTTTGGGAGCTGCCGCACCCTGCCAGGGCAAGAGTGCAGACCAGAAGTAAAATTGTGATTCCTTTTTTCCTGTGTTGCATTTCCATCATCTCCTTTTCGTTTTTGCAGTCCCATCATACAGAAGAACCTCTCTAAAACTCCTCAAAAACGGAATCCATTTTCCATCTTTTTTTAGAGAACTTTTAGAAGGTTTCTCTGCTATACTGTTATCTGGAGACAATATTAATAAGAAGGAGAAATCCATTATGATAAAAGTATTACTTCTCGAAGATGACCCGGACCTTAGCAGTGCCATCCAGCAGGAACTAATCCGAAACGGTTACTCTGTGGACTGCTTAAGCGACGGGGAAACGGGAATGCTGTATGCGCTGAATAAGGACTACGGCTATGACCTTGCCATCGTAGACCGCATGCTGCCTGTTATTGACGGACTGACCATCATAAAAGCCATGCGGCGGAAGGATATCCAGATCCCGGTAATCATTATTACCGGAATGTCCGCTCTGGACGACCGGATTGACGGACTGGACGGCGGCGCGGATGATTATCTGGTAAAACCCTTCCATATCCGGGAACTGTTGGCAAGGGTGCGTGCCTTGACACGCCGCCCTGCGAAAATGCAGGAAACCCAGGTACTTTCCTACGGGGATCTTTACCTGGATGCTTCTGCTCGCCTTGTCACCTGCAGAGGACATGAACTGACGCTGACCGCAAGAGAGACGGAACTTCTCAGTGCCTTTATCCAGCATCCGGGAACCGTCTTTTCCAGGGAACAGCTTGTGCTCAAAGTATGGGGCAGCGATTCCGAGATTGAGCCGGGAAACGTGGACAATTACATTTCCTTCCTCCGGAAACGGCTCCGGGAGCTGAAAAGCGCCTGCGAAATCAAGACCATCTACGGCACAGGCTACCGATTGGAGGGACCAGTCTATGCTTAAACAATTACAGACCAAACTGCGAATCTTCCTCATTGTTGTCTTTATGGCAGTTATCTCTTTAATCCTGGGATTTTCTTTCTGGAATACCTGGCAAGCAAGCCAGATGGCGGATGTTTCCTACATCCAGCGCATGGCTTCCCTGATTATTTATCAACTGGAGGCGGACGCCTCAGCACCGGAAGCCCTGCTCTCCGATTACCAACGGGAAATGAATGTGTATGCCATTTTAAAAGATGGCACCGGGCAAATCCTATACCAGAGCAGTCCGGACACCCGTACAGACTTTGGCACACTGGGGGAAATCGCCCAGGAGAGTATCGACATAGTTTCCGCAGGAGACCATGCGGACCTGCCGGATATAACAGACCAGGGCGGTTACGGAGAAATCGAGGGAAACAGCCATGACCGTTATTACGTGATCCCTGCGGTCATCAGCACAAAGTCGGGACAGTGGTACTCACTGGTGCTGTTTTATGAACAGACCTCTATCCGGGAGCTCCTGCTCCGGCAGCTTCCTGCCTACGGCAGTATTTGGCTGCTGGCGTTTGGCTGTATCCTGTTGGTGAGCCGTTTTCTCCTGCGCCGGGCATTTGAGCCAACCGAACGCGTGCTGAAAGGACAAAAAAACTTTGTCGCAGCCGCTTCTCACGAACTGAAATCTCCTTTAGCCGTCATCATGGCAAACGCTGAGGCGATGGAAACCATCGGCGGACAGAATCCGCAAATCCAAAACCACCTAAACGTGATTGATACAGAATGTATGCGGATGTCAAAGCTCGTGCGGGATATGCTGCTGCTCGCCTCCTACGATGCCGACAAATGGACGTTCCACAGGCAGAATGTAAATATTGATACCCTTCTGATTACACTGTTCGAGGCTTACGAACCGATATGCAAGGGGAAATCCATTCAGCTTAAGCTGGCTCTGGAAGAGACAGAGTACCCACACCTTTATACAGATCAGGAACGCCTGTTCCAGATCTTAAGCATCTTTCTGGATAATGCCGTCTCCTACTCCCCAGAAAACAGCAGCATCGAAATCCAGACCAGACAGACCACCAAAGAGCTGACTTTTCTGGTGGCAGACCACGGGCAGGGGATTGCTAACGCAGATCGGCCGTTCATTTTCGACCGGTTCTACCGCGCGGATAAATCCCATACGGATAAATCCCACTTTGGTCTGGGACTGAGCATCGCGGAAGAACTGGCGAAGATACTGGCAGGCAGGATTGGATTTGAAGATACTCCCGGCGGAGGGGCGACTTTCTTCCTGACATTGCCGATAAAATAGACAATATGGATTTTGATTGTAAGGGATATGAGATAGATATATAATAGCCTTATAAAAATTAACATTTGAGGAGGACATCTAATGAGTAACCACAGTGAAGAATTTGAAATAAGGCTACCGCAATCCCACTGGCTTTAGACGGTGGGTTAAGGTAGCCAAAAGTAGAAATCCCTGTTACACTTATGCCATGGGAATATGGAAATCTAAAAACAGACACAAGTATTTACTACAGTATCATATTATTTTTGTATGTAAATATAGAAAGAAACTGCTGATATCAAAACAGATATCAGACGATATAAAGCAGTTTTCTTATGAGATATGTCAAAGACATAATGTAATTATCAGGCATATGGAGACGGATAAAGACCATATCCATTACATGATAGAAACGGAACCAACGATGTCTGTCAGTAAAATCGTAAATCTGATGAAAGGTTATACGACATATCACATTTGGGAGAGATATCCCACTTATTTACGAAAACATTTTTGGAAAGAACATACTTTTTGGACAGATGGATATTTTGTCTGTAGTGTAGGGAATGTATCCGAGGAAATGTTAAAGAAATATATAAAGAATCAAGGCTAAAGAGGTGGTGACAGCAAATGTTAAAAGCGTATAGATACAGAATATATCCAAACGATGCGCAGAAAGAACAAATAGCGAAAACATTTGACTGCTGCCGTTTTGTATACAATCAGACACTTGCATATAGAAAAGATAAGTATGAGCAGGAGAAGAAATCTGTCAGTAAAACAGACTGCAACAATTACTGCAACAGGGAATTAAAGAAAACATATGAATGGCTGAAGGAAGTGGATAAGTTTGCTCTGACGAATGCAATTTACAACATGGATTCAGCTTATCAGAAGTTTTTCAAAGAACATACGGGCTATCCAAAGTTTAAGAGTAAACACGATAAGCATAAATCATATACAACGAATTTTACGAATGGAAATATAGCTGTAGATTTTGAGAATGGAAAAATAAAACTGCCAAAGTTAAAAGAAGTAAAAACAAAACTGCACAGAGAATTCCATGGCAAAATAAAATCAGCCACGGTGAGTCAGGTTCCAAGCGGAAAATACTATGTATCGATACTGGCAGAAACTGAGCATGAAGAATTAACGCACAGAAATCAAAATATAGGACTGGATTTAGGGATTAAGGATTTATGCATTACCTCGGATGGGAGAAGGTACGAGAATCCAAAGACAATAAAAAGGCATGAGAGGAAACTGTCAAGACTGCAAAGGCAACTGGCACACAAGGAAAAAGGCAGCAACAATTATCAGAAGAAGAAAAAAGAAATAGCGTTACGCCATGAGAAGATAGTAAATACCAGAAAAGATTATCTGCATAAGATTTCGCATGAAATTGTTAGCGAAAACCAAGTAATAGTTTCGGAAAATCTGCAGATAAGAAACATGGTAAAAAACCATCATTTAGCAAAATCAATCAATGATGTGTCATGGTATGAGCTTACAAGACAACTGGAATATAAGTCAAAATGGAATGGCAGGGAATATGTCAAAATAGACACATTTTATGCCAGCAGCCAGTTGTGTTCTGCCTGTGGATATCAAAATACAGCTACAAAGGATTTATCGGTAAGGGAATGGATATGTCCGAATTGCGGCACAAAACACGATAGAGATATCAACGCTGCAAAGAATATACTGGCAGAAGGCCTAAGACAGATAGCATAAAATAAACATATATAGGGCAGGGACTGCCCGAATTAACGCCTGTGGAGATAGTAGTTTACGAGGTCGATGAAACAGGAAGCCCATTGGCTTCAGACAATGGGTAGTTCACAGGGCACACTTATCAGAAGTAGGCGGGCTTTCATACTACATCATGTTTATTGTGATTATTGCTGTTTCAGTTGTAATACATGAGTTACTACATGGAATCGGTTGGGCATTTTCAAGTGGTAAAGGTTGGAATGTAGTTCGCTTTAATATCAATGCGATGATGCCGAGTTGTGCATGTAAAGTAGCGTTAAAAAAGAAACAATATCTAATCGGTGTTTTAACACCTTTTGTCATATTAGGATTGGGCAGTGTACTATTTGTTTTTATATATCCCGGTACAATATCTTTGCTTACCATGATGGTTAATTTCATTGCGGCAGGAGCAGATTTGGTTATTGCTCTTAATGTATTAAAAGAACAGGACAGTCTAATTGTAGACCATCCAACAGAAGCAGGATATGTTACATTTTGCAAATAGGAAAATCCCATTTTAAATAAAAATGAACTCAAAATCTCGCAAACCTACGGAGTGACCCGTCCACGCACCACCAGACTGCGCGCAGGGCTGCCCAGCAGTGTGCGGGCCGCGAACTTCTTCCGGAAATCCATCTTCCGACCTGCAAAGATTCTCCGAAGCCTCTTTTTCCCTTCATCCGCATTTCCATTCAGGAGCAGCACAGTATCCTGTTTCAGCAGTCTGCGCACCGCCAACAGCGCCAACGCCACATAAAGGAGCGTGGGAATTAGGATGCCAAGGGCCGCATCCACAGAGCGCAGATTTTGATTTCATCTATTCCACATCTTTATATACAATCCGCCTGCTCAGCACGCCGATTTCCTCTAACTCTTTTACCATCCGGTAGACAGTTGCCTGGCCGATTGCGCTGTTCTCTCTCTGCACTCATCTCTTTTCCTTCCCCAGACTATCTTTCTGCTGTTTTCCATCTATGCGTGGATAGACTTAACAGCAAATCCCTTCCTTTCCACAGCCCGGATTAGGATATCTTCATCAATCTCTCTGTCAAAGGAAACGACCGCGCATCCCTTGGAAAGGTCAACCCGGGCAGAAACACCCTCGATCTGGTTCAGGCCGTCTGTCACACTCTGGGCACAGTGGGCACAGTTCATTCCGGAAATATCAATGGTCTTCTTGGCAATCACCGCTCCGGACAGTTTCTTCTTTTTCATCTTTTTACCGGAGCAGCTCCCGCCGGCAGGACATCCGATACATTTTACCCCGCTTTGTTTCGCCCGGACAATATAGCTGACTGCTCCCCCGACAAGAACGGCCAGTATAAGGATAATAATTACGTTTTCCATTCTGACGCCTCCTCAACTGATAAACGGTGGGCAAGCACCGTTGCTTGCCCACCGCCTTTCATACAACTAACTTCTTTATGAACGTGCAGCATGCAGGTTGTATTCTGATGCGAATTCCCTGTCTGACTTACGAATCCTCCAGATAACGATTGCTACGAATACAAGCACCGCAATCAGACCCGGAATAAAGGCCGTCCCAAGAGCCCCTGTCGTAATAAGTGTCCCGATCTGGTATACGAAGAAAGCAACCGTATAACCTGTCGCAAGCTGGAGGCAGATACCTCCAAACAGCCATTTTCCGCTCTTCATCTCTGAGTTCATCGCCCCGAGAGCTGCGAAACACGGCGGTGTGTAAAGGTTAAACATAAGGTAAGCAAGAGCCGCTACTTTTGTAAGTCCCATGATGGTAGCCACTTCGCTTCCGCTTCCCACGAGCGCCAACTCATCTGTATCAATCAGGTTTGTCACGCCGTAAACAACAGCGAGAGTACCTACAACATTCTCCTTTGCGATAAAGCCTGTTACCGCCGCTGCCGCAAGCTGCCATACGCCGAATCCAAGCGGGATGAACAGGATTGCAAACGGATGTGCGATGGACGCAAGGATGGAAGTACTTTCCGCGCCTTCTTCCACAAGCTGGAACTGCCAGTTAAAGCTCTGCATGATCTGTACAACCGTGTTGCACACCAGGATGATTGTTCCTGCTTTGACAATATAAGCTTTTCCGCGCTCCAGCATGGATACGCAGGCTCTCTTAAGGCTCGGAATCTTGTATTCCGGAAGCTCGATAATGAAGAAGGATTTTCTGTATTTCTGACCTGTGATTCTCTTTACAAGCAGAGCACCCAGAAGAACCAGGACAATACCTACCAGATACATTGTAGCAGAAACCCACCATGCATCGGCAAAAAACGCTCCCGCAAATAATGCGATAACCGGAATCTTCGCCCCACACGGCATGAACGGTGTGAGCATCGCTGTTGTCCTGCGTTCTCTTTCATTGCGGATCGTACGGCATGCCATAACGCCCGGGATGGCGCAGCCGGTTCCGATTACCATCGGGATTACAGATTTTCCAGAAAGCCCCACTCTCTTAAAAATCGGGTCAAGCACCACTGTTGCGCGTGCCATATAACCGCAGTCTTCCAGAAGTGCGATTAGGAAATACATGACCATAACAAGCGGCAGGAAACCGACTACTGCGCCAACGCCGCCGATGATTCCGTCCACAAGCAGTGCGTACAGGAACGGGTTCGCGTTTTCCATCAGTCCGCCGACCCAGCCCTGGAACGTCTCAATCCAGGCAACCAGCCAGTCCGCGATCCATGTTCCCAATGTAGTCTGTGATATGTAGAATACCAGGAAGATAACTGCCGCGAAGATTGGAATACCGATAATCTTGTGTGTAATGATATTATCAATCTTATCCTGTATGTTTTTATCCTTTGTGAGTACCTTTCTCTTTTCCACCTGTTTTACAATGCCGTTGACGAACTCAAAACGTTTCCTGTCCGCCGCCTCGACAGCATTCTTATCCTTCAGGTCGATATCCGCCTGTACATACGGAGCTGTCTGTCCTTTTCCGTTCAGTTCCGCTGCCGCGTTAACAACCTCTTTCAGCCCCTCATGTCCCGAAGATGTGGAGATCGTCTTAATGACAGGGCAGCCCAGCTTCTCGGAAAGGAGCTTCTCATCAATCTTCGTCTGTTTCTTATCTGTGACATCGCTCTTGTTGAGCGCCACCACCACCGGAACGCCCAGTTCCAGAAGCTGTGTCGTGAAAAACAGGCTTCGGCTCAGATTCGTTGCATCCACGATATTGATGATAGCGTCCGGATTCTCATTCTTCACATAACCGCTTGTGATACTTTCTTCAGATGTAAACGGCGACATGGAATATGCGCCCGGAAGATCGACTGCCACCAGTTCTTCCCCTCCGCTGTAATACGTCTTCTTAATCAGGCTCTCCTTTTTCTCGACCGTAACACCTGCCCAGTTTCCGACGCGCTCATTTCTGCCTGTCAGGGCATTGTACATGGTCGTTTTTCCACTGTTCGGATTTCCCGCAAATGCGATCCTCATAATCCTAAATTCCTCCTTCATTTAGATACTTCTAATTTCTATTAGGCGCAACTAATCCATATGCCTAAAAAAGAGCGACATACGCCGCTGTTTTTTATATTGAAATGGCTTTCGCCAGATCAGTATCAATATTGTATCGCCCATCCTTAATGGAGACAACACAGCCGCCTTTCAGATGGGAAACCACTGTAATCGGCTCGCCGCTGTAGCAGCCCAGCGAAAACAGAAACGCCGTCAGTTCCTCGTCATCCGTTGCAATATCTTTTACAATATATTCTTCTCCTTCTCTTGCCTCTGACAGATTCATACGCTTCACCTCTTTTGCCATCAGCACTGCACATTGCAAGCGTTGCTGAGTATCTTGAAATTGAACATTTTTCTCAATAATTTGTTTTACATTGTTAGTATATTCTAATCACAGATAGCTGTCAATAACTTTTTGCAAATTTTTAATTTTATACGCATGAATTGACTTTGCCCAAAGCCTGATATTATGTTAGAATAAATGATATTGGAAATTTTAATTCTTCTCAAGAGAAAAAGGTTGAATTAGCAAGCGAGGTGTGAACTATGAACCCATCCGGTGAAAATTATCTGGAGACTATCCTAATCTTAAGTAAAAAGCTGCCTGTTGTCCGTTCTGTAGACATTGCCACAGAATTGGATTATAAAAAACCAAGTGTCAGCGTCGCCATGAAAAAACTCAGGACAAGCGGCTATATTACGGTATCACCGGAGGGATATATCCGTCTGACTGATTCCGGGAAAGAGATCGCGGAAAAAATTTATGAACGTCATACGCTGATTTCCTCCTGGCTGGAACAACTGGGCGTGAACCCGAAGACTGCTGCAGAAGATGCGTGCCAAATGGAACATATCATCAGTTCCGAGAGCTTTGAAGCAATCAAAAACCACATCAAAAAAATCTGACAGCTTAAAAGGCTGATGCCCAATGAATAAAAAACATTGAGCATCAGCCTTTTTCATCATCCGGAACAGCTGACCGCACACAAAGCAATAAACAGCAGTATGCATAAAACTCCTGTCGGAACTCCCATAAAAAACAGCATTGCTGTCACTGCACCGATCCCAAGAACCATATAAACAGCGACAGTCCTTCTGCTTTCATGTTCTTTTCCCGAGCGGATAAACAGAAGGAAACCTGCAGCTGCAACCGCAGTAAAAGCACCCAAAATCCATGCTGCAAGAAAACTTGCATAGCCGGACAGCCAGGCCGCTGCTGCTGCGACTACAGTAATCACAATACAGGTCGCAGTCAGATTTTTATTCTCCCTTTGATTCTTCTTTTCCATTTCTGACAGGTCGGCAAGCATCCGTTTTACATCTCCATCCGTCAATGTTTCCGTTGCTTTTTCGCCATTTTTCTTTTCTAAATTCATCAGTTCAGAAACTGAAATCTCCAGACTTTCCGCCAAAGGGACCAGCAGCTGTATGTCGGGAAACCCTTTCCCGCACTCCCAGCGGCTGACTGCCTGCTCCGTAACATTTAGCTTTCGAGCCAGTTCCTTCTGCGTCATCTCCCTGTTTTTTCGGCACTGGGCTATGAATCTCCCGAATTTTTCTGCTTCCATACCTCACCTCCTGATTTAATACTATCAGAGTAAAACACAGAGCGATTTTCTGTCAATCAACGAATCATTTACTATACAGCCAAATTCCTCTTGACATTCTTTTTCATATAAAAAAATGCTTCAATCCCTCTGTTTACAAGAGATTGAAGCACCTCACAAAACTGCCGCAGACCGGAATCGAACCGGTACGGGTATCACTACCCACGGGATTTTAAGT
>OGQQ01001133.1_pt1 | contig 22145 bp, 18 predicted proteins | sample 1553281 | NCBI WGS metagenome assembly OGQQ01 (sample SAMEA2579937, study PRJEB22360) | human gut metagenome | biome: human gut; feature: human-associated habitat; material: faeces | place: Denmark | collected 2008/2010 | reverse complement strand
TCTGGCGAAAGCCTTCGGCGGCGGCATGCCGCTCGGGGCCTTCGTCTCGCGGCACGAGATCATGGACACGTTGCAGTCGAATCCCGTGCTGGGGCATATCACCACTTTCGGCGGCCATCCGGTCTGCTGCGCCGCGGGGCTGGCGGCCCTCGAATACCTCCTGGAAAACGACGTCGTGCGGCAGGTCGAGGCGAAGGGGGCGTTGTACGAGGAGCTGCTGGGTGGCCATGCGGCCGTGCGGGAGATTCGCCGCAGCGGCCTGCTGCTGGCCGTCGAACTGGGCGATTCGGCCCGGCTTTACCGCATGATGGAACTGTTCCGGGAGGAGGGCATCCTGAGCGACTGGTTCCTCTTCTGCGACACGGCGTTCCGCATTTCGCCGCCGCTGACGATCTCCGAAGAGGAGGTGCGCGGCAGCGCGGCGGTCATCCGGCGGTGTCTGGACCGGCTGTGAGGGCGCCCCGTATGCGAAAACCGCCCCTGCGACACGTGCGGTCGCAGGGGCGGCGGTTTTCGCTCGCCGGCGGTCCCACGGGGTTACGCCTCCCCGGCGAATGCCTTCAGCCGCGCGATTTCCTCGCTCCAGCGGGCTTCGTCGGGGGTTTCGAGAATCAGCGGAATGCCGTCGAACCGCTTGTCGCGGGCAATGTAGCGGAAGCATTCGATGCCGATTTGTCCGTCGCCCAGCGGCGTGTGGCGGTCCACGCGGCTGTCGAGGGGCTTCATCGCATCGTTCAGATGCATCCCCCTGAGGTAGCGGAATCCCACGACGCGCTCCAGCTCGGCGAACGTGGCGTCGCACGCCTCGGCCGTGCGCAGGTCGTATCCCGCGGCGAAGGCGTGGCAGGTGTCGATGCAGACGCCCACGCGCGACTTGTCCTCCACGCGGTCGATCAGGTAGGCGAGGTGCTCGAACCGGAATCCGAGATTCGAACCCTGCCCGGCCGTATTCTCGATGACGGCCGTGACGCCGTGCGTGCGGTCCAGCGCGAGGTTGATCGACTCGGCGATCCGGTCGAGGCTCTCCTCCTCGGCGATCTTCTGTAGGTGGCTCCCCGGGTGGAAGTTCAGCCGGTCGAGTCCCAGTTGCTCGCAGCGCCGCATCTCGTCGAGAAAGGCGGTCCGTGATTTTTCGAGCGCCTCGCGCTCGGGGTGTCCGAGATTTATCAGGTACGAGTCGTGCGGCAGGATCTGCGCCGGAGCGTATCCCAGCTCGTCGCACGCCTTGCGGAAGGCCGCTATCTGTTCCGCGCGGAGCGGGGCGGCGACCCATTGCCGCTGGTTCTTGGTGAAGAGCGCGAAGGCGGTGGCGCCGATCGCGTGCGCATTGGCGGGGGCGTTCTCCACGCCGCCCGAGGCGCTTACGTGTGCTCCGAAATATTTCATCTGTCGTGTCAATCGGTTTAAGTTCCCGACAAATGTAAATATTTTGTAAATAAATTCATAACTTTGCTACTTGAAAATACAATCGCTTCATTATGAAACATTTTTACCTGCTGCTCGCCTTGTCGTCGTTTCTGGTCTCCGCTCTCCCGGCCGCGGCGCAGATTTCGATCGACGAAGTGAATGCGGAACAGGAGGGCGTGACTTTCCGCGACCGGCTGAAATCGACTCCCGTGGATGTCGATTATTTCAGCCTGGCCCGTTACAAGGCCGAGCGGGCGGCGATCCGGAAGGAGCGCAACTACCTGGAGATAAAGGCCGACTTGCAGGGATCGCTCACCTCGTACAACGATTCGTGGATCGCCGTGTCGGGCGGTGACAACTCCATCGCGCTGACGGCGACGCTTTTCCTGAAGCATACCTTCACGAAGAATCTCTTCACGGTAGAGACGATTTTCAACGCCAAGATGGGCTACAACCGGATGCGGGTCGAGACGACCAACGACGACGGTTCGACCGACAGCAACGGCGTCTGGTTCAAGAATCTGGACGAATTCGACATTTCGGTCTCCCCGGCCTTCAAGATGTCGAAGAACTGGTCCTACGGTTCGATCTTCAAATTCCGCAGCCAGTTCGTGAACGGCTATGTATCGCGTACAGAGCAGGAGCGCAAGCACCTGAAAAGCACCTTCATGACCCCGGGTTATCTGGATATTTCGTTCGGTTTCACCTACAACTGCCCGGTCAAGAAGTTTCCCATCGTCATCAACCTCTCGCCGTTGTCGCTCAACGCCACCTTCGCCGAGAGCGACTGGATTCGCCGGCGGCAGGTCGATAAGGACGGCAACGAGATCAAGCCCGCCTACTCCTACGGTATCGAGGACCCCGATAAGACGTCGAAATACGAGGGCGGCTCGTCCATTCAGATCGACTTCGACCGGACCTTCGGCAAGTCGAACTACCTGCACTACAAGACCCGTATCTCGGGATTCTACGGCTGGATGACCGACCTGGGACAGAAGAACAAGATCCGCGACTACACGGAGTACCGTCTCGCCTACGAGAAGTGGCTGAGCGGCGGCCAGAATATCAAGGACAAACCCCGCCTGCCGATCCATCCGACGGTACGCTGGGAGAACACGCTCGAAATTTACGCCACGAAGTATATCAAGACGACGCTCAACTTCCAGCTCTACTACAACCGGGCGCAGAATCTCGACGTGCAGACCAATACGCAACTGCTGGTGGGTCTGACCTATACCTTCAAGAACAAGTAATTCCGTAGCGGCCGCGGGCCGCGTCATGCGATGTACAGAAATTCGAAACATACGGTGATTTTCCCGCTGATCCTGTCGGCGGGCGTCGTGCTGGGCATCCTGCTCGGCCAATATCTCGGACGGCACGACACGGCGTCGCAGATCCGGGGGATGCTGAGCCACATGTCCGTGCCGTCCAACAAACTGACCTATACGCTGTCGCTCATCGAGAACCGCTACGTCGATTCGGTGTCGATGGATTCGCTCGCCGAGCACGTCATTCCGCTGCTCGTGCGGGAGCTGGACCCCCATTCGGTCTATATCCCCGCGTCGGAGATGGCCGCGCTGAACGAGCCGCTCGAAGGCGAGTTCGACGGGATCGGCGTGGTGTTCAACATGGCCACCGATACGGTGATCGTGCTGAACGTCATCCCTCACGGCCCGAGCGACAAGGCCGGCGTCAAGGCCGGGGACCGGATCGTCGAGATCGGCGATTCGCTCGTCGCCGGGCGAAAGATTCCTCAGAACGAGGTGGTGAAGATGCTGCGCGGGCCGCGCGGCTCGAAGGTCCGTCTGGGGCTCGGCCGGCAGGGGATCGACGGACTGGTGGAGGTGGAGGTCGAACGCGGCATCATTCCGATCCGGAGCGTCGAGTCGGCCTTCCGCATCGTGGACGGCATCGGCTATGTCAAGCTGGGGCAGTTCGCACGGACGACCGCCGGGGAGTTCCGTGCGGCGCTGGACACGCTGCGGGCGCAGGGGGTGTCGAAGCTCATCTTCGACCTGCGCGGCAACTCGGGCGGATTCCTCGACCAGGCCATCGCCGTGGCCAACGAATTCCTGCACGAGGGGCAGTTGATCGTCTATACGGAGGACCGCCGCCACGAGCAGTTGCGCGAATACGCCGACGGTACGGGATCGGCTCAGGAGATGGAAGTGGCGGTGCTCATCGACGAGGCGAGCGCTTCGTCGAGCGAGATTCTGGCCGGCGCCCTGCAGGACAACGACCGCGGCACGATCGTCGGCCGCCGCTCGTTCGGCAAGGGGCTCGTGCAGCAGCAGATTCCCTATGCCGACGGATCGGCCCTGCGGCTGACGACGGCCCGCTACTACACGCCGACGGGGCGTTCGATCCAGAAACCCTACACGATCGGCGACGACGAGAGCTACGAGGAGGATCTCTGGAACCGCTATCGGAACAACGAGTTCTTCTCGGCGGACAGCATCCGCTTCGCCGATTCGCTCAAGCGCACGACACCTGGCGGGAAGGTGGTCTATGGCGGGGGCGGCATCATGCCCGACGTCTTCGTGCCGGCCGACACGACCGACGTGACGAAGTATTTTATCGAGGTGGCGGGACGCAATATCCTCTACCGCTATACGATCGAATATGCCGACCGGCATCGCGACGCGCTGAACGCCGTGCGGACGATCGGCGGACTGGACTCGCTGCTCGACGGCGACCGGAGGCTTTTCGATGATTTCATCGCCTATGCGGCCCGCAAGGGCGTCGCGCCGCGTTACGACGATATCGCCCGCTCGCACAAACTCATCGAGGCGCAACTGAGGGCCTACATCGGGCGCAACACGTCGCTCGAGGACGACGGATTCTATGCGCAAATCTACCCCGTGGACGACGTGATCGTGCGGGCCATCGGGATTCTGAACGGAAAGCGGGATGATTAAGCGACTGATCGGCTGGATCGCCGCATTGGCGACGCTCTTCGCGGTCGCGGCGGCCGCGCTTCGGTGCTGCGAATACCGTTCGATGCTCTCGCTGCGTGCGAAGCGGACCGAAGCCTCCGCCGGCGTTCCGGGCAGGACGCCCCGTTCCGGTGCGGGGGAAACCTCCGCCCGGGAGGCGGAGAGCGGGAGCCGCGGCGCAGTCGCTGCGGACTCCGTGTCCTCCCGCTGAGCCGGGAGCGATTCCGCGCCTGCCGGTGCGGTTCTTTTTCGTTCCCGGACCGGTTCCGGGAAATCAAAAGCCCTGCAATGAAATTACCCTTGCGGCATTCGCTGCCGCAAGGGTAATTCGGTTCGTTTTCGGTTTTCTCCGAATCCGTTCGTATGCTCTGCCGCCTCTCTTTCGGACCGGACCGGGCGGACCGGACCGGGCGGATTTGCCGGAACCGTCGGATTTCTCCGAGGCCCTGCGGAGGGCGGTCGCCGGATTAGTAATATTTCACGGGTTTGCCTTCGATGGCCGAGAGCAGGTTGTTCGCGGCCGACGAGGCGCCGATGCGGAACAGGTCGGTCGTGAGCCATTCCCGGCCCAGAATCTCCTCGACGATCGTGTAGTACAGCGCCGCGTCCTCGGGCGTGCGGACCCCTCCGGCTGCCTTGAAGCCGACCTTGCGGCCCGTCTTTTCGTAATAGTCGCGGATCGCCTGACACATGACGACGGCCGCTTCGGGCGTCGCCGCCACGTCGATCTTGCCGGTCGAAGTCTTCACGAAATCCGCCCCTGCGAACATGGAGAGCAGCGAAGCCCGTCGGATCAACTCCGGCGTTTTCAGCGCTCCCGACTCGATGATGACCTTCAGCACGACGTCTTCGTCCAGCTCCGAGCGGATCACCTCCACTTCGTTGGCCGCCTCGTCGTATTCGCCCGTGAGCATCCGTCCCACGTTGAGCACGATGTCTATTTCGTCGGCTCCGTTCTCCACGGCCATCGCCACTTCGAGCGCCTTCACTTCGAGGTAGGTCTGCGATGCGGGGAATCCGCCGCCGACGCTCGTGATGCGCATCGGCGTGCCGTCCACGGCCACACCGACGGTCTCGACGAACGAGGGGTAGATGCAGATCGACGCCACGTTGGGAATATGCGGGTATTTCTCGTAAAACTCCGCGGCCTTGCGGGCGAACTCCGTGACGGAGGCCACCGAGTCGTTGCACGAGAGTGTCGTGAGGTCGATGGCCGAGTAGCAGAATTTATAAACTTCCGCGTTGTGGTTGCGCTCCCCGGCGGCCTTGCGGATGCGGGCTACCTCTTCCTCCACGCGTTCCGCGCTCCATGCCGGGGCGTATTCCTTCAGGTGATTGGCGTATTCCATGGTATCGCTGTTTTCGACAAAATTAGAAAAATTATTCGATCTCCGCCCCTCTCCGGCCGGATTTATTTTCTGTTCCGGAGGCCTCTCCGGGCTTCCCTGCTTTCGAGAACGGCGTCCGGAATCCTTTTCCGAAGAGGCCGGGCTGTTTCGGGGGCGCTTCGGAATGGCATCCGCGGCCGTCCCCGGAGTCGTTGTGCGAGTCGTGTCGGACATGGCGTCCGGGCGATACGTCCGGGATTGTTTCGGAATGGTCCCGCGAAGTCATGTCCGGGACCGCTCGATCCATATCCGTGTCGGCGGGCGTGTGCTTCTGCGCAACCGCCTGCCTCCGCACATTGCCCTCTCCTCTTATTTCCGTCTGTTTCTGCGTTTGGGGTTCCCCGCGGACGGCCGTCCCGTTGCTTTGCATTCCTGCCGCCATCCCTTTCCTGCGGCGCTCTCTCTTTTCCTTCGTATGCGCTTCCCTGCAAAAAGAGAGCCCGGACCGCGAAGGTCCGGGCTCTTTCGCAGCGGAGATTCTCCGCCTCTTCCGAATTATTTCTTCAGTGCCTTCAGATTCACGTCCTTGGCGGCCTTATTGGCCAGCTCGGGATTCTTCGACGTAGCGCTCTTGAGCTGAGCCTCGGCGCTCTTCATGTCGCCTTCCTTCACGGCGATCACGGCGCGCAGGTAGTCGGCGTCGGCCGAATTGTCCTTGGCGATGGCCTTCTTGGCGCCGGCCAGGTCGTTCGACTGTACCAGTGCGATGGCGGCGTTGTAACCCTCGAGGTTCCGGGCAGCGGTCTTGTAGTCGCCCTCGGCGGCAGCCATGGCGGCCTTTGCCTGAGCGTCGGCGGCTGCGGCGTACTTCTTGGCCTCAGCGGTGTTGTTGTTGGCGAGGTTGGCCAGCAGGAGGTTCTTGTTCAGCTCCTTCGACGAATCCATCTTGGCGGCCTTCTCGAACGACTTCAGGGCGGCAGCCTTGTCGCCGACCTTCGTCTGGGCCACGCCGAGGTTGTTGTAAACGCGGGCGTCGTTGTACTTCTTCGAAGCGGCGGTCAGGATGGCTACCTGCTCCTTCGGGCAGTCGGTCAGCTCCTGAGCGGCGAAGAGGTACTCCTCGACGGTCAGCTCTCCGCCGTTGCGGTAAGCGGCCATGATCTCGGCGTCGGTCTTGCCCTGCAGGTCGGTGGTGTTCACGATCTGCGAGCGGCGCAGCTCGGGCAGGATCTCCTCCTTCAGCTCGTTGAATACGGCCGACATGTTCTTGATTTCGCTCTCACGCTCGGCGGGCGAGTTGTAGAGGCTCAGCACCTGGAGAATGAGGTTCTTGTCCTTGATGTTCGACTTCTCGACCAGCTCCTTGAAACCGTCCCAGTCCTCGCCGTAGGCTGCGGCGTCGATATCGAGGCCCGAATCCTTGAGCAGCTTGGCGATCACCTTGTGACCCGATTCGCTGCGGGCTTTCGACAGCTTGTCGTTGAACTTCTCGGGACCGTCGGGCGAAGCGTAACCCTTCACGGCGATGTTCTGCGTTGCGCGGTCGTTCGTGAGGTTCTTGTCCACGTTCTCCTTGAATGCGCCGAGGTTGGCGGCCTTCTCGTGCTTCTTCGTCACGACCGACGAGTTGATCGTGTAGAGCAGGTCGGTCTTGTCCACTACGGTGGTGATGCGCTTGAAGTTGTTGTCCATCTGCTCCATCAGGTCGCCGTATTTGATGTCCTTCTGCAGCGTGTTCAGACCGTAGGCGACCGTCAGGCCGAACTCCTTGGCCAGAGCGGCTGCGGCAGCGTCGTTGCCGGCCAGCACGGCGGCCTCCTCCTTCGTGGGGATGGCGCCGGTGTTCAGGTTCACGAGCGTGAACTCCTTGCACTTGCCGCCCGGGCACTTGATCTCGGCGCGGAGCTGCAGGGCGCACTCGTCCATGCGGGGATCGTACGGGAACTCGACGTGCATCGTCACGTTGCCGCCGTTCTTCTTATCGACCACCGTGTAGTTGTCGTCCACCTTCGAACCCTGGTAGAAGTGAGCCGTGCCGGCCACTTCGCCGCCCTCGAACACGATGACGGGGGTCACCTTGACGACGGCCTTCGCGTTGAAGTACTTGACCGGGAAGGTTACGTTGATGTCGGCGGCCACGATGCCGTTGTTGAGCGTCAGAATCTCGGGAGCCACCGTCAGCTGGACGTCGTCCCGGTTCTTGGCCATTTTCTTGAAGCAGTTGCAGCTCGTGAATGCCAGCGCGGCCACGGCGAGCACCATGCTCAATTTCATTAGCTTTTTCATAATGGGTAAATTTTAATGTGATTTTTGGTTGTTTGCCTAATTTTTTTCTCCCCTGTTGTTCTCTCTCACTTCGGTTTTTCTTTTCCCGTCCCGTTCCGTCGGATGCATTTACGGTGACGGACAATGCAAATATAGAAAAACTTCCGTGAATTATGCAATTATTTCGGGCAGAAAAACTTTCAGGAAGTTTCCGCCCGAAATAATCGCTTGTCCGGTCGGGCTACTCTTCCTTGCGCTCGTGGCGTTCGCGGCGCTCGGGACGCGGACGGCGCTCCCGCTCCACGTAACCCTCGGGCTTGGGCAGCAGGGCCTTGCGCGAGAGCTTGAGTTTGCCTGTCTTGGGGTCTATGCCGATCAGCTTGACGTCGATCTCGTCGCCCTCCTTCAGGCCGGTCTCCTCCATCGTCTCGAACCGCTTGTAGTCGATCTCCGAGATGTGGAGCAGGGCGTCCTTGCCGGGCATGATCTCGACGAATGCGCCGAAGGCCACGATCGAGCGGATCCGGCCGTGGTACGTCTCGCCCACCTCGGGGATGGCCACGATGGCCTTGATGCGGGCCAGCGCGCCGTCGAGGGCGGCCTTGTCGATGCCGAAGATGTCCACGATGCCCTTGTTGTCCTCCTCGGTGATGGTGATGGTGGTGTTCGTGGTCTTCTGGATGTCCTGGATCACCTTGCCGCCCGGGCCGATCACCGAACCGATCATGTCCTGCGGGATGGTGATCTGCACGATGCGCGGCACGCACGGCTTGTAGTCGGCGCGCGGCTCGGCGATGCACTCCGTGATCTTGTCGAGGATGTGCATGCGTCCCTTGCGGGCCTGTTCGAGCGCTGCGGCGAGCACCTCGTAGGAGAGGCCGTCCACCTTGATGTCCATCTGCGTGGCGGTGATGCCGTCGCGCGTTCCCGTCACCTTGAAGTCCATGTCTCCCAGGTGGTCCTCATCGCCCAGAATGTCCGACAGCACGGCCCATTTGCCCGTCTGCGAGTCGGAGATCAGGCCCATGGCGATACCCGACACGGGTTTCTTGAGCTTCACGCCGGCGTCCATCAGGGCGAGCGTTCCGGCGCAGACGGTGGCCATCGACGACGAGCCGTTCGACTCGAGGATGTCCGACACGACGCGCACGGCGTAGGGGTTCTCCTCGCCCAGCGGAACCATCGGCTTCAGGGCGCGCCATGCCAGGTGGCCGTGGCCGATCTCGCGGCGCGAAAGACCGCGTGCGGCCTTCGCCTCGCCCGTCGAGAAGGGCGGGAAGTTATAGTGCAGCACGAACTGCTCGGTTCCCTGTACGAGCACTTCGTCCTTGACCTTTTCGTCGAGCTTCGTGCCCAGCGTCACGGTGGTCAGCGACTGCGTTTCGCCGCGCGTGAAGATCGCCGAGCCGTGGGCCGCGGGCAGGTAGCCCACCTCGCACCAGATCGGGCGGATTTCGTCCGTGCGGCGGCCGTCGAGGCGCTTGCCCTCGTCGAGGATCATGTTGCGCATGGCCTTCTTCTGCACGTCGTCGTGGAAATACTTGTGGATCAACGGAGCCTTCTCCACGAGCTCCTCCTCCGTGTAGCGCGACGCGAATTCGGCCTCGAGGGCGTTGAACAGATCCTCGCGCTCGTGCTTCATCGTGCCGCTCGTGGCGATGGCGTAGGCCTTGTCGTAGAGCTCGCGGACGATCGTCTGGCGTAGCTCCTCGTCGTTCACTTCGTGGCAGTAGGTGCGCTTGACGTCCTTGCCCAGCTCCTTCGAGAGCTCGATCTGTACGGCGCAGTGCTTCTTGATCTCCTCGTGCGCGAACTTGATGGCGCCGAGCATCACCTCCTCCGAGACCTCCTTCATTTCGCCCTCGACCATCAGGATGTTGTCGATCGTGCCGCCGACCATGATGTCCAGGTCGCATTCGGGCATCTCCGAGAAGTTGGGGTTGATGGCGTACTCGCCGTTGCGGCGCACGACGCGCACCTCCGAAATGGGACCGCCGAAGGGAATGTCCGAGACGGCCAGCGCGGCCGAAGCGGCCAGACCGGCCAGCGCGTCGGGCTGAATATCCTTGTCTGCCGAGATCAGCGTGACGGTCACATAGACTTCGGCGTGGTAATCCGAGGGGAACAGGGGGCGGAGCGCGCGGTCGATCAGCCGGGCCACGAGCACTTCGCTGTCATTGGCCTTGCCTTCGCGTTTCATGAAGCCTCCGGGGTAGCGGCCGCAGGCGGCGTACTTCTCCTTGTATTCGACCTGGAGGGGCATGAAATCGGTGTCGGGTTTTGCATCCTTGGCGGCCACCACCGTACCGAGCAGCATCGTGTCGCCCATCTTGACGACCACCGAGCCGTCGGCCTGCTTGGCCAGCTTGCCCGTTTCGATCTCGATCCGGCGTCCGTCGGCCAGCGTGATCGTTTTACGGACTGCGTTGTACAGCTTCTTTTCTTCCATAAAAATTTTAAACCTATGTGTGTTTCGATTGTTCGTCTTCAATGAAAATGAAGGCAACCCCTCTCGGGAATTGCCCTCATTTCTGCCTCGGGATTACTTGCGGAGGTTGAGTGTCTTGACGATCGCGCGGTAGCGCTCGATGTCCACCTCCTTGAGGTACTCCAGCAACTGGCGGCGCTTACCTACCAGGCGCAGCAGCGCGCGCTGGGTTCCGAAGTCGTGCTTGTTGCTCTTGAGGTGTTCAGTAAGGTGGCTGATACGGTAGGAAAACAACGCGATCTGGCTCTCGGGCGAACCCGTGTCGGTGTTAGACTTGCCGTACTGGCCGAAAAGCTCCTGCTTTTTCTCAGCTGTTAAATAAGCCATTGTGTAAATTTATTTTACGTTCCACTCTACGACGCATCCCCCTTACCGTGGATAACGCCAGAGCGTTCCGCAAAGGTACGAAATAATTCATAATTCATAATTCATAATTCACAATTATTTTCAATTTGGCGTCTAAAAATAACAAATTAATCGAGAAAATCGTATTTTTGCGGCTAAACAAGTGAAAATTATGGGGAAAACGGGTGTGCGCGGAACTTTCGCCGCGCTTGTCGCCGCGGTGTTGTGCGGCTGCGGGAGCGAGCCGGATTTCGTCACCGTCGACGGGACGATGCTCGGCACGACGCTGCATGTGGTGGCCGACGTGAAGGGCGTCTCGCGGCAGCGTCTCTATGCGGCCGTCATGGAGCTGGACCGCGAGGCCAAGGCGTCGATGTCGATTTACGATTCGACGTCGCTTGTGAGCCGTCTGAACCGCAACGAGACCGACAGCGTCGACCGTCATATCGCCTTCAACCTGCATCTGGCCGACAGCATCGGCGCGTTGAGCGACGGGCGTTACGACGTGACCGTCAAGCCGCTGGTCGAGGCGTGGGGCTTCGCCGGGAAAGAGGCGCAGGAGAACCCGAACGTCGATTCGATCCTTGCGTTCGTGGGCCGTCAAAAGGTGCGCATCGAAAACGGCCGCCTGATAAAGGACGATCCCCGTGTGCAGCTGGATTTCAATTCGATCGCCAAAGGATATACCGTCGACCTGCTCGCGCAGCTCGTCGAATCGTTCGGCGCCAGGAACTACATCGTCGACATCGGCGGCGAGGTCCGCTGCCGGGGACTCAACCGGCAGGGCCGGGCGTGGCGCATCGGCGTCGAAACGCCTTTCGACGGCAACATGTCGGACGGTGAATACCTCCAGAAACGGATTCAGATGACCGGCGGCGGGCTGGCCACCTCGGGCAACTACCGCCGTTTCTACCTCGACGGGGAGGGCAACAAGGTCGCCCACACCATCGACCCCCGCACGGGGCGCAGCGCCCTGTCGCGCCTGCTGTCGGTGACCGTCGCGGCTCCGACCTGCGCCGAGGCCGACGCGCTGGGGACCATGTTTCTGGCGATGGGCGCCGACGATGCGCTGGCGGCCGTGGAACGGATGCCCGGCGTGAAGGCGTACTTCATCCTGGCGGGTGACGGCGGAGAGTACGAGGAGTACGTCTCGCCGGCCATGGAAGCGTTGATTCTGAAATAGCGAGATAAATGAAAACAGCGGTATTCCTCTACAATCCCGAATCGGGCAAGGGCAAAATCGCCCGCAACGTCGGGTGCATCAGTACGATTTTTCAGGCCTACGGCTACGACGTCACGCCGCAGCGGATCGACTTTACGGCCAATCCGTTCGACGGCAACGAGACCATCGACCTGATGGTCGTCGCCGGCGGCGACGGCACGGTGAACTATGCGGTCAACGCCATGAAACGCAAGGGGCTGGACATTCCCATCGGCGTGATTCCGGCCGGTACGGCCAATGATTTCGCCGGGGCGGTCGGCATGTCGCGCGAGCCGCTCGAAGCGGCGCGGCAGATCGCTTCGGGCGTGGAGGAACGGGTCGATTGCGGTCGTGTGAACGACCTTTACTTCGTCAATGTCTTCAGCTTCGGCATCTTCACCACGACCTCGCAGCGCACGCCCGACGACCGCAAGCACAGGCTCGGCAAGCTGGCCTATATCATCGAGGGGGCCCGGGAGATCGCCTCGATCCATGCCGTGCCGCTGGAGCTCGAGGCCGACGGCGTGCGGTTCGACCTGCGGTCGCTCATGGTGCTCGTCTTCAACGGCGAGACGGCCGGCGGGTTCCGCCTGGCGCGCCGCTCCTCGATCCGCGACGGGCTGCTGGACTGCATCCTGCTCGAGAAGCGGACCTTCCTGCGCTCGGCGATGGCGATGGGGCGCTACCTGCTGGGCGGCAACCCGAAGATCGTGCACCGCCTGCAGGCCCGGCGGCTCGAGATCCGTTCGACGGTCGCCGAGCCGACCGACGTGGACGGGCAGAAGGGGGCCGACTTCCCGCTGCACATCGAGTGTCTGCCCGGCGGGCTGCGCGTCGTCTGCCCGCCGTCCGGGGAGAGATAGTTCGGCGCGGCGTCCGCTGCGCGGTGCGGTTCCGCCTCCGGACGGAGCGGCTGCCGGGTGTTTCCCGGGTGCGTTCGCGCACCGGAGATTTCCCGGGCGGACGGGGCCGTTTCGCCTCCGGAATTTTTGGATTTCCGGTCGAATCTTGTTATTTTTGTCCGCAAAGACCTCGATACATGGCGGAGAACGGCAAAACGGCGAAGGCGACGTCCGGCAGCGGGCGCGAAGGACTGCACAAAGTCTCCATTTCGCGGATCAAGAAGGAAATGAGCGACGTGTTCTATCTGTCGGACGATCTGGTGATTACATCTCTTTCGGCGCAGAACAACACGACGGCCGACTACCCGGCCTCCATCGACGGCTTCTCGGCCATCATCATGATGACGGGCGAGGCCACCGTGTCGATCGACATGCAGAACTACCATGTCCGGCCCAACGCCATCGTCTTCTTCAACCCCAACAGCATCATCCGCACGGTGAAGTGCTCGTCGAACGCCGCGGCCTATTTCCTGGCCTTCTCCAAGTCGTTCGTCAATGAGATTCAGATCGACCTTTCGACGTCGCTGCCGGTGTACATGCGTTTCGGCAAGGCTCCCGTGCTGGAGGTGTCGCCGCAGGACGTGGAGGAGATCCGGCAACTGTTCCAGCTCATCAAGACCATGCTGCGCAGCGACAAGGAGCGCTACCGCCACGAGATCATCCGCACGCTCTTCACGACGGCGTTCTACATCATCACCGAGATCAACCAGCGGGACCGGCCCGGCGAGCTGAAGCAGGGCCGCTGCGAGGTGCTGTTCAACGAGTTCATGTCGCTCCTGCAACAGTACAACAAGCGCGAGCGCAACGTGAGCTTCTATGCCCGCCAGCTCAACATCACGCCCAAATACCTCTCGTCGGTGGTCAAGGAGGTGAGCGGCAAGACGGCGGCGCGGTGGATCGACGAATCGGTGATTCTCGAAGCCAAGACGCTGCTGAAATACTCCGGAATGAGCATTCAGGAGATCGCCTACCACCTGAATTTCTCGACCCAGTCCTTCTTCGGCAAGTACTTCAAGCAACACACCGGAACCTCCCCGTCGCGCTACAAGCGCAAGGGGTGATTCCGGCGGTTCCGGGGCCTTTTGCGGACACGGGCGGCGTGGATCGGAGCGCTATTTCAGCGCCTCCACGACCTTGCCGAGCAGTTCGGGGAGCTTGTGCTCCTCCTGCGCCGTGTAGAAGTTCCCGTCGATCTCGGTGGCGGAGTCCGTCGCCGCGGCGTGCCGCACGGCGCCTTTGGCCAGCGGATGCACGGCCACGCGCTTTCCGGCGGCGATGCCCGCGATGTCGAAGAGCAGTCCGGCGCCGCAGTGGCCGATCAGGAGTTTGCCCTGTTCGGCGAAGGTCTTCATCTCCCCGAGCAGGGCGGCGTTCCACGGTTCGCCGGCGTGCTGCGCGAAGACCGGCACGGCGTCGCCGCAGGCGAACACCAGCGCACCGAACTCCCCTTCGCGGCCTTTCAGCTCGGCGATCGTGGCGTCCGCCGTGAGCCGGACGCCCGAATTGGTCCGGATTTCCCGGCTGCCGGCGACGGCGAACAGGGTGAAGGGAATGTCGTTTTCGAAGAAGGTTTCCAGATACTGGAACAGGCCCGCCCCGTTCACGGGATCGACGGCCAGAACGGCTGCTTTCTTTGTCATGGTCGCAAGTGTTTGAATGATATGACGGTTATTTTCGGTAAGTTTCTTATATTTGCATACAAATATACGCCGGATAACCTTCCCGTGCAAGAAGTGACTTCCGGATGAGTAGGTTACGGCCGTGTAACCGTTGTTGGAAATCAAAGCGATGGAGACGAAAAAAAATTTGAACGATTTTCCGCCTACGGGCCGCTGTCCGGTCCGCGACGTGCTGAGCCGGCTGGGCGACAAGTGGTCGATGCTCGTGCTGATTGCGCTGCATGCCAACGGCGTGATGCGGTTCAGCGAGATCCACCGTTCGTTGGGCGACATTTCGCACCGTATGCTGACCGTCACGTTGCGGACGCTCGAGGCCGACGGCATGGTCGCCCGCACGGTGTACGCCGAGGTCCCGCCGCGTGTGGAGTACCGGCTGACCGTCCGGGGCGAGAGCCTGCTGCCCCATGTTTTCGGACTCGTGGAATGGGCGCGGGCGAATATGGAGGGGATTTTTGCGGATCGGCGGAAAAATTGATTATCTTTGTGTCGTCCGGATGCGGGACACCCTTTCCGTAAGGGAGTTATGTGCGGTCCGGCCTGGAAAACGGTTCGGGGTTCGCCCCCGGATGCCGGATAAAAGGAGAGGAAAGATGAAATACCGAAAGAGAGTTGAAAAACCGCAGGGCCCCGTTTCCCCCCCCCTCATTTTTTGGGGGCGGAGCGGGAAAGGCGTATGCCCTGCTGATCGCCGCAGGGCTGCTCGGCGCGTCGCCGGCCGGGGCCCGGAGTTACGGTAGCGGCCCCCGGGTGGAGGGTGGCCGGGTCGTCGTCACGGACGACGGATTTTCGCGCGACGATGCCCGGGACAACGGGCTGGCCGACCGGTTTGAGGTCGCCCGCGAGGACGCGCCGCGGGAGATGACCGCCGCGGAGGCCGTCGCTTTCTGCCGCAGTTATGCCGAAAGGCGCGACGATGCGGGCCGGTGGCGGGTTCCGACGCAGCGGGAGCTGATGCAGGCCGTGATCGTGCGGGTGCGCCTGACGGGGCTGGAACCGTTCGACAGCGAGGTGTACTGGAGTTCGAGCGCCGTACCCCGGCAGTTCGGAGAGGAGGAGCGTTACGGCGTGCACATGCGGACCGGATCGACGCTCTGGCTGCCGCTCCGCAAGACGGCCCGCGTCCGCTGTGTCCGCACCCTCGGCGAGAACGAGGTGCCGCAGGAGGCTGCGGACCGCGATGCTCGCAGCTACCGGGGGTTCCGGTATTGACCGGGCCTCGCCGGACGGTCCGTGCGGAGAAAAGGCCCGTCCGGAATCCGTATGCGAATGAAAAAACACCCCTGCCGCGCGCATGCCGGCAGGGGTGTTTTTTCGGTGTGTCCGCTCCGGGTCTATTTCGCTTTGGCGGCCTTGGCGGCGACGGCCTTGTCCAGCTCGATGATGAAGTCGGCCAGTACGTTCATGTAGTTGATGAAGGCGTCGTAGGCCGAGTCGTAGGGATTGAAGTAGGAGTGCACGTCGCCGTCCGAGAGCCACTTCGTCGCCATGTAGTAGAAGTGGTCGGAGGTCTGCATGAAACTCCACACGTAGTCGAAGTCGGGATTTTTCAGCGCCGCGATCTTCTCCTTCTGGGCGTAGAGCTTCGAGAAGGCCTCGTTCTGCAACTCGTTGCCCAGCCAGGCCGTCACGTCGCGCTCCTCGTCGGCCCACGACATCACGTGCGGGCAGTGGAGCACCGAGACGGGCTGGTGCTTCTTGGCCGCTTCGCTGACGGTGGCGAACTCCAGGTCGTTCTTCTTGGCCAGGATCGCCTTCGGCAGGGCGCGCATGAACTCGAAGATGCCCGTGTCGGCTGTCTGGTGTTCGCCGAAGGTCTCGTAGTCCATGAAGAGGTTCACGACTTCGCCCGGGGTGTCCTCCGAGGCGATCCACTTCACGTACTTTTCCGCCGTTAGGGGCCACTGGTCCCAGCTGCGGTTCGAGAAGCGGAAGGCGATGTCGTCCGAGAGCTTGTAGTTGCGCAGCAGCAGGCGCAGCTTCTGATCGACGGCGTTGGCATAGACGTAGTTGGGCGACTTCCAGCCCAGCACGTGCTTGGCCCCTTCGGCCAGCATCGTGCGGAAGCCCATCGAGGCGACCATCGCGCCGATGTCGTCCGAATAGATCAGCTCCGTGTTGCGGAAGGCCGTGGGCTTCACGCCGAACTCCTTCTTCATGAGGTTCGTATGCAGCCGGACCTGTTCGGTGAAATCCTCCTTCGACGCCAGCGACGCCAGCGAGTGGGAGTAGGTCTCGGCCAGAAACTCCACGCATCCCGTGGCGGCCAGTTCCTTGAACGAGTCGAGCACCTCGGGCGCGTAGGCGCGGAACTGCTCGACGGCGATGCCGGTGATCGAGAACGAGCAGCGGAACTTGCCCTTGTTCTCCTTGATGAGCTTCAGCAGCAGCGCATTCATCGGCAGGTAGCACTGCCGGGCCACCTTCTGCATGATGGATCGGTTCAGCAGGTCGTCCAGGTAGTTGTGATCCTTGCCCATGTTGAAGAAACGGTATTTCTTCAGGCGCCAGGGCTGGTGTACCTGGAAATATAAGCAGACGGTTTTCATAGCGGGTGGTGTTATTTTGTTTTTTTCTGATTCTCTTCGATAGTGGTCTCATAGACCGTCTTGATTTTCGCCGCGGCGTCGTTCCACTTGAGGTTCGTCACCTCCTCCAGCCCCTTCGAGGCGAACATTTTGCCCAGCGCGGGGTATTCGATGAGGGCGAAGATGGCGTCGGCCAGGGCGTCCACGTCCCAGTAGTCCACCTTCACGGCGTAGTCGAGCACCTCGGCCACGCCGCTCTGTTTCGAGATGATGACCGGGACGTTCGAGCGCATGGCTTCGAGCGGCGAGATGCCGAACGGCTCCGAGACCGACGGCATGACATAGACGTCCGACAACTGGAACATCTTGTGCACGTCCTCGCCGCGCAGGAAGCCCGTGAAGTGGAAGCGGTCGGCGATGCCGAGCCGTGCCACGCGGCGGATCACATGATTCATCATGTCGCCCGAGCCGGCCATTACGAAGCGCACGTTCGGGATGCGCCTGAGCACCTTGGCGGCCGCCTCGACGAAGTAGTCGGGGCCTTTCTGGTAGGTGATGCGGCCGAGGAACGTCACGATCTTGTCCTTCACGCCGCGTTCGGGCGCGGCGCCCGCATGTTCGGCGAAGCGCACGGCGTTGTGCACCGTCACGACCTTCCCGGCCGGAATGCCGTAGCGGTTGATGACGATGCTGCGCGTGAGGTTCGAGACGGCGATCACCCGGTCGGCGGCCTCCATGCCGGCGCGCTCGATGGCGTAAACCTGCGTGTTGATGTTCTCTCCGCTGCGGTCGAACTCCGTGGCGTGCATGTGCACCACCAGCGGTTTGCCCGAAACGCGTTTGGCGGCGATTCCGGCGTAGTAGGTGAGCCAGTCGTGGGCGTGGATCACGTCGAACTGCCCCTCCAGGTCGCGGGCCACCTGCGCGGCGACCACGGCGTAACGGGCGACCTCCTCCATGAGGTTGGCACCGTATTTTCCCGAGAAGGTGTAGCGCTGTTTCCACGGGTCGGCCGTCGTCCAGGTCGTCTGGCCCGTTTTCACGTATTTTTCGTGGTAGGCATCGTACTCTTCGGGCGAGATGTAGGGGACCATGTTCGAGTCGATCTGGATGAACGCCATCCGGCTCAACACGTCGTCCGCGCCGCTCCCGGTCGAACCGTACAGGGCCTCCACGTCGCTGGCGTTCACCACGCGCGTGAAACGCTGGTCCTCGTCGCCGTAGGCGTGGGGTACGACGAACGTGACGTCCACGCCGTTGCGCGCCAGCCCGCGGGTCATTCCGTAGCAGGCCGTTCCCAACCCTCCCGCAATATGGGGCGGAAACTCCCAACCGAACATTAAAACTCTCATATCGAATAATTTGTTGTTATGCCGCCTGCGCGCGCCGATCCTTTCGCGCGCGTTTGCCGCGCTCCGGGATCAGGTCCCTCTCTGTGTCCTTCCCGTCCGGGGAAGGGCGCCGTCCGTCACAATCCTTTGTGCGCCCGGGCTTGTCGTTGCTTATTTCATCGTTTTTTTCTTCGTCCCGCCGGAGGGCGCCGTCGCTTTCCGGGCTTTTCCTGCGGCCGGTTCCGCAGCCTTCTTCCCGCTCTTCGCGGCTGATTTCCCGGCGGTTGCCGCTTTCGCGGCCGTGTCCTTTGCCGGCTTTCCGGGGGTCTTGGCGGCCTTCTCCGTTGTCTTTCCGGCTTTCGCCGCCGTTTTCCGCGTTGCGGAGCCCTTCGTCTTTTCCGGGGCGGGACGGTGCGTGAGCACCATGTGGTAAATCTCGAGCACCGCGCCTACGCTCCACGCCTGCGAGATCGCGCCGCGCGCCGCATAGGGAGGATCGGCGTCGTAGAGTTCGCCGATCGAACCGATGCCGTAGGACTGGATGTCCTCCTCGAAGTTCGCCAGAATCTCCTCGGCCTGCGGCAGGAACGAGTCCCCGTCGATGTCGAAGCAGGCTCTGACGTAGAAGGAGAGCAGCCAGGGCCATACCGAGCCGTTCTTCGACGCGAAGTCCCGCTCCTCGGGCGTACCTTCCTGCGAACCCCGGTAGAGGGGGTTGCGGGGCGAGAGCGTCCGCAGACCCTTGGGCGTCAGCAGATGTTGGCGGACGGTGCGGATCACGTCGATCCGCATCCGGTCATCGACGGGCTTGTAGGGCAGGCTGCAGGCGAGGATCATGTTCGGACGGATGCTCTTGTCGGGCCCCGTCTCGTCCACGTAGTCGGCCAGATAGCCTTCGGGCAGGGCGAACAGCTCCCGGAATGCGTTTTCGATGCGCTCCGGAAGAGCCTCCCACGCCTTGACGAAGGCTTTGTCGCCCTGGCTGCGCGCCAGTTCGAGCGTGTAACGGACGGCGTTGTACCACAAGGCGTTGACCTCGACCTGATAGCCGTTGCGCGGCGTGACGGGCCGGCCGCCGATCATGGAGTTCATCCACGTCAGGGGAATCTCGTCGGACGACGCCCATACGAGCCCGTTGCCGTGCAGGGCGACCCGTCCCGCGATACCCCGGCGGTAGGCTTCGAGCACCTCCTTCATCGCGCCTCCGTAGCGGTTCCACACCGCCTCGTCGCCGATCGTCCCGCCGAGCCGCTGGAGAGTCCAGAAGAACCACAGCGGGGCGTCGGCCGCGACGGCCGCCGAGGCCGTTGCGGCGAACATGCCGTCGCGCATGTTCCGCACTTCGGTGTCGAGGACGTCGATGCAGTCCTCCTTGTGCTCTTGCAGCAGGGTGATTCCCGGCAGGGCGACGAAGCTCTGGCGTCCCGAGACGCCGTGCCACGGATAGCCTGCGATGACCTCCGTGCGGCCGCCCGGCCGGCGGATCACGAACTGGCGCGCCGAGTGCTCGAGACAGCTCAGGAAGTCGATCTTGTGCGTGCGGCGGGCGATCGAGGCGGCGAATACCTCCTCGATGGTCTTCGTCGAACCCATCTCGTCGAGCGAGGCCGAGAAGATGATGCTTTCGCCCTTCTTCAGCTCCGTTTCGAAGTAGCCCGTGGTCATCAGATCCTCGTGCCCCTCGTAGCCGCGGGCGAGGTCCTGCAGGTATTCGAAGTTGTAGTACCAGTCGGGGGCCGGAACGAATTCCGTGCCGGGTTTGCTGGTCTGGAGGTAGAGCCACGGGAACGAGCCGTAGAGGCGGCACTTCACGCCGTTCACCGCGGGGTAGGAGTGCCCGTCGGCCTCCATGTTGGCGTGCGTCAGCGCGTGTTTGTCGCGGAAGGCGAGGAACGGGCGCAGCCGCAGCCGGGTCTCGGAGTGGGCGTCCACGAGCGTGTAGCGTATCATCAGTTGCGTCCGCTTGTGAATCCACAGCATCTCCTTGCGGAGGATCACGCCGCCCACACGGTAGGTGATCGTCGGGGTCGGCGTGTATTCGAAGTCCGTGATATACTTGTGTCCGCGCGGTTCGTACACTCCCGGGAAGCGGTGCAGGGCCAGGTTGAACGTCTGGTCGTGCTGGATGACCGTCTCGTCGAGCGACGACAGCAGGACGTAGGTCCTGCCGCTGTCGTCGATGGGGGCGACCATCAATCCGTGGTATCGGCGGGTGTTGCAGCAGACGATGGTGGTACTCATGTAGCCGCCTATACGGTCCGTAGCGAGCATCTCCCGCTGGAGCGAGTACTCCAGGTTTCCCAATTCGCTTTTGTCGAAGGTAAGTGCTGACATATGCTTTAAAATACGGTTCGTCTTATAAAGATATTCGATTTTTCGGGATTTTGCAACCGGCGGATCGAAATTTCACACTTTTTTACCATACTTCATGCCGGGTGCGTCATGCCCACTTCACCAGTGCGAAGTCCATGCGGTGCGGTAGGTGCGGATTGCTGGGATAGACGCGCAGCGCCACGTCGTACGTGCCCGTCTCCTCGGGCGTGTAGTCGAGCGCATAGGTCACCTGCCGGCCCTCCACGCGGGTCCGCGCGAGCTGGATCGTCCGCGTGACGTTCACCGACTGTCCTCCGACGATCTGCTGCGCCACGACCATCTCCACGCCGATGTCCTCGGGCCGCAGGTTGGCCACGTCCACCGTCACGGCGAAGTGGTACTTCTCGCCCACGCAGACGGCCTCCTTGTCGATCATCACCCGCTCGACGTCCACCACGCGCACCTCGTCCCAGGCGGCCGAGACCTTGCGTTTCCACGCCGCGATCTCGCGGGCGAGGCGGTAGGTGTCGGCGCACAGCTCGCGCTTGCGGGCGGCGAGCTTGTCGTAGAAGCGGTTTTCGTAGTCGGTGAGCATGCGGTTGGTGGTGAAGTTCGAGGCGATCTCCGCCACGCATTTCTTGATCGAGGCCACCCACTCGTGCGGCGTGCCCTGCGCGTCGCGGGCGTAGTATTTCGGGGCGATCTGCTCCTCGATGGTGTTGTAGATCATCTCGGCGTCGAGTTCGTCCTGGTAGTGCTGGTCGGCGAAGGTGCGCTCCATCGGAAGCATCCATCCGGCGCCCTCCTTGTAGCCCTCGACCCACCAGCCGTCGAGCACGGAGAATTGCAGCACGCCGTTCATCACGCACTTCTCGCCCGAGGTGCCCGAGGCTTCGAGCGGCCGCGTGGGCGTGTTCAGCCATACGTCGACACCCTGCACCATGCGGCGGGCGAGTTCCATGTCGTAGTTTTGCAGGAAGAGGATCTTGCCCACGAACTGCGGCATGGCGGCCACCTCGACGATGCGCCGGATCAGGTCCTGTCCCGGCTTGTCGTTGGGGTGCGCCTTGCCCGCGAAGATGAACTGCACGGGACGCTCCTTGTTGTTGACGATCGCCGCCAGACGGTCGAGGTTCGTGAACAGCAGGTAGGCGCGCTTGTAGGTGGCGAAGCGGCGTGCGAAACCGATGGTCAGCACGTCGGGCTTGATGCCCTCGATGACCTGAAGCATCTGGCGCGGCGAGTCGAGGCGCACCTGCCGGGGGTCGCTGTAACGCCGGCGGATATGCTTGATGAGCTTGTTCTTGAGCTTCATGCGCTCCTCCCACAGCTCCGCGTCGGGGATGTCGTGAACCTTCTGCCAAGCCGGGATGTCATAGACGTGGCCTTCGAATCCGTCGCCGAAGTAACGGGCGTAGAGGCGGC
>OGQQ01001130.1_pt1 | contig 22212 bp, 18 predicted proteins | sample 1553281 | NCBI WGS metagenome assembly OGQQ01 (sample SAMEA2579937, study PRJEB22360) | human gut metagenome | biome: human gut; feature: human-associated habitat; material: faeces | place: Denmark | collected 2008/2010 | reverse complement strand
ATACGGATTTGTTACTCACCGCCTATAGAGGCGGGAGTCATCTCCCTCTGATATATTGTCTCAAAAAGTCAAATAATATCCTCATCTCTTCATCGGTTCCCACAGTGATACGCAGATAATCGCGTATCCGCTCGCTCTCCCAGTGTCTCACATAGATATCCGCTTTTTTAAGGGCAGTAAATAATTCCTGCGCGTCATATTCCGGATGGGACGCGAAGATAAAGTTCGCCTTTGCATCCGGGAATACAAATCCCAGCTTTGACAGTTCTTCCTTTGCCGCTTCCCTCGTCTCTACTATCTTACGGATATTCGATTCAAAATATGCCCTGTCACGAACCGCCTCCACGCCGCATCGCAGGGAAATCTGGTTCATGGTATAGGAGTTGAACGAATATTTCACATCATTAAGACACCGAATCAACTCTTCATTTCCCAGCGCGTATCCAATCCGCATGCCCGCCATACTGCGCGCCTTGGAAAAGGTCTGCACGACCAGGAGGTTTTCGTATTTATCAATCAGCTCCACCGCCGATTTCCCGGCGAAATCAATATATGCCTCATCCACAATGACAACGGAGTCGGGATTGTGCAACAGAATATCCTCCACAAACTCCAGTTCCTCATAAATGGCTGTGGGAGCATTGGGGTTGGGGAAAATAATCCCTCCATTCTCCTGATAATAGTCTTCCCTCACAATCCGAAACTTTTCATCCAGTTTCGGACAGCGAAACGGAATTCTGTAGAGGTTCGCCCATACTTTATAGAAGGAATATGTAATATCCGGGAATAAAATCGGTTTGTCCGAATTAAAAAAGGTCAAAAAGCACAATGCCAGCACATCGTCCGAGCCAACCCCCGGAAAGACCTGGTTCTTTTTCACCCCGTAGAAATCCGCCAGTTCTGCCACCAGAGCCTCTGCTGTGGGGTCGGGATAGAGTTTCAGTGCCTCCGCGTCAAACTCCTTTAACGCGCGCACCACACCCGGAGCCGGGGGATAGGGATTTTCGTTTGTATTGAGTTTTACGACCTTTCTCTGGGGCTGCTCGCCCGGCACGTAAGGCTCCACCTGCCGGATATGTTTCAGCAAATTCGGGTTCATGTTCTCTTACCTTCCTTTTTATCCGCTCTATTTGTACTCTGCTGCCAATTCTTTAAACTTCGGCAGAGAGTTTACAATCGTCTCATAGGAAACACAGTACGCCAGGCGCACATAACCGGGACATCCAAAAGAACTGCCCGGTACGATGAGGATGTTGTATTTCTTCGCCGCCGCACAGAACTCTTTCTCATCCGGCACCGGTGATTTCACAAACAGATAAAATGCCCCCTCCGGTTTGATGCAGGAAAATCCCAGTTCTTTCAGTCCGTTGTACAATGCCTCTCTGTTCCTGTCATAGTAGGAGATATCTGTCTTCTCATTGAGGCATGCCTTTACCACCTTCTGCTGCAGCGTAGGCGCATTGACAAAGCCCAGGATACGAGTGGCTACATTGGCAGCGCTGATGATATTCTCACTGTCCGCCGCCTCGTCAGGGATGACCAGATAACCGATGCGCTCCCCCGGAAGGGAGAGAGATTTACTGTAGGAGTATCCCACAATCGTATTTGCATAATATTTGGTCAGATACGGTACTTCCACACCGTCATAGGCAAGCTCCCGGTATGGTTCATCAGAAATCAGATAGATATCCGTATGGAACTCCTCCTGCTTTCTGTTTAAAATCTCCGCCATCTTCTTGATGGTCTCCTCGGAATAGATAACACCAGTGGGGTTGTTCGGCGTATTGACGATGACTGCCCTTGTCTTTTCTGTTATCTTCTCCTCAAACTCGTCCAGTTTAGGCTGGAAATCCACTGTATTGGGGGAAACTTCCACCAGCACGCCGTCGTAGTTGTTCACATAGCTTCTGTACTCTCCGAAATAAGGAGCAAAGGTGATGACCTCATCCCCTGGATTCAAAAGCGATTTGAGGATGACATTGAGTCCTCCCGCCGCGCCCACAGTCATGGTAATATTCTTTGCCGAAAACTTCGTGCCGAAACGTTCATTTAAAGACTCCGCCACTGCTGCCCTCACGTCCTCGTAGCCCGCGTTGCTGTTGGTATACCCGTGCAGAACAACCGGGTCTTCGCTTTCCAATTCCTTAATAATGGCATCTTTGACTGCCTGAGGCGCCGGTACATTGGGATTTCCCAGGCTGAAATCAAAGACATTCTCCGCACCGTAAATGGATGCCAGGCGGTTTCCCTCCTCAAACATCGCGCGGATTGCAGAACTGTTTGCCACCATGTTTTCCATCTTCTTTGAAATCATCTTCCTACTCTCCTTTTATCTTCACAATTCCTTTTTCTTCCATAAATGCCGGACGGTAAGAGAGCTTTGCCTTGCGAAGCCCCTCGCTGCCCGCATCGTCCTCCCGGTTCACGTACAGGAAATCTGTACATTCATGCTGCACAAACTGCTGGTTTATCATGGGATACGCACCGTCCACCTCCGCGAAGGCTTTCTCGATATGCACCACAAATGTATCCTTGCACAGAGGTTCGCCGATGGTGAAGGCAACCACCTCTCCCGCCACTTTCAGCACGCCTCCGACCTGCTCTAACTCCTTATAGAGACGCAGGGCATTGAGCGCCACACACATCTCCGCGTTTTTCTCCACGTCATCCTCACATCCGTTCTGGGTGCGCCATTTCAGTGCCATCTGGAAGCACTCTTCCATATTCTCATCGCTTAACGGCTCATAACTCCAGTCCGGGTTTGTCTTGATGAATTTATTGATATGGTTGCGCTTGCCGTGCAGCTTCTTCCCCGCAAGGGTGGCAAGCTTCTCCGTCTCATATACATAGTCCGCGATATCCCGGACGTACTCTATCTCAAACTTGTCCGGATACCAGCTATTAAGCTGTTCAAAATTCTTCTCCGTCACATTGTAGAGCTTGAACGGAAGGTCTCTCTCCTTCGTGTACTCCATGAGGAACTCAATCGCCCGCTTCACATTCTGCTCTTCCCCCGCCGGGTAAGAGAATGCCGGCTCTGTCTCCCCGTTTTTAAACACCAGCGAATCCTCAATGACCGCAAACGTCACCTTATAGTGCCGCGACCACAGATACACATTGACAAACGTCCTCTCACAGCTTCTGCTGGGCGCTTTCTCAAAATAAGACTGTATCAGAGCCCGGTCAGTAAGTTCCGGTCTCTTAAAACTGACTTCTTCCATAATTCTCCTTCACTTCCTGATATCATAACAAAATTGCCATATTGAGTTAGTATATCATATTATTGTCGAAAAGGCAAAAAGTTAAAATGGATAAGTATGGACTTTGGCTCATTTCCCGGTTCCGTACCAAATTTTCAATTCTGGACACTGGTCCCATTTCTGAAACGGATAGAGTGCCAAAAAGAATAAACGACTGTATATCTCCAAAAGTTTTTTGAAAAAGTGACATGAATCATATGAATACATCCTGAGCGGGAGAAGAGGCCTATACCAGATGAACTGTTCCCGCTAGTTTGGATTTTTACGTAACATGGAGAAAGGGTATCGCTCCATCATCTAACCAGATGATTTTGCGACACCCTTCTCAAGTATACATCCGCAAATATATACCCCAATTAATACTTATACTATACACTCAGTGGTAAAAAAATGCAAGTTTTATATATAATTTTTCAAAATATTCATCCGAAATGATACGTCTGGATGAATTACAATTGCCGCCACATTGGAATTAACAGATTTTCTGTAACGCTCCACTATTTTCTCAAACGCTCTAATAAATATTTTAATTTCTGTCTTAGATACCCTGAGTAATTTCATATAGTAACACATGAGGATAATATAGTCCCCAATCGTTTTAAAATTCACATACGGCAACCCCATCTCAAACTTCAGGCATTGTTTCATAGCATTGTTGGGATCAATATTACGAAATCTTGTGTCAAAAACTACAGCATTGTGTGCAATTGCATTTCGCAAATCCTTCAGCGTATAAATATATTTGTATATCAACTCTCTGTTCGTATCACTAGAAATATTTAGTCCTAAGCGTTTAGAAATATCGTCCCTAACGTCATATGTAAGACACGATAGCAGGTACCCAAAATCTCCCATCGTCATGATTTCAAATAGCGCCCAAACAGGAACATCCGAAGATCCCTTATTATAAAAATGTACTATTTTAGGATTGTTTTTCTTATATGCATATGCAAGGTTTGACTGGATAGATTTTTGCAAATTCAGTTTATTCTGTTGCATTTTCTTTTTCTGTTCCACAGTCGCATTAGCTGGTGCATTATGATATCCGCTGACAGCTTTATCATACATATTCTGAATAGATTCCGATTTTGATTTTGTCAATATACTTTCTAATGCGATATTTTTCACTGCAGTCTCAATATACATCATTTTCGCATAAAATAATGCTTTCAAATCGGAATCATATTCAATGGTCGCATAGACTTCGTCATAAGAAACAAATGGTAATCTCTTTTGTGCATTTTTAAAGAAACGGTATCCTTTATATCCATGAAAATACCCTGTATTAATTAGCTGACGTTTCTGTTTTCCTCCACTTATTTTAATTCCACTGTCGTCGCGAAGATGCCGCATCAAAGCATCTGTTGTTTTATAACTCATAATATAGACATCTCCCCTCATTATAGATAGTATTGTTATAATTTGAATACATACAACATCCGTATGCCCTTACCCCTTTTCTTTCACATGGAAATGTATCTGCCTTAGTTCTTCCACATCATCGCAGATAGGATGCAGCGGACACAAATCGCAGTCCAGGATAATATTTTTCAGGATATGGTCGAAGGCATCCGTGATTGCCTCCGCCCTCTTTCCCTGCTCCATCAGCTCTTTTATCGCCGGGAGCGCTTCTGTGATAAACAGTACCTGGACATGTTTTGCTCCCAGCTCTCTTTTATACTTACTGATGATGATTCTGCCAATGGTGGCAAAGTCAAGTCCTCTCTTAACTGCCTTCTTGCTGACGCGGACCTGCTCTCTTCGCTCCATGCTCGACGAGAGCATCATGTATCCCTCCGGGATAATTTTAAAGCGCGCAAATTCCAGCTTCTTGATTTCCCGGTACGCCTTATCCTCATCCTCCGGGAAATCCGTCTGGATAAAGGTAATTCTCGTAAAGGGCACATCCTTTTTTATCTCCTGCAAATCCGGTCCGTACAGCAGAATCTTATCTTCCCCCACGAGTTCCCGCGAGGAGGTCACAGCCTGATAGCAGGTAGAGGGAAAATCCCTGCTGCCCAATTCAAATGCCACTTCCTTTTTCAGCAGAAATTCATTGTCAGAAAGCAGCTTCCACCGCTTCGGCTCTTTTTTCGTCAAGTCCCGGCAGCTGCAGGGCTTTAAAATTTCCCGCGTTGCCTCGATTACTTTGTCATATACCTGCATGGCTAAATCTTATCCTCTACCTTCTTGGAATTATGGTAATTCGTCAGCTTGTCATAGACAAATTCCACCAGCTTGGAATCCGCGTTGGTGATGTAGATGGTAAAGAGCACCCCCAGGATGGCAGTGCAGGCGACAAGCAGTTTCAGTAAAATCCGCACTGTTCTTTTCATGCTAACCGCTCCCTTCTCTATAAATCCAGCCCTTTCTGTCTCGCAAACTCCGCCGCTCCTAAGGCACCCATAAGCTGCGGGTCAATCGGCAGTTCAATGACTTTGAGACGCAGTACTTTTTCAATCGCCTTTTTCAGTCCCTCGTTCTTGGCGCATCCTCCGGTCAGTGTCACCGCGTCCTTTGCCCCTGCCTTCTTCGCCATGACAAAGCACCGTTTCGCCACCGCCTGCTGGATTCCCGCGGCAATCTCATCTCTGGGCTTTCCCTCGCCCACTAAGGTGATGACCTCGGACTCGGCAAATACTGTACACTGCGCTGTGATGGGAATGACGTTCTTTGCCGAAAGACTCAGTTTTGAAAATTCATCCAGCGTGACCTCGAACGCGTTTGCCATGGATTCAAAAAAGCGCCCTGTACCCGCAGCACATTTGTCGTTCATGGCAAAGGTCTTCACTGTCCCGTCCGTATCCACGGCAATGCCCTTGACGTCCTGTCCGCCGATATCAATGATGGCGCGCACGGAGGGGTCTGTCACATGGACGCCCATGGCGTGGCAGCTGATTTCTGAAATATTTTCATCCGCCTGGGGCACCTTGTTCCGCCCGTATCCTGTCCCGATTAAGTATGTCAAATCCGAAACCTTTGCTAGCCCCGCTTCCTCGATGGCTTTGTCAAGCCCCGCCTTGGCGCTCTCGGCGCTGTTTATCTTGCTCTTGATGGTATTGCTGGAGACGATATGCCCCTCCTCGTCTAAAATCACTGTTTTCGTGTAGGTTGAGCCCACATCACATCCTCCGAAATATTTCATCTTCTCCTACCTCCTTACCATGTTATCTCGTCGTCATAGTCTACGTAAGTCGGGTCAAGCGGTTCTTCCCTGAATACGGTTGACATATATTTGTTTACCGCGTCGCGCATCGCCTTTCTGGAAACCGTCCTGGGGTCCATCAAATCGTGCTGTACCCAGATGAGGTGGATTCCCCTCTCCCTCGCCTGGTCCTCGAACAGACCATGCAGCCCGCCGAAGTTCTTGCAGGACACGTGGTCGTACATGATGACAATATTGGCATTGAATTTCTCACACATCTTCCAGCACTCGTCCAGGGCGTTCACATAGCCGCCGTTGCTGTGGGAGCGCATCATCATCCGCTCATATGCCATCGCCATGTCTGTAAGCGCCTGCTCCTCATCGCCGATATGATAAAAATGATGGCTTAGCATACACTCCATATCCACCAGCGTGCAGATTCCCCAGGTGTGCTGCGCCCAGGTTGTAAAGTGGGTGTAATAGTGTGCGGGACAACACCAGACAATGGCGCGGTATTTGTAGTCTTTTCTATCCGCCTCCTTGTCTTCCTGGTAGCCTTTCAGCATCATCTTTGTCACTTTTTCGTCCTGTTTTATCATATACGAATCCAGACAAGCAGCCGTCTGGAACTCGTACTCTCTCTGCAGGGAAAGGGCGCTGCCTACCACCTGGGGATAAGGCGTACAGTTCACATCCCATTTGTCCAGCATACACTGGGTAGATTTATTGTACTCTTTTGCTTTCTCCCAGAACGCATCCCAGTCCCATTTCACATGGTAAGTCTCTTCAATGAAACGAATACAGTTCTTCAAATCCTTCACCGCGTAGACATTCGCCTGGGGCTCATTGAACCGCTGGGGCGGAGTCAGGGTAAAGCTTGGCAGTTCTCTCATATAGCGATCCATAAAGAGCGCCGCTCCCAAAGACCCGTCACAGGGCATGGAGCTGGTGATAAAAGAACTTCCCACCCTCGGATAATCATTGACAATCGCGCATCCGACTTCCGCTGACGGCAGCGGGCACACATCCGGCGCCATTCCCATCCGCTCCGCCGCGTCCACATAGTAGAGGTTCGCGTACTGGTCCACCTCGCCGGGCAGACAAACCGGGGACATGGCAATATCTATCCAGTCCAGCATGGGGAATCCCGCCATGATAATGGACGGCGTCATCTCGTCAAACATCACCGTTTTTGCCCGCAGCGCCGCCGCGCGCTTATTTTTCGGAGAATTTAGATTTTCATCCCGCTCCAGTATGCTGGCAATGACTTCCACAGAATTATGTACCACACTGTAGAACTGCTCCTGGGTGTACCGAAGCTGCTTGCCGCGCAGCCCTAACTTGTGCCTGTCCAGCATATTGGCGACTGTCAGATAGGATGCCATCCACGGATAGCGGGCAAAGGATTTCATCAGAGCTGCCGGATGTTTCCCCAGCTTCGCCAGCATGAAGCCATAGACTTTCAGCCAGGAGGCAAAATCATATGCCGTATCCTTCACACCTTTCCACTCTCTCTGATTCAGAGAACGGTATCCTTCTGTATAATAATCTCCCAGCCCTTTGTTGTGCAGCTTGACTCTGGGCTTTCCGTAATGCTTCAAATCTCTCACCACATCCGGGGCCGCCTTTTTTATTTTCTGAAACAATGCTTTTTTCTTCATGCTCTCTGCTCCCCCTTCCTGCGCGCTTTGATTTTCTTAATCTCCAGACTCTCCACAAACGCCTGCACCCTGGTTCTCAATTGTCCGCTGGACTTTGCCTGATAGGGACGGTCGATGGACAGCGTGGGAATCTGGTACTCCTCCGTGAGCACATGGCTCTGCAGTGTCCGCTCATAGGACCAGTAGGTGCAGAACTTCATTTGCTCGTAAATGATGCCATCCGCATGATATTCCTCCACCAGTTTCGCCGCCTGCTCCTGACGGAAACGGATTTTACCAGGCGTCACATACCTCGGACATGCAGTCTGCGCGATATTGAAGCGCACAATCTGGGTCAGCACATCCTCCGTATCATTTAGAGGTATCTCCTGCCGTCCCGGAATCGAGCCGTAGCAGAAACGGTCCGCCGCTACATAGGCGCCGCTCTCCTCCACCAAATCAATCATGTCCGGGTCGTCAATCTCCCCGCCCACAATGACAACACGGGCGCGGAACTTTGACTTTTTATCCGGCTTTCTCGTCTTTAATTCTTCCAGAGTCTCTCTTAACTTATCCATAAGTAAATCGTGGGGACACACATAGGTGGCGAGCACAATCTTGTGGAACTCCGCCCCCGTAATGACCGGGTTCTCTGCCTTTCGCATCTCTCCCATCTCCGTGATGATACGGCAGAGTTCATTGTGCGCCTCCACTGCTTTGCGCATCGCCTCGTCGGAGATATCTGTGCCGTACCTCTCATGGAGCGGGACCAACACCTTCCTGCGAAGCTGCTCCACTACGTGTTCCACGGTAATCTCCTCATCCTTGCCGGGGACATCCACATAACTGATAAAAAACTTCTCCTTATCCGCGCCTTTGATATCCAAAAGCTCCATATTCTCATAGCAGCGGTTCATACATTCGCAGATGTCCACCCCCGCGATGGCGTCCAGGAACTGGAAACCGCCCTCTATCGCTCTCTCCAAAAGCGCTCTGGAAAATTCACAGGCACTGCTCGCCAAGTAGTAGGTCGCAATGTCCGTGGAACCCATGCGGGGCGCCCGAAGCCTGACGGAAAAGCAGTTGTCCAGATTCAGAAGCACCTCCGGGATATGGAAACACGTATATCCCACGGCAATCCTGCCATCTGACTGGGCTTCCTTTACCAGGTCATTCAGGGCATTGTCCAGCAGCCCTTCAAAATAGAGCATATGCTTTAAATCCTTCATAAACGTCCTCCTTACATCCTCCATGTCAACGCTGCCGTTTCACGATAAAGCCGCGCATTTTATGAGCGCCTCTCGCCTCACGGCAGTATCCCGAATTTCCTCATGCCCTCTCTCACCTTGCAGACGATGGGGGAATCCGCAGGCAGCTCTAGGATACTTCGTCCCTCGAAATCATAGAGCGCCAACGCTTTATCCGGCGGGATTGCCGCCAGCAGTTCCATATCTCCCAGGGCAATCCGCTCCACAAGGGAAGGCTCCTCAACGCGGTTTAAGATGAGTCCGATGCGGTCATATTTCACCAAATCCATCGCCACATCCTCTATGGTTCTGATGACCTCTATTCCTTTTTTGCTCGTATCGGACACCAGAAGCAGATGGGTCACTTTCTCCATAACCCTCCGGTTAATCTGCTCAATCCCTGCCTCCCCGTCGATAACCACATAGTCAAACTGTCCTGAAATCATGGTGATGACATCTTTTAAATAGGAGTTGATACGGCAGTAACATCCCGCGGACTCCGGTCGTCCGATTGCCAGGAAGGCAAAGCCGTCCTTCTCCACCAGCGCCTCCGCTATCTTGTACCGGGATTCGGATAAAAGCTCCATCGCCTCCTCGTTCTTCCCGCCCTCCACATTTTTCACGATTTCGCTGCGGATGTCATCCAGGGTCGTCTCCGTCTCTATCCCCAGAGCAGTCGCAAGCCCCACAGCGGGGTCGGCATCGATTGCCAGTATCTTCTTCTCCGGAAACGTCTCCGCCAGCAGTTTTACCAGCGCCGCCGAGATGGAGGTCTTGCCGACTCCGCCCTTTCCCGTCAGCGCGATAATCTTCGTCTCTCTGTCCATAATTGTCTGTCCTTCCTTTTAAGTCTTTCCTTCTTATAGCAAATGCATTGCCTGTTAAATGCGCACCCTCAAGTGATGTCCGCACTGTCACCTAGATGCGCACTGCCAGGTGATATGCCCCGCGCACTGCCTCCAGGACTCTTCCCGCCCTGCTGCTGTCGCCGATGTTGTACATCTCCTTCGCCGCGCGCGATTTCCCTGCCTCAAAGAAGAAACTCTCATCCGCCTTGCCGCCCATTGCCAGCACAACCAAATCCGCCGGGACATGGATTTCTTCTATCTCTTCTTTTATCTTCTTCGCCATGGGGTTCTCAATGTTCGGCGGAAGCAGCGGCTGCCATGTATTGTAGGGGTCCGGGACTGTGTCGGACTGGTTCTTTTCCACGTACACGCCGTCACCCGCGAAAGCTTTTACCTTCGCGCAGTTCATCAGCTTCACACCCGCCTTCTCCATATAGTGGATGAGATGTCCCCTGTTCGCTGTACAGACGCCAGTCATAAAATAGGGCTGCATCTCCAACACAGTCACATTCTTTTTCTTCTCCCAGGCGAGCCAGTGCGCCACTTCGCATCCTACGACTCCGCCGCCCACGATGACGATATTCTCGGCTCCATCCGCCAGCTTGGGGTCTCCTAAAAGGTCCACACCCAGAACCAGATTTGCCTCGTCCTTTCCTTCGATATTCGGGCAGATTTCCTTCGTCCCATAGGCAAAGACCGCACAGTCATACTCTGCTTCCTTTATCTGTTCTGCCGTCACCTCTGTATTTAATTCCACCTTTAAACCGCATGTTTCCCTGCATTTTTCTACCTGGGTGTTGAGATAAGTCAGGTAGTTGCGGATATCAAACTTAATCTCCGGGACACTGCCCGCTACAATCCTTCCGCCAAGCTTATCGGTCTTCTCGTACAGGGTCACGTCATGCCCTCTCTGTGAAGCGATTAAAGCGAAGGTGATGCCTGCGGGACCACCGCCGACCACCGCGATTTTCTTCTTCTCCTGCGCCGGCGCGAAGGTATCCGGAAAACGCTCCTCAAACCCGGTGCGGGGATTTACCGCGCACTGCGGATGCCCGCCCAGGATAAACTCATTGACACATCCCTCCTGGCATCCGATACAGGGACGGATATCCTCTACCCTGCCGGCAAACGCCTTGTTGCACCACTCTGCATCGGCAAGGAGGGGTCTTGCCAGCATGACCATATCGCAGTCCCCGTCCCGAAGCGCCTGCTCCGCGATGTCCGGGTAGCCAAGTTTGCCCACAGCCACCACCGGCACATCCAGCCCTGCGTTGGATTTGATTTCATTTCTGCGGAAAAATTCTTTGGCAATCTTCGCCATATCCAGAAAACACCCTGCCGGCATCCCTTCCGGCGGATGGGGCAGCCACCAGTTGTCATAGCAGCCTAAATCCACATCGAACATGTCCACTCCCGCCTGCACCAGCTTCGCCATATAGCGCAGGGTATCCTTTATCGTTCTTCCGTTTCGGAATTTCTTCAGACTGGGGACCTCGTCCATGCGCTCTCCATATGTCTCCGACAGAGCCAAAGACATATCGATGCGGTACATGATGGGGAAGGAATCTCCCGCCCGCTTGCGGATTTCCCGCACAATATCCAGACCGAACACCTCCGGGTTCTTATATCTGCCCGCCTGCCTTCTGTTAAATGCCGGGTTTGTCATCTGCTCCAGGAGATACCCTTCATGTCCGTGCAGATAGATGCCGCCCGGTCCCATCCCCAGGGCATCGGCTGCCGCCTGTCCGCAATTCTTTACAATCTTCATCAGACTGATGTCTGTCAGCGGCACACAGGGAAGCTCCGGTATGTAAAAGTTCGGATTCACGGAAGACGACACCGGAATTTTATGCCGGGTCATGACACAGGTCGGCGGTCCCACTCTCCCCAGCCCCGGCGTCACCTGTATGAAAATCTTGCTGCCGTAGGCGTGCACGCCCTGCGCTAAGTCTCTCCACCCCGCGAAGACCGTTCTCGCGTGGTCGATGCGCGGGAACATGGATAAATCGCCTTTCTCCGTCACCGTGGGGTCAATGCCGTGGCTGACCGGAATCAGCCCCGTTGTCAGAAGCCCGGTCCCGCCTTTGGCACGGGCGAAGAAATACTGCAGCATCTTGTCATTGGGCCGCCCTGACTCCTCGCACATATTTAAGTTTCCCATAGGCCCCATGACGACCCTGTTTTTGATGGTAATACGATTCACCTTGATGGGTGAGAACAATTTCTCATAGGGATAGAGTTTCTTCGTCATCTCCCCGGAGCGAAGCTTCTGATTCTTCTCCGGCTTTGTCACCCAGTCACCGTAAGTCTCTTCCAGTTTCCGTATCCTTTCGTCGTACTTCAATGTCTGCACCTCCTGCTTTTTATGTAAATCGCACTAAAATGATATTATAATGATAGCATTTTTATTCACATTATACAACGGATTCCCCGCAGTTTCGTGCAAATTTTAACAAACAAAAACCGCGTGTCTCATCCGGTACACGACACTTTTCTTCTATCTGTCTGGAATCAACTCCGTTAATTAATTTGCAGATTTTGTTAATTTATTGACATTCCCTTGACTTCTACTACTGAACTGATTATAATATTTATATGGGAATGAAGTTCTCCCTCGGCGTTGCCGAAACCGCTTTATAAAGCTAATGACTTCTGCATTTATGCAGAAGTTTTTGTATTTAAAGCCGATAATTTCTGCGTAAGTGCAGGAATTGTCGGCTTTTTTGTGTGAAAGGAGCAGTTTTATGGGATAAGATTAGAAGCCTTATGTTTTTAAGAATAAATTATATTTTTTATTTTTCGCTTAAGAAAAATGATTGCCGTATTGTTACGATAAATGATTTGGGGCAAGAGTTGTTTGAAAGCGTGCTACGGTAGTCATTAACAATCAATGTAGAAAACACAAATAAGTAAGAAATTGTGATTACTTTATTTATAGGAGGATTTTTATGTTAACATCACTTGCCTTTATTTTTTTGATTGGGCTATCTATGGCCGCAATCTGTCAGAAATTAAAGTTGCCACGCATAATTGGTATGCTGATTACAGGCATTGTTTTAGGACCGTATGTATTGAATTTATTAGATCCATCTATTCTGTCTATATCGTCTGAATTACGACAAATGGCACTCATTATTATTCTTTTGAAAGCAGGACTTTCTCTCAACCTCTCGGACTTAAAAAAAGTGGGGCGTCCTGCAATTATGATGTCTTGTGTGCCTGCAAGTTTTGAAATTTTAGCCTTTTTCCTTTTTGCACCTTATTTGCTTGAAGTTTCAAGAATTGAGGCTGCTGTTATGGGGGCTGTTCTTGGAGCTGTTTCACCTGCTGTTGTTGTGCCAAGAATGGTACAGTTTATGGATAGTAGATACGGTACGCAAAAAAGTATTCCTCAATTAGTAATGGCTGGTGCTTCTTGCGATGATATTTTTGTCATCGTTCTATTTACTACTTTTGTCAGTATGGCACAGGGCGGTCAAGTTCATATTATGGATTTTGTGAATATCCCGATTTCAATCATACTTGGAATAGCATTAGGGGCTCTTGTTGGATTTTTACTATCTATATTTTTTGAAACAGCATACGCACATAAACATTGTGTCCGAAACAGTATGAAAGTGATTATTGTTCTTGGTATTTCTTTTATGTTGATGGCTATTGAATCTTGGGCAGAAGATTTTGTATCCATTTCGGGATTACTGGCAGTTGTAAGTATGGCTTGTGTGCTTAAACTGAAAAGTATTGCTTTTGTTTCAAAAAGATTATCAGAAAAATTTGGCAAGCTATGGATAGCTGCCGAAGTTATCCTTTTTGTTTTAGTGGGTGCTGCTGTTGATATTCGTTATACAATGGGAGCGGGTTTGTCAGCTATCGCAATGATTTTCCTTGCACTTATATTTAGAGGAATTGGAGTTTCTATTTGCTTAGTTAAAACAAACTTAAATTGGAAAGAACGCCTTTTCTGTGTAATCGCTTATTTACCAAAAGCAACCGTACAGGCGGCTATTGGTTCAGTACCTTTAGCTATGGGATTGCCCTGCGGTCAGATTGTTTTATCTGTTGCGGTATTGGCAATTCTTATTACTGCCCCACTGGGAGCGATTGGTATGGATTTAACATACAAAAAATTACTAACACGAGAGGAAGTAAATAAAAGTGAAGCAGTTAGAACAGAGTAAAGGAATGATTACACTTAAAGGACAGAGAAGTTGTTATTTTCCAGTCAAAGAAGGGATAAACATAATTTCTATTTATGTTCACTCTGGAAAACTTCGACTTAATCATTGTTCTTATACTCCAGACGGAGGAACATGGCTGAGTTCTCCTTCAGGTGGACGACAGGCTCATTATAATATGGAACAGGGACAGAAGTATCAAATTGCAGTTGATATTAAGAGGTCATTTGAAAAGCTTGATAAGATTAATGTAGTAAATATACAGTTCTTTACTCAGTTGACTTTTGAATATGAGATTACAGCAATTTAAGAACAGTTGTTTTCAATCGTTCCAAAAGAACAATACTTCATAGTTGAAAGCTAATGAAAAAATATTCGGATAAGCCTACCAAATAAAAAAACGGAGCTTTGGTGGGCTGTTTCTTCACGCCCAGATTAACAGTTCTCCCTCCAGACCCGTCTGAGTTTGGAGGGATTTTTTTGTGTTGGTCTAATACCGCAACGCCGCTACTAATTAGAAGCGGCAGCTATCTACATAATACCACGGATTAGTGAGGATAACCTGTTAAAAAAATCTTTGCTTCTGCGTGGCACTCTTATACCCTAAGAACAGATGTCAAATATCTACATAATAGAAATAATAATGCCCATATCCGCATTGGTTTGACGACCTTTGCGAATTTTCTTTTGTCGTTTTTTGTCGGGATGCAGGACAAGCCTGTTTTGGGCGTGGGCTGTCGTTCCCCGCCTCACAATCTGAATTTTCAAAAAAATTCAGATTGGAGGAAAACAAGAATGGCATATAACCACGGACGAGAAGAAAGGAAATGGCGTATCTGGAAAGAAGCCGAAGAAAAGATATTGAGGGACTGCGGCGTTCCAGAAAGCACCATTGAGGAAATCCGCATTTACGACAGGGCTGACTTCAATTCCAACAGGCGGTTTTACCGTTGGACGAATGATGTGGCGGAATATCTTAAGGATATGCAGGATAAACAGAAACCGAAAGAGATTGCTACGATAACAGATTTATTGGATGAAATTGAAAATGAAAACCTGTACCGTGCCTTGCTTACGGTGGACAAGCGTACCCTGCAAATCGTCCTGCTGAAAATGCAGGGATATTCTCCAAAGGAGATTGCACCAATCGTTGATTTATCGGTGGGGGCTATCTATGCAAGGTTAGACCACCTGCGGAAAAAGCTGCGAAAAATCTTATAGTATCTAAAGCCTTACTGTTTCCTGCGGGCTACTGGGTGAGAGTAAAACAAACCTCTCACCCATTTTTTCAGCAGGAGGACAAGGCGATGGCGATACCTAAAAGGTCATACTGGCTTCGGGAGGTAGTGACGGAGGACGGAACGAGTTACCATATCAGTTTTCGGAAATTATGGAGGAAACCCTAAACTGGCGGGCGGTAAAGCCACCAAAGAGTATTGAGGAACTTATTCTTGAAGAAGAACGGGCAGAGTTGATCCAGAGGGCAATCCATACGCTGCCAGAAATCCAAAGGCGGCGTTTCCTGCTCTACTATGAGTATGAATATAACTATTATGAAATTGCCGCTATGGAACATTGCACTGCTTCTTCGGTAGGTCAATCCATTAACCGTGCAAAAGAAAAAATAAAAGCACAGATGAAAAAATATCTCTGTGCCTAATAGGAATTATACAATGCCTTTGTATCTTCGGATATGAGGGCATTTTGTTATATGTTCTCTAATGGAATTTTGCAGATTTTAAAGAAAGAGAGGTGATTCGTTTGTTACGTCCAACAGCGACCGAAGTAAAACCGGTAGAAAATTATAAGTTGTTACTAAAGTTTGACAATGGGGAAACAAGAATTTTTGATGTAAAACCATATATCAACGGTACCTAGTATGGAGAATTAAGCAATAAAAATTATTTTCAATCTGTGAGTGTCGATGGTTTCACAGTTGTATGGCCAAATGGTCAAGACCTATGCCCAGATGAATTGTATTATTCCAGCGTTCCTGCATAATAATTGCGGCAGACTTTCGGGTCTGCCGTTTCTTCTACAACACCTCTCCCATCACCGCACAAAAATATCCATCCAGCTCTTCCGGCGTCTCTTTCTGTCCTCCTTTTATCCACCACAGAACCATCTCCACAAAACTCCCGGAAATATGATTTATCAGAAATCCCTCCGGCAGCTTCAGACTGCTGCATCGGTGTTCCTCCACAACGCGCTCCGCCACCAGTTCATTCAAACTGTCCTTGAAGCAGCGCAGGAAAATCTCATTGCTCTCACAGGAGAGCAGCCCCAGGATATTGCGGTCATTCTTTTCCAGATGCTGCAGAAGATGGCAGAAAATCGTCCGCGGCGCGTGGGGCTCCCCTTCTCTGCCGGAAGCAGTCCCGTTTTGTCCTCCCTTAAACCCGTGAGTGTGTACCTGCCCCACCGCGCTGTTGATAATATGACCGAACAATTCCCCGCACAGTGCCTTGAGCAAATCATCTTTTGTCTCAAAATGGGCGTAAAAAGTACTTCGCCCCATGTTTGCCCCGTCAATGATTTCCTGCACCGTGATGTGGTTATAATGCTTTCTCTCCAACAACTCTCCAAAAGCCTGGAATATCGCTTCCCTCGTCTTCTGCTGTCTTCTGTCCATAACCGCCTCCCGTACAGATTTTAAAAAATGTTCCGTATCTTACAGAACCTCATTTCTGCTTCTTGTTTTTTCTTCTCACACCATTACAATAATAATCGAACAAGTTGTTTTTTAATGAATATATTGTACATCACCCTTTCCATCACCGCAAGAAAGAAGGAGAAAAATATGACAAAAACATCCCCAACCCCAATAAAAAGAATCAATGATTTTCTGGCAGGGCTTCCTATGACCGCAGTGAGCGGACTATCGCTCCTCTTAAGCTTCATCTTTCCCAAAATAGGGGTGACTCTCCCTGCGGACCCCGCCTGGGTTTCTGTGTTCGTCAGCGGTCTGCCCCTTGTATATCTGGCAGTATACCGTGTCCTGTACAATCCGGGAATCCGCAGGATTTCCTCCGCGCTGTTGATTGTCATCGCCATGTTCGCGGCAATCTTTATCGGAGATATCTTTGCGGCAGGGGAAGTGGCCTTCATCATGGCATTGGGCGCTGTTTTGGAAGATATGACCACCAACCGCGCGAAAAAAGGGCTGCACAAGCTGCTTGCACTGGCGCCCGCTAAAGCCCGCCGCATTCGAGACAGCCGGGAAGAACTTATCCCGGCAGAACAGGTACAGCCCGGCGACTGCTTACGCATCTTCCCCGGCGAAACAATCCCGGTGGACGGCGAGCTCTTAAAAGGAGAACTTTCTGTGGACCAGTCCGTCATGACTGGAGAGTCTCTCCCCGTGGACAAAGCCCCCGGCGACGAGGTTTTCTGCGGCACTATAAACTGCTTCGGCACAGCGGACATCTTCGCCTTGCGCACAGGAGAAGATACCTCGCTTAAAAAATTGGTGCGTCTGGTACAGGAGGCGGAGGAAAAGCAGTCGCCTATACAGCGCACCGCAGACACCTTCGCAAGTTTCCTCGTTCCCGCCGCCCTGCTGATTGCCGTGCTTGCCGGAATTTTCACAAAAGATATCATACGGGCAGTGACAGTGCTGGTGGTATTCTGCCCCTGTGCTCTGGTGCTCGCCACTCCCACCGCTGTCATGGCAGCCATCGCCCAGGCGACCCGCCACGGCATCGTCATCAAATCCGGAGAAGCACTGGAGCGAATGGGAAAATCCGACACCATTGCCTTTGACAAGACTGGAACCCTGACCTGCGGAAGCCTTCAGGTCAGTGACATTCTGCCCTTCCATATCACGGAGGACGAGCTTTTATCCCTCACTGCCGCCGCGGAGTCCTTAAGCGGACACCCCTTAGGTAAAGCAGTCGTCCACTGCGCCAGAGAGAAAAATCTTTCCCTCCCAGTTGCCTCCTCCTTTTCTCTGTCCGCCAGCCGGGGGATTTCCGCGGTTATAGGAAACTGCCGGATTTTCTGCGGGAACGAACTCTATGTGGAAGAAATGGGGCTTGCGCTCCCGGACTGGGTCCGCGCAGAGGCCGCGCACCTGCGCGCCCAGGGAAAGGCGGTCATCATCACCGCAGAAAAGACCTCTCCTGCTACTATGTTACAAGATATGGAAAAGGGGCAGACTTCTGTCGGAACGCAGGATATAGAAAAGGCACAAAGTCCCGTTGAAGCACAGGCACAGACAAAGGATTCCTGCCGCTGCCTCGGTCTCATTGCCCTGTCTGACACCCTGCGCCCGGAGGCAAAGAAGGCTCTTTCCAGGCTTCAGAACCTTGGCGTTCACACACTTCTGCTTACAGGAGACAGTGAGCAGACTGCCCGGTATTTTGCGAAACAGTCCGGTATATCGGAAGTCCACGCGCAGCTCATGCCTGATGGAAAATTGAAATACCTGGTACAGCTTCAGGAAGAGGGGCACATGGTCTGCATGATTGGAGACGGGGTAAACGATGCTCCCGCTTTGAAGGCTGCTTCTGTGGGCATTGCCATGGGAGCCATGGGCAGCGACATTGCCGTGGAAGCGGCGGATATTGCCCTCATGCAGGATGACCTTGCGAAACTCCCTTATCTGAAGCGGCTCGCCAATGCAGCGATACATACAATACAGGGCAGCATCGCACTCTCCATGTGTATCAATGCCGTTGCCGTGACAGCCTCCGTCATGGGGCTTTTAACGCCCACCACGGGAGCACTGGTGCACAATGCCGGTTCCTGCTTTGTCATCCTCATTGCCGCCCTGCTCTATGACCGAAAATTTGAATAAGGGACAGATTTCCAAAATCTGAAATATTGGAAATCTGTCCCTTATCGGAACATTTCATCTGAAAAGAAACGAGAGTACCGCCTTCGTCCTGTTTGGTGACTGCGGTACCCTCAATAAAAACTCTATGCTTCATTCATATTCGCCAGCTTCGCCGACTGGTCCGCGGCGATGAGGCTGTCGATAATCTCATCCAAATCTCCGTTTAACACGGTGTCAAGCTTGTGCAGAGTCAGCTTGATTCTGTGGTCCGTGACACGCCCCTGCGGGAAGTTGTAAGTACGAATCTTCTCCGAGCGGTCGCCGGTACCAATCTGGCTTCTTCTGGCTTCCGCTTCCGATGCCTGCTGTTTCTCCATCTCCAAATCATAGAGTTTGGAGCGCAGCAGCCGAAACGCCTTCTCCTTGTTCTGGAGCTGGGATTTCTCCGTCTGGCTGTAGATAACGATTCCTGTCGGATAATGGGTCAGACGCACCGCGGAGTCCGTGGTGTTGACACACTGCCCGCCGTTTCCGGAGGCGCGCATCACATCGATTCGGATATCTTTCTCATCGATTACGATATCCACCTCTTCCGCCTCCGGCATGATTGCCACTGTGACTGTGGAGGTATGGATTCTGCCGCCGCTCTCGGTCTCCGGCACACGCTGCACACGGTGCACGCCGCTCTCATATTTCAGACGGGAATAAGCGCCCTGACCGGAAATCATGAAGACACACTCTTTGAAACCGCCGATGCCGTTCTCATTCAAGGAAATGAGCTCTGTCTTCCAGCCTCTGTCCTCCGCATAGTGTACGTACATCCGGTAAATCTCTGCCGCGAACAGCGCCGCCTCGTCGCCGCCCGCGCCCGCGCGGATTTCCACAATAACGTTCTTGTCATCGTTGGGGTCCTTGGGAAGCAAAAGAATCTTCAGCTTCTGCTCTAATTCCTCCATGAGCGCCTTGGATTCGTTTAACTCCTCCTTGGCTAATTCCCTTAATTCCTCGTCCGATTCTTCGTCCAGCATAACAAGGCTGTCCTCGATATTCTGCTTACATTTCTTATATTCATTATATGCCTCTACAATCGGCGCAAGGTCGCTCTGCTCTTTCATAAGACGTCGGAACCGCTCCGGGTCATCTGCCACGCCCGGCTCCTGAAGTTCCCCCATGATTTCCTCATAGCGGATTAACAAATCCTCCAATTTATCAAACATCTTCCTCATTATCCTTTCTCAAATCATTCACTCTACCTATCATACACGCCCAGGACCACCCGGTCAAGTCCCGCCAAATCCTTTTTCACCGTCACATCCCGGTATCCCTTCTCCTTCATCAGAACAGAGACGTCCGCCCCCTGGTCACAGCCAATCTCAAAGAGCAAACGTCCGCCCTTTTCCAGATAATTTCCGGCAAGTCCGACAATCTTCCGGTAAAAGAACAGCCCGTCCTCTTTCCCATCCAGCGCGAGCACGGGGTCATGGTCTTTCACTTCCGGCTCCAAAGTCTTTAACTCCTCTGTACGGATATAGGGCGGATTGGAGAGTATCATCCCGAAGCGTCCGCTGACTGCCTCAAACAAATCCCCCTGCGAAAACGCCGCCTCAACCGAAAGAGCCTCGGCATTTTTCTTCGCCGTTTCGATGGCTTCACCGGAGATATCCGCGCCAATCCCCTCCATATTTTCTCTATCTTTTGCCAGGGAGAGCAGGCTTAAAAGGATACAGCCGGACCCGGTGCACATATCCAATATCCGCCGCTTCCCACTCTTCTTATCTGAAGGGACTTTCCCTTCATTCAGGAAGGAAAGCCCTGTTTCCACGAGGATTTCCGTATCCTGGCGGGGAATCAGCACATGTTCATTGACCTGAAAGGTCAGTCCCATAAACTCCTGCTCACCGGTCAGATGCTGTAAAGGGATACGCCGGCTGCGCTTTTCTGTCAGTTCCTCATAGCGCAGCGTTTCCTCTTTTGTCAGCTTCCTCTCCGGATGCAGATAGAATCCCGCTCTGTCCACTCCCGTCACATGCTCCAGAAGATACCAGGCGTCCAGGTCCGCTTCCCGAACACCTGCCAGGGCAAGCTTCTCCCGCCCCCGGTCGTACATCTTCTGTATATCCATTTCCACGCTCACAGGTTCTCCTTCTGCCAGGTCTTCCAGTCAAAGACCGCTTCCACTGCCCGGATGGCAACCTCTATCATACTGTCGTCCGGCTCTTTTGTCGTTAGGTTCTGCACCCACATTCCCGGCTTGCTTAATGCATTGACAAACGCATTGTCACTGTTTCCCGCCAGTTTGATAATCTCATAGGATACCCCCGCTATGAGCGGAAAGAGGGCTATCCGGATGAGCACCCGCACAACCTGGGACTCTGCGGTGATAAAAAAGCAGAAAATGATACTCACAATCATAACGAAAAACAGAAAGCTGGTTCCGCAGCGCTTATGCTGCTTGGAGCTCTTCCTCACATTGTCCACTGTCAGTGAAAGCCCGCTCTCGATACAGTTGATGCACTTGTGCTCCGCCCCGTGGTACATGAAGGTCCGCTGGATATCCTCCATCCGGGACACTAAAAGAATATATATAAGGAAGATTGCCACGCGGATGACACCCTCCAAGATGACCAGCACCATTCTGGAATCTACCGCTTTTTTTACGAAGCTGCTTAAAAAGTACGGCAGCACCATAAAGATTGCCACCGCAAGAACGATGGAAACTGCCATTGTGATGCCCATGAACAGCTTATCCTTCTTCTCCTGCTTGAGTGCTTCTTCCTCTGTCATCTCCCGAACTTCCTCCTCATCGTCAAAGAAGCTGGCGGAATATGTAAGGGTGCGCATCCCCAGCACGAGAGAGTCGATAAAATTAAAAATACCCCGTATGAACGGAATCTTGAGCGGAGTCTTCCACGGGATACAGCTCTTGTAATCTTTTACGTCCACCGCGATGTCTTTATCCGGTTTTCTCACCGCCACAGCGTACTTTCCGCCATTTCGCATCATGATACCTTCCAGTACTGCCTGACCGCCTATATTTGACGACTTCATAATGTCTCCTCCCAAAAGGTTCAAGACTCGCCCGCGAGTCTTGGCGCGGGATTCGGGTCAGCTCTGCTGACA
>OGQQ01001128.1_pt1 | contig 22219 bp, 18 predicted proteins | sample 1553281 | NCBI WGS metagenome assembly OGQQ01 (sample SAMEA2579937, study PRJEB22360) | human gut metagenome | biome: human gut; feature: human-associated habitat; material: faeces | place: Denmark | collected 2008/2010 | reverse complement strand
ATGAGTCTAATGTCTCTTATCGGGGGTTTTTCCCCCCCCCAGCCGATACCCCCCCCCACATAGTTCTGCCTTTCCCGGCTCTTTTCGCCTCATAGAGGGCTCTGTCGGCCTCTGTGTAGAGTTCATCAAACGTCTTGTTTTCCTCCCTGCCCAGAGCCGCAATACCGATGCTGACAGAGACCGGCACCATTCCGTCAACGAGCTTTTCGCTCTGTGTATACTTCTGTATCTTCTTCGCGAAATCATCAACGAGTCTGAGTCCCAGCGTATCTGTTCCCGCATAGAGCGCCACGAACTCGTCCCCGCCGATGCGCCCTATCTGCATCCCCGGAATGGCATTCTCCTTCATATAGGAGACAAGTTCTGTCAAGACATGGTCGCCCGCCAGATGTCCCCAGGTATCATTGACATATTTGAAATTGTCCAGGTCTAACAAAAGCATAATAAATGTCTCTTCCTCACTTAAATGTTTGACGCGCTCTCTTCCGTATTTCTCTATCGCGGCTTTGTTGAGTCCGCCCGTGAAATCCAGTTCCGCTCTCCGGCGTATTCTTTTGATTTCCTGTTTCTGCTCCATAATATCCAGCAGCGTGCCAATTCCAAAAACAGGTTCCCCTTTATCGTTCTCCTGCGTAGTGACTCTCACTTCATACCAGTGCTGCTTTCCGTCTCTTCCCAGAACATTCAGCTCCATCCTCTGGTAAGGCACTTTATTCTTCACATTTTCCGCGCACTCCAGTACGCGCTCTCTGTCCGCGTCCGCAATCCCATCAATTTCTTTGACAAACTCTACCAGATTGGGGATATATAAGGGATGTCCCAACACCGCGTTCCATTGTTCCGAAAAATACGCGCTGCCTGTTTTGACATCCCACCGAAACGTGATAATCTGGCTGGAACGGCAGACGATTTCATACTGCTCGTGTGTCAGCCTGGAGCGTTCATGCTCTGCCTTATATGCCTGTTTCACACTCTCCATCTCGCGACTCTGGCTGAGTTCTCTCTTTTCATAACGATATCTTTGAAAGTAGACAACCACACAGAGCAGCACCATCAACACATAGTTGTACTTCACCCCAAAAGAAACCGTCCGTCCCGCAGTGAACAGAAATAGCGCAGACATCCCACCCAGGTTCAGGGAAAAATAAAGCGGCTTCATCATAAATATCGCTGAAAAAGCCATAAAGGAAACAGACAGAGTCAGATTGCCCGGCGATTCCGAGCGTATGACATCGTAGATATTAAACATTGTCTGCCACAGAAGGAATAGCGTCACGCCCACCATGTGAATCCAGTACAGCTTCATACCACTTATTTTTCTTACTTTATCCAAATATAAGTACAGAACACAAAGCAGCAGCAGGGACAGATAAAAAGAAAAATAGATAAAGTTGTTGGGCGTACTGATTCCCGTTCCATTTGTCCTGAAAAAAACACGGTATAGATTAAACAGTTGAAACAATGCTGACAAAGTACTGATAAACAGACAAACAGACCTGTTTTTTTCTGCTGCCCTCTCCATATAATCCTTTTCAAATGTTCGTTTATCCATCCCCCATTACACTCCATCTACATATAACTATACGTGCCTATAAAACCTATATGCTTCACATTCCTACTTTGTATAAAGCTTTCTGAACTGTGGCTCCTCCCGCAGAAATATCTCAAGGTATTTCGGATTAAATACACCGCACTTGCCGTCCTTTATCATCTGCACCGCCTCGTCTGCCCCGAAAGCATCCTTGTAGCACCGCTTGCTCGTGAGGGCATCATACACATCTGCCAGGGAGACAATCTGTGCCCAGAGAGAAATCTCGTCCCCCTTCAGCCCATCCGGATATCCGCTGCCGTCATAGCGCTCGTGATGGTGCATCGCGATATCATATGCATACCGAAAAGCCTCATGTTCTCTCATCTGCGGGATTTTCTTCAAAAGCTCTCCGCCCTGCGTGGTATGCGTCTTCATAATCTCAAATTCTTCCGGTGTCAGTCTCCCCGGTTTATTGAGGATAGCGTCAGGTATGGCAATCTTACCCACATCGTGCATAATAGAGGCCAGCGAGATATCTATGATATCATCGTCGCTTAACCCCTCGCCCAATTCTGTATTTTTCAGCAGATGCTCTGTTATATCGTGAATCCGGCGGACATGCCCGCCCGACTCGCCGCTCCTGAATTCAATCGCTGTCGAAAGCGCCTCAATCATACCGATGTTCAGCTCGATAATATGCTCCTGCTGCGCAGCGATTTCATCCTGCTGCTCTTTCACCTTCGCCTTTAAACTGCGTCTCGCACTGAACAGTTCGATAACAGAACCGACACGCCGTTCTATAACAAACGGTATCACCGGCTTCGCAACAACGTCCATCACGCCCAGGCCATATGCTTTCTTAAGCGTATCGTCCGCCGTCTCTGAGGTAATGAGAAATATCGGTATATGCTCCGTAATGCCAAGCAGACTCATCTTCTCCAGAGCCTCGATGCCATCCATCACCGGCATAATCACATCCAGCAGTACAGCGCATATTTCCCCCTGGCGTTCCAGGAGTATATCCAGCGCTTCCTTTCCGTTTTCCGCCTCCATGACCCTATACCGGGATGCAAAAATATTCTCCAACACCGCTCTGTTTATCTCGCTGTCATCTACAATCAGTACTGTTCCGGTCTTCTTCTTTAAGTTTTTATCCACTCGTTTATCCTTCTTATCAAATAATTTTCTTTAGTATACCATTTTCCCTTTTTATATACAAGATTTAGAAAATTCAGGCTCAGGCAGATTTGTACGAATCAAATCAACCTGAGCCCCAAACAAGGAACGATTCTCTTTTATTTTATGAAGTCAAATCCTCTAAAACAACACTCTCCCGTATACTTTTTAACATTCTCTGTTTCATCCAATACTCGCACAGCTCCGGATGCCATCGCCTCCATCTCAAATTCGCCGGGATATGCCTCTACAGGCGCGATGAAGCCGCAGCTCTCTGTAATCCGGTGAACCAGGTCTTCATTGTAGACCATTCCTCCGCCCAGGAGAATCCCCTCCACTTTGCCCTGCAGGGCCGCCGCCATCGCGCCGATTCCTTTTGTAATCTGGTATATCATGGTATCCCACACAAGCCGGGCATACTGGTCGCCCTTATCAGCGCGGTCAAGCAGCTCCCGTGCATCAGAAATCCCCAGGTGACTGACAAATCCTCCACTCTTCGTGCACATCTGCTGTATTTCCTTCAAATCGTGCTCCTCGGCATATCCAAGCAAGTCTGCCACCGAAATGCTGCCGCAGCGGGTGGGAGCCATGGGGCCCTCCCCTCCCACAATGTCGTATCCGTCAATCATCCGACCGTTTCTGTGGGCGGAAATGGAAATTCCCCCGCCGATATGACACACGATAAAATTACACTCCTCATACTTTTTCCCGATTTTTTTCGCATGACGAATCGCCGTTTCCTTCAGATTCAGCGCGTGAAGGTGAATCACCCGGTACACGCCCTTTATACCGGTGAGCCTCGCCAAATCCTGAAGTTCATCTACATCCGGCGGATTTACCACATATGCCTTTGCTCCGTATTGCTCCGCGAACTGCTTGGCAATGCTGGGACCTAAACACGCCGGGTGGATGACTCCGTTCGCCGCATGGATGGAGTGGTCCAGCACCAAATCGTCTATCTCATACACGCCGCCCTCCATGGCGAGCAGCCCGCCTCCGCGACCAACACAGGCATCCAGGCCTGTCAAATCTATGTGATTCTCCTGAAGCAGTTCCCGGATGGTCTCCTCCCGGTATTTCAGCTGCTCTTCCAACGTCTGATACTGTGCCAGAACCTTTGCGTCATGGCTGACATTCGCTGAAAATATTTTTTCTTCTCCCTGAAACAGCGCAATTTTCGTTGATGTGGAACCTGGATTTACAGTAAACACTTTATAAGAACTCATTTTATCCTCCTTTTTCATATCGTTACAGCCCCTCCTTGCGTAAGCTGCAGCGGAATCGGCTGTGAACGGCAGACTCAATCCAGTCCGCGGGGGACTGGATTTTTCAACTCTCTATGCGTTATAATAGACACAGCTAAATCCGTCATTTTAGAAATATCCATACGCGATTTATACACATGCGCGGGAATCCGCCATTTACAGCAAGAAAGGAACCGTCATGCCTGCTATCTATTACGCCTATTACACTCCAATTTCACAAAACATCCCTGATATCAGCGCCCAGGAGCACAGCCTCGGACACCGTCTTCTTGTGCAGGGCTTAAAAGACCTGTACAGGCTTACTTACTCCTGTGAGCAGATGGACGCCCTGCTTGCAGCCGATGAGAATGGCAAACCTTATTTGCCAGGCTATCCTGACATCTTTTTTAACATCAGTCATTGCAGTGGACTCGTCGCCTGTGCTTTTGACCATCATCCCGTGGGGGTTGACGTGGAACTGCCCGGCTATTTTCCCGACATCCTCATCCGGCGCGCTCTGTCCCAGTCAGAAAAAGACTTCCTTCAGGCGGCAGGCAGCACCCCCGCATTGAAGCAGGAATGGTTTTATCGCCTGTGGACCCTGAAGGAAGCCTATGTGAAAAAATCCGGCTGCGGCGTAGATACGAATCTCACAGAATTTTCCTTTTCCTTTGACTTAAGCAAAACGCCTTATCAAATTCAATGTACCGACTCCGGCGTTTCGTGCTTTCAGGAAACATTATCTAAGGGGTATATCCTCTCCCTCTGCTATCTGGACAGCCAAACCCCTGTGACTTTAACAGACAGGAGCAATAGATAAGTCTGTCCAAACAGACCGTCCTACTTTTTACTGCCTGCTGCCCGCACAGCAGAAATGACGATATTTCCTTTGATTTCAGAGACCGGCGCTCCTCTGGAACAGTCGCAGACCACGCTGTTGAATCCCTGGAGCATCGGTCCGTACGCATCGGCGTGACCGAACTGCTGAATCAGTTTCACCGCCGTGTTTCCTACGTTTAAGTCCGGCCAAATCAGCACATTGGCTTTTCCTGCCACTTTGCTCTCTCGCAGGACCTTCTTCTTAGCTACCGCCGGGACAATCGCCGCATCTAACTGAAATTCCCCATCGATTGCCAAATCCGGGCGCAGCTCATTGGCAATTTTCAACGCCTCGGTCACTTTATCTATCAATTCCCCCTGTCCGCTTCCCAGCGTGGAATAGGATATCATGGCACATCTTGGCTCCCATCCTAAAAGTTCCCGTACCGTATCGCAGGCGGAGATGGCGATACTCGCCAATTGTTCCGCGTTGGGGTTTGTGCATACCGCGCTGTCACCGACAGCCAGCAGAGAGCCCTCGCTGCCCTCATATCCCGGTATATCCGCCAGACCAATACTGGAAATCGTGCTGATTCCCGGTTTCATACCGATAATCATCTGTCCTGCCATCAGGACATCCCCTGTGGTATTGTCAATCCCCGCGAACGTCACGTCCGCTTCCCCTACTTTTTCCATTGCCATGGCAAAGTATAAGGGGTCCTGCATACGCCGGCTCATAGCTTTTTCTTTAAAAATGGTATCCGGCAGGCTTACGTACTTTTCAATAATCTGCTGCTTATAGGTTTCATCATTGATATCCACAAAGGTGAAGACCGATACATCGTATCCCCTCTCCTTCGCGAGCTCTTTCAAAGCCTCTGCATCTCCCACCAGAACAGGGATAATATACCCTTCTTTCCCTGTCTCATATGCCGCCTGCATCATCTTTTCATTGGCAGCTTCCGGAAAGGCAACCCGCTTAACATCCGTCTTTGCTCTCTTATAAATCTCATCTAAAACGCTCATAGATTGTTCCTCCGATGCCTCTTATTCATCCAACTCAAAGAATAATGTGGTATACCTTCCCATATCATAGAAGACCGGGCGCACCCGCACCGGAAGTTTTCCTTCTATCTCGCGTGCTTTTTTCTTATTGATTCCTAAGATTACCGCATTGATGGAAGGACCTTCATCAAACTGCACTTCGCCGCACACATATTTCAGCCCTCTGTCCTCGAGTTCCAGTCTGGCATTTAACACTCCCGTAAATACAAAGCTCTTCAGCTCGCCTTTTCCGCTCAATGTCATCCATTCCGTCTCATGATATCCGCAGCTGTTGCAGGCTAAATGCGGCGGGAACTCAACCGCCCCGCATTCCTTGCACTTTCTTGCGTAGATTGTGCCTTCTTTTAAACCATTCCAGAACTTTTCTACTATGTGTTCCGGATTCCAAAATTCTTCTGCTTTCATTCTTTCAGCGCTCATTTCAAAACCTCCTGTTCTCTAATTAAAATTTTGATTCCAGGATGATTGCGCGGACATTCTGTGCGCCGCCAAATCCTCTCAGGAATGTGCGTTTCGGAAGTTTCTTTATCTGACGTTCACCGGCTTCTCCCCGCATCTGGGGGACTGCCTCGAAGACATCCGCCATACCGGAAGCCCCAAACGCATGACCGTAGGAGGTTCTTCCGCCGTTGGTATTCATAGGCTTATCCCCATCATATGCAATTCTTCCATCCAGTACGTATTTCCATCCCTCTCCTTTGGGAAGGTAGCCAATTTCCTCTGCCGCCAGAAATGCGGAAGAGCCGATGAAATCATTGACATACAGAAGGTCTATATCGTCCGCGGTAAGCCCCGTCAGTTCAAATACCTGGCGCGCTGCCTCTGCCGTTGCCTTTTTCTCCAGATGAGGTACAATCGCATCCAGCACAGAAGCTCCGATTCCCAGTACCTCCACCGGCTTGTCTGTAAATTGTTTTGCCATCTCTGTGGGCACCACGATACAAGCCGCTGCTCCGTCCGCCACACAGGAATCACTTGCCGTTCTTAAATACTGTGTCATTTTCGGATTGCTGGGGGACTTCATAAATTCCCACACGTCATCATATCCCGCCTCTTTTGCCATCTCCTCAAACGGAGTCCGGCGTATCGCGCGCGGGCAGAGCGCCGCCGCACGGCGGAAATGGTATGCCTGATGGGAGAGCACGTCGTCAATCTCGTCCGCGCTCAACCCGTTTTCTTTTGCGTAATAGTTAATCCAGTCATCATGGTTCATGCCCGGACCGCCGCCGAGATACCGTCCATAGGCGCGGTCAAAAATAGAATCCAAATCCGGGAACAGTACTTCCGAAGTCAGCGGCACTCGCATGTGGTCCGGTGTATTTCCGTCCGGCATCCCGGTTCCCTGCTCACTGCACCCTGTCAGGACAATATCGTAGGCGCCGCTGGCAACTGCCATCACAGCTTCCTCTAAAGCGATATACCCGGTGCAGCATCCTTCTGAGTGGGAGAGAGAACCTTTCCCCCTCATTCCGAACCAGTCTGCCACCTGAAGATTCGGTGTGATACAGTGATTTAATACGTGCGGATTGGCAGAGCCGTGAAAGAAATACTGTACATCTCTCGGCTCCACTCCCGCGTCTTTCATGGCATCCAGCGCCGCATGTCCGAAAAGTTCCCCGTTTGTAAGCCCTTTATACGTTTGATTCTCCACACCGTTGAAAAAAGGTGTCGCGCCTATCCCGACGATGGAGACACTTCTCAAGTTTTTTCCTAATTTTACATTGTTTACCATACCTGTTCTCCTTACATTTCATCCATCACAAAATCAACAAGAGCTCCGATGGTCTCGAACTTTCCAAAGCGCGCAACCGGAATCATGACATCAAACTCATTCTCGATAGAAGCCGTCATCGCCACACGCTGTGAAGATGCCACTCCAAGCTCCTCAGAAATATTTGTATCTTCCTTGATTTCAGATGCTTCTTTGTTAAATGCCATTGCCGCAAATTCAATCATTTTTGCCAAAACTTCTTCTCTTGTCATGACTGTTCCTCCTTTTTCTATAAAAGTGTCCCTGAATCTATACAGGAACTTTTTTTCCTATTCAGTTATTATGATAATAGGGCCACTCGTTAAAGCGATTGTCCCCGGTCCGTTTCGGTTTCTCCAGCGTTACTTTGCCGGTCGCCGCCCACTCTGCTCCTCTGACGAGAATGGTCACATAGTTCAGGCGACGGTATGTGTCAATGCCGTGCCCGATGCTGCATCCGAAGACTCTGCCTTCGCCGTAATAATTTTTCCAGATGACCGGCTGCATGGTGTTGACTCCGCGCATATTCTCCAATTTCCCATCAGGGATATACACCGGATGGTGTTTCGGCGGCCACCAGTCTTTCTGGTACAGTTTTATATCATCGTAGATGGCGCCCAGCACTTCTTTTTTCCCCGGCATCTCCTGCACACCGCTGAACAAATCGTCCCCGATAATCATGAAGTCTTCGATGTCTTTCATAATCGGGTCTTCCGGCGCCACATTCTGTACCACAAGGTCATCCTCCGGACATTTTCTGCCTTCGGGCATCGTCAGATAATAGCCCCACATTTCCTTGTATTCATCCGGCAGTCCTTCCTCCAGCCAGACACTGGAGTGATGGATATAGAGTCCTTTTCCGCTCTTTACGAAATCGAAAAAGACCTTTTCCGCGCCCGGCTCCCAACGCTCATAGGATGCCGTCGGTTCCGTTTTGCCGTCGTAGTTCAGAAAAATCAAGTCGTATCCATCCAGGGTCTTTTGTGTGGCTCCGTTAAATTCCTCTACCACTTTCACCTCAAACCGCCCGGTAGACTCCAGCATCGTGCGGATTGCCTCATTTGCTTTCGGGTAATAGTGCTCTGATGTCACTTTACCGGAAATCAGCATCACTTTAATCTTATCCATAATCGCTTCTCCTCTCTATCGCACAGGATGAACGCCTGCATTTGCAAAATATCCGTTCTCCTGTATATGGACGACTGTTTCCCTCAGCTCTTTCAAAGTGCCGTCCAACTGGCGGTACATCTTTATATAATACGGGTAAAGTTCATCGTAGACCTTTGCCCATTCTTCCACAGGTTCAATGACCTCTTTGACGTGTATAATCTCTTCCACCGCTTTGGAAAGATTGGGGAAAACTCCGACCTTGTGTCCGGCAATCAGAGCAGCGCCGACCGGTACATCCCCGGAAGTATCATCCAGCAGGTAGACCGGCATACGGAGCATGGAGGCTTTAATCTGGCACCAGGTGCGGCTTTTCGCCCCGCCGCCGCAGATGCGAAGTTTCTTGGCCTCGCCGCCTGATTTTCTCACGGTCTCGATGACATGCCGCACAGCGTAGGCAGTTCCTTCAAATACAGAACGGACTAAATCACTGCGCTTCATAAACATACTCATCCCGGTGAACATCCCTCTGGCATATTCATTCCACAGCGGCGCCCGCTCTCCCAAAAGGTAGGGGTAAAAGAATACCCCGCCGGAACCCGGTACAGACTCAAGAGCGATTTGATTCAAATAATCATAGATATTTACACCGCTCTTTTCTGCCGCCGCTCGTTCCTCGGCTCCCATTTTTTCAATGAACCACTTGATGGAAGCGCCGGTAGACTGAATGGGTGCATCAAAAATCCAGGGCATTCCCTGAATCGCGCAGGGCTTTGTGACAACCGGTACGTCCGGTTCACTCTGCTGCCTGCTTCCTACAAATACCAGGGAGGTGGTACCGGATGACTCCCCTGCCTCGCCCAGTTTGCTCAAACCCATAGCGTACATGGAAGCCATCGCATCGCTGCACCCCGCCAGTACCGGTATGCCTGCGGCAAGCCCGGTTTCTCTTGCTGCCGCGGCAGATACGGTGCCAATCACTTCATCAACGGGTACCAGCTTTGGCATGACTGCCTCTAAATCCACGCCAATCACATTGCCAATCTCCTGTGACCATGTCATGGTGCGAATATCCAGACACTGTGTCCGCGCCGCCTGGTCCAAATCACTGACCATGACGCCTGTCAGCTTCATATTCAGATAAGAGCTTGCCTGTATATAATATTTGGTCTTTGCGAACAATTCCGGTTCGTGTCTGCGAAACCACAGCATCTTGTTCGGCAGAAACGCCGCTGCCGGCTGACCTCCTACGATAGAGACAAATCGCTCTAATCCCATCCGCTCTACAATCTCATGTACTTCCCCCGCGGAACGCCCATCCTGGCAGGTCAGCGCATTCCTCAGCGGTCTGCGGTTTTCATCCAGCGGAAGGAGGGTTACTGTGTGGGAGCTGATAGCGATACCCTTTATCTGTGAAACCACTGTCTGCCCCGCCTTATGTGCGATTTCCCGGAAAATTTCAACGGTGTTGTTCCACCATTCTTCCGCGTTTTGTTCCACCATGGAGGGACCGCAATGGATGGTTGTGCTGGGACGGCTTGCCGATGCTACGATTTTTCCGTCTTCTCTTAAGAGTACTGCCTTCAGATTCGTTGTTCCGCAATCCATTCCAAGTAAATACTGCTCCATAATTCCCCTCATTCATTAAACTGCCTGGTCTGCCGCAATCAGTTCCTTCATCTTCTTTACTGCTTCTTCCGGCATCGGATTGTAGATTCCGGCAACCTTCGCGTACCACGTCGCCTGTGCCATCTCCTCTGTATAGACAGTCGCAGCCATCGCCGCCTTCATGTCTTTTCCACATGCGAACATTCCGTGGTTCTTAATCACTACCGCGCGTCCCTCTGCTCCGAGAGTCTCTACAACTTTCTCCGCCACGTCATCGCTGCCCGGCATTGTGAACGGCACAATCCCCACCGGAACAAATTCGCACTGCGGAGGTGTAATCGGAAGGAGTTCTCCGCCCATAGCCGCAATCGTAGCGAACATGCCGTGTGTATGTATTGTCGCTCTTACATCTTTTCTCGCTCTCATGACAGCCGTGTGCATCGGACACTCTGAAGATGGTTTAAAAGGACCGTCCAGCCATTTTCCATTCAAATCTACAATCGCAATCTGGTCTGCTGTCATGGTCTTATAGGAGATACCGCTGGGTGTAATAGCCACGACATCATCGTTGTCATCACGCATGGCAATGTTGCCGGAGGTTCCGTGAATCAGTCCCTGGTCCAGCGCATCTAAAATCGCATCCAACACAATTTTTCTCGTATTCTCATACTTCATTTTTTATTACTTCCTTTCTTTTTTTCACTTTTTTGTCTTTCTTTCTGACTCTGCTATCATTATATTTCTATCGCTTTACAGCCGCAATTTCATTATTTCCGCATATTTACGGCAAACCTTTGGTCCTGTCATTTTCCGGTTTTTATAAGGATAATGCCGCATAATATGCCTGATTGATTGCATGGTATATCTGACCCACATTTTTGCAGTCGCCGATGATATAATACTCATCCGCCTCATCGCACAGGGCATCCACCTTGTCATAAGGCGCGCGGAATCCAAGCGCACACACCACGGAGTCTGCCTCGACGGTGAACTCTTCTCCATCCTTTTCACAGACAACGCCTCCGGGGACGATTTCTTTTACCATAGTATCGGTGTAAAGCGTCGCCGCCTTTTTAATTTCCGGCATCAGACCGCCGCGGTAGAAGGAATTGACATCCTCCGCTACCTCATGCTTCATCTCAATGACAGAGCACTCTTTTCCCTCATGACAGAAGGAGACTGCCGCCTCCCCTCCTACCAGGCCTCCGCCCATGATTGCCACGCGCTGTCCCAATTTCTCCGGATGCAGCTCCGCGTCAATCGCCATAACTACATGAGGCAGTTCCATTCCTTTGATTGGCGGACGCAGCTCATTGGAGCCAATCGCCACAAACAGGGCATCCGGAGCGAAATCTCTCACATATTCCGGTGTCACTTCTGTATTGAGGATGACTGTAACACCTGCCTCTTTTACTCTCGCAGATAATACCTCACACAGCTTTGCGATATCCTGCTTGAAATAAGGCGCCCCCGCCGGATGCAGATTTCCGCCCAGCTTGTCCGCTCTCTCCACCAGGGTTACGTCGTGTCCCATGCGGGCGGCTGTGATTGCCGCTTCCATGCCCGCAGGACCGCCGCCTGCTATCAATACCTTCTTTGCTTTCTTCGTTTTGCACGGGTGCTCCAGCATATAGAGCTGCTGTCCCATCGTCGGGTTGACCGTGCATTTTACGGTTTCACTCTTGCTCGTCTCACCAAAACATTCATAACAGCGCAGGCAGGGAGTAATGTCCTGTGCACAGCCCATCAATGCTTTATTGGGAAGACAGGGGTCTGCCAGCAGCGCACGTCCGATTTCAACGATGTCAGCCTGCCCTGTGGCGATAATCTCCTCCATCTGCGCCGGGTCATTCAGAGAGCCCACACATGCCACCGGTTTCTTCACATGTTTCTTTACTTCCGCCGCGAGATAGACATTCACGCCTCGCTTATAAAATGCGGAAGGATGGGTACGGCAGAACATCGCGGGGTCCTCGTGGTTTCCGCAGGAGACATTGTATAAATCCACCTTATCTTCCACCATCTTTGCGACCTTTACACAGTCTTCCATATTCAGTCCCACATCCGTCAAATCATCCCCGGAAATGCGAATCTCAATGGGGAAACGCGGACCAACCGCCTTGCGCACCGCATCCAGCGCCAACAGAAGGAAACGGGCACGGTTCTCCAGACTGCCGCCAAATTCATCCGTCCTCTGATTCATGACCGGGGAGAGGAACTGGGAGAACAGCCATCCATGGGCAGCATGTACCTGCACCATATCAAACCCGCAGTCTTTGCAGAGTTTCGCGGCTTTTCCGTAGGAGTCAGCAATTTCGAGAATCATTTCCCTGGACATCTCAAATACTTCACCCTCCGGTGTCATCTCATGGCTCGGTCCGTAGGCAACCGCACAGGTATCCTGGTCTCCGCCTACGCTGGCGAGACCGCCGTATTTTCCGCCGTGGGAAAGCTGAATATTGGCGTATGCCCCCGCATTGTGAATCGCGCGGGCAGCCTCCGCCATTCCCTGTTTTACGCCGAAAGAATCCAACTGAAGCTGTTTATTGTGGGATTTTCCGGTAGCGGAATGTACGATTGCTTCCCCGTAGGTTACGACAGCCGCGCCGCCTTTTGCCTTTTCCTCCAGATACGCAATCATCTCCGGAGTAAAATGTCCCTCTGTGGTAATCATACTGGGGCTCGTGGGAGCCCCGATAATCCTGTTTTTCATGCGGACATTTCCAATCCGAATAGGGGAAAATAGATGTGGATATTTCTCTTTTCCTATGTATTTCTGCTTTTCCATACAAATGACCTCCCGCTTATTTGCGCACTTTCCAGATATACTTTCTCGGCTCGCCTTTCAGATAAGCGATGACTTCCTCGCCCATCATCGTACCGGACCATTTGTCTACATCCGTTGTCAAACCTGCCATGTGCGGCGTGCAAACGACATTTCTCATCTTTAAGAGCGGGTGATTGACCGGTACCGGTTCTTTCCAGTAGACATCGATGGCTGCCCCTGCGATTGTTTTATTCTGAAGCGCTTCCACAAAGTCCTTCTGGTCAATGACCGCTGCTCTTGCTGTGTTGATTACGTAAGCAGTAGGTTTCATTTTATTGAACCACTCTTTATTCACAATTCCTTTGGTGGAAGGTACAACCGGGAGATGGATACTAATCATATCACTCTCCGCCAGCATGGTATCCAAATCTACCGCTCTGGCTCCGTCCGCTTCAATCTTATCCGCGGACAGATAGGGGTCGTATGCCAGGATTTCCATACCGAATGCTTTCGCGCGCACAGCGACCTCACGGCCAATCGCGCCGTATCCGGCGATTCCCAGCTTCTTTCCGTACAGTTCGAAGCCGATACCGTAATCCATAAACGGGTGATTCTCATCCAACGGACCGAATGTGACATTCTTTACATCCGGCACATCATACAAATCTTCCATGGCTTCGCTTGTATGCTCACCCTTCATAAGTCCGGCAGCACTCAAGGTCATCTTTCTGGCTGCCGCAATCATCAGACCCACGGTAAACTCCGCGACTGCCACGCGGTTCCTTCCCGGCGTATAAGACAGGGAAAGCCCCGCCTCCTCAATCGCCGCATAGTCAACGGTAGCCGGAGTTCCTTTCGCCACTCCCATGAATTTCATGCCTGCTTCTGCCCACGCCCGGATGGTGTCTGCTCCGGCGTACTCATCACCTAATACGATGAGTTCATTTCCCATACATTCTTCGCGTGTTGTCTCCTCCACCGCGTTTCCTTTTCCATGTTTGAGTTCACCGCAGATTGTAATATCACAATACTCCTTGATAAACTCCATCTGTTTCTCCGGAATCGGAGTACAAAGCGCCATTTTTTTCTTCATTTTTTTCTACCTCCATTGTTTTTATAATTTATTGTTTTTATGATTTATTACTTTCTTTTTTTCCACTTCTCCAGATACATGCCAGAACTGCAGAGACCGCCATACCGACTGCCGCAATCAGATAGACATGTCCTGTTGTCACCTCACCAAAGAACATCGATGAGGCGGTATTTAAGATTGTGGGCGAAACAAACTGCCCGAAACACATCCCGCAGGTAAAGCACGCGGATGCCATAGCCGCCGCGATGGGCGCCACAGAGTTGGAGACTGTGACCATCGCCGTGGGGATGAATACGCCCTGAGAAAATCCGCAGAATAAAGCACCGATTGTCAGCATCGCCGTATTGGATGGGAAGAGTACCAGAAGCAGCGCCCCTATACTGAAGCTGAACATGGCTGCGGGGAGTGTATATTTTCCCGCGATTTTCGTAACCCCTCCGAGGATAAAACCGGCGACAATCTGTATGGCTGAAAATACTCCGGTCAAATTTCCGGAAACCGCTGTATTTCCCGCCAGCGCGCCGCCAAGATGCATGGCGATATTCGTCGTAAACGTAATCAGGAATAAATATTCCAAAAATCCAAAGACAGAAGTCAGCGCCACTTCCTTATTCAGACGAATGTTTTCCGACTTCTCCGCCGCCGCTGTCTTTGTTTCCGGCAGACATACCGCAATCAGGACACAGGCGATAAATCCGATGACATTGATAAAATAGGATGTCCTGAAATTCTCTGTTCCCAGCCATCCGCCTGCTGTCGTTATCACAACCATGCCGGCTCCGATGCTTGCCGCCTGGATTCCCATGACCGTCACACGTTCATTGCCTTCAAAGAACTCCGCCACTACCGCTGTATTCAGTGTCGTTGCCAGCCCCAGAGCGATGCCATATACGGTCCGCGATGCGAACAGAACCGGAAAGCTGTCCACAAACAGTGGAAGGAACCCTGTCACTCCCGCTACCAGGCTGCCAAAGATAAGGAGCTTTTTTTTGCTGATTTTTACTACCAGCCATCCGGATATGACCGCAACGACAATGGACACCATAGAGGGCGCTGTAACCAGCATCTGTACCAGACTGACGTCAACGCCTTGATAGTAATCCGCAATCTGTCCAAGTACCGGAGAAACACTGAACTGCAAACCCTGGATAAAGGAGATACATACAATTGCAATGATAATCCTTGTCTTTTTTGCTCTGCTCACAGATGTTCCTCCTTAAAACGCTTTCTCCAAAATAGAAAGGATATCTTCTTTTGTTATATTCTGACGCGGATTGAAGCCGAGAACCGGCTCTTTGAGCACATCGTCCGCCACCATATCGAAGTCTTTTTTCTCAACTCCCTGCTCTGACAATGTTTTAATCTTCAATTCCCGAATCAGCTTTTTCAATTCTTCCGCCAGAAGATACTGGTCTTTCTCCGTGTCCCCTGAAACCGCAAGCCCTATCGATTTTGCCAGTTCCACCATTTTCTCCGGGCATGACGGCGCGTTATATTCCATCACATAAGGAAGTACGACCGCATTTGCCATTCCATGCGCCAGACCGAAGTGCGCGCTCAATGTATGAGCGATGCCGTGTACCAGTCCCAGGTTCGCGTTGGAGAAACCAAAACCTGTTATGATACAGCCCAGCATCATCTGCTCCCTTGCCTCCATATCTGAACCGTCCTCAACTACTTTTGCCACATTATCATAGAGAATCTTCAGACCTCGCACAGAATTGTACTCCGTCAGCGGTGTCGCCATATTGGAGATATAACTCTCTACCGCGTGTGTGATTGCGTCCATACCGGTAGCAGCAGTGACTCCTGCGGGCGCGGTCCTGGTAAATTCCGGGTCTGCGATTACATCGGAAGCAACAATCTTATCGTCTATAATGACGTATTTTATTACCTTCTCCGTATCAATCAGCGCGCTTACATTGGTAATCTCACTGGAAGTTCCCGCTGTAGTAGGAATCGCAATCAGCGGCAGGCACGGCTCTTTCACCATATTTATCCCCGCATAGTCGCCAATTTTTCCCGGATTTGTCATCAGGATATTGATTGCCTTGGCAGTGTCGATGCTGCTGCCGCCGCCTACTGCCACAAACCCGTCAATCTCAGCCGCTTTCGCCGCATTCGCGGCTTTTTCCACCGTCTCATTGGTAGGGTTGGGAATAACATCGTCAAAAATCGTGATTTCCGCATCCGTTTTTTTCACCTGCTCCAATACTTTTTCTGCGATACCTGCTGCCTTTACGCCTCCATCATATACGACCATCACATGTTTCAGATGGTGTCTCTTAATGATACCGGGCAGTTCATTCACTGCGTCTCTGCCAAATGTGATGTTGCTCTTAACAAAAAAGTTGAAACTCATCTTTTCATCCTGTCCTTTCTATCGTTCATTTTCCTTACATCCCTATCATACCTGTACCATTTTTCCATCTCAAATTGTCTTTTTCCTATTTAAAACGGCAATGTGATATGCTATACTTTTTTTATTCTATAAATGCCCTACAGGTGGAGCGCACAAAGTCAGTGAAAAATACAAAAGAAGAAAGGGAGTGTGCCATACCATGGAAACATTAAATCTCACGCTGCGTCAGCGGAAAATTCTCCATATCATTCAAGATAAAACCGATTTTATCACCGGGCAGCAGCTGGCACAGGAGCTGAATGTCTCACCCCGCACCATCCGCAGTGATATTGTCGCTATTAACGATGCAATCGCGCTCCACGACGCGCAGATACTTTCCGAGCGCAGTAAGGGGTATCTCTATCAGGCGCAGGACCCGGGGAAAATCAAAGAATTGAACCGCATAGACACTGCGTTTTTTACAAAAGAAGACAGGGTGCGTTATCTTACTTACCGTCTCTGTCTTTCCGATGAGCCATTAAATTTATATGACTTAGAAGATGAAATGTTCATCAGCCATACGACACTGATGTATGATTTGCACGCACTAAAACTCAACTATGTTTTAAATAAACCAAATATTCGTCTGACTCAGTCCAAAAACAACATTTGTTTTGAGCAGGACGAGTATAAGATTCGCCAAATTCTGCTCCGCTTATTCCACGATGAATGGGACTACAATGCACATGACAATGCCTACTACCGCTATCACTTTCTGGATGAGGATATCATGGAGGAGATTTTAGACGAAGTGCCTCTTCTTCTGAAACAGCATCACATCCGTATGGAAGACCCCAGCGTCATTGCCCTGGAGCTTTCCCTGGCAATCATGTATCATCGCTGCGAAACCGGACATTTTCTCCCCGACGAGGACGTTTCTGCTCATACCGATACAGATGCCCATCTGATGACTTTAGACCTCTTTCATTTTCTTGAAAGTGAATTCGGATGTTCTTTTCCGCAGTCTGAAAAGGAAAACATTTATCATCAGGTATCCGCGGCAAGCCTTCCCGACGTGTCCCCGATTACCCGTGCCACGGTCGCGGACTATATCGGTCCTGTCACAATGGATATCGGCAACCGGTATCTGGAGATGATTTCCGAGACTTTCGGTCTGGATTTTTCAGGGGACGATGACTTTTACATCACACTGCTCCTCTACCTCCGAGCTCTGCAGACGAATCAAACCATATTTAATAAGCAGGGGAATATCAATACAGCAAAAGAATCCCTCTCTGCCGAACTGGAAATTGCCTGGCTGTTCCAGGGGCTCTCTTTAGAGTACTTCGGTCATCAGCTCTCTGAAACCGAGCTGATTTACCTGTCACATTGTATCTCCGGAGCGCTGGAATTTTATTTTGTCACCCACCCGGAAAAGAAGCTGCGCACCGTCCTTTGCTGCCACCGCAATATGCCGTCTGCCTGGGCGCTCAAGCGCAAAGTATTGGGAGCTTTCAGCAATTATCTCGACATTACCGATTTGATTCCGGTCAATACAAAAAATGCTTTTGACTTTTCACAGACCAGCCTGGTTCTGTCGACAGTAAATAAAAATATTATCAAAGGACCGCATACAGATACTCTGCAAATCAGTTATCTGCTGACGCCGTCTGACCTTTACAGCATCAGCAACTATATTCAACAGCATACGATTCGTTCGCTCTGTCCCAGCCCCGGTGTCGATTTGAAGAGCCTGTTTACCTCTGCTTTCTGGCATGAGAATGTCTCTCTTACGGAACGCTTTCCCATCATTGAGACACTTGCTACTGATTTCATCCGAGAAGGGATTGCCACTGAACAGCACTTAACCTATATTTTGAAGCGGGAATCCATCTCTTCCTATACCACGCGCCCTGGTCTTACCTTTCTGCACACGGTTCTGCCGGCGAAGAAAACACAGATTGCCTTTATGACTCTGAATCACAGGATTATATGGAATGGTCAAAAGATTCGTACCATCGTCATGGCAATGTTTCGAAAGGAAGACTTAAATCTGCTGTTCCGCCTGAAACATATTTTTTCCGGTACAGCATATGACCTTGACAGTCTGAAAATGATGAAATCGCAGAAAGAGGTTACCGACTTCTTCCTGAATCTGCTTTCCCTTTCTGCGGATGTATAAACACAAAAATCGATATTAACCGACTGCCCTTTTTCTTTTTCAATGAATAAATTTCAGGGGCAGATGTGACTCATGTGAGCTGCACCTGCCCCTGTTTTGGACTGCCAATTTTCCGACATTCCCTTTTCAATATTTTATTCTGAAGCTGATTTTTCTTCTTTCTCATTAAGAGGCTGATTTTTCTTCCTCTTTCTTTGCGAAGCCAGGTTTTGCTAAGCCCATAAATGCAATCAAACCTACTACCATAAGAATTGCACCGCATACATAGGGAATCTTGTAACTTCCTGTGATTCCATAGAACAGTGCGAAGAATGCCGGTCCTACTGCTCCAACTACCTGAATGATGGGCTGCATAACGCCGTATCCGCTGGCGAAACTCGGTCCAAATTCTTCTATACACAGGGAAGCCGGCCAGTTAGCCGCACCACCTACTACTACACCAATACATACAAGAGATACCCATACCAGTACGATGTTGCCTGTCAGATTACAGAGCATAGCCACCAGTCCGAAAACATATGTTGTGCAGGCTGCTTTTCTCGCGCCAATCTTGGAATCAATCACACCGCAGATGTAAGACCCCGGCAGAGCAAATAATCCGGAAGCTAACATCATCAAACCTGCGCTCTGCGGACTGATACCTATTTCCAAAAGTCTAGGATACAACTGTACCATCAATCCACTTGCAAACAGAAGCTGCACTCCTAATGTGATTCCATGTATCCAAACCTGCGGAGTGGCGAGCAATTTCTTTGTTGTCCACATCGGATTTGGTTTCCCTTCTTCTTCCTTGCTCTCTCCTACCTCACCATTATCAGGAACATATCCGCGGTCCGCCGGATTGTCGGACAAAAGGAAAATCAGAATCAACATCGCAACCATCGCAATCAAGATAAACGGAAGGAATCCGCCGATAGAGCCCATGGCTCCATATCCCGCCTGATAAATCATTGTCGCGACACCGGAGCAGAGCGGGATTCCCATGGTAACGATTCCCATTACCAATCCCTTTTTCTTTGGAAACCACTTTGCAAACATAACTGGCGCTAACTGATAACCGATTCCGCATGAAATACCGTTTGCCAAAATCAGACATACCGCAAAAATCCCCAGATTTGCTGTGGCGCCGAGTCCAACCATTACTACCGCATAAATGATAAAACAACCGATGCTCAATTTCTTTGCAGAATATTTCGCCGCTAAACGTCCAAGAACAAAGCATGCTACAATATTGGCGATGGAACCTGCTGAAATCAGACTGGTAAGAAATGCCGCATTCCATCCGCGCAGCTCTGCAAGAGTTCCTGAAGCAGCATTCATTGCACTACCTACTGCTGTGGCTGTAAAGTAAGCCAGAAATCCATAGATAAGCAAAATCCAGCCCTTCCCATATCCCTTTTTCATTTAATAAATACCTTCTTTCTCTTTATTTCTAATCCCGGAATCAGTATGTATTACTTTTAAAAGCTTTGTTGATATTAAGGTATCATTAAATTTTTACACCCACAACTTTGAAATTTCCGTTTTCATGTGGAATTTTTTTGTTTAAGGGCAATGTTCTCCCCTTATCGCCTATGTATGCCCTTGTATAGGGAGGGTACAGAAATAGGCAAGTCCATCGTACACAAAAACGGCCCCTTGAAATCAAGAGACCGTACATCCTCATTCGATACTCCCATCTCTGTCTCCGTGTCGAAAGTTGCCTGCACAAAGCTTGGCCATCTCTCTGACTGACAGTTGGGCAATACGCTCCTCCAGCGTTGCCCGGCTATCCCACACATCAGACAGATGGCAGCAGTTACTTTTCAAAACACTGTGGATCGAGCAGGAAATCATAGATGTTGATGGTTAAAATGCCATACTCGTCATAATACGGCTGAACAATATCTTTGGTAATGATGATTTTCTTAAAGGAATCTCCAATCTTTCTGAACGGTCTGGTTTCCTGAATACGTTTTGCTTCATCAGGCAGCGAATAAGCTGACTGGATGTAGTATCTGGAAGAGCCAAGGTTGCAGACAAAATCTACTTCCAGTTGCTTGCGGACCACCTTGCCTCCCTGATTTTTTTCGGCAATCGGCATTATACCTACATCCACGCTGTAACCACGCATCCGAAGTTCGTTGTAAATCACATTCTCCATAGAATGGGTCTGTTCAAACTGGCGAAAGTTAATTCTGGCATTACGAAGCCCAAGGTCAGAAAAATAATATTTTTTGGGAGTTTCAATATAAGCTTTTCCTTTGATGTCATATCTCTGTGCCGATTCAATCAAGAAAGAGTCCTCAAAATAATCCAGATATTTCTTTATGGTTGCAGAAGTAATTTTGGATTTCTTCACAGTCTTGAAAGTATTCTTCAGCTTTTCAGGATTGGTCAGAGAGCCAATGGCAGAGGAAAGGATGTTCAACAAATCTTCTAGTTCTCCGATGTTCTTCACACGATTTCTCTGGGTAATATCCCGAATATATATCTCATTGAACAAATTTTGCAATGCGGCAGCCTTGTCTCCGGCATCCTCACGCAGAACAACCAGAGGTATGCCGCCATAAAGCATATACTCGGACAGTCCCATATACTTGTCACCTTTATATACAGTCATAAATTCCGCAAAACTCAACGGATACATATGAACTTCATCACCACGACCGGCAAATTCCGTAGCTATATCTTTGGATAGGAGTTTTGCATTACTTCTGGTCACAAACACATCCATGTTGTCTTTACGCAGATAACCGTTCAACACCGCTTCAAAGCAATCCAGCATTTGGATTTCATCAAGCAGCAGATAGTACATTCCATCGTCAACAACTCTGGAACGAATATAAGCCATAAATTTCTCAGGGTTTACACCGCGCTTTTTCTTTTCAATCTGGATTAGGCTTTCACCAATCAGATATAGATCATCTGCGGAATCAAAAGCAAAACGAATAATGTGATCTGCATCCACACCATTTTCCAGCAAATGATGATAGAAAAGATTATTCATGAGATAGGACTTGCCGCATCTGCGGATGCCGGTAATCACCTTAATCAGTCCGTTATTTTTTCTTTTTACCAATTTATCCAAATAGAAATCTCTACGAATCTCCATCACTATTACCACCTTGCGAAAGATTTTTTCAACTACACACAGTTTTCTATTCTATTATACCCATGTAATTGCCGAAAAACAACACAACCGTTGGGTTTTAGAATAGATTTTTGCAACCTGATACAGTTTTCTATTCTATAACTGTCTTTTTTATAGTATATGCAAGGTCCCCCTGAATAATAAAAATAACCCGACAGCAAAACGTTAATTTTACTATCGGGCAACACCTACAACTCCCCCTGTTGGACTCGAACCAACGACAACTCGGTTAACAGCCGAGTGCTCTACCGACTGAGCTAAGGAGGAATACTATATTACTGCGTACCCTGAAAACTACATACAAAGAAATCATCCAACCTATCACCTGCTTGGTTATGCCCTCGACCTATTAGTAACAGTCAGCTCCATGCATTACTGCACTTCCACCTCTGCCCTATCTACC
>OGQQ01001122.1_pt1 | contig 22321 bp, 17 predicted proteins | sample 1553281 | NCBI WGS metagenome assembly OGQQ01 (sample SAMEA2579937, study PRJEB22360) | human gut metagenome | biome: human gut; feature: human-associated habitat; material: faeces | place: Denmark | collected 2008/2010 | reverse complement strand
TTGTTTCTTTCAAAAGCCCGCGGTTTTCCCGGGCGTCCGCCTGGGGGCGACAGTGATCCCTAAGGATTTAAAGAGTGGCGACGTGATGCTTCATTCTCTGTGGGCAAGACGCCACGGAACCAAGTATAACGGCGCGCCGTATATTGTCCAGAGAGCGGGAGAGGCGGTATACTCAGAGGCCGGGAAAGCGCAGCTTAAGGAGCAGGTGGCGTACTATATGAAAAATGCAAAGGTCATCTATGAAGGACTGAAAAGTGCGGGCTATCAGGTGTCCGGAGGCGTCAACGCACCGTATATCTGGCTGGAGACGCCAAAGGGAATGTCCTCCTGGGAGTTCTTTGACTATCTGCTGGAAAAGGCAAACGTAGTCGGCACCCCGGGCTCTGGATTCGGGCCGAGCGGGGAAGGATATTTCCGCCTGACTGCATTTGGAAGCTATGAAAATACTGTGGCAGCCATTGAACGGATTAAACGCATTTAGTGAATATGCGTACAGATCCAGCTAGCAGGTCTCGCAGAGGATCTGCAGCTCTGTCCGGCACTCCTGCACGTCATCCGTCTGGTGGATGTCAGCCAGCAAAAGCTCCAGGATAGGGCCTGCGGGCGTGAGCCCGTGTTCTTCTGCATAGGAAAGGAGAGCGGGGATGTAAGTTTCATTCCGGGCACAGCTGCCGTCATAGCTGACGGTGAGATAGATGCCTTCCGGGATGACTTCGTCTCCGCTTTTTTCAATAATAAAGACCTGGGAATAATCCCGGTAATTGCCGGCTCTGGCGCTGGACAGGGGAATGACTGAGCCGATCCGGTTGTTGCCGATGATATAGAGCTTATCCGGGTCCTTGTTGACCAGCTGTTTGATCAGCATATCCATTTCTTCGTCGATCTGGTAGCCGGAAGGGATCGTATAACAGTGGCGTCTGCCAATGTATTTCTGTTCGATGACGCCAAGGGGCTGGGTGCGGATTTCCTTTAATACATCCAGGCGGTCTTCGATGTTTGACTTTAAGTTTTCCAGGGCGCGCATCCGTTTTTCAATGACGGACAGCTCCCGGGTCAGGAGCTCTTCCGTGGAATCGAGACTCCGGTGTTCCAGGTATTCCTGGATCTGGACCATGGAAAAGCCAAGCTCTCTGAGATCCCGGATCACATTCAGTCTCCACAGATCATGGATATGGTACATGCGGTAGTTATTTTCGCCGCGATGTGGTTTAAGGATGCCGAGTTTTTCGTAATAGCGGAGGGAGTCCGGACCAACGCCGTAAAGCTCCACGATTTCTCCGATGCGGTAGTAGTGCTTCATAAAAACCTCCTTTGCGCAATCATTGTACCACGTGCGCAGGGAAGGATGCGACGCCGTAGGCGGCATTTGCTTCCCAAGCCGTGGATTGACGGTACAATCCCTGCGCAGCAGTGCGGAGCGATTTTACCGGTCCGGATTGCGCTTTGCGCAATCATTGTACCATAAAGCCTATGGAAAGGCTATATTTGCGGTGTTTGTGAGGGTAAATCCTCGTTTATGACTGAATAGTTACAAAAAAATAAAAAAAATGAAAAAAAGGCTTGATTTTTGTAAAAAAGCTGGTATAATAAAACATGTTCGCTGGAAACAATGCGGATTGGTGTAATGGCAGCACAGCAGACTCTGACTCTGTTAGTAGAGGTTCGAGTCCTCTATCCGTAGTTCCTTAATTGAATAAGGATTTAACCGGACAGTTAGTTGTCCGGTACGGTTATCGGAGTGTGGCTCAGTTTGGTAGAGCGCTACGTTCGGGACGTAGAGGTCGCAGGTTCAAATCCTGTCACTCCGATTTTTTTATTGAAATACCACAAAGCTCAGTTGTATGGGTTTTGTGGTATTTTTTGTTGTGTTTCAAAATAGTATTATTTACTATTAGCCGTTATAGCAAACAGACTTTTGGGTTTAAGCGTCATTAGTTGAAGTGAGAATATGTGATAAGAATATCTAACCTGAGGGGATTCAACGGATCGAACGATATTTCGTCCCCGATGACGCTCTTAGGGAAGCGCTGCTGAATGCTTTATGTCATAAGCAGTACGAATCCTGTACGCCCATTCAAATCAGCGTCTATGAAGACCGACTTTATATTGCCAACTGTGGAAAATTGCCGGAAAACTGGGCGGTTGAAAATCTGATGTCGAAGCATGCATCTAAGCCATATAATCCGGCCATTGCAAATGCTTTCTATCTTGCGGGATTCATAGAAAGCTGGGGACGTGGAATAGAGAAAATGGAAGGGAAGAAAAAGATAGGAGCACTGGCCGCGGAACTGGTTGCGGACGGCGATAGCATTTTTATTGATTCCAGCAGTACATGCTTATGTTTTCCGCAGGCGTTGAGAAAAAATCTGGAATCCGATGTACTTACGAACAGCTTTTTGATTGCCCGGGCACTGTCGAAAAATGAAAATATGCGTGTGGAATGTATAGGGGGAAGATACAACTTTAAGCATAACAGTGTGTTTGGAGAAGATGCCTGCAGTTATATACAAAAACGTGTCGGAAACTATGCTTTTATATCAGCCAGCGGTATAGATATGGTTCATGGAGTTACGAACTATACAGGAAATGATGTCTCTGTAAAAATAGAGTTTCATAAAAGATTCCGGGCCACGGTGCTTTTGATGGATCATATAAAGATAAATCTGACATAATATTACCGCCTGTTTAATCTGGATCAGGTGGAAATCCTGGTAACAGACAGGCGGCTTCCTGATGATTTGGAAGAATTGTGCAAAATACATGGAACAGAAGTCAGATATCCCAAGGAGCAGTAGCAAAGAAAAAGCTTCTTGGGGCGGTTAGGCCGTGCCGTTTTGTATCGTTATTTATGAGCAGATTTCCGTGCAGACGGATGAACTGCAGCCGGGAAGGACAGTGTGATATGTGTGCCGTATCCGGGAACGCTGGTGATCTCAAAGGAGCTTTTTCCCGGATAGAGGATTTCCAGGCGCTCTCTGACATTGACAACTCCGATATGGGTGACAGAGTGTCTGGGGCTTTCGCTGGAAAGGAGCCTTCTAGCTGTCTCTTCAGACATGCCGTCCCCGTTATCGGTGATCTCGCAGAAAAGTCTCTCCTGATCCTGGTAAAGAAAGACATGGATGCTTCCGGTCCGTGTCTTCTGGAAGGCGTGAAAGAAAGCATTTTCAATCAGCGGCTGGAGTAAGAGATTGGGAATCTCCAAATTCATACAGTCGCAAGGAGCGCTGATATCCGCCTGAATCAGACCTCCGTACCGCGGACCGACAATCGCAATATAGTTCTGTACGTTCTTCACTTCGTCAGCTACCGTCACCATCGTGCTGGTTTTTCCCAAAGAACTTCGGAAAAGAGAAATTAAAGAATCAATCGTCCGGCAGGCATCGGCAGTATTGTTCATGTTTACCAGATGTTTGACGCTGTCCAGCGTATTATAGAGAAAGTGAGGGTTGATCTGCATTTGGAGAAGTCTGAGTTCATCTTTGCGCTGCTGTTCGTGGGCCTGGTGAAGTTTTTCTACGTGGTCGTTTATGGAACTGGTCATCTGGTTGTAGGCGGTAGCGATCTTTTCGATCTCGGTGGAACCGGTAAGAGAAACCGGCGCCGGAACTCCCCTGCTTTCCGCCATATGTGCTGCCAGAATGCCAAGAGGAGTCAAATTCCTCCTGAGTATGACGGCAACCAGAAGCCCAAGGACGAGCAGGGTGACGCAGATGGTCAGTATGGACAGCATCCGAAGCCCCGAATCCTGATAAAGAAATGACGGGGTGATCTGGCTGATGGCATAAGCGTCATAAGGACGGATATAATGTGTAAGAACAATGGTATGGTCTTCCGTGCGAGAGTAGCTCTCATGTTCCGCCTGATTTTTCCGGGCTGTTTTCAGCAGCTGTTTATCATAAGTGCCGATTTCGTCCTCGATATTGCTGGATAGAATCTTCCCGTCAGACGACAGCAAAAGGATGCTGGTACTGCGGTTGCTGAAGCTTTGATAAAACTGCCGCAGGCTGTCTTCGGGGATAGAAAGGAAGACCACGCCGAACAATTCGTTTTCATCGGTGGTCAGTTTTTTGCAGCCGTAGATGATAGAAGTACCCTGGGTATCGTAGGAAAATCCATTCTGGCTCCCATCATAGATGATATGTCCGGAAGTACGGGCCTTTTGGTATCCGGGCAGGCTTGCAAAGTCATCATACTGCAGAGTTACCCCTCCATTTCCAGAACTGAGCGCAATCCCATTTACTCCTATAATCGTAATCTCATAATCTACCATGGCCAGAGGGCTGTTAGAGAAAATTCCGGACAGACGCTGCCTGGCCTTCCATTCTTCCTGGACGGTGTCGCAAGGGCTCCCCAGGGCGTCCTTAAGATAGGGGGTCTGCTGGACGGTGGCGGCGATCTGGGCGATCCGGTCATGGACCAGGCTCAGGCTGATATCTGTCTGTTCCAGGATCTCCAGGCTGGAGGCAACAGCAGTCTTTTCCGCCTGGCGCTGGTAGAGGCTGGACAGAGTCGTGACAGACAGAAGGAGAAGCAGAACCGTGGTAATGACGATCGGCGTAAGGATCTGAAAAAGCAGGGAATGTGGTTTTTTCATGAGTTCTCCTTTCTGTGGGTCTGGCTGCGGTATTGGAGAGGAGTCATACCTGCCAGCTTTTTGAATATTTTTCCAAAATAGCTCTGGTCGGAATAGCCGATGTTCTCACTGATCTGGCTGATGCTTAAGCTGGTTTCTGTAAGAAGCAGCCGGGCATGCCGGATGCGGACATCATTCAGATGTTCGCTAAAATGTTTGCCGGTATTCTGGCTGATATAGGAACTTAGGTAAGAGTAGTTCATATGCAGATGGTTTGCCACATCATACAGAGTAATCTGTTCCGCATAGTGTTCTTCCAGATATTCCTGAAAATGTGAAATGATCTGGTCACAGGACGGAATGTTTCCCATGCAGATTTCTTCCAGTTCCTGATAAGCGCAGGACACAGCTTCTTTAAACTGGACATAAGTCAGCGCCTGGTCCAGTTCCTTAAAAAGCTTAAGCTCAGTCCGGGAGACAGCGCTGGAATCTTTTGCAAATTTCCGTGCGCTTTTAAGGGAACTGTAAAAGGTATGCTCGATCAGCTTTTGAAACCGGAAAGGGCTGACAGCGGTACTGTTTTTGACAGATTCCATATATTCAATAAGAAGGGATCCGGCTTCCGGCCAATACCCCTGGTCTGCCAGGCGAGTATAGTCTTCGGAAGGAAATGACGGGGCCTTGGCATGGGGAGCAGCAAGCTCCGGTTCATAAAAGCACAGCTGATGTTCGTAAAGGATCGAGCAGCGGGTCAGTTCGTATAAATTTTCTGCTTTTTCCCGGAATAAGGAAATGTCAGAAAAAGGAAGCCCCAGTACACAGCAGGTATGGGTGATGGCTTCATTGAGTTTTAAAGGAACGCGAGAAAGACCGCTGATGCTGTCAGGATCCAGCGACATCAGAGCCAATGCGTGGCTTTGGGTGGTATAGCAGGCATATAACGGATATTCGGGGAGAAGCCGGCGCAGTCTGGCCTGCAGATCTTCCTCTGAAGAAAAATCCGGCGCAGGCTGTTCGATGATTAACAGGGCATACTGGTCTCCTGGAAGATTGTCGCTTAGCCAGTTTTTGAAAGGCTCAGAACAGCTGGCAGCATAGCCGTCTAGGATCTGCCTGGCCAGCAGCCCGAAGCTTTTCGCAGGATAGCCGCTTAGCGCAGAAGACTGGTCGTCTGTGATCCGATTCAGACAATCCAGAAGCTCTTCGGCGGTGACCCGGCTTTTCAGAAGATAATCAGAGGCTCCGTACTGGAAAGCCTGCCGGACTTTATCGAACTCATCAAAGTTGCTTAACATGACAACGGGAACCTGGGAAATTTTGCGGAGGTTTCTGACGAATTCCACACCGCCGAGCACGGGCATCACCACGTCGCAGAGAATGGCGTCCGGCTGCAGAGAGAAGTATTTTTCCAGGCCCTCCTGACCGTTAGAGGCTTCTCCGACGATCGTATAGCCGGAGCTTTCCCAGTCCATCAGATATTTTAATCCCTGGCGGAAAATGAATTCATCATCGATTAGTAGTATTTTTTTCATGCGTTTCCTTCCTCCCGGTTTTCTGTTAATTATAAAATAAGTAAAAAGAGGTTTCAAGAAAAGTAGAAATGGAAAAGCCCAGGAGAGAGAAGTTACAAAATAAATTCTAATTTTTACAAAAAAAGTCAGAAAAAACAGGCACAACATAGAAGAACTAAAAATATAACGAAAATTGCAGAAACCTATTCTATAATAAACGAGAGAAAACCAGTAATATTTAAATCATAAATATGGCCATAGAAAGAATGATAAATGAGGAGGATCAACGGATGAAAAAGAGACTGATAGCAGCAGGAATGACGGCAGTAATGACAGCCGGCCTTCTGGCAGGATGCGGAGGAAGCTCTAAAGAGGAAGCGACAACAGAAGACGGGAAAAAGAAAGTAACCGTATGGGCCTGGGATGTGGAGTACAATATTCCGATTATGGAAGAGGCGGCAAAGCGCTATGAGGCAAAGCACGATGATGTAGATATCGAGGTTGTAGAGTATTCCTATGACGATATCACACAGAAGATCAATACCTATCTGACAGCGGGAACCACAGACGGACTGCCGGATATCATTCTCAGCGAGGATGCAAATGTGCAGAAGTATATCCAGTCCTATCCGGGAGAATTCAAAGATATGTCTGACATTGTGGACTTCTCCAACTTTGCACAATACAAGGTAGAAGTGCTGACTATGGACGATGGCATCTACGGCGTACCTTTCGATATAGGAACAGAAGGTCTTTTCTATCGTTCTGATTACCTGGAGCAGGCAGGATACACAGAAGAGGATATGATGGATCTGACCTGGGATGAATTTATTGAAATCGGCAAAAAGGTAAAAGAAGTTACAGGAAAGAACATGCTGAACCTTGATCCTGATAGTATGAACTTCATGCGTGACTGTATGCAGGCATCCGGAACCTGGTACTTTACCGAGGACGGAGAGGTAAATATCGCAGGCAATCCGGTAGTTGAAGAAGGCACCAGAGTATATAAGGCTCTGATGGATGCCGACATCGTAGAACTGACCTCTGGATGGTCTGAGATGGCAGCGGCGCTGAATAATGGAGATGTTGCCTCTATTACGACCGGATGCTGGATTGTTCCGACCATTACCGCACAGGAAGATCAGTCCGGCTTGTGGAGAGTAGCGAATATGCCGAGACTGGAAGTTGAAGGCGGTACAAACTATGGAAACAGAGGAGGATCTAACTGGCTGGTACTGGAGAATTCTCCGAACAGTGATATCGCGGCAGACTTCTTAAATGAGATTTATGCAAACGATGTAGACTTCTATGAGACCATCCTTCGGGATGTAGGAGCAGCGGGCGCTTATATTCCTGCTCAGTCCAGCGATGCCTATGACGAGCCGGTAGAGTTCTTTGGAGGCCAGGCTATCTGGGCAGATTTTGCAGAGTGGGCGCAGAAGGTGCCGGCAGTAAACCTGGGCGTGTACTCTGATGAGGCGGACAATGCATTGATTACCTGTATGCCGAACGTTCTGGACGGCTCACAGGATATTCCAACCATGCTGGAAGAGGCACAAAAATTAGTAGAACAACAGATTCAGTAAGGATGGAGAAAAATCATGAACAGAAGATTTTCTAAACCAAAGTTAAAATCTGATATCAGTGGATGGGCGTTTGTGCTCCCATCCATTGTACTATTTCTCTGGCTGGTTCTCTGGCCCATGATCAATGCGTTTATCATGTCTCTCCAGAATGGGAAGGGAAATATGATGAAGTTTGCGGGCGTATCGAATTATCTGCGTCTGCTGGATGATCCGGTATTTATCAGCAGCCTGAAAAATACGATCCTCTACTTTGTGATCCAGGTGCCGGTGATGCTGGTTCTGGCGCTGATTGTTGCGTCCATATTGAATAACTCGAAACTGAAGTTCAGAGGAATTTTCCGGACGGCGATCTTTATCCCGTGCGTGACCAGCCTGGTAGCCTATTCGCTTTTGTTCCGCAGTATGTTTGCAGAAGACGGGTTTATCAACAATGTCCTTATGGGCTTACATATCATTGACAATCCGATTCCCTGGCTGATGGATACCTTCTGGGCTAAGGTGGTTATTATCCTTGCCATTACCTGGAGGTGGACAGGGTACAATATGATCTTTTTCCTGTCCAGCCTTCAGAATATCGATGAGGATATCTACCAGGCAGCAGAAATCGACGGCGCCGGAGCCTGGGACAAATTCTGGAAGATTACAGTGCCTTTGTTAAAGCCGGTCATCCTGTTGACAGCGATCATGTCCACATCCGGAACACTCCAGCTGTTCGATGAAGTCGTCAATATTACAAACGGAGGACCGAATAACAGTACCATGACGATTTCACATTATATCTATAACCTGTCCTTCAAATATTCACCGGACTTCGGCTATGCAACAGCAGTATCCTTTGTGGTGTTTGTGCTGATCGCAGTGCTGTCGTTACTTCAGATGAAAGTGAGTGGTGACAAAAATGACTGATAATAAAAATACGAATCAAGGGAAGGCGCGCAGAAGAGCAGTCTGCGGAGTACAGTATCTCTTTTTGACAATCATTGCGGTGATCTCCGTATTTCCGTTTTTGTGGATGATCATCAGCGCGACCAACAGCAGTATGGACATCATTTTAGGAAAAATGAGTTTTGGATCAGAACTTATGAACAATATCCGGAATCTTCTGGATGCAGGGGATCTTTTGAACTGCCTGAAGAACTCAGCGATCTTAAGCTTGTTTATCACGACATTGAGCATTCTTATCTGCTCCCTGGCAGGGTATGGGTTTGTTGTGTTTAAAAGCAGGGCAAAGGAGTTCTGGTTTTCTGTGATCCTGCTTTCCATGATGATCCCGACCTCTTCACTGGTCATTCCATTATTTAAAATGTTCAGCGGAGTGGGACTTTTAAATACCAAGCTGGGCGTGATGCTGCCGTCATTAAGCACCGCATTTTTAATCTTTTTCTTCCGGCAGAATACCAAGAGTTTTCCGCAGGAAACGATACAGGCAGCCCGGATCGACGGACTGGGAGAACTGGGGATTTTCTTTAAAATTTATATGCCGATGATGAAACCTACTTATTCAGCGGCGATCATCATCACCTTTATGTCCAGCTGGAACAATTACATGTGGCCGTTAATCTCTCTGCAGACAACGGATCAGCGGACACTGCCGCTTTTGATCAGTTCTCTGGGTACCGCTTATACCCCTGATTATGGTATGATTATGGTAGGAATTATCATCACTACCATTCCATCTGCACTGATTTTCTTCCTGATGCAGAAGAGTTTCGTAAACAGTATGATGGGTTCGGTAAAATAAAGGAGACAATACCATGGAACGAGAAAAAGTAATCATGCATTTGGCGGATCCGGAATTTTTCCAGGAAAATCGCCTTGCCCCGGTGTCAGATCATCTTTGGTATGAGACGGAAGAAGAGGCGCTGAAAGGGAAAGAAATGGCGCTGTCTTTTAGCCTGTCCGGAGTCTGGAGGTTCTTGCGTGTGCCAAATCCGGAGGCAGTGCCGGAAGGATTTGAAAAGGAAGACTATGCCTGCAAGGGCTGGGATACGATCCGGGTGCCGTCCCAGATCGAGCTGTCCGGATATGGACATCCTCAGTATACGGATACCGACTACCCCTGGGATGGACGGGAAACTGTAAAGCCCCACGATATCCCCCGGGAAGAAAATCCGACAGGATGTTATGTAAAGACCTTTTCTCTGCCAGAAGAGATGGCGGGGAAACGGCTCCAGCTCCATCTGGAAGGAGTAGAGACAGCTTTTCACTGCTGGATCAACGGCAGCTATGTCGGATACAGCGAAGACAGCTATACGCCGGCCGTTTTTGATATTAGTGAGAAAGTGCGGGCCGGAGAAAATAAGATCGCGCTGGAAGTGTACCGGTTTTCATCCGGAAGCTGGCTGGAAGATCAGGATTTCTGGCGGATGGGAGGCATCATCCGCGACGTGACGGTAAGAGCGCTTCCGGAGATCCACATCCGGGATCTGGATGTGCAGGCATATCTTACAGAGGATTATACCTGCGGAGAAGCCAGGATCCGTGTAAAACTCGATGGAACAAAGGCAGAAGGCGCGAAAATTGTCTGGAAGCTTTATGACGCCCGTATCAGAATGGAAGAACCAGAAGAAGAGACTTGTATTCTAAGCGGAGAAGAAGAGCTTTCGTATCCGGAAGAAAAAACAGCAGAGATCTCTTTTCAAATTCCGGAAGTAAAAAGCTGGAGTGCAGAGATCCCATGGCTGTACAGGCTGGTGGCGAAAGTTCAGGACGGACAGGGAAGAACGATAGAGGCTGTGGGACAGGACGTGGGATTTAGGAAAGTGGAAATCCGGGACAACATCCTTTACTTCAATGGCAGAAGACTGCGGTTAAACGGTGTAAACCGACATGAATTTTCTGCCAGAAAAGGCCGGGCCATCGGCAGGGAAGAGATGGAGTGGGACATCCGGTTCCTGAAGGCAAACAATTTTAATGCTGTCCGGACCAGCCATTATCCCAACCAGAGCTGGTGGTATATGCTGTGCGACCGGTTTGGCATCTATGTGATGGATGAGACGAACCTGGAAACTCATGGAACCTGGCACATGCGCGAATATGAGCATACTCTGCCGGGAGACTTTCCGGAATGGCATGAGGCTGTCATGAGCCGTGCAAAAGCCATGCTGGAACGGGATAAAAATCACCCCTGTATTTTTTCCTGGAGCGTGGGCAATGAATCTTGGAGCGGACAGAACTTGTACGACATGAGCATGTATTTCAGAAACCGTGACCAGAGCCGTCCGGTTCATTATGAAAACGTATGCCATGACCGCCGCTGGGAGGCGACCACGGATTTTGAAAGCCGGATGTACACGACTCCGGCAGAAGTAGAAGAGTACTTAAAAAATGATCCGAAGAAGCCCTATATTCTATGTGAATATGCCCATTCCATGGGAAATTCCTGTGGAAATCTCGATGAATATACGACGCTTCTGGATAAGTATCCGCAGTACTGCGGCGGCTTTATCTGGGACTATATTGATCAGTCTCTTTATAAGAAAGATCCGTTCGGAAAGGAATATCTGGCCTATGGCGGAGATTTTGGAGACCGGGCGACGAATGAAAACTTCTGCACGAACGGCCTTTTGTACGGGGACCGAAATGTTTCACCCAAAATGCAGGAGGTCCGGTATCTGTATCAGCCCTTCCGTCTGGTTCCGCGTGCGGAAGAGATCGAGGTGGAAAATCTGCAGCTGTTTGAAGACGGAAGCAGATACCTGCTGAAATGGAGACTGGAAAAGGAAGGGGAGGTTCTGGTATCAGGCAGCAGCGCCTTCCGGGTAAATCCGGGAGAAAAAGCCTGCTTTCCTTGTGATATGAGACTTCCTAAGGCGCCGGGAGAATATGTCCGTACGGCAACACTTACGCTGGCAGAGGATACGCCTTATGCGAAGATGGGAACGGAAATTTGTTTTGGACAGACTGTAGAAAAAATAGAAGACAGTGTGTGCAGGGAAAAAACAGAAACGAATCCCCGCATAGAGATTGTGGATGGAGACAGCAGCTTTTCTGTAAAAGGAGACGGATTTTTCATTATGTTCCAGAAGATGACAGGAAAACTGATCTCCTGGAATATCCGCGGAAAAGAACTGGTGTATGACATGGCGAATACGCTTCTGCCGGAATTCTGGCGTGCGCCTACGGACAACGATGCCGGAAATAAAATGCCGGTGCGCTGCGTCATGTGGAAGGGAGCCTCGCTTTATCCCAAAGTAGAGAGTACGTCTTTTAAGAAAGACGGAGAATATGCAGTGGCAGAGACCGTGTATCAGCTGGGCGGAGGAGCCCGGTGCCATGTGACATACCAGATCAATGGAGATGGAGTCATGGATGTCACCGAACGCTATGAAGGTGCCAAAGGCCTGCCGGAGCTGCCCTGTTTTGGAATGTCCTGGAAGCTGCCCGCGGACTGCCGGCAGATCACCTGGTATGGACTGGGGCCGGAAGAAACCTACCGGGACCGCAGACGGGGAGGAAAGCTTGGAATCCATAAGACGACTCCGGAAGAAGGAATGTCCGGCTATGTGGTGCCTCAGGAATGCGGAAATCACGCAGATACCCGGTGGGTAGAAGTGTGTGATGAAAGCGGAACAGGCATCCGTATAGAAGGGCAGATGCCCTTTGAGTTCTCAGCGCTTCCATATTCCTGCCATGAACTGGAGTCGGCAAGACATCACTATGAACTTCCGCACCCTTATGCAGTGACGCTTAGGATTCTGGAAGCCCAGACCGGCGTGGGTGGAGACAACAGCTGGGGCGCATGGGCCCATGAGCAATATATACTAGACAGCTCTAAAGACAGAGAACTCCGCTTTACAGTGAGGAGCCTCTGAGTTTATTATCCCTCATAAGATACATGAAAGCATCCCGTTTGGTGTGATTTTTACGCAGGACGGGATGCTTTCTCTCTTAGCCGGGGCGATTTATAATTATCAGATTCTTATGAGTACAGAAGTGGTGATTGGAGGATTGGCAGCAGAGTATTTGACGGAAGAGGATATACATAAAATTATGGATATGGAGCTGCAGGGCTTTAATATAGCAGAAACGCTGCCCAAAATATGGATATCAGAATATAATAATATATCTGCAGGTGCTGCGCTGATCTATATCAAAGAGTTCCTGGCAGAATTTGGAATTACCGGAAGGTATGAGAGTGTAGAAGAATAGTCTGAACGAACCGTTGGCCAGTGCATACCTGGATATGTCATTGAAAGGGCATGGACGCAAGCGAGATATTAATTGACACATATGGAGATATTGACTATAATATACTTAACAAGGGAACCGTTGGCCAGTGCACACCTGGCCAACGGTAAAATATTTAACTATGGAATAGCGCCTTACTTTACCAGAGCAGGGGCGCTATTTTTTGTGCTTTATTATTGTTACGACAAGGGTAATTACAGCACAAAGCATGATAACAAAAGTAAACAAGTCACTGTATGTAACCATAAGCACCAGCCTCCTTTCTTTCGTCCGGCGGCTGACATAGCACCTCAACGGATCCCTAGGTAAGTATACTATTGTCAATGTACAGCTTTTATCCCATCTACAGCATTTGTTGTGCCAGGCAGAACTCAAGAAAGTCCCAGGGCACATCAGAAGTCTCTAGTGTACCGGGATAAATGCAGTAGAAGTCCTCAGATTCATTATATTCTTTGACATGGATAAGAGCCAGGTCATTGTTTTCCAGAGATTCTTCGACGGCACAGCGGTACAGAAAAGAGATCGACTGACTGTTCTTTAAATACTGGATGCAGGAGTACATGCTTCCGGTTTCAAAAGAAATATTGAAGGTATCCAGATTATATCCCAGACGAGTAAAAGCGTTTTTCAGAATTTCATAGGCATGAGAATCCTTTTCCCTGTAAACGATATTTTCTGACTGCAGCCGGGATAGAGAAACTTCCTGTCCGGCCAGCGGATGGGCCGGATTGCAGACACAGCAGACCGGTTCGCGGCGGAAGGGGCGGTGCTTCATTTCAGGGCAAAGATCGAAACAGTCGGTGATGCAGAAATCAATTCCCCCCTGCAGAAGCTGTTGCTCCAGCTGTTCCGAGGAAACAATGAAAGAGGAGATCCTGCGGTCAGGGTGCCTCCGTGTATAGGAAGAAATCAGCTTCGGAAGGATAAATTCACCGATTGTAGGATCGGCACCGATACGGATCGCAGGAATATCCGGAAGGGAGGAAAGATTCTGGATATTGTCGCGGATTTCCTGAGAACGGATATGCAGTGCGGAAATTTCTTTAAACAGATAAGTGCCTTCCGGAGTCAGAGAAAACTGATGGTTCTGGTATAAAATAAGCTTGACGCCGTAATACTGTTCCAGATACCGGATATGCTGTGATACAGCAGGCTGGGTTATATTCAGATTTCCGGCGGTCTTCGTGTAGCTTTTACTGTGGCATAGGTCTAAAAATGTTTCCAGACGAAAATCTAGCATGTCCATCGCTTCTTTCTGTTCAATACATGTGTGCAAAATGATATTATAAAAAATTATACAACAACGAGATAAAAACTTCACTATAAATTAAATTTATAATGGCATAAAAATACATAATTTGAAATCAGATAAAACATAGATTATATTTAAAATATAAATACAATTCATATGAATAAAAAGTATAAAAAGAAAACTAAATTATAATTCTGATATTTCAAACTTTTTAAAGCAAAGGCGCAATAGATTTTTGAATAATTGCGTCTTTTTTTATAAGAAAACAGAGATTCCGGCGCCGGGAACCAAATGAGCAATTAGTCAGAAATTAGAAAAGCGAGAAATATCAGAAGAACAGGAGGAAATTATGGAGCTGAGATTGGGATTTGAACCAAGAAATGAGTATCTTGCCTATGAAACCTGGAAAGGAGCGATGGTGTTATTGCGGGATGTTATGCTTGTAAAGCCAGGCGAAAACGTTCTGGTTACCGGAGATACATCCAGTGATAAACGGGTTATGGATGCCTTTTCGGCAGCTGCTTATGCATTGGATGCAATCCCCGTATGCATTACATATCCGACTGCGCCGCTTTCCCTTCTCGATCCGCCCAAGCCGATCCAGGCAGCGGCGATGGAAGCTGACGTATGGTTTGAATGTGCTTACCAGACAGTACAGCATACCCTGTCCTGGCAGGCAGCAATCAAGAATGGTGTACGTTATATGTGCCTGACAGGGATGGATGTGGATATGCTGACCAGATGCGTGGCAAATGTGGAATATGACGCTATGATCGAGTTTGGCGAATATCTGAAGGCAACAATCGAGCAGATTGATAAGATTGAAGTGAAAAGTGAAAATGGGACCAATCTGGTGGCTTATGAAAAAGGCAGAAAAGTACGTCATTCCGGACAGAGAGGAACCATTAAAGGATATCCGTTCATGCTGGGCGGTCAGATCAGCTGGTGTCCTTTGGAGTCTACGATTAACGGGACGCTGGTGCTGGACGGCGCTTTATGGCCGCCGGCTGACATCTGTATTCTGAAAGATCCGATCAGGCTGACGCTGAAGGATGGTGTGGTGACGGAGATCGAAGGCGGAAGAGATGCGCAAAGACTGAAAGAATGGATGGCATCCTTTAACGATCCGGCGTCCTATCGGCTGGCACATTATTCACTGGGCTTTAACCCTGGTGTGACAGCACCTACCGGAAGAATCGTAGAAGACGAAAGAGTTTTTGGTGGTATCGAGTTTGGTATCGGCAGCCAGGGAGCAGCCATCATGGGTGAGAAATGGGATGCGCCAAGTCATACGGACGGAACGATCTTAAAGCCGACGCTGATCTTTGACGGAAAAGTATTTGAGGAAAACGGAATCTATAAGGATGAAAAAGCACGTGAATTCTGCCGGAGGATGAAAGTGGCAGGTTACTAGGAGGTGTGAGATATGGAATTAAGATTGGGATTTGAACCTCTGGATGATTATCTGAAATATGAGTTATATAAAGGAGCAATGAAGCTGGTGCAGGATGTGATGCTGGCAAAGCCTGGAGAAACTGTGATGGTGACAGCGGATACCTCCACGGATATGCGGGTTGCAAATGCGCTGGCAGCCGCTGCCTATGCCATTGACGCGGTTCCCGTTCTGGTAGAATATCCGACGGCAAAAGAGACCTGTATCGACCCGCCGCTTCCGCTTCAGGCAGCGGCCTGCAAGGCAGATGTGTGGATTGAACTGGCGGATAAGAATGTCCAGCATACCCTTTCCTGGCAGAAGGCATTGGCCTGCGGATGCCGTTATACCTGTCTGACAGGAATGGATGTGGATATGATCGTGCGCTGTATCACTCACGTGGATTATGACCTGGTTATTAAGCTGGGCGAGAAAATGAAATCCATTATTGAACAGGCCGGAACGGTACAAATCCTGAGCAAGAACGGAACGGATCTAAGAGGCGAGATGCAGGGAAGAAGAGTCCGTCACTCCGGAAGAAAGGCGATTGAAAAAGGGCAGTCCAATATGATGTGCGGACAGATCAGCTGGAACTGTATGGAATCTACGATCAATGGTACACTGGTATTTGACGGGGCCTTATGGCCGCCGGCAGAAATCGGCCTTTTAAGTGCACCGGTAAAACTGACGGTAGAAAAAGGTGTTGTGACAAAAGTAGAGGGCGGCCGGGATGCGGACATTTTCCGGAGTTGGCTGGCAGGTTATAATGATCCGGCATCTTATAGAGTTGCCCACTATTCACTGGGCTTTAACCCGGGTGTGATGGCGCCTACCGGAAGGATCGTGGAGGACGAAAGAGTATTTGGCGGCATCGAATTCGGTATCGGCAGCCAGGGAGCATCTATCCTGGCAGAGAAGTGGGATGCACCGAGCCACACAGACGGAACGATCCTGAAACCGACGATCCTGTTGGATGGAAAAGTATTTGAAGAGGACGGAGTTTACCAGCATCCTGAAGTGCGGGAAATCTGTAAGGAATTAGGGGTGGCAGGATATTGATTGACAACAGACGGGAATGAGGAGGTCGAGAGATGAAGAACGAAAGAGAAAAGCTGCATTTTAACACAGAGGAAGAACTGATAGACTATTATTGTTCCAAACCCCACCCGAAGGCGTATACCCCGGCGATTTTGGTTGTAATTTTTTTAACATCTATTGTAGGTGCGATCATAGGAATGGAGTTGATCGTTGAATTTGGACTTTCTACGAATACATCCATCATAGGAGCTTTGATTGCAGTGCTGATAGGAATGATTCCTTTAAAGTTCACAAAACAGTTCCGAAATATCCATGCACAGAACATTATAGAAACGGCAATATCCTGTGCAACCTTTGGAGCAGGAAATGTTCTTTTGGTCTGTGTCTCGATTATATGGGTGTTTGACCGGCCGGATATGGTAAATGGAATGTTAATCGGAGGTGTTATTGCATTTCTGATTGATATTACTATGATGTACTGGATGTTTGACACACCGCTGATGGGGGCAAATGAAGCCTGGCCTATCGGTATTGCCACAGCAGAGACCATCCTTGCGGCAGCAGAGTTGGGAAAGAAAGCTGTAATGTTGGTGTCGGGAATAGCTATTGGTATTGGCGGAACTATTATCGGATTACCCATGGATATCATAGGAGTCTGCGGTCTGGGAAATATCGTAGCGCTGACCGCATTTTGCATCGGTCTGATTTTAAATGGATACTGGCCGACGTGGTTTGGGTTTTCGCTGGGAGACTATTATGTGCCGCAGGGATTTATGGTGGGCGCCGGTCTGGTGGCGATGGTGCAGTCCGGACTTCTGATTGCCAGGAAATATAAAGAGAAGAAGGAAAAGAAGTTAAAAGAGGCAACTGCAATGCCGGAAGATAAAGTGGAAGAAGCAGTAGAGGAATTGGCAGAAGAAATAGAGACCGAATCCCGGCAAGACAAAGGAACTAAACCGTATGTTTATACAAGAACAGCGGAGGATATGTCAAAGGCTTTAGCAAGAGGAGCGATCCTTTATATCATTGGTGCGGTCATTATGGCTCTGATTGGTGGATTGTATGCGGAAATGAGTATTGGCAGATTGATTATCTGGGTGATTTTCGCAATGATTGCAGCACTTGTATCAGAGATTTTGGTAGGAATATCAGCAATGCATTCCGGATATTTTCCTGCAATGGCAACAGTTGTTATTTTTCTGGTTATTGCGATGTTTATTGGATTTCCGCCAGAAGCGCTGGCGTTTCTGGCAGGCTACGCAGCCTGTACAGGACCGGCATTTGCTGATATGGGATATGATTTGAAAACCGGATGGATTCTAAGAGGGCGAGGAAAGAATCCTCAATTTGAAACGACAGGAAGAAAGCAGCAGTATTATGCAGAAATGCTGGGAGGTTTTGTGGCGATTATTGCGGTATTCATTTTCTGGAACGCATATTTGTCCAATGGAAGAATTCCGCCAGTAGCTTCTGTATATCAGTCAACGATTGAAGCGGGAGTAAATTCGGAAGTATTGCGAAATATCATTATTTTTGCATGTGTAGGTGGCGTTATTCAGTTAATTAGCGGATTGAAAAGACAGATTGGTATTATGCTGGCAGCAGGACTTTTGATTACGAATCCGATCGCAGGTGTCGCAGGACTCATCTTTATGGGGATTCGTGTAATCATTGAAAAGGTGTTCGGAGATGAGGGCAGAAAGAACCTGAATGTTATTTCGGCTGGATTGATTGCAGGATCTGCATTGTATGGATTCTTTACAAATACATTCCGGTTATTTAGTACCGATTCAAAGAGTTAAACAGGAGTAGACCATGGAAGAAAGAATCAATGAACTTATTGAATCCTACCGGGAGGATATGATCCGGTCTTTGGAAGATCTGGTGAAGATCCCAAGCGTGATCGATCCGGACAGCGCAGGAGAAGGGAAGCCGTTTGGAGCAGAAGTGCGAAAGGCGCTGGACGCTGTTTTGAAGCTGGCGGAAGAGTTGGGATTTGATACAAAGGATTATGACGGCTATGCAGGGACCGCAGGGTTTGGGACCGAAGGAAAAGAGGTGGGTATTCTGTCTCATATCGATGTGGTACCGCCTGGAAATGGGTGGACCAAAGAACCCTTTGCACCGGAGATCTGTTCCGGAAAGATGTACGGACGCGGGACCATAGACGACAAAGGACCAATGATTGCTGCGCTCTATGCGATGAAGGCAGTCAGGGAAAGCGGACTTCCGTTAAAAAATCATGTCCGGCATATCATTGGGTGTGACGAAGAGACCGGACACCGCTGCATTAAATATTATCTGACCAAAGAAAGAGGCCCGGATCTTGGATTTTCGCCGGATGGCATGTTTTCTGTGATCCATGCGGAAAAAGGGATTCTGCGTTTTAAGATGGAAAGAGAATGGGAAAAGCCGGAAAATAAGGACGGTCTTCACATCATCAAAGTAAAAGGCGGAACCGTGATCAATGCGGTTCCGAACCTGGCGGAGGTGTGGCTTGGCGGTGCGGAAGGAGTCCTGGCGGATGCCCGGAAACAGTTCCTGACAGCCTGCCCCCAGGGAGAATCACACTGGAAAGAAGATGCTTTGTGCCTTTGTTTTCCGGGACTCAGCGCCCATGCGATGCAGCCCTGGCTTGGGGAAAATGCAATCCTTCCCATGATAAGATTTTTAAAGGAGCTTTCCTTTGCTGATCCAAGAGAGCAGGAATATTTCAGAAGCCTGGACGCACTGTTTGGAGACGGCTGGGAAGGCAGGAACTTAGGCATTGCCTGCGAGGATCAGCTGTCAGGAAAGCTGAGCATGAATCTTGGGATCCTTACGATAGAAGAAGGAAAGAGCGAGGCAAAGATTGATATCCGCTGTCCGGTCCATGTGGATCTTCAGATGATCTGGAAAACGATCTGCCTGACCTGCGAAAAATACGGATTTGAACCAGAGTACTGGCAAATGCGGGATCCTTTGTATGTGCCGAAGGATGCGGAACTGGTACAGATCCTTCTGGATGTATACGAAGATGTGACCGGCAAACGGGAAGATCCGATCACCATCGGCGGCGGGACCTACTGCCGGGATGTAGAAAATTTTGTTTCCTTTGGACCGGTGTTCCCGGGAGAGCCAGAGCTTGCTCATGAGGCGGATGAATTTATCGATCTGGAGCAGATGATGGAATGTGTCCGGCTGTACGCACAGGCATTGTATCGTCTGATGACGTGCTGATGCGTCCGGCAGGCGGAATGTTCACAGAATCATCAGAATTATTTCATAGATCTATCACAGGAAGATCACAACATTTCTGTAGAATCATCACATCAGTTTTTTATGCCTGAAGGAAAAATATGATGGAGGTGACGGATGTTGGGAAGCCGGATAGAGGAACAGGAAAGAATGATAGAGCTGGTGCGGCAGGGAGCCTGTAAAAGAGTATTGCAGGAGATGGATGAAAAAGCAGTGCAGAAAATGCGGCCGGAGCAGGTGGCGGATAAGGCAAGAATCAGATTTGTAAAGGCATATGGGCAGGAGTAGAGCGTGGGGGCGTGACGCCTTGCATCAGATGTCCGGATATAGTAGAATGAATCCATCTTTGAGATATATAGGAAAGGATTGAAGGTCATGACAATCAATCAGCTGAGTTATCTTATCACTATTGCCGAGACAGGATCTTTGAATAAAGCGGCCGAGCTTCTGTATATTTCCCAGCCCTCTTTATCCGGTGCGGTACAGGAACTGGAAAAGGAGCTGGGAATCATTATATTCCGGCGCACCGGCAGAGGGGTCACGCTGACCACAGACGGGGCAGAGTTTTTGCTCTATGCAAAGCAGCTGTATGGCCAGTACGAGGAAATTTTAGAAAAGTACGGGAAAAACGGAAGGCGGAAAAAGAAGTTCGGCGTTTCGACCCAGCATTATTCCTTTGCCGTAAAGGCCTTTGTGGAGATGGCAAAGGCTTTTGATATGTCAAAATATGAGTTTGCGATCCGGGAGACGAAGACAGAAGAAGTGATCCGGGATGTCAGTAATCTGAAAAGTGAGGTCGGCGTGCTTTACCTTTGTGATTTTAACCGTAAGTGGATAGAGAAGCTGCTTCGGTCATCGGGGCTCGTATTTCATCACCTGATTGACTGCCGGGCTTATGTCTATTTATGGAAACGCCACCCGCTGGCCGGTGAAGCGGGGATCAGTTTTGACCAGCTTCGGGATTACCCTTGTCTGTCCTTTGAACAGGGAGAGAACAGTTCCTTTTATTTTGCGGAGGAAATCCTGGCGGACAATGAATACTCCCGGATGATCCGTGCAAATGACAGAGCCACGATGCTGAACCTGATGATCGGCCTGAACGGATACACGTTGTGTTCCGGTATTATCTGCGAGGAATTAAACGGAAATGATTTCCTGGCAGTCCCGTTCCGGGATGACGAGGAAAACCGGAACAGTATCATGCAGATCGGATATATTGTAAAGAAAAATACGATACTTACCGAAATGGGAGAGCTGTATGTAGAGGAGCTGAAACGGTGTCTTAAGATGTGAATTTTCTGTGTAGATATTGTGAAAAGTCTGCCGGCGCCGTCTTCTTGTGCTATAGTTATCAAGTAAATGGAAAAAAGTCAGGGAAGAAGGTGGAACATGAGAATCATCAGACGGCTGCCAGGTGTTCTGTCCACAGCGGTAATGGTTTCCTGCCTGGTCGTGACCTCTGTAACGGCGGCGCCTTCACAGGATAGCCTGGAAGAGCAGAAATCCGCGGCGGAAAGTGAAGCGGAGGATCTGCAGGCACAGCTGACCGAGCTTTTGGACAAAGTCGGAAAGATGGAGGAAAAGCTGATCGAGACAGGAGAGAAGATCACGCAGACACAGTCGGATCTGGAAGAAGCACAGGCAAAAGCAGAACAGCAGTATGCAGACATGAAAGTCCGGATCAAGTATATGTATGAAAATGGGGAATCGGATCTTTGGGAAGTCTTTTTAGAGGCGAAGGATTTCTCGGATTTTCTGAATAAGGCAGAATATGTAAGCAATGTGCACTCTTATGACAGGCAGCAGCTGGAGGAATTAAAGAAGACGCAGAACGAGATCCAGGAATTAAAGGACACGCTGGAAACAGAACAGGCAAGCCTGGAAAGCCAGCAGGCAGACTATGAGGAGCAGGAAACCCAGTTAAATGCGCAGCTGGAGGAGACAAAGGCCCAGATTGCAGACTATGATGAACAGATCCAGGCAGCTGCTGAAGCGGCGGCACAGGAGGCGATAGCCAGAGAGGCTGATAATACAGACACTGCTTCGGAAGAAAGTTCCGGGGGTGCTACGGATGGCGGCAGCAGTTCCGGAGGCTCCGGCAGTACATCAAACAGCGGATCCACAGGAAGTTCCAGTGGAAATACGTCTGTGGCACAGACCATTGTAAATGCGGCATACAGCCAGCTGGGCGTACCCTATGTTTATGGAGGGACAACGGCGGGTGTAGGCTTTGACTGTTCAGGGCTGGTACAATACTGCCATGCAGTAGCGGGAATCTCTTTGCCAAGGACATCCCAGGCGCAGGGAGGCTGTGGCATAGCGGTCAGTGATCCGCAGCCTGGCGATCTGGTATGCTACGGAAGCCATATTGGAATTTATATTGGAAACGGGCAGATGATTCACGCGCCTCATACTGGAGATGTGGTGAAGATCGCAAGTGTATACGGATCTCCATGGTATCGGCGATGCTGGTAAAATTGAATATAAGTATATGGGAAA
>OGQQ01001116.1_pt1 | contig 22468 bp, 25 predicted proteins | sample 1553281 | NCBI WGS metagenome assembly OGQQ01 (sample SAMEA2579937, study PRJEB22360) | human gut metagenome | biome: human gut; feature: human-associated habitat; material: faeces | place: Denmark | collected 2008/2010 | reverse complement strand
AGCAAGAAGCCCCCACTTCAAAATCAGAGATTTAAGTGGTGGGAGCATGTCACAAATTATTGTTAACATTTATTGACATTTTCGCGTCAGAGAAACTTATTCAGGAAAAAAACTCAAATGTTCTTTCCATAATTCTTTGAATAATGTTTCTACAGTCCAGAAAATATTTTGAGGAGTAATGATTGCTTTTAAGGGAACTGGCTGAGCACCAGTCTGTTTGTAGTCTGCCAGGAAGGTATCTATCTGTGCGGAATCTATTCCAGAGAATACAATCATTTCCAGAGGAAAATCCGGGCCGTTATAGATTACTTTTTCTTTAGCAAATCCCTGAATCCCGGCGAGGGCACCAAGTTTCTGATTATAATCTTTTCGAGAGATTTCTTTTATCTGAATTCTGTTTTTTTGAGCAATACTGCGGACTACCTTGATTTTTTCTTTTCCAAGTCCAAAAGTTAAGATAATCTGAGCCATTTTTCCATCCTTTATATGTTGAATTTATAATGAGAATTATTTAGCATTCTTTTATAAATATTCTATAACATTTTTACATGTAATGGCAACAGAAAATTTCTGTATGTCATTTGACGATCGCAGTAATTGTAATTTTCTGAATTTCAGTGTAAGATATCCATATCCTAGGAAAGTGAAAAAAATAGCATGAATGATAAATTTGCAGTATGTATTGGAAAAGGTGGACAACGGGACCAGGCAGAATCTTTTGCACGGAAAACGGAGAGCATCATTGCAGATAAACCAGGAAAAAACCTGACAGTTTTGTTCGATTCGAAAGGTATTTCTCTGACGGGATATGGATTAACCTATCAGGGCGATTTTGAAAATATGCTTCACCGTGTCACAAACGGGAGATTGCAGCATGAAATGCTGGTGCGGGCTGCCAAATCAGAAAAAGAAGGACGCAAGGCGATTGATGCCACGGCAGGTATGGGAGAAGATGCCTTCCTGCTTGCAGCGCAGGGATACGAAGTAACCCTGTACGAGCAGAATCCGGTCGTTGCTGTCCTTTTGAAAGACGCACTGCGGCGCGCAAAGAAACATCCGATATTGAAGGAAATCGCAGCCCGGATGAAACTGGTCGAGGGAGACAGCGTAGAATGTATGTCCAAACTTCTGGATCCGGTAGATGTTATTTACCTCGATCCCATGTTCCCGGCACGACAGAAATCCAGCCTCATCAACAAGAAGCTACAGCTGATCCAGAAACTTGAACCACCATGTTCCGAAGAGACGGATCTCTTTGATGCAGCAATCAAAGCTACACCGGAGAAGATTATCGTAAAACGTCCGCTGAAGAGCGAATTCCTTGCCGGAAGAAAACCTTCCTACACGTTAAATGGAAAAGCCATCCGTTATGATTGTTATACATTGTAAAGAAATTAGACTAAAATGTAAAGATGATATTTGAAGTATTCAGGAAGGGAACCTCTGGATATACAGATATCCCTTCCGTCATATTTATTTCAAGAAGAAATGAATCAACTTATCATTAATTCTCTTATATGGCTGGTATCTCATTGGCAGATCCAGCCATGTTTTTTTGTCCACGATACTCTTATAATGGGAGAAAGTCCGGAAGCCTTCACGGCCATGATAACCACCCATACCACTTTCACCAAATCCCCCAAAAGGCATTTCACTGGTCGCGAGATGGATAATAGTGTCGTTGATACAGCCACCACCGAACTGGCACTGAGAGGTGACCTTACGAGCAGCCACTTTATCACGGGTAAAAAAGTACAGAGCAAGCGGATGCGGCATAGAATTGATCTTACCGATTAACTCATCCAGTGAATTATAGGTGAGAACGGGCATGACTGGCCCGAAAATTTCTTCTTGCATTACTTTATCTTCATAGGTTACATGATCCATAACTGTAGGTTCAATACGCAGTGTATTGCGATCATTATGGCCGCCGAAAATGACTTTATCATGATCGATCAGACCTGAAATTCGATGGAAATGTTTTTCATTGATGATCTTTCCGTAATTTGAACTGGAAAGCGGCTGTTCCCCAAATTGAAGTGAAATCTGTTTTTTTACTTCTGCAAGAAAAGCATCCTTAACAGAACTGTGACAGCAGATATAATCCGGAGCAACACAAGTCTGTCCGCAGTTCAGATATTTACCAAAAACAATCCGCCGTGCAGCCAGTTTCAAATCAGCAGATTCGTCAACAATACAGGGACTTTTTCCGCCAAGTTCAAGCGTTACAGGAGTAAGATGTGCGGAGGATTTTTTCATCACTTCTCTGCCGACATTCTGACTGCCGGTGAAAAAGATGTAATCAAAATGTTCTTCCAGCAGGCTGGTGTTTTCCGCACGTCCACCGGTGACAACTGCAACCATCTCCGGAGAAAAACATTCCCGGATCATTTTTTCAATCAACTTACTGGTATTCGGTGAATAAGCACTTGGTTTCAGAATCACGGTGTTTCCGGCAGCAATTGCGTCAATCAGTGGATCAAGAGAGAGCAGGAACGGATAATTCCATGGACTCATGATCAGAACGACACCATATGGACCTGGTTTGGTAAAACTCCGGGAATGAAACTGCGAGAGTGGTGTGTGCACCCGTTTTTCACGTGTGAATCTGCGTATATGTTTCAGCATATAAGAAATTTCACTTAAGACCAGACCTGTTTCACACATGTAGCTTTCGAAGTTACTTTTGCCAAGATCTGCTTCCAGGGCCGTTGCGATTTCTGCTTCATTTTTCTGGATACATGTCTTTAGTTTTTTCAACGCATGAATGCGTTTTTCTATATTTAAAGTTTCATTACTGTAAAAATATGCTCGCTGTTTTTCTATAAGTTTATGAATGTCATTCTGATTCATTCGAAGTGTCCTCCTGTTTTTTGTCCATGAGAATATAATAAAATTTTTCCAGTTCGTGTGCATCCATCAGTACCGGCACCGGATAGAGAGGATTTCCTTCTTTGTCTGCATAATGAGCCAGTTTTGGAATGTCTTCTTCTTTGATTTCTGGTATAGTATCCCCGATATTGAAACGTTTTTTCATATCTTTGACTGCCTGGATAAAAGCATGCGCGGCTTCTTTTTCAGGTGTACTGCTGTCAGCAACACCGGCTGCCAGGGCAAGTCGGGCGAGTTTGGAATGAATCGTATCTCCATATGATTCCAGTACAAATGGAAGAAGTACTGCATTTGCAAGTCCATGAGGAACATTATACTGGCCACCAAGGGTATGTGCAACTGCATGAACATATCCAACATAAGATTTGGTAAAAGCACAGCCTGCAAAATAAGAAGCTCGGAGCATATTTTTGCGAGCTTCCTTATCCGAACCGTTTGTATAGGCACGGTCCAGATTTTCGAAGATCAGCTGTACGGCATCCAGTGCATTCTTTCGGGTACCAGGTGTTGTAGAGTTTCCGATATAAGCTTCGACAGCATGAGTTAAGGCATCCATGCCTGTGGTAGCAGTGATAAATGGCGGAAGGCTTAAAGTGACTTTCGGATCCAGAACAGCGTATCTTGGAATCAGAGGAAAGTCATTGATCGCATATTTGTATCTTGTTTCTGCATCAGTAATAACGGCTGCAAGAGTTGTTTCACTTCCGGTTCCGGCAGTGGTAGGAATGGCGATCAGAAGTGGAAGCTTTTTGTGTACTTTCAGGATGCCTTTCATCTGTGCAAGAGACTGATTCGGTTTTGCAATGCGCGCAGCAACTGCTTTGGCGCAGTCCATACTGGAGCCACCACCAAAACCAATGATTGCTTTGCATTCAGACTGGTACCAGAGGTCTTCAGCTTCTTTTACATTGACAGTAGTTGGATTGGCAACGGTTTTGTCATAAATGGAATAAGAAATATTGTTTCCTTTCAGGGCTCTTTCCAGGCGGTCGGTCAGTCCCAGATTGCGGATGCCTTTATCTGTGATGATAAGAACGTTATCGCATTTCTTTTTGAGAAGAATTTCAGGCAGGGACTTCACGCTTCCGATAACTTCAGGATTGCGATATGGAAGGAATGGAAGTGCAAATTTAAAGGCTTTCTGGAAAGCACGACAGTAAATTTTTCGTAATATATTCATAAATCTAAAATCCTTTCGATGATTTAATTATTTGAATTGCAAAATATTTGTATTCAAAACATTCCTATTATAGCATTCAAATTGTCGTTGTAAAGAAAAATAATACCGAATATAAAAAAGATTCCCGACTGAAATTTTTCAGAACGAGAATCTTTTTTCTTATAAATGGTTTCTAAGTTATCTGTCTGCTCCATAGTATGGATCATTGCCAAATCCAAGAATCAGCATAAAGATTGGTTGCAGGAATATCAGACCGATCGCAAAACCAATTCCATGGCCGAATGCTCTTGAAAGCTTTATGCAATAGAGGATACTGATAATCGCAAGGATGATTCGGATCAGTGAGACAATGAGCAGGATTGTGGTATTGGTTCCATTCGGATCTGCCATTCCGTTAGCAACGGAAGTAATGATTCCGAGAACAAAAATAAGCCAGAAATAGGATGGCTGCCATGCGATTTTGTAAGAAATGTAATCGCTGTATACAGGAATGATACTTTTCCATCCTGCTTCACCGGCTTTTGTGAAAATGTTCCAGTTGGCAATGATCTGAAGAAGCCACCATATGAAAGCAAATACCAGATAAATGCCGCCTAAGAGCAACAGACCTCCGATTCCAATGAGTCCCATAATTTGGACACCTCTTTCCCTTTTGTAATTGAGTTCATTGAAGCACATTCCAGATGCCATGTCAAGATGTGTGCAGATGAAAACGACTGGTTATGTGTCTCTCTTCCGGATGGTAGAATTGTGTATGTAAGTGACGAATTCATAGCTGTTGTAGATAAAGACAGACGATAAAATTTATAAAAATATTGACTTCAACCATACTTCAAGTATTATTATAGTTATTGAGTGATAATACTTGAAATATTTTTATATTAGGAGGATTCAGACATGGAAAAATCAACCGTTTATTTTACTGATTTTCGCTGTCCGGTCGGAACGAGTCAGTTAGATAAGTTAAGAAAGCTCTGTGTGGCAGCCGGTATCAAAGATATTGATATGGATGGAAAATTTGTAGCAATTAAGATGCATTTTGGTGAGCTTGGAAATATGGCATTTCTTCGCCCGAATTATGCAAAAGTTGTTGCAGACCTGTGCAAAGAGCAGGGTGGTATGCCATTTCTGACAGACTGTAATACACTTTATCCGGGAAGCAGAAAGAATGCACTGGAACATCTGAACTGTGCAAACTTAAATGGATTTAATACGATTACAACAGGATGCCAGATCATTATCGGTGATGGCGTGAGAGGTACGGATGAAGTAGAAGTACCGGTAGTGAATGGTGAGTATTGCAAGACCGCACTGATCGGACATGCAATCATGGATGCAGATGTTTTTATCAGCCTGAGTCATTTTAAGGGACATGAAACAACAGGCTTTGGCGGTGCCCTTAAAAATATTGGTATGGGTTGTGGAAGCCGTGCAGGAAAGATGCAGCAGCATGCAAGTGGTAAGCCGGCAGTCAATGCAGAAGTCTGTCGTGGATGTCATCGCTGTGCCAAAGAATGTGGAAGTGACGCAATTACATATGTAAACAAAAAAGCTGTGATCGATTATGATAAATGTAAGGGTTGTGGAAGATGTATTGGAGCCTGCAGCTTTGATGCTGTCTATAATCCAAACAGCAGTGCAAACGAGCTGCTTGACCGTAAGATGGCAGAATATGCACAGGCAGTCTGTCATGGACGCCCGCATTTCCATATCGCACTGGTTCAGGATATCAGTCCAAACTGTGATTGTCACGGTGAGAATGATGCACCGATCCTTCCGGATATTGGAATGTTTGCAAGCTTTGACCCGGTTGCACTGGATCAGGCATGTGCAGATGCCTGTCTGAAGGCAACACCGATTGCAGACAGTCAGCTGGGTGAACATCTGGCAGAGCCGGGATGGCATTGCCACCATGATCATTTCAAGGATTCCAATCCGAATATTGAATGGAAGGCAACTCTGGATCAGGCTGAGAAGATCGGTCTTGGAACAAGAGAGTATGAGCTGAAGAGAATTAAATAAATCAGAAAGACCTGCTGTTTTGATCGAAAGTGTACAGCAGGTCTTTTTATGGATTGAATGTTTAACAGATCACAATGATCTGAATTGGAGGTTTTTACTGGATCGGCTCGAAGTCTACGGCACCGTGTTTACACAACGGGCAGATGATATCTTCCGGAAGTTCATCACCTTCGTAGATATATCCGCAGACCTTGCAGACAAAGCCTTTCTTTCCTTCTGTCTGTGGTTTTGGTTTGACATTGTTCTGGTAATAGGTGTAGGTCATGGTCTCCTGGTCACTCATGACACGAGCTTCGGTGACACTGCAAATGAACATGCCGTGGGTTCCGAGGTCAACATACTGTTCTACTTTGAGAGACATGAATGCGTTGATGTATTTGTCAAGGAATACAAGTCCGTTACCGGAACGGTTGATTTTTTGACCTTCAAATTTATCTACAGTTCTGCCGGACTGGAAACCGAACCTTTCAAAAACAGAGAACGGTGCTTCCACGGACAGACAGTTTACATTCAGGACACCTGTCTGCTGGATTACGTGGTGAGAGTAATTGGCTTTGTTGATGTTAACTGCTACACGGTACGGATTATCGGTCAGCTGAGTAACAGTATTTACGATCAGTCCGTTGTCACGTTTTCCATCGTTGGAAGTTACAACATAGAGACCGTATCCAATACGGAAAAGTGCAGACATATCATTTTTGTTTGCAAGAGTATCGCTTTTGGCAATGTATTCTTTGCAGAGTTCATCAGTCATTGCCTCAATTTCTTTTCTGTTTTCTTCTTTTACAGCAGACCAGATGTGAACGTTGTTCTTTAACCAGTCGATCTTTTTACATGGAGCCATCATTTCCTTTATTACTTTTGCAGCAAGAGGAGCCCAGGAGCCGTTTTCGATGATTCCTACGGTGCGGTTCTGGAAGTTATGTTCCACAAGTCTGGTGATAAAGTCATTCATAAATGGATAAATGCTCGCGTTGTAAGTGGTAGTAGCAAGAATCAGTTTGGAATAACGGAAAGCATCACTGATGGCCAGGGACATATCATCTCTTGCGAGGTCATAGACAAGAACTCTCGGGCATCCTTTGGATCTGAGCTTTTCTGCAAGGAGATATACAGCATCTCTGGTGTGACCGTAAACAGAAGTGTAGGCGATCACGATTCCGTCTGTTTCCGGCGTGTAGGAAGACCAGGTGTCATAAAGTCCGATATAATGGCCAAGGTCTTCGGTAAGGACCGGGCCGTGAAGCGGACAGATCTTCTGGATATCAAGGGTTGCAGCAACTTTGAGAAGTGCCTGTACCTGGTTTCCGTATTTTCCTACGATACCGATGAAATAGCGTCTTGCTTCGTCATCCCACGGTTCTTCTGCATCGAGAGCACCGAATTTGCCGAAACCGTCAGCAGAAAAGAGAACTTTTTCTGTGCTGTCATAAGTTACCATAACTTCCGGCCAGTGTACCATCGGGGCAAAAACAAAAGTCAGCTGATGATGTCCAAGAGAAAGTGTGCCGCCGTTTTCTACTTCGATCCTGCGATCAGTGAGATCCAGCTCAAAGAAATTCTGGATCATGTTGAATGCTTTTTGATTGGAAACAACAGTAGTGTTCGGATAAATTTTGAGGAAATTTGCAACGTTTGCTGCATGGTCCGGTTCCATATGCTGCACGATCAGGTAATCCGGAGTCCGTCCGTCCAGGATCTGCTGGATATTGTCCAGCCATTCATGAGTAAAGTTGGCATCTACGGTGTCCATAACCGCAATTTTATCATCCAGGATTACATAGGAATTGTAAGACATTCCGTTTGGAACTTTGTACTGTCCTTCAAAAAGGTCAACCTGGTGATCATTTACACCTGCATAGCGGATCGTATCTGTAATCTTCATATTTCGCATCCTCCAATTCATTATAAATTTCATTCTTGAAAAAATGGTTTCGTATCCGTATCTTTGTTAAAAAGATAACAGAATGATCACGATAATTCTGTTGCAAAAGTCACAAAAATCAATTTTATTGAGAAAATACGTGCTATAATAATGAGAAACAATGAAGAAAATGAGGAGAAGAGATATGGAGCATATCACACTGTTTACAGATATTCTTCCCGAAGAACAGGAAAGAATGCGTGTCTGTTTTCACGCAAGAGAGATGACATTCCGGAATGGAGAAACGATTATGGAATATTCCAGTTCCATGAAAAAAATCGGATTGATTCTTTATGGTCGGGCGGTTCTTAACTGCTGTGATGCGGAAGGAAATCAACACATTATTGATGAATTAAATAAGGATGCAGTTTTTGGGGAGCCGTTTCTTCTTCCTACAGATTCGCAGCATTATTATGTTTGTGCAACGGAGGAAACCAGAGTTATGTTTATAGATTACGAACATGTTATCAAACGCTGTGAGCAGGCGTGCCATCATCACAGTCAGATGGTCAGCAACCTTCTTCAGCTTACCGCAATTCAGTCCAGACAGCAGAATGAACGGATCTATATGCTTTCCAGATCCAGTACACGGAAGAAATTAATGGCTTATCTGAACGCACTCTCTACAGAAAAACACAGCAAAGATCTTAAGTTACCTATGTCCTATACTGCACTGGCACAGTATTTAAGTGTTGATCGCAGTGCGATGACGAGAGAACTTAAGAATCTGGAAGAAGAGGGAATAATAAAGAAAAGCGGAAAACAGATCCACATAATTTGATATAGTCTGAGCCAGTAGGGTATACTGAACATAATGTGATTTATGGGGGAAGGTATGGAAATGGAACAGGATAAAACAGGAAGAAGCAAAATGCTCAGATTATTGCTTCTGTTTCTGATACCGGGGATTATTATCCAGAAGACATGGAAAAGCAGCAAGAATGCCGAGGGCATTCTTGAATTATTCGGACGTTTCTTCCAGAAAATCATACGCGAATTGTGCATACATAGCCGCTCCGCGTTTGAGAACGGATTCGTCTACTGTGTAGTGATCGTTGTGATTTTTGGCGGTGATACCGAGATCCCTATTCTGGCTTCCAACAAGGCCGAAGACTCCTGGAACTTTTTCCATATAGTAGGCAAAATCCTCGCTGATCATCATTTTAGGGAATGGCTTCAGGGAGTCTGTACCGTACATTTTGGTAGCTGCATTTCTTGCAATCCGGACGAGATCTTCGTGGTCATTGATGATCGGCGCAGGAAAATATTCAAATGTAAGGGTAGCCTTTGCACCCATGGAATCCGCTGTATTTTCTATGATTCTGCGGAGTAAAGGTTCTGTTTTTTGGCGCATTTTTGGGGAATGTGTGCGGGTAGTTCCCTCCATGACAACTTTGTCTGCCAGGATATTGAAACGTTGTCCGCCGTTGATGGTTCCAACGGTAATGACCAGTGGGTTGAGCGGGTCATTCATACGGGAAACAACAGTCTGAATTTCGGTGATGATATGAGCAGCAGCCAGAATGGCATCGACACCCTGATGAGGTGTGGATCCATGGGCAGATTTTCCCTCTACTTCAATGCGGAAATTATCACAGCTGGCCATACGCGGACCGGATTCAAAATTCATATAAGGAGCATCCAGATCACCCCAGATGTGGACTCCGTAAATGGCATTTACATCATCCAGAAAACCATGCTCTACATAATACTGCGCACCATGGCAGGATTCTTCAGCAGCCTGGAAAATAATCTTTACATTGCCTTTTAATTGTTCTTTCTGTGCCATCAGCAGTCGGATGCCGCCAAGGAGCATTGCAATATGGCAATCGTGTCCACAGGCATGCATGACGCCAGGATTCTGGCTGCAGAAAGAAAGACCGGTATGTTCCTCAACCGGTAATGCATCAATATCTGCACGCAGTGCAATGGTCTTACTGTCCGGGGTAGATTTTCCACCTTTGATCATTGTCCAGAGACCGTTGTAATCCGGGTAATAGTGAGGAATAAGTCCCATCTCCTTCAGACGATTTCCGATTTCATGGGTGGTATTTCTTTCTTCAAAAGAAAGCTCCGGATGTGCGTGAAAATAACGTCGCTGTTCGATGATCCAGGATTCATTTTGTTCTGCCATATCTCTAAAGTTCATGGTGATTTCCTTTCTGTTTTATCTATATAAATACAAAACTCCTGTTTGCAATAACTTCTTTGGAATGCTATGATAAAGTCATAAATCATTATAAAAATAAACAGCAGAAAACGCAACAGGGAGATAAAAAAATGGAATTTTGGGATATTTATGATAAAGATAAGAAGCCGACAGGACGCACTATGAAACGTAACGACTGGTGTCTGAAAGATGGAGAATACCATCTGACAGTGCTTGGCGTAGTTGCACGTCCGGATGGAACTTTTCTGATTACCAAACGTGTTATGACCAAGGCATGGGCACCGGGCTGCTGGGAGGTTTCCGGTGGTGCTGCGCAGGCAGGAGAAGAGTCTTATGAGGCGGTTCTTCGAGAGGTAAAAGAAGAGACCGGACTGGATGTCAGAAATGCAGAAGGCGGCTATCTGTTTACTTATAAACGTGAGAATCCGGGTGAGGGAGATAATTATTTTGTGGATGTGTATCGCTTCGTCATGGATATCGATGACAAAGATCTGAAGCTGCAGACAGAAGAAACAGATGGATATATGTTTGCAACTCTGGAGCAGATCAAAGGATTTGCGGCAGAAGACAAATTTCTTCATTATGAAAGCATTAAAAAGGTTTTTGAATTCTGAGTGAGCTTACACATTTTTCAGGACAAAACTGTTTTTATGGTAATCCAGCAGTCCGTCCTGTTTCATCTTAGCCAGTTCTTTGGACAGAGCGCTCCTGTCAAGGCTGAGATAATCAGCAAGCTGCTGACGGTTCAGGGGAATATCGATATAGCGGCTGCCCTGTAATTCGGCCTGATGGGAAAGATAAGAGAGCAGGCGGCCACGGATCTTCTTGGAGGATGTGTGGAGAATACGGCGGGAGAGCAGCAGGTTTTTGCGTGCACTGATCATGGTAAGATTGCGGATCAGCACAGAGTATTCTCCTTTACCGGAAGAGGCAAGCTGGAATAGTCTGGGAACATTTAGAAAGAGAATCTCGCAGTCTTCTAAGGCGATAACATCAACCATCATGGGTTCTCCGGGAATACAGGCATATGCTTCTGCAAAAACTTCTCCGGCCTGGGCAAGGCTGATGATATTTTTGTTTCCCCAGAGGTCATTATTTTCAATCTGAACAACACCGTGCAAAACGATTCCGATATCAGATACAGGAGTTCCGGCGTGATAAACCGGAACTCCTTTTTTATATGCTTTTGTGAAAAATTGCATACCGGACAGTAGCTTTTCTGTTTCGACAGGGGAACAGCCCTGGAAGAGTGCAGTGTCAGAAATCAGTATATAGTTTAATCCGTTGCTTTTTTTATAATTCATAAAAATCTCCATTTTAATTTGTTTGTGGTTATAACCACATATTTTTTGCCTCTATTTTAGTATCCTGTGGATGTAAGGTCAAGGCATGAAAAAATAGAAAAATACAAAACAGGAGGTTATTTATGATAAGAAGAATTATTCAGATAGACGAAGAAAAATGTAACGGATGTGGAGCGTGTGCAGCAGCCTGCCACGAAAGCGCGATTGGTATGGTGGATGGTAAAGCGAAACTTCTTCGTGATGATTACTGCGATGGATTGGGAGACTGCCTGCCGGCATGCCCGACAGGAGCTATTACTTTTGTGGAGAGAGAAGCGGCAGCTTATGATGAGGCGGCAGTAATAAGAAATCAGCGTCCTCTCCAACAGTGGCCGGTACAGATTAAGCTTGTTCCAACAAGTGCACCATATTTTGATGGTGCGAAACTTCTGATCGCAGCAGATTGTACGGCTTATGCATATGCCAGTTTCCATGAGGATTTTAAGAATGAAAAAATCGTTCTTGTGGGCTGTCCGAAACTGGATTCTGTAGATTACAGTGAGAAGTTAGAAGAAATCATCCGTAGTAATAATATTACAGAGGTAACGATCGTACGTATGGAAGTTCCATGCTGCGGCGGTCTGGAAATGGCAGCAAAAAGAGCTCTGCAGAACAGTGGAAAATTTATTCCATGGCAGGTAGCAACGATTTCTGTAGACGGAAAAATTCTGTAAGCAAAAGACTTCAGAAGTGCTTCGGAATGTTGTCTTTCCACAAAAACAAGACTGTAAATAGGCATTGCTAATTTCGACCAAATCTCGTATAATGTGACATAGAAAAGGACATTGTATGGAGGGATTTCAATGGGAAAGACCGTGACGATCTGTTTTACCAATAATAAAGGCGGAAGTGGCAAATCTACCACCTGTTCGAACTTAGGTGCAGCGATGGCTCGTGCCGGAAAGAAAGTACTACTGGTGGATGGCGATATGCAGCTGAATCTGTCTCTGGCATTTTTTCCAGAGGACTGGGTACTGGAGCATGCACAGGGAGAAAAGAACCTTTATCATGCAATTGGCAAGCAGGAGGATCTGACCGATTATATCGTGCATACACCGTATGAGAATCTGGATCTGGTTCCGTCATCTACGCTGATGAGTTCGATTGAATATGAACTTTTTACCAAGTGGCAGAGAGAGTTTATCCTTCGGAAATGCCTGCAGAAGATTAAAGATTCAGAAGTTTATGATTACATCCTGATCGATGCACCGCCGACATTGGGCGGTTGGGTCATGAACATTCTGTGCGCTTCGGACAAGGTGATCATCCCGGTAGAAGCGAGCCCGTGGGGGATGTTTGGTCTTGCAAATATGTTCGAATTTCTGAATGAAGTAAAGCAGATTTCGCCAGATCTCGAGGTTGCCGGAATTGCAGTAACCAAGGTAGATACCCGTAAGAACTACTTCAAACAGACAATGGAAACACTGCATCAGCTGGAGAGTATTTACGTATTTGAGCATGTGATCCGTGTGGACAGTTCTGTGGAATGGTCGCAGGACAACAGCGTTCCGGTCGTAGAATACAAGAAATCCAGCAGAAGTGCAAAAGAATACACAGAGTTGGCAGAGGAGGTAATGAATCGTGTCAGTAGGTAAAGACAGCATCCTGCGTGCAGCAAATGCAGATGCAAAAAAAACAGAAGTAAAGGCAGAAACAAAACCAGCAGAGGAAGTAAAAGCACCGGTAAAAGCGGAAGCAGCTCCGGCAGCTAAGAAAGCTCCTGCAAAGAGGACAGCAGCAAAGAAGACTGCTACTGTGAAAAAGACAACTACAGCTAAGAAAACAACAAAAAAAGCTCCGGTGAAGAAAACAGTGAAGACATCTGTTCTTACACCACAGAATTCTGAAGAACTGGAGAAGGCATTTGTTAAGGGTGAACAGCCGGAGAAAGTGAATGGACCGGTTCATATCAAAGACGAGCTTCCGGTTTATCTTCTGTAATCAGAAGTCCCTTTTTATCGGAATTTACTGGATGGATATTCTGAATAAGTATAAACAAAAATCTGGTCATACAGGAAATCTTTTGTGATTCCTGCAGACCAGATTTTTTGTGCAGTTTTCCTTTTATAATAACTGGCTTATTCAGCAGAAACAGCTGCATCCTGTACTCGTTCATTTTCTTTGAAGATATGTCTGAAGATAAAACGAACGATCGGTCCGGCATAGATGAGCTGCCAGAAAAATGCCGTCGGGAAGTTCATAGCTGTCGTCTGAAGCCATACAGCGATGAACTGACTTCCTGCATTCTTAAACAGGATTGTAGCAGCAAGGCTCATCAGTGGACACATAAATGCCACAGATGGTACAGAAATAGCAAGAATTTTACTGAATGGATGACAATTTCTGAAATCTACCATACGTGCTGCACACATAAATGCAAGTTTAGATACGATGAAAAAGTCAAGAATGAAAGCAATCGGTCCCATGATGATAAGTTCATGGAATGCAGAAAGGAATACTTCGTTTGACATTCCACCGATGTTCAGTGAGATGTTGTAGCAGATCATGGCATAAACCATGAAAAATACCATAATAATTGTAAAAATTACTTCCTGAAATTTGTTTTTGGGCATAAAAAAAATTCTCCTTGTTCTAATTAATGATAACTACAGGTTACTGTTTACGTAAGTTACAAGAGCATGTGTTGTTCGTTAATCATTCCGAGGGGAATGTGCGTTTCCAATTAAACCATATTCAATTTTTGGCGTTGATTATATTATCACAGAGATTTTAGAATGTCAACTGTAAATTTTGTTCTGCTTTATATAAAAAGTCTGTCCACAAATTGTGCCACATCTTGTATTCTATAAATAAAAAATCATATAATATAAATGGTTAAATAATCCGGCGCGTATGAGAATGAAAAAGCACCCACATGATTGTAGATTCAGAGAATCCACGGTCATATGGGTGTTTTCGTTTATATGGATATATGCAAAAATTAATCTCTGTTGTCCTGCAGGTCGTGAATGATCTGGTCAACCAGTTCCACTGCTTTTTCGGTAGAATAGTAACTGGCTGGATTCATATGCTCCAGATAGTCACGAAAAATACTGACCAGGCAGGTTTCCTCTATGTTCAGTACAATGATCTGCCCGGTGTTATTTCTGAAAACCATACTTCCCATAGTCCCGCGAATACAGAAGTGAAGGTTGTGGGGCAGATGGCTTAAAGGTTTCTGAAGGAATCGATAGACACCGGTTTCGCAGCATTGGCGAACACCATTCAAAATCTCAATACGTTGTTCCACAGTTAAAGGGTGATAGAAAATCTCAGGGATTTCATCTGTGAGTCCGGTTTTTGCAAACTGCAGAAGTCCTTCCCGAGTAGAATAGATCAGAAACTGCTCATTCTGGATTTTAACCATATTCATCTGAAAAGCCTGCTCTGCTGCCGCAAGGATAGCATCTGCCTGCGGAAGATCATAATTAAATATTTCATGTAAGAGGTTTCCGGTAAAAAAAGGTGTCAGACATGGTTCAGGCTGAATACCGATCAAATCATTCTGGTCATAGAAGGTATCAAACATGCTGTCAATAACTGCCCTGTGATTTTCGGGAGTAAGAGGAGCAGGTCTGAAAAAAAGACTGCACTGTTCTTTGTAGGATATAAACTGATTCCATAAAAGCTGTACGACATCAGGAGATTTGATGAATATGCCATTCTGATAATCGGAACTGCAGAGGATAGCAGCATCAGATGTCAGAATCATACAAGGAAAAAGATTAAAATTGTAATAATGTGACTGAATTCTGTCGTAATAATACCAGAGGGAATAATCCAGTCCAGCCATATATAAAGGAAAAATTTCACGAAGATATTTCAAATTGATCAGCTGGTGATCTTTGGTAAAGGCATATTCGGTTCCAACACAGAAGATGTGGTCAATCTTCAGCGATGCAGATGCATGCAGACTGGCGAGGAGACTGAAAAGAAATTTATAATCCGGTTGAATGAACATGGCAATTTTGCCATCTGCATGAACGGATTCAGAAAGTATCATCTGATGTACATAATAGTCGATATGTTGCTGAGAGACCAGTGAAATACAGTCAGTCTGGCACTGCTCAGATACAGGATCCGGTGAGAAAGAACTTCCTGTGATATCGGTGGCAGGCTGATCCGGAAACTGACAGATAAAATTTTCCACACTCTTTCGAGTGTAATATGTATCGGGTCCAACCTGAGTGATCTCCAGTGTTTCTTTCAGAAAGTTGTATTCTATAGGTGTAAGATGCATGAACTGTGTCATCTTTTCAAAAACTTCAGAAGATGGCGGGTTCCGTTTTCCATTGAGGATTTTGTACATGGTAGAACGATCCAGATTACAATATTTTGCCAGAGAAAAGACTTTTATATTTTTGTGTTCGATATAACGGGTAAGTGTATCAGAAAAAACAGACATATAAACTCCTTACAACAAATTTCATATATTTTAGAAAGAGAAAGGCAGGAATGATCACTCATCCCAGCCTTCGTAGAATCTGATATTTACGGAAATATTTCGTACAATATCTCCATCTTCCAGTTCCAGATCATCTTCATCAGAAACCGGAGGCAGCTGACAGTCATCTTCATCAAGCTCCAGAGAAATCCAGTTATAAGCAGCTTCGTTGGCTTCTTCTATAGCTTCATCCAGAGTTTCACCTTCACCGTAGCATTCAGCCAGATCCGGGAAAAAGCCTTTGTAAGTTCCCCTGTCTGTTTTGCGGAAAACCGCAGGATAAATAAATTTCATAATCTATATACTCCTTTGTATACACTGTTTGAGTAACAGCTGTAATCTTTCTAGTTCTTTAGTATACCATATTCTGCAAAGTTTAAAAGAGGAAATCCTGCATTCTGAGTGGAAAAAAGTATGCAATTTTTATATAATAGAGGATAACAGAAAAAGATTTCACAGCCTGCGAAAAACAGGCCTGTACATACAGAGGAGAAAAAATTGAGCATCAGATTAATTGCAAGTGATCTTGACGGGACTTTGTTGACAGATTGTAAGGAATTATCACCAAAAACAAGAGAGGTACTGGATCTGGCAGTACAGCATGGAATATATATTGTACCGGCAACGGGCAGATCTTTTCATTCCATACCGGAAATGATCCGAAATTATCCGGGAGTGGAGTATGTGATCACGGCTAATGGAGGTGCTGTTTATTCGGTAAGAGAAGGAAAAAGAGTCTATCAGTGTCTCCTGGAAAAAGAGTCGGTGGAAGCTGCTATTGCAGTGCGAAAAAGAGAAAATATGGTCCTGGAAGTGGTGATTGACGGAGTGCCTTATGCAGAAGAGGCATATGTTAAAGATCCGATACAATATCTGGCGACAGAGTATGGTGCGAAATACATTAAAGCTACCAGAAAGCCAGTAAAAGATATCTGCAGATTTGCACAGAAACATGCAGAAGAGCTGGACAGTATTTCTTTTGTTTGTCGTTATGAGGACAAAGAACGACTGTATACTTCGTTGGACAAAGAAATCCCCAATATCTATGTAACTTCATCTGTGCCAAATCTGATGGAAGTCGGACATATAGATGCAGGAAAGGGAAAGACGCTTCTGTGGCTTTTGAAAAAATTGGAGATTTCAACAGAGGAAGCAATGGCTTTTGGAGATGCGGATAATGATATCAGTATGCTGACGTCTGTAAAATATGGAATGGCGATGGGAAATGGCACAGAAAACTGCAGAAAAGCAGCCCCTTATGTGACAGATACGAATGAAAAGGATGGTGTGGCGAAGGGAATTTTGAGGTTTCTATCAGAAGTAGAATAGACTTTGCAGGCGGAGAATAGTGATGAAAATGTAAAATTTGTCTGACACTATTGACAATGACAAAAAAACATGATATTTTATAAAAAATTTAATTTAGCTAATTAAACCGTTGAAGCGGAGATAAAAGCAGTTATGCGCGCACAGAGAGTCCGGGAGGGTGAGAGCCGGGTGGAAATGCAGGTTGCTAAATGGACCGCTGAGGGCACAGGGAAAGGCTTTTGTTTAGTATTCTGTGACGTAAGGCATACGTCAGTTGCCGGGAATATGCAGGTATTCCGCAAAGTGCACGGGTCGTTCCGTGAATCAGGGTGGCACCGCGGGTGAATTTTAACGCTCGTCCTTGACAGAAGCAGGATTCTGTCATGGGCGGGCTTTTTTATTATGACAGTTAAGGGAGTGCCTTTGGCACGGAACAACTGTCTTTCATTTTTTCAGAATCAGAAAAGGAGGTAAGATCCATGTATCCTACGATAGAAGACATCAGAAAAATTGCAGCAAAAGGACAGTACAAAAGAGTTCCGGTCTGCCGCGAGGTATATGCAGACAGATACACTCCGGTAGAGGCTATGAGAACCTTAAGAAAAGCAAGCAGACATTGTTATCTGCTTGAGAGTGCCAGCCAGACAGAAGTATGGGGAAGATATTCTTTCCTGGGATATGAACCAACAATGGAGATTACCTGTACGGATGGGCTTATGAAAATCCGGCATACAGAAGTGGCAGACAAAGAAGAAACTGTAAAAAAGGTAATGCATCCGGGTGATACATTAAGAGAAATCTTACGAGAGTATAAAAGTCCGGTGATAGAGGAGATGCCTCCATTTACGGGCGGACTTGTTGGATATTTTTCATACGATTATATCAAATACAGCGAACCCAAACTGAAGCTCGGAGAACACGAAGATCCGGATTTCAGAGACATGGATCTGATGCTTTTTGATCAGGTGATCGCGTTTGATCATTACAGACAAAAGGTACTTCTGATCACAGGTGTTATGTTGGATGATTTGGAAAACTCTTACCAGAAAGCAGAAAAAAAGCTTGCAGAAATGGCAGATCTGATTCGAAATGGAGAAAAAGAAGAGTTTCGGCCATTGCAACTTGGCTCAACGATCAGTCCTCAGTTTCCTAAAGAAAAATATTGCAAAATGGTAGAAAAGGCAAAGCATTATATTCATGAAGGGGATATTTTTCAGGTGGTGCTTTCCAACCCGATGAGAGCAAAAGCCGAGGGTAGCCTGTTTGATACTTACAGGGTTCTGAGGGCAACCAATCCGTCTCCGTATATGTTCTATTTTTCCAGTGATGATATCGAAATTGCAGGTGCTTCCCCGGAAACACTTGTCAAGCTGGAAGACAAAAAACTGACTACTTTTCCACTGGCAGGAACAAGACCGAGAGGCAAGACAAAGCAGGAAGATCAGGAACTGGAAGAGGGACTTCTGAAAGACGAAAAGGAACTTGCAGAACACAATATGCTGGTGGATCTTGGGCGAAATGACATCGGAAGAATCAGCAGGATCGGAACGGTAGAAGTAGAAAAATATATGAGTGTGGAACACTTTTCACAGGTAATGCATATTGGTTCTACGGTTGCCGGAGAGCTTCGAGAAGATAAAGATGCGGTAGATGCCGTGGACTCTATTTTACCGGCAGGAACGCTTTCCGGAGCACCGAAATTCAGGGCATGTCAGATTATTGAAGAACTGGAGCAGAGCAAACGAGGAATATACGGTGGAGCGATCGGATATCTTGATTTTGCGGGAAATCTGGATACCTGTATTGCAATCCGCCTGGTATATAAGAAAAATGGTGAGATCTGTATCCGCTCCGGTGCAGGAATCGTGGCAGACAGTGTTCCGGAAAAAGAGTTTGACGAGTGCTGCAACAAAGCAAGAGCCGTAGTTCTGGCAATCGAAAAGTCACAGGAGGGATTGGAATGATCGTACTGATTGATAATTATGACAGTTTTTCTTATAACGTATATCAGTTGATCGGTTCTGTAGAACCTGATATAAAAGTTGTTCGAAACGATGAATATACAGTCAAAGAAATTGAAGCAATGAGACCGGAAGCCCTGATCATTTCACCGGGCCCCGGAAAACCGTCAGATGCAGGAATCTGCATAGAGGCAATCAGATATTTTGTAGGAAGACTTCCGATTCTTGGGATCTGTCTGGGACATCAGGCAATCTGTGAGGCTTTTGGCGGAGAAGTTTCTTATGCGAAAGAGCTGATGCATGGAAAGAAAAAAACGATTTATACGGTAGGAAAGAGCAGGATTTTTGAGGGACTGGGAGACAGCTTTCAGGCAGCCAGATATCATTCACTGGCAGCATTAAAAGATAAATTGCCGGATGTACTTAAGGTTACGGCAGAGGCAGAAGATGGCGAGATTATGGCGGTAGAACATACAGAATATCCAATTTATGGAGTACAGTTTCATCCAGAATCTGTTATGACGCCGGATGGAAAAAAGATGATAGAAAATTTTATAAATGTTGTAAGAGCATAGACAAGGAGAAAACTAAAATGATCAAAGAAGCAATCATAAAACTTTCCCAAAAAGAAGATCTGACATATCAGGAAGCAGAAAGCGTTATGGACGAAATTATGAGTGGACAGGCAACACCGGTTCAGATGTCTTCTTATCTCACGGCACTTTCCATGAAGGGAGAAACGATTGATGAGATTACTGCTTCAGCAGCAGGAATGAGAGCACATTGTATCAAACTACTGCATGATCTGGATGTTCTAGAAATCGTTGGAACCGGCGGTGACGGAGCCAATTCTTTTAATATTTCGACGACCTCTTCTCTGGTGATCGCTGCAGGAGGAATATCGGTTGCAAAGCATGGAAATCGTGCCGCATCATCTAAAAGTGGGGCAGCAGATGTCCTTGAGGCACTTGGGGTAAATATTACAATTCCACCGGAAAAGAGTGCTGAACTCCTGAAAAAAATTAATATCTGTTTCCTGTTTGCACAGAATTATCACATTGCTATGAAGTATGTAGCACCAATCCGTAAAGAACTTGGAATCCGTACTGTGTTTAATATTCTTGGACCTTTAAGTAATCCGGCAGGAGCAAATATGGAACTTATGGGTGTGTTTGATCAGACGCTTGTAGAGCCACTTGCGCAGGTTATGGCAAAGCTTGGCGTGATAAAAGGAATGGTTGTTTTCGGACAGGATAAACTGGATGAGATTTCTATGAGTGCCCCAACTTCTGTATGCGAGATCAAGGATGGCTGGTTCCAGTCTTATGAGATCACGCCGGAGCAGTTTGGATATGAGAGATGCAGTAAAGATGATCTGGTAGGTGGTACACCGGCAGAAAATGCAGAGATTACAAAGAAGATTCTGAAAGGTGAAGAAAGGGGACCGAAGCGTCAGGCAGTCTGCCTCAATGCAGGAGCGGCTCTGTATATCGCCGGTAAAGCAGAATCTATAGAAAAAGGTGTACGAATGGCAGAAGAGCTGATTGACAGTGGAGCAGCTTTAAGAAAATTAGAGGAGTTCATCACCTGCTCCAATGCTTAAGTGTTATAATAAAAAAGTCAGTGTATTAAATAAGAATATGAGATACCTGGACTTTATAAAGAAAAGAGAATTCAAAGATGAACATATTAAATGAGATTGCCGAAAAAACAAGGGAACGTATCGAGAAAGACAAAATAGAAATGCCAAGAGAAGACCTGATCCGTGAGATTCAGCAAAAAAAGGTACAGATGCTGCTGAATCCGCTGATCCAGTCGGAGACAGCAAAAACACCGCACAGTTTTTATCAGGCACTGAAAAAACCTGGAATGTCCTATATCTGTGAGGTCAAAAAAGCATCCCCTTCCAAAGGACTGATTGCACCGGATTTTCCGTATCTGGATATTGCAAAAGAGTATAAGGCGGCCGGAGCAGTAGCAATTTCCTGTCTGACAGAGCCATTTTATTTCCAGGGATCAGATCAGTATTTGTGGGAAATTGCATCCGAAGTGGACATTCCGGTACTTCGAAAAGATTTTGTGATCGATGATTATATGATTCTGCAGGCGGCCGCTTATGGTGCCGCAGCTGTACTTCTGATCTGCGCGCTGCTTGATGATACACAGCTTCGTGAATACCGGGAAATGGCAGAAGATCTTGGAATGGATGCTCTGGTTGAAGCGCATGACGCACAGGAAGTAGAAAGAGCTTTAAAGAGCGGTGCCAGAATCATTGGAGTGAATAACCGTGATCTGAAAACGTTTGAGGTGGATATGGAAAACAGTATCCGGCTTCGTAAACTGGCACCGGAAAATGTGATTTTTGTATCCGAAAGCGGTATCCGTACCGCTGATGATATAAAAAAACTGCACGATAATCAGATTGAGGCAGTGCTGATCGGGGAGACTCTGATGAGAAGTAAAGACAAAAAAGCAGCTCTGGAAGAGTTGAATGGAGCACCTCTGGCAGAAGAATAAAAACAACAGAGATATAGAAGATGAGAATAGAAAATCGCATAAAAACAAAAATCAAAATATGTGGTCTCAGACGCAGAGAAGACATCCTGGCAGTGAATGAGTCTGGCCCGGATTACTGTGGATTTATTATAGAATTTCCAAAGAGCTTCCGGAGTGTAACGGCAGAGAAAGTCCGGGAACTGGTAAAAGAACTTTCACCGGAAATCCAGCCGGTCGGAGTATTTGTAAATGCTTCAATGGAACTGGTTACAGGGCTTCTGAATGATGGAACACTTGCAGCAGCACAGCTTCATGGACAGGAAGATGAAACTTACATCAGAGAATTAAAACAGTTATCAGATAAGCCCATTATCAAAGCTTTTTCTGTAAAAACAGCAGAAGATATTGAAAAAGCAGTACAGAGTCCGGCGGATTATATTCTTCTGGATCAGGGCAGTGGAGGAACAGGAAAGACATTCGACTGGTCATTGATTCCGGAAATAGAGCGACCGTTTTTTCTTGCCGGGGGAATCGGTGCTTTGAATATGAAACAGGCGATTTATGAAATCCGGCCATATGCTGTGGACCTAAGCAGCAGTGTAGAGACAGAAAAGTGGAAAGATCCGAAAAAGATCCGGCAAGTTGTGGATATCGTAAGAAGAATTTGAGGAGAATATAAATGTCAAAAGGAAGATTTGGAATACATGGAGGGCAGTACATTCCGGAGA
>OGQQ01001104.1_pt1 | contig 22620 bp, 17 predicted proteins | sample 1553281 | NCBI WGS metagenome assembly OGQQ01 (sample SAMEA2579937, study PRJEB22360) | human gut metagenome | biome: human gut; feature: human-associated habitat; material: faeces | place: Denmark | collected 2008/2010 | reverse complement strand
CACAGTGGCAGGAGCCTGTTCGGCAAGCAGCTTCGCCGCATCCTGGTCGACAAGCCAGTCGCCGCCTTTGACTGTGTCATAGTAATGCCAATGCCAATCGTCTTTCTCCACGTTGCCAAGGCTGGCCGCAATGCCGCCTTCCGCGGAGCCGGTGTGCGAACGCAGCGGCTGCAGTTTGGATATCACCAGGACGTTCGGTTCGATGCCGTCCGCCCTCATCTGGCGCATCCGCTCGCTACGGAGCATTCCCAACGCTGCGGACAGGCCGGCCGCGCCTGCGCCGACGATCACTGCATCATACATATCTTCAACATGCTTCGGACTCATACCACCGATTCTCGCACAAGGTGTGACCTCGCACGTTCGACGCGGCTGAGGTGGAGGTGCCGGGCCTGCTATCGCTGCTCGGCGATGATCCATCCGGACCGCATGCTGATGCGGCCTTCAAGCTCCAAGGAGCCCAGTTCGCGCATGATTCGCGAGACGGGATATTCTCCCGGATGCGTCTTGTCCATTAGATCGAGCAGATCGTCGGCGGAGACGTGGCCGTTTGCTTCGGCGCAAGTTTTAATGGCGGCGAGTATGGCATCGTCGGATTCATCTGTCGATTCCTGCGGATGTTCGGTGTCATCCGGCAGGTCGACATGTTGCGGGCGATGCGCGCTATGGCATAGTTCGTCGATTTCCGCCAGTGAGCAGACGATGGTGGCTCTGCCGTCTTGGATAAGGCGATTGCAGCCGGTGTTATGCGGCATGGTGATGTCTCCCGGCACGGCGAACAGATTGCGGTTGAGTTCGTTCGCCCAGCCTGCGGTGTTGAGCGCGCCGGAACGCGCACGTGCCTGCGCCACGATCAGAGTGGATGACAATGCCGCGATCAGACGGTTGCGCAGCAGGAACCGTCTTGCCTCCGGCACGGTTCCGGGGCACAGTTCGGAAATCAAAGCGCCCGAATGGCTTTCGATCTGCTCGAACAGGTTCTGGTTGCTTTTCGGACCGATATGGTTCAGTCCGCCAGCGAATACGGCGACGGTGCGTCCTGCCAGCGCGGCGCTCATTTCGTCCATGGCTTTGACCGCGCCCCAATGTGCCGCGGCGTCGGTGCCCAGCGCGCCGCCGGATACCACCAGATGTCCGGCACGCGCCATCCGAAGGGCCAACTCGTGGGCGCTTTGCCTACCGTAGTCGCTTACGCCCCGTGAGCCGACGATACCCACCGGCTCGGGGCATGACACCAGCGCCTTCGGATCGCCTTTGCCCCATAGGCAGAGCGGGGAGGCCCAGTCGGTGCGCAGTGAAAGGTCGTTCAGTTGGCTGGGCCAACAGGGGTGATGCGGGGCGATGATCCACTGCGTGCCGTCTGCTGTGAACCAGTCTCGCAATGCGTCCGGATCCTTGCTGGGCAACGATGCCAGACGTTGCTGCCATGACACCAGCGAGCCATGGAACGAAGCCATCCCGCGGGCGTTGATGGTGCGTCCCCAACGAGTGACGCCGTTGATGAACGCCGCATCCAATGACGTGCAGGCCGCGGCCGTCACATTTTCGTGATTGCCAGGGCCGCTGTCAGCGATCAGCTGTAGCGCGCTTGCCGCGGAGCCGGTGCCTTTGACCAGCGCGTACATCATCGCGTCGGCGCTGTCCAGGCAGAAGGTGAGCACCGCGCGGGCCAGGGTCTCGTCGTCGATCGTCACCATCATGCCAGCCTCGTTCTCATGGATATTCCCTGCATCATTTCCTCAGGTCCTGGGGAAGTCTTTCCCGCCAGATCGGATAATGTCCACGCAAGCCGCATGGCACGGTCGGCGCCACGCAGGCTCAGCCGCTCGCTCGACAAGGCGCGGTTGACCAATTCGATGGCCTTGGGGGAGGTGCTGGCTCTCAGCCAGGTGCCGGTAGCCTGCGCGTTGCAGCACCAGCCGAATTCGCGGAACCGTTCCTGCGCCATCTGCCGGGCAACGATGACACGCAGACGTATGGCATGGCTCGAATCGCCGGAGGGAGCGTTCCCCGGACTTATCCGCTCCACCGGAGGCACCTCGATCTGGATGTCGATACGGTCGAGGATCGGTCCGGAAAGCCGGCTGAAATACTTGACGCGGTCCTTTTCTCGGCAGGTGCAGCGCTCGCCGTTGCCGTACGCGTAGCCGCACGGGCAGGGATTCGCCGCCATAATCAGTTGGAAGCGAGCCGGATAGTATGTGGTGCCTTTCGCTCTGGAAATCGCGACATATCCGGATTCCAAAGGTTCGCGCAGCGTCTGCAGCGTACGCGCCGAGAATTCCGGAGCCTCGTCCATGAACAGGATGCCGCGATGCGCGCGGGTGATGGCTCCGGGCTGGGCCAATCCTGCGCCTCCACCCACCAGCGCGGCGGTCGACGCGGTATGGTGGGGCGCCTCGAACGGTGGAACGTCGCTGATTCCGTATCCGGGAAGCGTGCCGCATAACGAACGAATCGAGGCCACTTCAAGCTGTTCCGTCTCGTTCAAAGGACTCATGATGCCGGGAATGCGCGAAGCGAGCATGGTCTTGCCTGTGCCGGGCGGACCGGTCATCATCAGATGATGGCCTCCGGCGGCAGCCACCTCCAACGCCCATTTGGCCGCTTGCTGGCCCATCACTTCGCTCATGTCGCCGGGCGGAGGGCACATGCCCGTGGCGCCGACATCGGCGTTCACGGCATGCGTGGCTTCGGGAATCCGGTAGTCCGCATCGCCTCCCATCAGTTCGATGAGCTCTCCGACATGCCTCACGCCGATCGCCTTGACATCCGGAACGAGACGGGCCTCATCAAGGTTGGCGTAAGGCACGATGATTGTTGCGATTCCCTGCTCCCGCGCATGCAGCATGATGGGCAGCAGTCCGTTGATGGGCAATACGGTGCCGTCAAGATTCACCTCGCCAAGCACGATGGTGCCGGCCAGACAGTCATGGGCGATTGCGCCGGCCGCGCTGAGCACGCTGGCCGCGATGGCCAGATCATGCGAAGAGCCTTTCTTCGGCATGGACGCTGGGGAGAGATTGACCGTGACACGGGTTTCCGGCCATTTGAAACCACTTGCCTGGCATGCCGACTTGACCCGTTCGCGCGCCTCGGACAATGAGGTGTCGGGCAGGCCGATGATGGAGAAATAGGGAAGTCCAGGGGATACGAACGCTTGAATCTGGACGATGAAGGCTTTCAAACCGATTAGTCCTACGGAAAGGGCGCTGCCGATGGCCATCAGAACGCTCCCTCGATATGATGCAGCAAAGGTCTGTCTCCCTGCACCACGACGGTGACGACGTCAAAACGCACGCCACTGTTCGGCATGCGGTGCTCCGGCGCCGTCAGCCATTGCACGGCGGCATGGCGCAGATTGATTTGCTTGGAAGCGGTCACCGCCTCCTGAGGGGTGCCGTAGCGCATCGTACGTCTGGTTTTGACCTCGACGAAAACGATCTGGCCTATCGGATTGCGCGACACGACGTCGAGTTCGCCGTATCGGCAATGCCAGTTGCGGTCGAGCGTCCGCCACCCTTGGCTTTCCAACCATGCGGCGGCGTACTGTTCTCCCAGCTCGCCGATCTGTCGGGAACGCAGCGTGCCGTCATGCAGACGCCGCGCTAGGGAATCGAGAATCTGCTCCGGCGGCTGCGTTGGGGCCGGAACATCATGTGATGATGAATGGTTCATGGCCCTAGTCCAACAGACAGAAGCCACGCATGACAAGGCCGATAGGCTAATGTGGATAACTTACGTATCTCGGGCGTGTCGTGGATAGTCGGTGGATGAGTCGACGCTATCCACACCTATCCACAACACGATCCAAGGCCTCTGTGCGAAAAGAGTGACCGATGAACCGTCAACGACGGGTCAAAGCGGTCAATTCGTCGAGATTGAGTTCGAAGCTCACGCCTCGTTCCTCATGATTCGGCTGATACTGGGTGCTTTCCATCGCATGGCGGACGAACTCGCCGGCGATGTTCGCGGCCTCGGCCAGAGGACGGCCAGCCATCACCGCGCCGCACAGCGCCGACGCGAACGCGTCGCCGGTGCCGTGGGTCATGAACGGCAGCTTGGCATGCGCCAGCTCCTGTTTTCCGGCGACGCCCGTCGAAGCTGACGCCACATAGTTGCGAATCATGCCATCCCCTCGATCGATGCCCTTAAGCACCACGTTCTTCGCGCCGGCGGCAAGCAACGCCCCAAGAATCTCATCCACCTGCGCGTCGTCGATATCCTGGCCTGGATAGTCACGGCCCGTCAAAATGGATGCCTCGGTAAGATTCGGCATCAGCGCATCCGCGCCATCCACCAGCGTGCCCATCGCCCGACACAGCTCAGGAGTGTACGTGGCGTAGATTTCTCCGCCGTCGCCCATCACCGGATCCACCAACCGCAAGGCATGCGGATACTCCGCGTATAGGCGTTTGATGATTGCGACCTGGTCCGCGGAACCAAGAAAACCGGAATAGACGCCATCCAAATCGACGTTCTCCTGACGCCATGCGTCCAGATAGCCGTCCAGAATCTCGGTCGTATCGTGGAACGTGAATACCTCGTAGCGCGTGTGCGCGGAAAACAGCGCCGTCGGCACCGGACAAACGTCGCAGCCGGCCGCCGACAGAATCGGAATGGCCGCCGTCAGCGAACACTTGCCATAACCGCACATGTCATGCACCGCGGCGACGCGCGGAATATACCGCGGATCACGGTCGTACAGAATCTCATCGCTCATATCGGAACCTCTCTTGCGATTTGTCTGCCCATGACTTTAGCCGTTCCCCTGACCTGACGCGCATCCGTTCCTCACGGTGGGTCACCGGCATGCGGGACTTCGGCGTGTCGAATGGTTCCGAATGGTTTTTTCAACGGTTGGGGGAGTGGGGAAAGCCAATGATTCCAACGGTTTATAAGGGGATATAGGCAAGTGCGATAACGTTCGGCTTGCGTTGCGCTCGCCGGCCGGTTTATTGTCGCTACCAACACCTGGCCAAGCGCCCTACACGGCAGGGCGGGTGGCCAACCAAGACGAGAACAACGAACCCTTATCCAAGGAGAGCGCATCATGGCAAACAAGAACTATCGTTTCGAAACCCTGCAGCTGCACGTCGGCCAGGAGCAGGCCGACCCGGCCACCGACTCCCGCGCGGTGCCGATCTACCAGACCACCAGCTACGTCTTCCACAGCTTCGACCACGCCGAGGCCCGCTTCGGACTGGCGGACCCGGGCAACATCTACGGCCGTCTGACCAACTCCACCCAGGGCGTGTTCGAAGACCGCATCGCGGCCCTCGAAGGCGGCACCGCGGGCCTGGCCGTCGCGTCCGGCGCGGCCGCCGTGGAATACGCGGTGCGCAACATCACCCAGTCCGGCGACCACATCGTCGCAGCCAAGAACGTGTACGGCGGCACCTTCAACCTGCTGCGCCACACCCTGCCGCGCGACGGCATCACCACCACCTTCGTCTCCGCCGAGAACCCGCAGGAGTTCGAGGACGCCATCCAGGAGAACACCAAGCTCGTCTACTTCGAGACCTTCGGCAACCCGAACGCCGACCTGCCCGACTTCGAGGCCATCACCGCCATCGCCCACAAGCACCACCTGCCGGTGATCGTGGACAACACCTTCGCCTCCCCGTACCTGTTCCGCCCGCTGGAGCACGGCGCCGACGTCGTTGTGGAATCCGCCACCAAGTTCATCGGCGGCCACGGCACCACCCTCGGCGGCGTGATCGTGGAAGGCGGCAAGTTCAACTGGGCCGAAGTGCCGGGCAAGTTCCCGACCCTGACCGAGCCGGATCCGTCCTACCATGGCCTGAACTTCTATGAGGCCCTCGGCGGCGCCGCCTTCGTGACCCGCGTGCGCGCCATCCTGCTGCGCGACACCGGCGCCACCCTGTCCCCGTTCGCGGCCTTCCTGCTGCTGCAGGGCACCGAAACCCTGTCCCTGCGCGTCGAACGCCACGTCCAGAACGCGCTGAAGGTCATCGATTACCTGAAGACCGTTCCGGAAGTCGAGTCCATCTCCCACCCGTCCATCGAAGGCCGCAAGGACAACGAGCTGTACAAGAAGTACTTCCCGAATGGCGGCGGCTCCATCTTCACCTTCGACATCAAGGGCGGCAAGGACGCGGCACGCGTGTTCATCGACAACCTGCACCTGTTCAGCCTGTTGGCCAACGTGGCCGACGCCAAGAGCCTCGTGATTCACCCGGCCTCCACCACGCACTCCCAGGAGACAGTGGAGGAGCTCGAGGATCAGGGCATCCACCAAGGCACCATCCGCCTGTCCATCGGCACCGAGAACATCGAGGACATCCTCGATGACCTGAAGGGCGGCTTCGAAGCCCTTCGCGCTTCCGGCTTGGCCAAGTGAGGTCGACAGGAAGGTTGACGGCCCGATGAGAAGGGGCGCGATGCTAATGGGGTGCATCACGAATCATCGAGCCGCATGGGGTGCCTTCCGCCTGATCGCTTGACCCAAGGAATAGAAAGCTCGCACTGATGTCATGCAGTGCGGGCTTTCTTGCGTCTGTATGCCTCACACTGTTTGCGCAGAGGCATGAATAGTGTGAGACCTGAGACGACATAATCCTCAAGGATGAGGGCCGGCGCGTGGCCGACCGCCCAATTCAGTCTGGCGCACGATGGGGCGCGCCGTTATTTCTTCATAAGTTGGAATCATCATCCGGGCATAAGGCCCGGCCAAATATGGAGAGACATTATGAACGTGCAGAACCCGGCCGCATCGCGCGGCATCGCTATTCAGGCCGTCGACTTGGTCAAGAACTACGGCGCTGGCAGCAATATGGTCCATGCCCTGCGCGGCGTGAACGTGAGTTTCGAACGCGGCAAATTCACCGCCATCATGGGCCCGTCCGGCTCCGGCAAATCCACGCTTATGCACACGCTCGCCGGCCTCGACTCCGCCACATCCGGGCATATTCTTTTCGGCGGGGCAGACCTGACCCGCATGGACGACAAGCAGCTCACCTTGCTACGTCGCCACAAGATCGGCTTCATCTTCCAAAGCTTCAACCTGTTGCCCATGTTCACCGCAGAGCAGAACATCCTCATGCCGCTGACTTTGGCCGGTGATAAGCCCGACCGTGCCTGGTTCGATCTGCTCGTAGAAACCTTGGGACTCAAGCAACGGCTCAACCATCGTCCGAACGAGCTGTCCGGTGGCCAGCAGCAGCGCGTGGCCATCGCCCGGGCCATGGCCATGAACCCGGACGTGCTGTTCTTCGACGAGCCTACGAGCGCGTTGGACCCGGAGCTGACCCGCGAGGTGCTGAAGGTCATCCGCGACTTGGCGGCCGAGCACATGACCATGGTCATTGTCACCCACGAGATGGGCTTTGCCCGCGATGTGGCCGACCATCTCATCTTTATGGACGGCGGCGTCATCGTGGAGCAGGGCCCGGCCAGCGAGGTCATCAACAACCCCCAGCACGACCGCACTCGCGCGTTTCTGGCGAATTACGATCGCGACTAGGCGCTCGCTTGCGTTCTCGCATCGCCTCGAGGGTGGCTCGAAGACGGCTCGAAAGCGGCTCGGCGGCGGTCGGCGCGGGGTGCGGTGGCCCATGCACGGTCGGCGTGCGTCGTTGCATCTCCGCAGTGGTTGGCGCGCGTACACCGATTGGTGTATCTCTGTGACGCAAGCGTGACGATGGGTTGCCATAACGGTTGAGAAGTTCTAGAGCGTGCTAAGGTTTGGCGCACATAAGGACAACCTTACGCGAAGGAGCCTTCCATGACCGACACCAATAGCACCCCCACGCCTCCAGGCGACTCTGCCTCGGGCGGCCACACCCCCGCATCGCAGCAGCCGGTACCGCTGCAGCCGACTCAGCCTGCGCCCTACAGCGCCCAGGGCACTCAGCCCTACGGCGGTCAGCAGGCTTATGCGGGCCACGCAGGCTACGGAGCCCAGCAGCCCTACGGCTACGGAGCCCAGCAGGCGCCCGGCTCCGCGCAGCATTCCGCCAGCCAGCCTTATGGCCAGCAAACTTACGAGGCCGAGCCCGTGTCGATGCATGCCCAGCACGCGGCTCCCAAGGGCAACGGCGGCAAGACCTTCCTCATCGCCTTCGCCGGCGCGCTCGTGGCCTGTGTACTCGCCTTCGGCGTGTGGGGCATTACGAGTGCGATGATTCCGGGCAGTTCTGGCTCGGGTACTTCAACGGTCGTCACCGACCCCTCCACCGGCGAGACGACGGTCATCGCGCCCAGCGAGGATCCGACGCTGGCCGAGGCCGTGTCCGCGAAGTGCTTGCCCTCTGTGGCCGCCATCACGGTGTACGCCGAGGCTTCCCAGAATGACGCGATGAGCCAGTACTTCGGCTACCAGTACGGTGGCCAGGGCGACGGGTCGGGCGATCTGGTGGCCTATTCCCAGGGATCTGGCGTCGTGCTGACCGAGGATGGCTACATCATCACCAACAACCATGTGGTGGAAGGCGGCAGCGCCTACAAGGTGACCATCGCCGGCAACACCTACGACGCCGAGCTGGTGGGCACCGACCCCTCCTCCGACGTGGCCGTGCTGAAGGCCAAGGACGCCAGCGGTCTTACGGTTATGGAGCTTGGCGACTCCGACAACCTGACCATCGGCGAGTGGGTTATGACGTTGGGCAGCCCCTTCGGCTTGGAGCAGTCGGTGGCCACGGGCATCGTATCCGCCACGAGCCGCTCGCAGATCATGGACGCGAGCGAGTCGATGCAGTCCGGCGGCAGCGGCGAGACCACTATCTATCCGAACATGATCCAGACCGACGCGGCCATCAACCCTGGCAACTCCGGTGGCGCGCTCGTGGATGACGAGGGCAAGCTCATCGGTATCAACACGCTGATCACCTCGTACTCCGGCAACTACTCCGGTGTCGGGTTCGCCATTCCCGTGAACTACGCCATCAACTTGGCCCAGCAGATCATCGCCGGCGAGACCCCGACCCACGCCCAGCTCGGCGTGAGCCTGTCCACGGTGAACGACCAGGCGGCTGCCAGCTACGGCCTCGCGGCCGAGTCCGGCGCCTACGTGGCCGCCGTCTCCCAGGGCTCCGGCGCCGAGGCGGCCGGCCTCCAGGAGGGCGACATCATCACGGCCCTGGACGGCGAGTCGGTGGAAGGTGCCTCCGACCTCATGCTGGCCGTGCGCGGCAAGAACCCCGGCGACACCGTGAAGCTGACGGTGAACCGCAACGGCCAGGAGCAGGAGATTTCCGTCACCCTGGGCGACGACGCCGCCAGCCAGAAAGCGGCTGCCGAGCAGAAGGCCCAGCAGGAGCAGCAGATGCCCGAGCAGGGTCAGGACTTTGACTGGGGCTACGGCGACGGTAACGACTACGGTTACGGCTGGGGCTACGGCGACGGCTACGGCCAGGACGGCGGCAACGGGTACGGCTACGGCGATGGCTACGGCAACGGCCTGAACCTGGACGACCTGTTCGGCCAGCGCTAAGCCACAGCGGAGGCACGCTCGCCCGCACCTGAGCAGCCAACGACAGGGATCCACGATTCCCTTACTCCAGGGGCAGCCTCAAGGCTGCCCCTTTTCGTTGACAGGCGAACACCCGGTTGCTCGACATTGCGAACCTCTATACCAGAGAAAGCGGCCCAAAACCGAAGAAGTGCCCCGGCATAAACCAGGGGCACTTCCCCATTTCGACGTCTACCGTTCTTTCTAAAGCTCGTTCACCAGCAAAGGAAGAACCGTCTGAATGTCACCAACAATGCCATAGTCGCACTGATCGAATACGGCAGCATCGGCATCCTTGTTTATAGCAAAGATGGTTCCGGCTCGATCGCAACCGACCATATGCTGCATCTGGCCCGAAAGCCCTGCTGCAACATACACCTTAGGAGCAAGCATGAGCCCAGAGACACCGATGTACGTCTCCCGCGGCAGCCACTTCATATCCTCGGCCAAAGGACGCGTGCAGCCCAAACCAGCCTCCAGCTTGTCACAGAGCGCTCGGGCCATATCAAGATCGGACTCGAGTCCAAAACCTCTTCCGGCGGCAACGACGACATCGGCCTTCTGCAAGTCGACCCCGCTCTTCTCGATGGGCTCGCTCGATAGCACCTTAACTGTGGCACCCGGATCAACCCACGCAAAAGGTTCTTCCTGATTGGCGCCCGATGCTGCAACGCTATCGCCGAAAGCACCTGGCTGCATCAGATAGATGGCGGTCTTGCCGGGCTTTCGCTTTAGGATAGCGGCTCCTCCATAATACATGCTGGAGGCCACATCGCCGTCAAGCTCCATCACGTCGGCAATAGCGCTGGTGCCGCCGTGGAACGCAAGGGCGCCAGCAAGAATGCGCATATGACGCGTAGGCTCTACCAGCACCACATCCGGCCGTACATGATCGAAGATCGCATTGACCGTCGCCGTGGCGTTATCGAGCGAAAGCCCCTCCGGAACCGTCACGCGATAGATAAGATCAGCGCATGAGGGCGGCATCTCCATGTCGCCGAAAGCCACCAGGGCAACCTCATCGGCACCCATGGCCCTCGCACCGGCGCAAAGCTCTTCTGCCGCACCCGGACGCTCAGCTAAAACTAACACTTTCAACGTTTCTCCCCTTTCTAGAGCGCGGCTTTGAGGCTGGCAGCAAAACTCGCAATGGCGCCCTCGTCGCTGACGTGGCAGATCTGCTTCTTGCGCGGCGTCGGCTCAGGCACTTTGCACTCAACCCACTCGACCGTCTCTTCGGAAGCCACGTCCAACGGCGCTACGTGCATCGGCTTCTTTCCTGCTGCTAGAATGTCCTTCATGGACGGAGTCCGAGGAACGGCAACCGATGGCTGCACCGAGATGACGGCGGGCAGAGGCACCTCCACCGTCTCCACCACATCCTCGAGCACGCGCTCGACCACGATACAGCCGTCTCCTGCCTGCAAAAGAGTCGCGCCATTCACGCAGGGGACGTTAAGGGTCGCAGCAAGCTGCGCATCGACCTGCTTTGCGTAGAAATCATCGGATCCATCGCCGCAGATCACAACATCCCAGCCACCAACGTCTTGCAGGGCCAGCGAAAGCGCCTGCGCAGTCGCTCGCGCATCCGCATGCTCCAGAGCGTCGTTCGTGGCAAAGTAGAGCTCGTCAACGCCACGAGATAGAATGTTCTTCTTTACCTTCGACTCGTCAATAGACGCCGGGCCCACCGAAAGAACCTTTACCGTCGATCCTTCTTGGGAGGCAGCAAGCTGAGCCGCGGCCTCAATGGCATTCAGATCATACTCAGACACGACATTGCGAGCATGGCTGAAATCAAGAGCACCGTCATTGCCAGCACGAAGATCTTTGCTATCCGGCAGAATCTTAACTGCAACTACAATACGCATGTGCCCTCCTAGATACCCAACGCGCGCGTGCCGCCGCCATATTGGCCAGCCTCGCGAAGCACGTCCTTGGCGATGGTCTTCGTGAGAATCTCGCTCGAACCGGCACCGATGCGGCCGACACGGGCATCGCGCCACAAACGCTGCATACGATGGTCGGTGCAATAGCCCAGACCGCCAAGGATCTGGATGCCATCGTCGCAAATCTGCCAATTGCCTTCAGTGCAGAGCAGCTTGCAAATATTCGCATCGATGCGGATAGACTTGCCCTGGTCGTACTCCCAAGCAGTACGGAACACCATATTGCGCATGCTCTCAAGAATGATCTTGTCGCGGCACACCTTTTCCTGAATGAGCTGGAACTTGCCAATAGGCTGACCGAACTGAATGCGTGAATTGGCGTAGGCGCAAAGATCGGCGAACGCCGTCTCGGCCTGACCAAGGTACATGGCCGCGCAAAGAAGGCGCTCTGCCTCGAAGTGCTTCATAAGCTGGACCCAGCCGCCATGCTCCTTGCCATACAGATACTTATCGGGAATGAAGCAATCCTCCAGGAACGTCTCGCAAGTAGGCTCAAGCCATTGCCCGATGGTCGGCAAATCCACAATAGTCATGCCCGGCGTCGGGTTGGGAATCGCAAACAGCGTAACCGCCTTGTAAGGATCATCAATCTCGGGATCCTTTGCGGTGATGATGTTGTAATCGGAACAGCTGGCATAAGTGTTGTAGATCTTATGCCCGTTGATGACATAACCTCCGTCGACCTTCTTGTAGGACGTCTTGATGCCGGCGGCATCCGAACCGGCTCCCGGCTCTGTATTGCCGAAAGAGTGACGCTTCTCGCCGCTCATAAGACCCTCGAGCATCTCCGTGCGAATTTCCGGACTCGCCTTATCGGCGGCATTCATGATAGACAGGGGGCTATAGGTGCATCCGGCCCAGGAGTAGCGATACACAATGGAAGTGACCAGACACATCGTCACCATATCTGCAGGAACGCCGCCCAGCTCCTCCGGAACGCCGATGGCTCCGAATCCCGCCTCATAGAACTTCTTATTCGCCTCTACAGGGAATATCTTCTGCTCATCGCATTCCTTAATAAGGCTTTCAGGATACTCTCGATCCATGAACTCCACCAAGTTCTCGGCCAACAGCTCCTGCTCTTCAGTGAACGAAAAATCCATGTAATTATTCCGCCTTTCCAATCTTTCCCTCGGCATACATTGCCTCGATCTCTTCGTTCGAGTATCCGAGCTCTTCCAGAATGTCCTCATTGTCTTGACCCAGTTTCGGAGCGCCACGCCAAATCTGGCCAGGATTGTTCTTCACGGGGGGCAGCACGGCCACGCCCTTCAGTGTCTGCTCGCTCGCCTCGTCGTACCACTCGACAAAGTCGTTGCGCGCGATCACATGGGGATTGCTCATGAGCATCTCGTAGTTGTTGATGGGCGCGCATGCGACGCCGATAGCCTTCAGCTGCGTCTCAACCTCATCAGGCGTGCGCTCAAGGCAGAACGCCTTGATAGCCCCATCGAGGCGATCTCCTTGCGGCGTACCATTCAACGTCGGACGACCCTCAATGAAGTGCTCCTCGTCGTCAAGGCCGAGCAACGCGGCAATGGCTTTTGCCGCCGGACGACCGGACACCTGAACGACGCAGTAGTTGCCGTCCTTGCACTCGAATACATCGATGCCGGCGTAGGTGGCCTCTTTGTTGCCCGTGCGCTTCAACTGCTCGCCCGTCGTTGTGTACATAAGGGGCCCATAGCCCTGCACTCTCAGGCAGGACTCGTATTGCGAGACGTCGATCACATCGCCCTCGCCCGTCTTCTGGGCATGGTAGACGCCCATGAGCGCCGCCCACATCGCATAGAGACCTGTAAGATAGTCGCAGATGCCGGGCTTGCTCACCAGAGGAGCCGACGGCTCTTTCTCGCCGTTCAACGCCATAAGGCCCGAAAACGCCTGACCGATCACGTCCATGCTGGGACGCGGCACGTAATCCGGATCACCGAAATGACCGTAACCGGAAACGTGAACAACCACCAACTTCGGGTTCAGCTCGAGCACATGTTCGTCGGTGTAGCCCCACTTGTCATACATGCCGGGCTTCGAGGACTCGATCCACACGTCAGCCCACTGAAGCAATTTGTCGAACACATCCTTTGACTCGGGAACGTTCATAGCGAGATTTCGCTTATTGCGGTTCTCCTGAGCGAATGAGATTGCAAAGCCACGCGTCATCTCGGGTGACTTGCAGTTCTCGACATGAATGACATCCGCTCCGTGCTCCGCCATCAGAGACGTCGCGTGGGGCTCTGCGGTCACTTGCCCACAGCTGAGAACCTTGAGACCATTGAGCAGGCCGAACTGAGGTACATCATTTGCTTTTGCCATTTTCTCTCCTTTAATTGAACGGATAGGCCAATGCTTCTAAGCAGCAACCGCCTCTGCAATCGCCTCAGCCTCTTTGTAGGGCTTATCGGCTGCCTCCAAATGCTTGCGCGCTTTGCTGCTCATACCGATGGCGGCAAGAATGACGACCACCGTGAAGCAGCAGCCAGCAATGGCCAGCGGCAAAACGAAAGAGCCCGTTGCCCCGTACAGCCCCGCCGCAAACACCGGAGCGATCATGGCCGCCACGGACACAGAGGCATTGCACCAACCGGTGATGGTGGCGGACTTGTTCACGCCGAACAGAGGCGTAGCCACAACAGCGCCGAAGTACAGGTTGACCATGCCCGCGTTATAGAAGAAGGCAATGATCATGCCGCCGATAAGACCCATCTGCGACGTCAAACTGAAGAGGAACATGTTGGCCGCGCCCACAACGCAATAGATAATGAGCGTCTTGCGAGCGCTGATAACATCGGACAGCACGCCGAACAACGGCACCAGAATCATCTGAGAAATACTCACTATCGACACGCAATAGGAGATCTGCACAACGTCCAGGCCCATAGAACCCAGCACGAGCGACTGGTTGCTGTAATAGATGGTGCAGGCGAACTGCATGAGGAAGGGGCACACCAGCACGGCCCACAGAAGCGGCTGGCGCAGCAGCTTCGAGATGGGCATAGCCGTCTCGTACACCTTCGAATCCGCCCCAATCGTCCGGGTCTTTTTGCCCTCCTTCTCCTTCAGCACAATTTGCTGCATGCCATATTTCTCGGGAGCATCGCACACGAACAGCAGACCCAGCACCACAATAATGCCTGCGAGAACGAATCCGGCGATCAGCGAGTAAGTCTGGTACCCGAACATCGAGCTAAGCACGCCGGTAACCGTGGCCATAATCGCGTTAATCAGGCCCGATACCAAAGTTCCCATAGAGGAGATGGTCCCGCGCCCAGAGGCAAACCAGTTGGTAACGTTAATCTGATGAGTCATCGCACCGCAGAACTTGTTGCCGATGCCAAACAAAAATGCCATGACGTAGACGAGCATGAGATTGGTGGAATACCCCATGGTCACCAGCAGCGCGCCCTGGAGAATTCCGCCAATGACATAGACGTACTTCGTCTTGAGCACCTTGAGCAGAGACCCAATGAAAAGCGATGCCACCAGAGAGCCGATGGCCGTAATGCTGAAGATGAGCGCACCTTCTGCCGCAGAGCACCCGACGGCGGCAACCATCGATGCCATCAAGATGATGATGATCGAGTAACACAGATGGGACACGCCCATGGTCACCATGCCCGCTATGGCGCAAAGCCACCCTTTTACTGTATTCGACATAGTTGAATCGTACCTTTCCCCTGATTACGATTGCTTTGCAGGCAAGGCGACCAACGCTTTGCCCCACATGTTTTTATCGGTGCCGTCGTCTTGCCAAATATCAAGCTCGACGACGTTCTTTCCGTTTTCCTCCCTTTTCTCCACAACGCGCGCACCGCAATGCAAGTCAACGCCCGGACAAGCGAATTTGCCCATGCGGAACGGCCCGATCTTGAGAATCTCGCCTTCAAGTCCAACCCACTCGCGCAAATGCCTCTCGCTGAGAGCCATGTAGTACCACGTGTTGGCGAACATGGCCGGCGCTCCCGTCCTCTGAGCCGCGGCATCATCATGATGCAACGGCACAAAGTCGCGATTCGCTGCGGCCTCCATCACAAGACGCTGCACTGTGAGAGGAAGGGCCAGTTCGGGAAGCTCATCCCCCACCTTGACCTCCTCAAAAGTCAGCTGCTCGTCCCACTTCGCCATAACTACTCACCCTCCTCAACAGGATTGCCCGACCAGGTCGTAACACGCTGAATGGCGACAGTCTCATCGTTCTGGTTGATAAACTCAATTTCCACAGTGAAGAAAGCGCCGTCGCCAACCTTAAGACGCTTTCGGGTCACGCTCACCAACCGCCCGACTTGGCGAAGAGTGTCCCCCGGATAGAGGGGACGCAGAAACTCTACTTCGGTGTCTGTCGCAAAGCCAAGCGAGTGCCGAGGAGTGGGAACGAGCATGGGCATTGCGAGGGGATACAGCGGCCCGACGCGACCCTCTTCCACCCCGGGCTCCCACCATGAGGCCGTACCCACCGCCATGGCCATGCCGGCAGGTGCCGGGATGGTCTTGTATCCCAGCCGCTGCGCCAACTCTTCGTCATAATAGAGAGGACAATCAGCTTCGATCACCTCATTCCATTGGCGAATCCATCCAAGGGTCGCCGCGTCTGCCCCGTAAATCACAGGCAGGGTCTCCCCGATGGTCTTCTCGGTTTCTTCCCATGTCTCCACACTTTCGGGAATCTCAATCATGCTTCCTCCTTTCAATACATCTATGAACAATTGCGCGTTTAGCATCTCCTTCCGAAAACGGGCACTAGCTTTGCGGTAGAACGACGCCCTGGGGGGCGCCTCGCATGCAACCTGCTAGTCGCGCACAATGACGCCCTCGGCGTATAGCTTTTCTATATCCGCAGAGGAGTAGCCCAACTCCTCCAAGATATCCTCGTTGTCCTGGCCCAAGCGGGGGGCGCCGCGCCAAACGTGGCCGGGCCTTCGCTCCACTCGGGGCACAATGCCCACTCCCCGCACCATCTGTCCCGAAGCGTCATCGAACCATTCGACGATGCTTTCCCGCTTCAGGCAGTGCGGATTGTCTCCCAGTTCCGAGTAGTCCATGATCTTGCAGCAGCCGATATTGACCTTGTTGAAGTCACGATCGACCTCGCTTGCCGTATGGGACAAACAGTAGTCCTCGATCGCTCTTTTCGACTTCTCATCCCGGGCCGTCCCAGCAACGATTGCGTCCTGCCGATCAAAATCGGGATCTCCCGTCAATCCCAAAAGCGCAAGCCCGTCGCTTTTCAAGGCAGAGGGATTCAGGGCGACGTACACATACCGGCCGTCCCTACACTCATAGACCCCGAGACCGCCCACATCTCCGTCAATATCCGGATTTCTGACCAGCTGATTGCCCTTGGTGAAATACTCGGCCGGATACTGAGCCGAAACGCGCAAGATCGCCTCGTACTGGGACAAGTCGATAACATCCCCCTCACCGGTCTCGCGGGCGCGCAGGAGAGCCGCCAGCGATGACCAGAGCGCAAAAAGCGCCGTAATGAAATCGCCGATGCCCGGGAAAACCGCCATGGGCTTCGTACCTCTAGGACTATTGATGTACATAAACCCGCTGAAGGCCTGGGCTATCGGGTCATAACTCGGGCGACGCACGTAGTCGGGCTCTCCCATCTCCCCATAGCCCGAGACATGCACAATAACGAGATCAGGGTTGAGCTCCAAAAGAAACTCGTCGTCGAATCCCCATTTCTTATAGGTTCCCCCCTTGGAGGACTCCAGCCAGATATCTGCCCATTGGATGAGATCAAGGAAGACACCCCGCCCCTCTTTCGATGGAATGTCAAGAGCAATGGTGCGCTTGCACCGTGCATCCTGCGCCCATTCCAAAGCGACGTTTTTCCGCATCCCCTCAGGGCTGCGCGCATTCTCAACCTGGACGACATCGGCCCCGTGCTCGGCCATCAGCGTGGCGGCATAGGGCTCGGCCGCCACCGTGCCCGTGCTAAGCACCTTCACACCGTGAAGGAGACCAAAATCGGGTATTTCCTCCGACTTAGCCATATCCGCCCCTTCGATCAAAGCCCTCGATACTTCGGCAGATGCGCTGCCGAGCGAATTCAACTCGCTGTTCGATCATAGGAATGGACGATCGTCGGGTCACCGCACAAATGAGGTATCGCTTGAGGTATTTGCGCTACTCCCCTAGGTTCTCGTGATATCATCACTAACCAAGCTGGTGGCTTGCACCGTCGCGCGAGGAGAGCACTTTGAGTGTTATCAACATAGGAGGTTGTCCTCCAACATCCCTTGAGTCAAAAAGCATCGTGCCGCGTCACAGACTGCTAAGCCTGCTAAACGAAGGAACGAAATACCCTCTCACGCTCTGCGTCGCATCGTCGGGGTGGGGAAAGGGAACGCTGCTGACAAGCTGGGCCAACCATACCGACAAGCACGTCTCGTGGCTCCAAGTCGACGAGTCCGACAACGAAGTGGCCATGTTCTACCAGAAGCTTGCCTCGTCTCTTTTGGCTATGCTGTCGAAGCAGGATTATCAATCAGACCCTCCCCCAGGCGCTTCGTCGCTTGACCTGGCCTGGACGCTTGAGCAGGTCTCCCATATAACTGGAGACCACGTCCTCATACTCAACGACTATCATCTCGTATCCAATCCCGAGGTGCATGAGGCTGTTATTGCCCTCATTCGATGGGCTCCCCCTTCATTGCACCTTATTATTTCGAGCGAATCTACGCCTCCGTTCCCCTTGTCTTCTTTTCGAGCCCATAGCCAGCTTTTCGAGATTTCAGCCCTAGACCTTGCTTTCACGCGAGGAGACTTGCGCCTCCTCCTCCGGGAGAATCTGATTGATCTCAAAGAGACATCCGTGGAGCGCCTCATGGATCTCACGGGCGGATGGCCAGCGGCGCTCCATCTGGCCCTTCTGCAAATAAAACGCATCGATCCGGAAGATCGCGACGACTTCGTCTCCAACATCGGCGCCCGCGATCGCCGCATCACAGAATGGCTCAATGACGCCATCTACGATACCTTGCCCTCACGCATTCGCACCTTTATGCTCGATACGTGCATTCTGAACGAATTTTCCGCCCCCCTGTGCGACACCGTACGCTCTACTGATGATTCTGGCGAATACATCGTTTGGCTTAAGGATCGTGGGCTGATCTCCCCCGTGGATGACCAGGGCACAACCTTCGCCTACCCAAAACTCCTGCGTGCTTTCCTCAGAGATCAGTTCAGTCGCACCAGCGACCTCGCCCACGAGAAGGACCTTTGGCAAAAAGCGGCCGCGTGGTATCAAAAGCGCGGAGAACTCCTCTTGGCAGCTGAGTACCATATGGCCTCGGGAGACACGACGGCCGGATGGCTTCTGCTCGATCGCTACCACTCCCATGCTCTTGAGAGCGCTCCGTCCATCAGCCCTCAAAAGACTCGCCTCACCTGGTATCGAGAATTCCTCAGTTGGCCGGATTCGGTCTTGGCACAGGAGCCGGATCTCTGCCTTTCGGCGGCATTCTCAAGCTATTATTCTAAGGACCTCGACCATATAGAGCGTCCGCTGCGCCTTGCCGAGCAGGCCTTTCTCGCCCGCGATGACAAACCGGCCCTTGGCAGAGCCCATGCCATACGAAGCTTGGTCTATCGCTATCGCGGATCAGCCGACCTGGCTATAGACGAGGGCAAGCATGCTCTCGACAATCTTCCGACCGACCTCAATTGGTTCAGAGGATCGGCCCTCTTGTCTCAGAGTTTTGGGTTTTACCTTAACGGGGATGCCGGCTCTTCCGCCCAATGTGCCGCCGAGGCACGGTCGGAATTCGTCAAGGCCCACGACAATCGCCACGCCGCCATTGCAGAGACCCAGCACATCGAGGTCCTACTCCTGCAAGGCTCGCTCATCGAGGCAGAGGAGCGCAGTCTGGCCCTTCTGGAGCTGCAAAGCAATGCCCTTGACGCCGAGCGGCGACTCGCCCGGGCAATTCTCGGATTCATAGCCTTTGAACGAAACCACCTGAACGAGGCGGAAGTCCATTTCAACACCGCGCTCTATCCGTCTCCGAACGCGCAAAAGGGCAAGTACTTGCCATTCGCCTATATCGGTTTGGCCGAAGTTGCAGCGGCGCGCAGCGACATCGACACGTCGCTCATGCTTCTCAACGAGGCCGAGCAATATGCCGCACCTCGCCCGGAGCGCAACTGGAGCGCCTACATCCAGGGGGTAAAAGCAAAGGTGCTTCTGGAGCAGGGAGACCACTCGGAAGCTGCAAAGGTTCTCTACCCGCAAGGATCGATCGTCGAAACCCCGTTCCAGGGAACCACAAGCTTTATGAGCTTCATAATAGCCCAACGAACACTGCTGGCATTCGCCCTTGAAGACGCAAACCGTCAAGACATCATGAACATGGCGAAGCGGCAGCTGGAGCGCAGCTTGGTGCTCTTCGATGCCAACAGTGCTGCGATATGGTGCCTAAGCGCACGGCCGCTTCTCGGCTGCATATATTTCAAGCTGGGACAGCGCGAGCAGGCACTCCGGTCTATCGAGTATAGTCTCGCCCTGGCCGAAAAGGAGCAGATTGTACGGAGCGTGATCGCTGCGGGCGACATCCTCAAACCGCTTCTCGAGCTTGCCGTCGCCCAAGACGTGCACCCCGCCTACGCCCAATCCCTCATTCATGCCCTTGAGTGCCGGCCCAAGCGCTCCAAAGCCGACACTGACGAAGCGTTGCCGGTTCTCAGCGAACGAGAAGTCGAAATACTCGAAATGATCGCGCGTGGCAGTACCACGGAGACCATCAGCCAGCAGCTGTATATTTCCGTTCACACGGTGAGAACGCACATCCGAAACACCCTTCAGAAATTGGATGCGCATTCGCGGGTTGAGGCCGTAGAGAACGCCCGCGAACGTGGAATCCTACCGCGCTAGGCGTGCTCAGCTTTCCGCCAAAGAGAAAAGCTCGTTCATCCGATCGGCGCCCACTTTCCCCGACTCGTCTCTCCCCAGATCGTCTACCAGGCCTATCTTCTGCGGCTTTTTGTAGCTCGCCAAGTGTCTTTTGCAAAAGTCCTGTATCGCTTTCGGCGACAGAGCGCTTCCCTTCATCGGTTGCACGATGGCGGCCACTGCCTCCCCCCATACCAGATCAGGAACACCTTTCACGACGCAGTCCTGCACTTCGGGGTGGCTCAGGATAACCGCCTGCACCTCGCTTGCGTAGACGTTCTCTCCTCCTGTTTTTATCACGTCCTTCACCCGAGCCTTAAAGTAGTACAGGCCCTGTTCGTCGCGGGCAAAGACATCGCCTGTCCTCAACCAGCCGTCTTGCAGTACCTCCCTCGTAAGGTCCGGCCGTTCGTAATACCCCTCCATCATGGCCGGCGTTCGCACCACGGCCTCGCCGCAATCGGAGGCTCCCCCCTTCTCATCGAGCAACATCATTTCTAAAGATCTCATCGGCACTCCCACCGAATGGATTTTTGGCGTGCCTGAAGCGTATTCCTCCCTCGACAATCGCATCGAAGTGCCGACGCCGCTCTCGCTTTGTCCCCAACCATAGTTGATCTCGCAGGCAGGAAACAGCTGGAATATCCCCTCCACTATGGAGGGGGTCATGGCGCCGGCGGCGCTCTGCACAATACGCACCGAAGACAGGTCGCGAGCGCCGGGCGCGGCCTCGCGTGAGAGACGACAGTATACGCTGGGGGGCAGCAAGATGATATGGGTCACGGCGTATCGCTCGATTTTGCCGAGTATCTCCTCGGCATCGAACTTGGAGGCGACCACCACGGCAGCGCCAGCACTCAGACAGGAAAGCAGCCAGCTGTGCCCCCCATGATGCTCCATTGGCGCCTGAACAAGAGCAACGGGATGCTCGACATCCTCAAGCCCTATGGTCTCTAAGATATCGCGGATCTCGACGAGATCCGCTGCATGGGTACGAGCGGCGCCCTTGGGCGCTCCCGTGCTGCCCCCGGTAAATTGAATCCGGGATGGGCCGCCCTCTTGGAACACCTCGAAATCCTTGGCGGAATCCGACTGACCTCCCTGGCGCATGTCAGATAACGCATCGCGAATAAACTGGCTGCTGAGTATCTGCACCGCATGATCGAAGCCCTTGCGGGCATCAATGGCGACGCTTTGGTGTTCTGGCGCATAGATCAGAGCCTCAGCATCCGAAGCGTTGACCAAACAGCCTACCTCTTCGGATGTAAAACGATAATTGACGGGCACCGCAACGGCGCCCATGGCCTGAATGGCCAGATACAGCACGATGAGGTCAACGCCATTAGGCAGGAAATACGCAACTCGATCGCCCTTCCGTATACCGAAGTCCCATAACGAATGGACAACGTATTTCGACAAGCGCCACAGCTCTTGGTATGTCAGCACTTCAGCGCCGTCGATAATCGCAACATCGGTCGGCCCCGATTTCGTATGGCGCAAAAAGGGGTCTATGATGTTCTTGTCATCTTGCCTTACTATTTCAGTTCGCTGCATAGTTCATCCCTTTTATAAGGTTCGTCGAGTTTCTCCAAGTAATCTTGGCTTTTCTTGCTCAAGCAGAAGAACGCGATGGCGAATGCCGCCAGATAGCACAGACCGGCCACGGCCAAAGGAAGCACATAGGAGCCCGACCACTCATACATGGCAGCGGCCAGCGGGGGAGAAATGGCAGAGCCCGCCGAGGTGACCACCTGGGTCCACCCGATAAGCACTGGGCTTTTCTCCAGACCGAACAAGGGCGTAGTGACCACCGAGCCGAAATAGAGGCCTACCGTGCCCACGTTGTAGAAGAAGGCAAGAATCGCGCCTCCAACAAATCCTGTTTGGCACCAAAGAGGAAAGAGGAACATGTTTACGGCCCCGATGAGGCAATAGGTCAGCAATATTCTCTTCGGCCCAAAGCGATCGCTGAGAAAGCCGAATAGCGGGACCACGATCATCGACCCGATATAGACCACCGAAAGCATGATGGACGCTTGGGCCACATCAAACCCCATGCTGGCATAAATCGCCGCTTCGTTGGTGTAGAAGAATCGCTCGGCCATAAGCATCAGCATCGGGCAGAGGAGAAGCGCCCACACAAGCGGGATCCTCAGAAGACGCGAAGCGGGCATGGCGAATTCGTAAGGCGCCGCAACCCTCTGCAGTCGCTCCCTTTTCCTCGTTTTCCCCATGACGAAATTGAAGTCGATCGGCTCCATGCCGTAATATGACGGCCCCCGGCAAATCATAAGCATCGTGAC
>OGQQ01001103.1_pt1 | contig 22638 bp, 17 predicted proteins | sample 1553281 | NCBI WGS metagenome assembly OGQQ01 (sample SAMEA2579937, study PRJEB22360) | human gut metagenome | biome: human gut; feature: human-associated habitat; material: faeces | place: Denmark | collected 2008/2010 | reverse complement strand
ATGCCAGAACGGCTATTCCATTCGAAGGTGAGCGCCATAATGCACTTGATGACGCTCGTTACCATGCAAAATACGTTTCAGCTATCTGGCAAAAACTGTTCCCGAATCAAGCTGATTTTTAATGTTCAACCGTCGCCGGTTGTGGTTGGTATTCTGCAACTGGCGCGTTCCGGAGTGATGGTCATGAGCGAACAGTACCTGATTACGCTCGACGAGTGGAAACCTAAGCGGTTCAGTCTCCCAATAACAAACACTACCCTGGTGAAATACGGAAAACTTGGATACATCGTTCCAAGACCACAAAAAATTCGTGGGCGTTGGCTGATAGATCGCCGAGCAGTATTTGTTGGACCTGGTGAAACAGGAATTGCGCCGGAAATTCATACTGGCGATGATGATGCACTGAAGGAGATTTTAACTCATGTCACCGAGGCCACGAAAAAACAGCACTGACATAGCCGGACTTTACGAAAAATTTGATCGCAGAACTGGCAGAGTTTACTACCAGTATAAAAACCCTGTGACTGGAAAATTTCACGGGCTCGGAACAGACAAAGGTAAGGCAGAAAAAATCGCTTCCACAGCCAATCAGCGAATAGCTGCAGCAGAGGCTGAATATTTCATGCGCAAAATTGATGAAAGTCCGTCAGCAACAAAGCGTCGGGGTATCAGATTAAAGGCATGGGTTGATCGATATCTGAAAATACAGGACACGCGACTGAAAAATGGAGATATTGCAGCTACAACCCACAAAGAAAAAGTGCGAATGGCTGCATACCTGGTTTCCCGCCTGGGAAACCACCCATTGAAAGAACTGGAGGTAAGAGACTTTGCATTAATACTGGACGAGTGGATGGATAAAGACATGGTCAGCACAGCAAGAGTAAATCGCGGATTATGGGTTGATATTTATAAAGAAGCACAGCATGCAGGGGAAGTTCCTCCTGGATGGAATCCTCCGGAGGCTACCCGTAAACCGATCCCTAAAGTGACCAGATCCAGACTCACCCTGGAAGACTGGCAAAAAATTTACAACGCAACGCCTGAAAAACACTTTATCCGTAACGCAATGCTTCTTGCGATTGTTACTGGTCAGCGCCGTGATGACATTTGCCACATGCGTTTTTCAGATGTGTGGAACGAACACTTGCATATCACCCAGGGAAAAACCGGAATGCGTCTGGCGTTACCGCTTACACTACGCTGTGATGCCATTGGGATAACGTTAAAAGAAGTTATTGATGGGTGCCGAGACAGAATATTAAGTCCATATCTAATCCATAGTCGGCACCAGAAACAACCAAAGCCGATGAGTAAAGACAACCTGAGCGACTACTTTGCCAAAGCACGGGATCTGGCTGGGATAACTCCACCAGCAGGAAAAACTCCGCCAACATTTCATGAACAACGCTCTCTATCAGAACGGCTGTACCGTGCACAGGGTATCGATACAAAAACATTACTAGGACATAAAGTCCAGGCAACCACCGATCGCTATAACGATACTCGAGGTCAGGAATGGGTTAAGTTGGTTATTTGACAAACACCATATGGAATATCCGTCACCATCTCAGGAAAAAAGTGTTGTAAAATGCGTGGCCTAGTTTTGGGGAAACGTTTTGGAGAGATTTTGGAGAAAGGAAAAAATTGAATAAATTCAAAATCCTGAAAGTGTCCCGCCTTATGAATAAGAAGGTGGAACTCGAATGATCGGTCGACTGCTTCGCGGCGGTTTTATGACCGCTATCTACGCGTACCTGTATATCCCAATCATTATTTTGATTGTGAACTCCTTTAACAGCTCGCGCTTTGGCATCAACTGGCAGGGTTTTACCACCAAATGGTATAGCCTGCTGATGAACAACGACAGCCTGTTACAGGCAGCACAGCATTCACTAACAATGGCGGTGTTTTCGGCGACGTTTGCTACGCTTATCGGTTCACTGACGGCAGTTGCGCTGTACCGTTATCGCTTTCGCGGTAAGCCGTTCGTTAGCGGAATGCTGTTTGTGGTGATGATGTCGCCAGATATTGTGATGGCGATTTCTCTGCTGGTGCTGTTTATGCTGCTGGGTATTCAGCTTGGCTTCTGGTCGCTGCTGTTCTCGCATATCACCTTCTGCCTGCCGTTTGTGGTGGTGACGGTGTATTCGCGCCTGAAAGGTTTTGACGTGCGGATGCTGGAAGCGGCGAAAGATCTCGGTGCCAGTGAATTTACCATTCTGCGAAAAATCATTCTGCCACTGGCAATGCCTGCGGTGGCGGCGGGCTGGGTGTTAAGCTTTACCCTGTCGATGGACGATGTAGTAGTTTCTTCGTTCGTCACCGGACCAAGCTATGAAATTCTGCCGTTAAAAATTTATTCGATGGTCAAAGTCGGCGTATCGCCGGAAGTTAACGCGCTGGCAACCATATTACTGGTGCTGTCGCTGGTGATGGTAATTGCCAGCCAGCTTATTGCTCGTGATAAAACGAAAGGTAACACAGGGGACGTTAAATGAAAAAATGGTCACGCCACCTGCTCGCGGCGGGTGCTCTGGCACTGGGCATGAGCGCCGCTCACGCCGATGACAACAATACGCTGTATTTCTACAACTGGACCGAGTACGTGCCGCCAGGACTGCTTGAACAGTTCACCAAAGAAACCGGTATTAAGGTTATCTATTCGACTTACGAGTCGAACGAAACCATGTACGCCAAGTTGAAAACGTACAAAGACGGTGCCTACGACCTGGTGGTTCCTTCAACCTATTACGTCGATAAAATGCGTAAAGAAGGGATGATCCAGAAGATCGACAAGTCGAAGTTAAGCAATTTCAGCAACCTCGATCCAGACATGCTCAACAAGCCGTTTGACCCGAATAACGACTACTCCATTCCGTATATCTGGGGGGCGACGGCGATTGGCGTTAACGGTGATGCGGTAGATCCGAAATCCGTTACCAGCTGGGCCGATCTGTGGAAGCCTGAGTACAAAGGTAGCCTGCTGTTGACCGACGATGCCCGTGAAGTGTTCCAGATGGCGCTGCGTAAGCTGGGCTACTCCGGTAACACCACCGATCCGAAAGAGATTGAAGCTGCATATAACGAGCTGAAAAAACTGATGCCAAACGTCGCAGCGTTTAACTCCGATAACCCGGCTAACCCGTACATGGAAGGCGAAGTTAACCTCGGCATGATCTGGAACGGTTCTGCTTTCGTTGCACGCCAGGCGGGTACGCCTATTGACGTGGTGTGGCCGAAAGAAGGCGGCATTTTCTGGATGGACAGCCTGGCGATCCCGGCAAATGCCAAAAACAAAGAAGGCGCGCTGAAATTGATCAACTTCCTGCTGCGCCCGGATGTGGCAAAACAGGTTGCCGAAACTATCGGTTATCCAACGCCAAACCTTGCGGCGCGTAAGCTGTTAAGCCCGGAAGTGGCGAACGATAAAACGCTCTACCCGGATGCTGAAACCATTAAAAATGGTGAATGGCAGAATGACGTTGGCGCAGCCAGCAGCATTTATGAAGAGTATTATCAGAAGCTGAAAGCAGGACGTTAATTCAGCAAGCGGGCGGTGGCATTACCGCCCGTTTTTTAGTTAGCAAGGATGTGGCTAATGAGTCAGGACAGTAAAGTGTTATCCCGCGCTTTTCTCGGTATCGGTCTGATATTGCTCGTTATTTCTGCAATCATCTTTTATTACCATTTTACTTTTACCAAAAGCGCGGTTCATACAGAAGGAATCATTGTTGATGCCGTTTGGTACAACAATCACTCAAACGACGTCGATGATAATGGTTCCTGGTATCCAGTGGTTGCCTTTCGCCCTACGCCAGATTACACGCTAATTTTCAATTCGAATATCGGTAGTGATTTTTATGAAGATAGCGAAGGTGACAGAGTCAATGTCTATTATCCGCCAGGGCATCCAGAACAAGCCGAAATAAACAATCCCTGGGTTAATTTTTTTAAATGGGGCTTTGTTGGCATAGCAGGCATTATTTTCGGTAGTGTCGGTCTGATAATCACGCTCCCCTACACCAAAAAATCTCGCAGGAAACGGAAGTCCTGCCCATGAAAAAATTCATTATACTGCTCAGTTTACTGATACTCCTGCCTCTGGTAGCAACCAGTAAACCATTGATTCCAATAATGAAGACACTTTTTACGGATGTTACCGGTACTGTACCGGATGCTGAAGAGATCGCACGTAAAGCCGAGCTTTTTCGCCAACAAACGGGAATTGCACCGTTTATTGTGATTTTACCCGACATTAATAATGAAGCCAGTCTCAGACAAAATGGTAAAGCGATGCTGGCGCATGCGTCATCTTCATTGAGTAATGTAAAAGGAAGTGTTCTGTTACTATTTACTACCCGCGAACCACGGTTAATTATGATCACCAACGGCCAGGTTGAAAGTGGTCTGGACGATAAACATCTCGGCCTTCTGATAGAAAATCACACGCTGGCTTATTTAAATGCAGATCTCTGGTATCAGGGAATCAATAATGCATTGGCTGTTCTACAAGCACAGATATTAAAACAACCGACGCCGCCACTGACGTATTATCCGCATCCAGGACAACAGCATGAAAATGCTCCCCCCGGCAGCACCAACACATTAGGTTTTATCGCCTGGGCTGCGACGTTTATCTTATTTTCCTGGATCTTTTGCTACACGACTCGTTTTATTTATGCGTTAAAATTTGCAGTGGCGATGACTATTGCCAATATGGGTTATCAGGCTTTATGTTTGTATATCGATAATAGCTTTGCGATTACCAGAATATCGCCACTCTGGGCAGGGCTAATTGGTGTCTGTACGTTTATTGCCGCATTGTTATTGACGAGTAAACGATAAAAGAGGCCGGAAAAGTGCGCGTGTATTATGCCGGATGGGGCGCGAACGCCTTATCCGGCCCACAAAACCCGCAAATTCAATTAATTGCGTCCCCTTGTAGGCCTGATAAGCGTAGCGCATCAGGCAATGCTTCCTGCTTTATAATCCCTTCAGCAACTTTTCAACAAACTCAGGCACCACCTGGCTTGCCGGGCCGTAATATTTCTCGGCAAATTCATTACCGACCTGACTTGGTTCGAGATTCAGTTCCACGGTGTGCGCGCCATGCAGTTTCGCTTCGTGAACAAACCCAGCCGCCGGATAAACATGCCCGGAAGTACCAATGGCAATGAAAATATCAGCCATCGACAACGCCATATAAATTTCATCCATGCCGAGTGGCATTTCGCCAAACCAAACGACGTGCGGGCGCAAGGGTGCCGGGAACTGGCAACAATGGCATTTATCTTCTGGCGTAACGTCTCCGGTCCAGTCGAGAACCTGACCACTTTGCGAACAACGAACTTTCAGCAATTCCCCATGCATATGAATGACATTGGTATTACCTGCGCGTTCATGCAGGTTGTCTATATTCTGCGTTACCAGCAAAAAGCGATCGCCGAGGGCGTCTTGCAGTTTAGCCAGCGCAAGATGCGCGGCGTTAGGCTGAATTTCTGGCTGCTGCAGCTGTCGACGACGGGCGTTATAAAACGCTTGCACCAGTTCAGGATCGCGATCGAAACCTTCCGGCGTTGCCACATCTTCAACCCGATGTTCTTCCCACAGGCCATCTGCGGCGCGAAAGGTACGAATACCTGATTCCGCAGAAATCCCTGCCCCTGTCAGTACGAGTACTCTTGGTTTTTCCATTGCTTCCGGCACCACTTTATCTCTGAAAAAAATACGCTGACGCAAACGCTCGCGCAGGCGGCGTTTATTTTTACGAAAACGACTTAACCGATGACCCCGACGCGACAGCATAGCAACCTCTGTTGTTTAATCGGTTAGATGTAGGAAGGCCGCACCACGCATTCCTCCCGCATCACCGTGGCGCGCGCGTTCAATGCGCGGAACACGAGCTACAGGTAAGAGATGACGAGGCAGCCTGTCCGCCAGTTGCGTTGTGATTGCCGGGAAATTCGATAAGCCACCACCAATGACGACCAGGTCAGGGTCAACAATGGTCAGGATATTTCCCAGACAAACCGCTAATAAATCCAGATAACGCTCAACGTGCGCCCTTGCCTGCTCATCGCCTTGATCATAAAGCGCAATAATTTCGGGAGCCTGCAACGGTTGATGATAATAGTGTTGATACAGCCACGCAAAACCGCGACCAGACAGATAATTTTCAATGCAGCCATGCTGACCACAGCCGCAGCGGCGTAACGGGAAATCCAACCCCATCATGGTTAACGCATCAACCGGCAGACGCATATGGCCAAACTCGCCGGTAATGTAGCTTTTACCGGTAATCGGTTTGCCGTTGAAAATCAGCCCGCCGCCAACGCCGGTGCCGAGAATCAACCCCATCACCAGTGGATATTGAGTAAATTCATCATCCCAGGCTTCTGAAAGGGCAAAACAGTTGGCATCGTTATCAAGGCGTACATCGCGATCAAGACGTGCGCTCAGGTCGGCACGCAGCGGTTTACCGCTGGCAGCGGGGACATTGGCGGCATACAGCGTACCATCTTCTGTTTCCGGCATTCCCGGAATACCGATGCCGACAGAACCTTTACAGCCAAAACGTTGGTCAGCTTCAGCTACCAGCTCACACACTGCATCTAAAAATGCGTCATAGCTGTCACGCGGTGTCGGCACCCGCTTTTCCCACTGCAACTGCCGACCGCTATCAAACACGCCAAGCGCAATTTTTGTTCCACCAATATCAAACCCGTAATACATTGCCGCTCCTTGTTTTAATGTACTGCCTTTACTGGCCGCTAAGGACTCGCGCAGGGTCAATATTACTGGCGCGCCGCGCCGGATACCAACTTGCCAAAAGACTCAGCAACAATGCTGTGACCAGTACGTAGAAGACGTCCAGCCAGTGCAATTCCGATGGCAGGAAATCAATAAAATAGATATCGCTGGAGAGGAACTGATGACCGATCAACTTTTCAATCCACTCAATAATCGGGGTAAGTTGCAGTGAAACCACCACACCGATAATCACCCCACACAGGCTGCCGAACAGCCCTGCCAGCAATCCATACCAGACAAAGATGGCGCGAATTAAACCATCTTTCGCCCCCAGCGTTCTTAATACTGCGATATCGCCACTCTTGTCTTTCACCGCCATCACTAAGGTGGAGACGATGTTGAAACAGGCCACGCCAATCACCAGTACCATCGCCAGATACATAATGGCGCGGATCATCTGGATATCGCGATACATATAGCCGTAAGTACCAATCCAACTTTTAATATAAACATAGCTGTTGGTCACTTCACCCGCATCGCGTACCAGCTTATTGGCGTTGAAAACATCCGTCATTTTAAGGGCAATACCTGACACGCTGGAACCCATATCAAGATATTGTTGGGCATCCGCCAGCGGGATCATGGCAAAACTGTGATCGAGTTGACCACTCAACTGCAAAATACCGGCAACGTGCAAACGCACACGTTTTGGCTGCATCAGTTTATGCTCGGGATTCGAGTTGGGGATCATAATCGACACCCAATCCCCCTGCTTCACTTTCAGCGCATCCGCCACGCCTTTGCCGATGATAATTTGCTGTTCGCCCGCTTTAAAATTGCGCCACGCATCGCCCTGGACAAACGAGGGTAATGCGCTCAGACGCTGTTCCTGTTGCGGGTTAACGCCCTTCACCTGGATTGCGCGAAGATTCGCGCCACTTTCCACCAGCCCGGTGAAATTGATATACGGCGCGGCAGCGGCAATACCCGGCACTTTTTGCACGTGATCCAGTGCTTCCTGCCAGTTAGTCCACGGCTGATCCACCGCCTCGATTTCACCATGCGGCACCACCGCCAGAATACGGTTGTTCAGTTCGCGTTCAAAGCCGTTCATCGCGCTTAAGCCGACGATCAATACCGCCACGCCGAGGGCAATGCCAATGGTAGAAATAACGGAGATCAGCGACACCATGCCGCCGCGCCGCCGTCCGCGACTAAAACGCAGGCCAATTAATAACGATAAAGGCATCGCCATTACTCCGCCCCCATCAGGCTCAGTTCCGCCGTCAGACGACCATCACGCATTTCTAACTGGCGGCTCATACGTTTCGCCAGTTGCAGGTCGTGAGTAACCACCAGGAAGGCGGTGCCCTGCAAGCGATTCAATTCCCCAAGCAACTGGAAGATGCTGTCGGCGTTACGCGCATCGAGGTTACCGGTAGGTTCATCCGCCAGTACCAGGCGCGGGTTATTCACCAGCGCACGGGCAATCGCCACACGCTGGCGTTCGCCGCCAGAAAGTTCAGATGGGCGGTGATTCGCACGATGATCCAGCCCCACCGCTTTTAACATCTCAAGTGCACGGCTGTTGATTTCAGCGGGCTTTTTCTTGCCAATCAGCAGCGGCATAGCCACGTTTTCCAGGGCGGTAAAATCCGGCAGCAGGTGGTGAAACTGATAAATAAAGCCCAGCTTCTGGTTGCGCAGCTCTGCTTTCGCCGCCGAAGACAGTTTGCTCATCGGTTGACCGTTAAAGATCACATCGCCGGAGGTTGGCGTATCCAGCCCGCCCAACAAGTGCAGCAAGGTGCTTTTACCGGAACCAGAGCTACCGACGATCGCCATCATTTCACCTTCGCCGACGCTGAAACTGACATTGTGCAGCACATCGGTTTGCACACTGCCTTCCTGATAGCGTTTGCACAGGTTGTCGCATTGCAACAGGATCTTATTCATAACGTAAAGCCTCAGCGGGTTGAGTGGCGGCAGCGCGCCATGAAGGGTAAAGCGTAGACAGCAGCGCGATAGCCATCGCCACCAGCGCAATAACAATGACCTGTAAAGGTTCGATAGCGACCGGCAGCGCCGCGCCATCAAGCAGGACGCCGATTATCGGCATCAGATTATTTAACTGGCTGGCAAGCAGGGCGCCAAGCGCCGCTCCGAGGATCGCACCGATAATCCCGGCGCTGGCCCCTTGCACCATAAAGACCATCATGATTTGTCGCGGAGTTAAGCCTTGCGTTTGCAGGATCGCTACTTCGCCCTGCTTCTCCATTACCATCAGCCCTAGTGAGGTAATAATGTTAAACGCCGCAACGGCGACAATCAGGCTCAGCAGTAAACCCATCATATTTTTTTCCATGCGTACGGCCTGGAACAACTCGCCTTTACGATCACGCCAGTCCTGCCATTTGCTGCCTTCAGGCAGTTTTTGCTGACTTAATGAGTCGACTTTCAGCGGCTCATCCAGCCACAAACGCGACAAACCGTTTTCCCGCCGCCCCCCCCAGCCACAAACGCCAGCCGGTAATATTGCCTGCCGGATAACGCATCAGACGCGAGGCATCCTCAATATTCACCAGCATTTCATTGCCATCGACTTCACTGTTGGCGGCGAAAGTGCCAATCACATTGAACAGGCGCTGACTTGGAATACGCCCCATCGGCGTGAACTGGCTGGCAGATGGTACCATCATGCGGATTTGATCACCGCGATTAACGCCTAGCTGTGAGGCAAGTTGTTCGCCGAGGATGACATTATATTTCCCCGGCTCGAGGTCAGTTTGTTTCACATTGACCAGATACGGCGTTAGTGGATCTTTTTGCGCCGGGTCGATACCGAGCATCCCCCCGACCGCCACGCTGCGCGCGCTTTGCAGTACCACATCACCGGTAGTAATAGGTGCGACGCGATTAACGCCGTCCAGTTTGACTGCCGTTTCCGGGAGTTGCTGCGGGTTAAGAGAGCCATGCTCAGAAGAGAGAATTGCCTGTGGCATCAGGCCAAGGATGTTGTTTTGCAGCTCGCGCTCAAAGCCGTTCATCACTGACAATACTGTGACCAGCGCCATCACCCCGAGGGTAATGCCGATGGTAGAAAGCCAGGAGACGAAACGACCGAAGCGATCCGCTGCACGCCCACGCATGTAACGCAGGCCAATAAATAGAGCGACAGGTTGGTACATGAAATCCGTCTGGTTGCTGTAGCAAAGACACGAGTATATAAGCGAAAGCAAGATGGGTAAACGTCTGAACTGTAAGTGATCGTCAGGGCTAATCTGAAAAGCCCCCGTAAATCAATCGGCTAAATTGCCATGTTTTATCATCAATCTTGCCGCCTGATCTTAATCTGAAAAATCATCCAATACAGACAGATACCCATTACACCTCGGGTCATAACCCGCAGGATCAACCGCATGTAAATTAAAAAAGAGCGTGTTGTCCTGATGAAACAAAAAGAGCTATGGATTAACCAGATCAAAGGGTTATGTATTTGTCTGGTGGTGATTTATCACTCGGTCATTACCTTTTATCCGCATCTGACCACTTTTCAGCATCCGTTATCGGAAGTCCTGAGCAAATGCTGGATCTATTTCAATCTTTACCTTGCCCCCTTTCGTATGCCGGTTTTTTTCTTTATTTCCGGCTATTTGATTCGCCGCTATATCGACAGCGTACCGTGGGGAAATTGTCTCGATAAACGGATCTGGAACATCTTCTGGGTGCTGGCGCTTTGGGGCGTGGTGCAGTGGCTGGCGTTAAGTGCGCTGAACCAGTGGCTGGCACCTGAGCGCGATTTAAGCAATGCCTCCAATGCCGCTTATGCCGATTCCACCGGTGAGTTCCTGCACGGGATGATCACCGCCAGCACCAGCTTGTGGTATCTGTATGCGTTAATTGTCTATTTCGTGGTATGTAAAATTTTTAGCCGTCTGGCGCTGCCACTATTCGCCTTGTTTGTACTGTTGAGTGTGGCGGTTAATTTCGTTCCCACGCCGTGGTGGGGAATGAACAGTGTGATCCGCAATTTGCCTTATTACAGCCTTGGCGCATGGTTTGGCGCAACAATAATGACCTGTGTTAAAGAGGTGCCGTTGCGCCGCCATCTGCTGATGGCTTCTTTGCTTACCGTTCTGGCGGTCGGTGCCTGGTTGTTTACTATCTCGCTGCTGTTGTCGCTGGTATCGATTGTGGTGATCATGAAGCTGTTTTATCAATACGAGCAACGATTCGGTATGCGCTCCACCAGCCTGCTGAATGTGATTGGCTCCAACACCATTGCTATCTACACCACCCATCGCATTCTGGTTGAAATATTCAGCTTAACTCTGCTTGCGCAAATGAACGCAGCACGCTGGTCGCCGCAAGTCGAACTGACACTCCTGCTGGTTTATCCCTTTGTCAGTTTGTTCATCTGTACTGTTGCGGGCTTGCTGGTAAGAAAACTTTCACAGCGTGCATTCAGCGATCTGTTGTTCTCCCCGCCTTCACTGCCCGCTGCCGTCAGTTACTCCCGCTAAGCCATCGCCCCAGCCGGGGCGATTCAATTTGCTAAACCATGTCGATTACGGATAATGAACAGCATTGCTTATCAGAGATATGCCCCCATATGTTGAGGCATATCCTAACGAGAATCTGACAACCGTTATGCCTGAACAATATCGTTATACGCTGCCCGTCAAAGCGGGTGAGCAGCGTCTGCTGGGCGAGTTAACCGGCGCAGCCTGTGCAACGCTGGTAGCGGAAATTGCCGAACGTCACGCCGGTCCGGTGGTACTCATTGCACCAGATATGCAAAATGCTCTGCGTTTGCATGATGAAATCAGTCAGTTCACCGATCAGATGGTGATGAATCTGGCGGACTGGGAAACTCTTCCCTACGACAGTTTTTCGCCTCATCAGGACATTATCTCCTCGCGCCTTTCCACCCTTTACCAGCTACCGACGATGCAGCGTGGCGTACTGATTGTTCCGGTGAATACGCTTATGCAGCGCGTTTGCCCACACAGTTTTCTCCACGGTCATGCGCTGGTGATGAAAAAAGGTCAGCGCCTGTCACGAGATGCATTACGAACCCAACTGGACAGCGCCGGTTATCGCCATGTTGACCAGGTGATGGAGCACGGCGAATACGCCACGCGCGGCGCGTTGCTGGATCTCTTCCCGATGGGGAGTGAGCTGCCTTATCGTCTTGATTTCTTTGATGATGAAATCGACAGCCTGCGGGTGTTTGACGTCGACAGCCAGCGCACGCTGGAGGAAGTAGAAGCGACCAATCTGCTGCCCGCGCACGAATTTCCGACCGATAAAGCGGCAATTGAACTGTTCCGCAGCCAGTGGCGCGATACCTTCGAAGTGAAGCGCGATCCGGAACATATTTACCAGCAAGTGAGTAAAGGCACATTACCTGCCGGGATCGAGTACTGGCAGCCATTGTTCTTCAGCGAACCACTGCCGCCGCTGTTCAGTTATTTCCCTGCCAATACCTTGCTCGTGAATACTGGCGATCTGGAAACCAGTGCCGAACGTTTCCAGGCTGACACGCTGGCGCGTTTTGAGAATCGCGGCGTCGATCCGATGCGCCCGCTGTTGCCACCACAATCGCTCTGGCTGCGGGTGGACGAGCTCTTCTCAGAGCTGAAAAACTGGCCCCGGGTGCAGCTAAAAACTGAACATTTACCGACAAAAGCCGCGAATGCCAATTTAGGTTTCCAGAAACTGCCAGACCTGGCCGTTCAGGCACAACAAAAAGCGCCGCTGGATGCGCTGCGTAAGTTCCTCGAGACTTTCGACGGTCCGGTGGTGTTCTCGGTAGAAAGTGAAGGTCGCCGTGAAGCGCTGGGTGAACTGCTCGCACGAATTAAAATTGCTCCGCAACGCATTATGCGTCTTGATGAAGCCAGCGACCGTGGGCGTTATCTGATGATTGGCGCTGCCGAACATGGTTTTGTCGATAAGGTGCGTAATCTGGCGCTGATCTGCGAAAGCGATCTGCTCGGTGAACGTGTTGCCCGCCGTCGTCAGGATTCTCGCCGCACCATCAACCCCGATACACTGATCCGTAACCTTGCGGAGCTGCATATTGGTCAGCCGGTGGTCCATCTGGAGCACGGTGTCGGGCGCTATGCCGGAATGACCACGCTCGAAGCGGGCGGCATTACTGGCGAGTATTTGATGCTCACCTATGCCAACGACGCCAAACTGTATGTTCCGGTGTCGTCACTGCATCTGATTAGCCGTTACGCAGGTGGCGCGGAAGAAAACGCCCCGCTGCATAAACTTGGCGGCGATGCGTGGTCACGCGCGCGGCAGAAAGCGGCGGAAAAAGTGCGTGATGTGGCGGCGGAATTGCTGGATATCTACGCGCAACGCGCCGCCAAAGAGGGCTTCGCGTTTAAACACGATCGTGAGCAGTATCAGTTGTTCTGCGACAGCTTCCCGTTTGAAACCACGCCGGATCAGGCGCAGGCCATTAATGCGGTACTTAGCGACATGTGTCAGCCGCTGGCAATGGATCGTCTGGTGTGCGGCGATGTTGGCTTTGGTAAAACAGAAGTGGCGATGCGCGCCGCTTTCCTGGCAGTAGATAACCACAAGCAGGTGGCGGTGTTGGTGCCTACCACCCTTCTCGCGCAGCAGCATTACGACAACTTCCGCGACCGTTTCGCCAACTGGCCGGTACGTATCGAAATGATCTCCCGTTTCCGCAGCGCCAAAGAGCAGACGCAAATCCTTGCGGAAGTGGCGGAAGGGAAAATCGATATTCTGATCGGTACGCACAAACTGCTGCAAAGTGACGTCAAGTTTAAAGATTTAGGCCTGCTGATTGTCGATGAAGAACACCGCTTCGGGGTGCGTCATAAAGAGCGTATTAAAGCGATGCGCGCGAACGTGGATATTCTGACGCTTACTGCAACGCCGATCCCACGTACGCTGAATATGGCAATGAGCGGAATGCGTGACCTGTCGATTATCGCCACGCCGCCCGCCCGTCGTCTGGCAGTTAAAACCTTTGTCCGTGAGTATGACAGCCTGGTGGTCCGGGAGGCGATCCTGCGTGAAATTTTGCGCGGAGGACAGGTTTATTATCTCTACAATGATGTGGAAAACATTCAGAAAGCCGCCGAACGGCTGGCAGAACTGGTGCCAGAAGCGCGGATCGCCATCGGTCACGGGCAGATGCGCGAGCGCGAACTGGAACGGGTGATGAATGATTTCCATCATCAACGTTTCAACGTGCTGGTTTGTACAACCATTATCGAAACCGGGATCGACATCCCGACAGCCAACACCATTATCATTGAACGCGCGGATCACTTCGGTCTGGCGCAGCTGCACCAGTTACGCGGTCGCGTCGGACGTTCACATCATCAGGCATATGCATGGTTGCTGACGCCGCATCCAAAAGCGATGACTACCGATGCACAAAAACGTCTTGAAGCGATTGCCTCGCTGGAAGATCTCGGGGCAGGTTTTGCGCTGGCAACGCACGATCTGGAGATTCGCGGCGCGGGTGAACTGCTTGGCGAAGAACAAAGCGGCTCAATGGAAACCATCGGTTTCTCGCTGTATATGGAGTTGCTGGAAAACGCCGTCGATGCACTGAAAGCCGGACGCGAGCCGTCGCTGGAAGATCTCACCAGCCAGCAAACAGAAGTCGAGCTGCGGATGCCGTCGCTATTGCCAGATGATTTCATTCCTGACGTGAATACGCGTTTGTCGTTCTATAAACGTATTGCCAGCGCCAAAACGGAAAACGAACTGGAAGAGATCAAAGTCGAGCTTATCGATCGCTTCGGCCTGCTGCCGGATCCGGCGCGTACCCTGCTGGATGTTGCCCGTCTGCGCCAGCAAGCGCAGAAACTGGGGATCAGGAAGCTGGAAGGTAATGAGAAAGGCGGGGTGATCGAATTTGCCGAGAAGAATCACGTTAATCCGGCCTGGTTGATTGGTTTGCTGCAAAAACAGCCGCAGCATTACCGCCTTGATGGTCCGACGCGCCTGAAATTTATTCAGGATTTGAGTGAGCGGAAAACGCGTATCGAATGGGTACGCCAGTTTATGCGTGAACTGGAAGAGAACGCTTAATGGTAAATCGGGGGCGTTTCTGCGCCCCCATCTGCAACATTTACAAATTCTTTGCACTTCCCTGCACTATCCGACACTGTCACCATCCATAATTCAGGCTTATCTGTTTATTACAATAACCTTATATTTATTATGGATTTTTGGTGATGATCAAAACGCGTTTTTCTCGCTGGCTAACGTTTTTTACGTTCGCCGCTGCCGTGGCGCTGGCGCTACCGGCAAAAGCCAACACCTGGCCGCTGCCGCCAGCGGGCAGTCGTCTGGTTGGCGAAAACAAATTTCATGTGGTGGAAAATGACGGTGGTTCTCTGGAAGCCATCGCCAAAAAATATAACGTCGGCTTTCTCGCTCTGTTACAGGCTAACCCTGGCGTTGATCCTTACGTACCGCGCGCGGGTAGCGTGTTAACGATCCCGTTGCAAACCCTACTTCCAGATGCGCCGCGCGAAGGCATTGTGATCAATATTGCGGAGCTGCGTCTCTATTACTACCCGCCGGGTAAAAATTCGGTAACCGTGTATCCAATAGGTATTGGTCAGTTAGGTGGTGACACGCTGACACCGACAATGGTGACCACCGTTTCAGACAAACGTGCAAACCCAACCTGGACGCCAACGGCAAACATCCGCGCCCGTTATAAAGCACAGGGAATTGAGTTGCCTGCGGTAGTGCCGGCTGGACCGGATAACCCAATGGGCCATCATGCGATTCGTCTGGCGGCCTATGGCGGCGTTTATTTGCTTCACGGTACGAACGCCGATTTCGGCATTGGCATGCGGGTAAGTTCTGGCTGTATTCGTCTGCGGGATGACGATATCAAAACACTCTTTAGCCAGGTCACCCCAGGCACCAAAGTGAATATCATCAACACTCCGATAAAAGTCTCTGCCGAACCAAACGGTGCGCGTCTGGTTGAAGTACATCAGCCGCTGTCAGAGAAGATTGATGACGATCCGCAGCTGCTGCCAATTACGCTGAATAGCGCAATGCAATCATTTAAAGATGCAGCACAAACTGACGCTGAAGTGATGCAACATGTGATGGATGTCCGTTCCGGGATGCCGGTGGATGTCCGCCGTCATCAAGTGAGCCCACAAACTCTGTAAATCCTGGATAAAAAAAATCCCCGCGACACGGCATGTCGCGGGGAAAAAATCAGCAGTAGCAGGCATTAATGAGGGTTAATGCTTATTTATAAATTACTGCTGTTCCATGGAGGGTATTCGGACCGGTTACAGAAGTAATACGGAAAGATTTTGCGCCCATCTCATCCGCTTTTTGCGCCAGCTGCTCTTCCAGCGATCCCAGATTTGTCCCCGCGTTAGCACTGATTGTACCGACTTTTTGTTGGCCTTCTGGCGTTGACTGAACTTCGACAGCCGCAAAGCTGGCAAATGACATGGAGCTTAAAATCGCCGCAGCGATGAGGGTTTTTACGTTTTTCATAATAGTGGCCTTATGCAGATGAATGACGTCGCAAGCAATTACTTAACGATCGATAACTAAATGATAGATGTGATCTGGATCACATACAAGATATTTTTTATAACAATCATTAATTAATTTAAAAATCTTTAAATTTCAGTTAAATAGAAAGCAATTATTTTTATGGGATCTGGACTGGTGAACGGAGGTGATTATTTTTATAATAACCTTTCATTCACAGTCACCAGGTACAACGGCATCATGGCAACTGACTCAACACAATGTGTAAAAAAAAGCCGTGGCCGCCCAAAAGTGTTCGACAGGGATGCCGCGCTTGATAAGGCCATGAAATTGTTCTGGCAACACGGTTATGAAGCGACTTCTCTTGCGGACCTCGTCGAAGCGACCGGAGCCAAAGCGCCCACGCTATACGCGGAATTTACCAACAAAGAGGGGTTATTTCGTGCCGTTCTCGACCGCTATATCGATCGTTTTGCCGCTAAGCATGAAGCACAGCTGTTTTGTGAAGAGAAAAGCGTGGAGTCTGCGCTGGCTGACTATTTTGCTGCCATCGCCAACTGCTTTACCAGCAAAGACACCCCGGCAGGCTGCTTCATGATCAACAACTGCACCACCCTCTCCCCAGATTCAGGAGATATCGCCAATACGTTGAAATCACGCCATGCGATGCAAGAGCGCACTTTGCAGCAGTTTTTATGTCAACGACAAGCGCGCGGGGAAATCCCGACCCACTGTGACGTGACACATCTGGCAGAATTCCTTAATTGTATTATTCAGGGGATGTCGATCAGCGCACGCGAAGGTGCATCGCTGGAAAAACTAATGCAGATTGCCGGAACGACTTTGCGTTTATGGCCCGAACTGGTGAAATAAGTCGCAAAAAAAGCCCCTCAGCCTGAGCGAATGAGGGGCCAAATTGCAGAGTACAGCCTTGTTATACTTTGTTATTCAAAATCAGTTGCCCATTACTATCTAGCGGGATCTGCGTACCCGGATCGCGGTCCATGCGGATTTTGCCCTGCTGATCGCCAATCTTATAGGTCACATCATAACCGAGCATTTTTTCTGACTTGTCATACACCGTTTTACAACGCTGTTGCGTAGTCGTGTAAGTATCGCTTTCCTGGAGAGAGCCCTGGATCTGGTTACCGGCATATCCACCACCCAGCGCCCCCACAACAGTGGCGACATCTTTACCGCGACCACCGCCAAACTGATGCCCTATCACGCCGCCAGCAACAGCGCCGAGCACCGACCCGGTAATGCGATTTTCATCCTGCACCGGTCGACGATGGGTCACTGTGACGTTGCGACACTCCTGACGCGGTGTTTTAACCGTTTCCTTGATTGGGGTTGCAGAAACAACCTGAGCGTATTGCGGGCCACGTTCAAACACGTTCAGACTGGCCACTGCCGCTACGCCCAGCGCAGCTGCGACACCAATCCCGATACCCGCCAACATTGATTTATTCACGGGAACACCTCCTTCTTTGCAGTTATGCCAATCATGCAAGCGAAGGAGAAAAGCAGCTATCAGACAGAAGATGAAAAGCGCGGGAATGGCTGGAAATACTTAATGATTCGGAGGAGTCTGAAGGAATGCCTGATGCGACGCTTGACGCGTCTTATCAGGCCTACCGCTCGTACCATTTGTCCAGGGCGGATGAGGCGTTTATGCCACATCCGCCAGTGTACGTCGATTAATGCAACTTCAAACGCGGACGGATAACGCGGTTAATACTCCCCACCAGCATCATTAATCCGGTTTTAAAGTAACCATGCAGCGCAATCTGATGCATTCGGTATAGCGAGATATATACAAAGCGCGCAATTCGTCCTTCAATCATCATTGAGCCGCGCGTCAGGTTACCCATCAGGCTACCGACGGTGGAGAAGTTCGACAGCGATACCAGCGAACCATGATCTTTATACTGATAATTTTTCAGCGGCTTACCGTTCATCTGCGCCAGTATGTTGTTCATTGCGCAAGTCGCCATCTGGTGTGCAGCCTGAGCACGCGGCGGAACAAAGCCCCCTTCCGGACGCGGGCATGACGCGCAGTCGCCAATAGCGTAAATGTCTGGATCGCGGGTGGTTTGCAGCGTCGGTTCCACCACCAGCTGGTTGATACGGTTAGTTTCAAGACCACCGATATCTTTCAGGAAGTCTGGCGCTTTGATCCCGGCTGCCCACACCATCAGATCAGCCTCAATATATTCGCCATCTTTAGTGTGCAGGCCGCCTTCATCAGCACTGGTGACCATGGTTTGCGTCAGCACGCGAACGCCAAGTTTCGTTAGCTCGTTGTGGGCCGCAGCAGAGATACGTGGCGGTAATGCAGGCAAAATACGTTCTCCCGCTTCTACCAGCGTTACGTTCAGGGCTTCGTTGGTCAGGCCTTTGTAACCGTAGCTGTGCAGTTGCTTGACCGCGTTGTGCAATTCAGCGGAGAGTTCTACACCCGTCGCGCCGCCGCCGACAATCGCAATGTTCACTTTGCCATTTGCGCCCAGGTTGGCGGAGTATTTCAGGAAGAGATTCAGCATCTCCTGGTGAAAGCGACGCGCCTGGTGCGGGTTATCGAGGAAAATGCAGTTCTCTTTGACACCTGGCGTATTGAAATCGTTAGAGGTGCTACCCAGCGCCATTACCAGGGTGTCATAGGCGATTTTACGTTCCGGAACCAGCAGTTCACCTTTCTCATCGCGCAGTTCTGCAATAGTGATTGTTTTCGCTTCACGATCAATATCAATGACGGAACCCAGCTGGAACTGGAAACCATGATTGCGCGCATGGGCCAGATAGCTCAACGCATCGACGCCTTCATCAAGCGAGCCAGTCGCCACTTCGTGCAGCAGCGGTTTCCACAGATGGCTGTGGTTACGATCGACCAGCGTAATTTTGGCTTTTTTCTTGCGTCCCAGCTTATGCCCCAGCTGTGTTGCCATTTCCAGCCCACCAGCACCGCCGCCGACAATCACAATCTTTTTCAATGGCGTAGTCAACGTGACCCCCTTAAATTTATTAACCAATTGTTAATTAATGGTTATTAACATAGCTCTTAATTAACAACAGGTTACAGCAATGAAAATGTTCTTCGCTATTGAGAATAACATGAATGGTGCATTGGTCATACCAAAATTGATGTTAATCAAGTTTTGTTGCTGAAAAGATAGGCGACTTTACCGGGTGAGATCAAAAAACAGAGTTTATTGTTTATTATTTGAGCAAGTCCGGAAGGGCGATATAGGGTGAAGCGTATATCGAGGGCGTTTGGTCGTCCTGATAAGAGGCGCATCAGGCATTGATGCTCGAATGTCGGATGCGGCGTGAACGCCTTATCCGACCCACAGAATCCGGAGCGCATCAGGTACCGGCAAGGTTACCTGATGCGACGAGGGCATTTACCCGAGGGTTTTGAACGCTTTAATGCGCTGTAAATGCGGGGAGATATTCTTGAATTTGTGCGTCTGCTCTTCGTCCCAGACAATCTCGTAATAATGATGCAGCTCTTCAGATGTCCGCTGGCTGTTAAGCACTTCATCATTACGCGACAAAATCACCAGGCAACGATCGCGATTCTTCTCACGGAAGTTGGTCACACACTTAGTGGCAATATCGGCATACTCTTCCGGGCGATCAATCTTGCCTTCCATGTTCTCATAAGGGAACAAATTAGGGTTGAAGATCACCTGGCGGATATCGCAAAGAAAACCAATCCGTTCCGCCCAGTATCCGCCCAGACCAACGCCGCAAATCAGCGGACGCTCGTCGACGTTCAGTTGCAACATTTTGTCCACTTCTTTGAGCAGATGCTGCATATCATGTTTCGGATGCCGCGTACTGTAGCTTATCAAGCGTACATCCGGGTCAATAAACTGCAATTGTAAGACTTTCTCGTGGTTACCCGGACTGTTAGAGTCAAAACCGTGTAAATAGATAATCATCGCTTCCTCACATAAGCCAGGGTTAGTGACCTGCTTTCTCTTCCTGCCAGCGTTCATGTAACTGATTCAGACGGGTGCTGATCGCTTTCCAGCGAGCCGAGTCCATCAGTTCCTGTCGCGAAAATGAACCTTTATGATACAAACGTGTAACACCTTCTGCCTTGATCGGTGACAGATTATCTAACACGCTTACGGCCCCTTTACGATTATTGCAGACCAGGATCATATCGCAACCCGCATCCAGTGATGCCTGCCCGCGTTCGGCATAACTGCCCATAATCGCGGCACCTTCCATCGATAAATCGTCAGAGAAAATCACGCCGTCAAAACCCAGTTCCTGACGCAAAACGGTTTTCAGCCAGTAGGGAGAACCGCTCGCCGGACGCGGATCAACATCACTGTAGATCACATGCGCAGGCATAATGGCGTCGAGTTTATTTTCGCGGATTAAGGAACTGAAGACCGACATATCTTTAGCGCGAATCTCCGCTTGTGGACGTGGATCGCACGGTGTTTCTTTGTGTGAGTCTGCCGTTACTGCACCGTGTCCTGGGAAGTGTTTCCCGGTCGTTTTCATTCCGGCTTCATGCATACCATCAATAAACCGGCTGGCAATTGCCAGGGCTTTTTGTGGATCGGCATGATAAGAACGCTCGCCAATCGCCGCGCTGATATGCCCGACATCCAGCACTGGCGCAAAGCTGATATCAATATCCATAGCGATCATTTCGCTGGCCATCAGCCAACCCGCCTCTTGCGCCAGTTTGCCGCCCTCTTCCATTCCTGACAGCGCAGCGAATGATTGCGCCGCTGGCAAGCGGGTAAAACCTTCACGAAAACGCTGCACGCGTCCACCTTCCTGATCTACCGCCACCACCAGATGATTGCGCGAAGCTGCGCGGATCTGGCGCACCAGTTCACGCAACTGGGCAGGATCATGATAGTTACGCGTAAAGAGAATCAGCCCTCCCACCAGCGGATGCGCAAGTATTTCACGCTCTTCCGCGTCCAGTTCGTAACCTTCGACATCCAACATTACTGGACCCACACTGCTCTCCTTATTGTTTTATTAATAGCTGCCGCCAGGTGTCATCGGCCAGCCTGATAAATTGTTGATCGCCGGTTTGTCGCCAGCGGTACTCAAACCACCCTGCTTTGAGCATCAGCAGCCAGGGAAACCATCGCCTGACCTGACGCCATAATTGCGCCGGATAAATCTTCGCGCGAGTGGCATAGTCATTGACCAATTGCCGGTGCTGTTCAGTATTTTCCACCCACACTGCCGCCAGTTCCAGCGCGATATCACCATCTCCGGCATACTCCCAGTCGATGAGTTTTAACCCTGACGCGCTATGCACTAAATTTCCGGCGTGGACATCCATATGCAATGGACTTAAGCGTAAAGGCCGTGGTTCCCGCGCTTTGCGCAGACGTTTTAACATTCGCAGCCAACCCACTGTCCGCCGCGCCGGATCGCTTTGCTGCCAGTACAGTTCCAGTAACGGCAACAGCGTTATTCGCCAGCCAAAACGTGGTTGTTGATGTAGATAATACAGCAAGCCTGCCAGTTCGTTGGTATCCGGCAAATACGTTTTTACCTCGCCGGGCAGATAGTCGACTACCATCCAGTCACGGAGATATAAATGCGGCTTCGGTGCAATGCTTGCGGGTAGTTGTGATAAAGCCCGATACTGGCGCAAGAACGCGGACTGCGGCGCATCAGGATCGTGCGGCTGACGCACAACAAAACGCTGGCCCTGATGTTCAATGAGAAAACTCCCGCCACTAAGCCCACTATTAAACGTCGTGACGGGATGAAACTGCGGGAAAAAGCGCGACAGCAATTCGTCGCGCATGATGGGATTATTGCTGCGAAACGGCACCTTTACCTGACCAGATAATTTCGCCCGTCTGCACCAGCATCAGCTGCATTTGTAGGGTCGGAGCGTTAACGTTGCCAGAGGCGCTGGAGTACAGCACGTAATGAGCGCCGACATTGCGGGCAATGCCTATGGCTTTACTACGGGTACCTAAACTGTCCTGCGGCGACAAACCTAACTGTTGCTTAGCCATCGACAGCTGCTGGGCGGAAACCAGGGTAAATTTCCCGTTATTAGCCAGCGCATTTCGCAGCGTTTCGGTCGCTTCTGCGGCATTCAGCGAACCGTTAGTACGGTTGTTAACGCTATCAACCAGCAGGACGCTACCCGCAGTCACCCCGTCAGCCCCAAGCATCTTACTGACCATCGGCTGCATTGCGCCATTCCAGTCATAATGGCGAATATGCGGCGCAGGCGGTGCCGTTTGATCTTCGTGCTCAATTGGGCCTGGCTGCTGCGGTATCGTCGGCACCGATGGCACTGTGGGGACAGGCTGTTGTGGCTCAGCAGGTTGTTCCGAC
>OGQQ01001098.1_pt1 | contig 22685 bp, 19 predicted proteins | sample 1553281 | NCBI WGS metagenome assembly OGQQ01 (sample SAMEA2579937, study PRJEB22360) | human gut metagenome | biome: human gut; feature: human-associated habitat; material: faeces | place: Denmark | collected 2008/2010 | reverse complement strand
GGAGAGCGGGGACCTCAGGGGCCACAGGGTGTAGCTGGTCCTGTCGGCCCGGCAGGCGAACCGGGAGCGAAAGGCGATAAAGGTGACCCCGGAGGAACCGAACTGCTTGCTTCAGCCAATACATGGACTCAACCACAAACTATTAATGGCGATTTGACGGTAACCGGAAACGGCTCATTTAACGACGTTCAGGTCCGCTCGGATAAACGCAACAAGCGAAATCTGGTAAAGCTGGATAATGCGTTAGATCGTCTGGAAGCACTGACTGGTTATCTTTATGAGATACAGTACTCTGCCGACGGCTGGCAAATGTCGGTTGGTTTAATTGCTCAGGATGCACAAAAAGCATTGCCTGAACTGGTAACTGAAGACGACGACATGATATCTGGTGAAAAACGTCTGCGTCTTAACTACAACGGCATAATTGCACTGTTAGTAGAAGGCTTTAAAGCACTTCGTCATGAGATTAAAGAGCTCAGGGAGAAGTAAACGAAACGACAGCTGTTGGAGTTTCTGGTTTCTACTGAATTTAAATTGTGGGGTGATACTCACCCCACGCATTCAGAAGGGGAGATGAGATGGGGGTAACATCGGGATGGGTTGGTTCTTCGGCTAAGAGCGAAACAGGCGAGCAATGGATGGGGGCTGCCGGTACTAAACTGGGATTGGGTAAACCTTTTATGATGAGTCAAATGGTGGGACGATCTATGGGGTGTAAAATTGCGACCGCTTACTATAAAGGGAATCCTCCTGATAAAGTCGAAAACTGGGGGGCTGTAGGTTCAGATTGGCCATTGGCTGAAAAGAACAAAGGTACAATTACAGGTGCTTCGAACTGTGGCTTAGGCCGTTTGGTGGGAATTGTGCTTACGCAAGCCCACTTCATTACAGGTGTTCCACCTACGGCGGCTTTATACATTGCAGGAGGGAGAGCAAGTAATATTACAGTAACCGTTGGCGGCGTTTCGCAAGTGTTTACTTACAACAGCGTTATCAATGACCTTCACTATTACTGGCAAGGGACTCCTGGTTCGGCCTTTATAGTGGCAATGAAAAAGACAGGTGTTACACAGGATTTGAAAATTAGTTAAACAGTAAATGAATAATTTTAAAAACTTCACGCTCTACACACCGGAGAAGCCGGATGTACCAGGTGCGATGTACCTGAAATCAGCAGAAGGTCATGACTGGTATGAATGCCAGTCTTTATTCGCTCAGGACACACTTAAACTGGTGTACAACAGCGATGGCGTCATCACCAGTATCAGCAGGGATGTGTCAATGCTGTTCCCGGCAAACCAGAGCGTGGAGGAGGTTGAATATACAGAGTCTAACAGAGGAGCAGATATCTCCGGTCGCTGGGGATTTGACGGCGAAAGGATAACGGACCTGCTGACACCGGAGAAGGCCCGATCACTGAAGAACGAAGAGATCAACGCCTGGCGTGACCGGATGGAGTCAGCATCATACGTCTTTGAGTTTAATGGTCACCGATGGGATTACGGCAAGGAGACACAGGACCGCCTGGAGCCTTCATCGGCAGCTGCCCGCGATGGTGGGCTGCCTGAGCAATTTTTCTGGACGGATGCCGATAAAAACGATGTTCCCATGACAGCAGAAGCGCTGATAGCCCTGAGCAATGCTGCACAGAAGGCGATGTTTGCCAAAGGTCTGGAAATCCACATGAGGCAGAGGGAGATGAAGAAGGCGGTTGAAGCCCTGAATGATGCGGATGCTGTTATGGCATACAGGGTAGGCTGGGAATAAAAAGAAGGGGAGCGGAGGCTCCCCTGATATCTGAGTAGCATGCTGTTTATAGTTATCATTCGGCAAAAGAATATTACTGCATGACGCGGCAGCAGAACATGAAATTTGTCTCAGAACTGCAAATCAGCATTACGGGTAGTCAGCCAGATAACACAACGGGATAAAAAAAACAGCACAAAGATTGATAAAGATTTTTTACAGGTTGGTTTCCGGTGTTATGTGATGCATATCAAAAACAGAACTGTAACGGGAGATAATAAAATGATGGATTCTGGCGGGGAGTAACAGCGCAATGCGTTCCGGGATGGTGTTTCTGAGAATGAGGCTGAAAATGCCCACGGTATAGTAAGAAAAATCCCAGAAGCATTATATTAATTTTTACGGAACTATTCGGAATACCCTTATGAAAGGCAACGAAGTGTCAGTATTTTTAATGTGTTCTGACACGCGTTGCTCTGTTTGTATACAAATCATTTCATAGGGTATACCAGATGAGCAAGAATTTCACAAAAACCTTACTGGCTGGTGCTGTATTGGGTGCTGTATTGGGTGCTGTATTTGCAGGTGCAGTTCATGCTGATAATGAGGAGAGTCTTCTTGGATTTTCTCTTTACAAGGGTGATATTGATAATCAAAGTAGCAGTCAGTATTTAAGCTCTGAAAAATACAGGATTTTATGGAATAAAGATTCAGGGTTTGGGATGATATATTATGGTTCATCGCCAGATATTTCTGCTAATAAGAATAAAGCATTGTATTTCTTTGACTCTAAAGGAAATGTATATACAACCCTGAATGATGGCAGTCAGTTGAAAGTATTTAATAAGGATGTTGCTGATTTTGCACGTTCAGTTGCTGATGGTAAGTATTCAACTGTTACTGATGTTCACAATATGAATGAACTTGAGGTCAGACAGTTAGTACAGCAGATTGACTCTATTAAAACTACATTTGCAGATGTTAACGCCAGAGTAAATGAAAATATCTCAAATGTTAATGCAATTGCAAAAGATAATAACGAAAAAATAAGTAAAATAAACTCGGTACTTAACAATAATGAAAATCATGAGAGTTTGAGTGTTGGGTCATCAGCTGTGACTGGGAATGCTGTTCACGCAACTGCGCTAGGTGTTGGTGCTGATGCCCGGGCTAAGTTATCCACCGCTGTTGGCGCTCATAGCACAGCCTATCAGCAACAGAGCACGGCTGTTGGTGTAGGGAGTCGGGCACTTGCACAGAATTCCGTTACAGTAGGTACCGGTGCTGGTGTTGAACTAAATGCTACGAATGGAGTTGCCCTTGGCATGCTGGCTAATGCAAAACATCAAAACAGCGTAGCCCTGGGAACTCAGTCCGTCACAACCCGGGATGACGAGGTTAATATTGGTTACAAGAATAGTAAAGGGGAAGGCACTCGTTATCTTGGCGGACTGAGAGATGGAGAGGAAGATACCGATGCTGCTACTGTTGGTCAATTAAACCGGAAAACTAACGAAATATACGAAGGCGTAAAAGGTGCGCTGACTGCTGCTGACATTAAGTCGCGCTCTTATACAGACCAGAAAACGTCTGAGGTATCCGCGGTTGTCTCAGAACTATCTGTCCGTACAAACAATATTAATGAGGCTGTGGTCGAAACCAGTGCGAAGGTGGATGTTGGTGTTAATTCCGATGGTGGTCTGACCCGTGCAGAAGGCGCGAGTAAGGTTATTGGTGTTAACGAAGGTCTGCTGGCCCTGTCTGGTCGTACAGACAAGATTGATGCAGCGGTTGGTGCCGTTGATAAGCGGGTAAGCAGCAACACGCAAGCTGTACAGAAGAACAGTAAGGCGATTGCAGCGAATACGAGAATGCTTCAACAGCATTCAGCCCGTCTTGACAGCCAGCAGCGCCAGATTAATGAAAATCATAAAGAGATGAAACGTGCAGCGGCACAGAGTGCAGCTCTGACAGGTCTGTTCCAGCCTTACAGCGTGGGTAAATTCAACGCGACCGCAGCGGTGGGTGGTTACAGCGACCAGCAGGCACTGGCGGTAGGTGTGGGTTACCGTTTCAATGAGCAGACAGCAGCCAAAGCGGGTGTTGCCTTCAGTGATGGAGATGCCTCCTGGAACGTGGGTGTGAACTTCGAGTTTTAATTGCGACAGTGACATGAAGCATACGGCAGGCGGTATTTTTCCTGCCGTTTTTTTTGCCGGGAAACAGGAAGGTGATTAAATGAAAGTGATACTGGCGACCCGCAACCATTATCTGGAGTATGGCCTGCAACAGATGCTTGAGGGGTACAGTGTCATACTGGCCCGTGAGTTTTTCGTGCCGGAAAACCGCAGGCATACACCTGACGTTGATGAATCATGGCTGATAATCTGCGATGGATTACTTGGCAGGCTGCTGCGTTGCATGTTCCGGGGAAGACATTATCTTCAGCTGGATGCTGAATCACTCAGTAATGGTGAGGAGATACGCGAGGCAATAGATAATGGTGTATGGGCATATAATACGACAGCGCGGTCCCTGACGATGTCAGAGATGGTGGTGATGTTTGGTTATGTGTACCGGGAGTTAAAGCCCTGCCACCTTGCGCGTGAAATGGGGATAAACACGAAGACGGTGAACACGTTTCTGTATCTTGGGCTTGAGAAGAATGGTCTGAAGTACAGGAGCGTGAAGCACCTGGTAGGATGTGCGGCGGCAGAATGAGTTCGGTGCTGTTTGTCGCGCGTCTTACAGTGGCGCTGCGGAGATCGAGCAATAAAAAAAGGGGAGTCGCTACGCTCCCCGACCAGAAGAAAGAAACTTGATTACAATAAGTGAGTTGTTAAGACATCTAGAATGTTCGCATAGAAAACCATCCATTACAGTGATACCGCTCGCGTTTAGGAAAGTGGGGGTAGCCTGTATTTCGCCCGTGCACGATTACATGCTTCATTAATCACACCATTCTCGCCGGACATCGGAAATTCTCTGCAGGTGGATGAGCGATTTTCATAAATGCTGCAGCAGGCATTGACTCCAGGTTCACCACTTAGGGCCACACAGCGAGGATTTTTCTGGTTAGTGCCCTGCATGCATCTGTGGTACGGAGAAATTTGTTCTGTCATCGTTACGGGGATGGTGCCACCAGCATCATCAGCTTCAGCCCAGTAAAAAGAGACGCGGAAAAATGCACAACAGGCACCACACCTCATGCATGGATTGGGATTGTTCATAAATTCACTACGCAAGTATTAGTAATGTTAAGGTGCAAAATGGCATCTGAATCGATCGCAGTTTGGCATTCGAATCGATCATGATTTGGCATCCATCTCCGATCACAGTTTGGCATCACAATCGATCACGATTTGGCATACTTCCGATCATTGATTGGAATTCGCCAGTCACTCCGGGAATTAACTCTTTTCACCACAGTCTCCATTGCCGTGTTTAAACCAGTGGAGACGTCAATGTCCAAAAAGAGAAAATCCAGGAGCACTATGGAAACTTGTTTTAAGATCCTTCAGCTCAAGTTCGATAAGAAGCTGACTAACCGTTGTATCGGACTGACGTTACACATCAGCGCCTCAACCGTTTTTGAGGTTCTTGCCCGCTTCAAAGCCTCTTCTCTGTCATGGCCATTACCTGCTGATATATCCCATGACACGCTGGAGAAACTCATTTTCCCGCCCAAAGACACCTCTGCGTCAGAGCTTGTTATGCCTGACATGCTGTACTTCGATACGGAAATGAGAAAACCTGGCGTGACGCGCCAACTGTTGTGGATGGAATACAAGGCACAGGCGGGTGACAAAGCGATGGGATACTCACACTTCTGCCGTTGCTACCGGAAGTGGAAAAAAACGCGACGCCTCTCCATGCGACAGGAGCATCGTGCTGGCGAAAAGCTCTTTATCGACTTCTGTGGTCCTACGGTTCCTGTTATTAATCCGGACACCGGAGAGATACGCCGCGTGGCAATCTTCGTGGCTGTAATGGGGGCGTCCAACTATACCTATGTTGAAGCGTGCGAAGGTCAGGACATGATGTCATGGTTAAATGCCCACAGCCGTTGCCTGACCTTCCTGGGCGGCGTACCGAAGCTGCTCATCCCCGATAACCTCAGAAGCGCAGTGAAAAAAGCCGATCGCTATGAGCCTGTCATCAACGACAGTTATCAGGCGCTGGCTGAGCACTATGGCACGGTTATTATCCCGGCCCGCCCGCGCAAACCTAAAGATAAACCAAAAGCAGAAAACGGCGTCCTCATCGTCGAGCGATGGCTTCTTGCCCGCATCCGTAATGAAACCTTCCACACGCTCAGGGCGCTGAATGCACGCCTTCGGGAGTTGCTGACGGACATGAATAACCGACCAATGAAGGGATACGGTAATCAAACCTGCGCAGAACGCTTCCGCATGCTGGATGCACCAGCACTCTCTCCGCTGCCTCTGGAGCCTTATGAATACACGGAATACAAAGCCGTGAAGGTTGGCCCTGACTACCACGTTGAATATGCCCGTCACTGGTACTCCGTTCCACACGAACTGGTCGGTCAGCGTCTGTCACTGAAGGTGGGGCAGTCGGTGGTACAGCTCTGGCACAAGGGGCAGTGTGTGGCGCAACATCCGCGCAGCACACATGAATATAAACACACAACCAATCCGCTTCACATGCCAGAACGCCACCGGCGGCATAGGACATGGACACCGGAACGCCTTATCGAGCAGGGAAACCGTACAGGTCCGTCCACAGGCCGGGTGGTTGAATCCATGCTGAAAGCCAACCCCCATCCGGAGCTGGCTTACCGTGCAGTCCTGGGTCTGCTGGCACTTCAGAAAAAATACGGCCCGGAACGGCTGGAAAAGGCCTGTTACGTTGCCCTGCACTATAACGCCCCGGACAGACGCTTTATCGACAATCTGCTGCGTCATCATCGGGATAACGTTGAGCTTCCGTTATCCCGCCAGGGCGAACAACATCCGGCATATGCTTCAGAGCATGAAAACCTGCGTGGTCCTGGCTACTACCACTGACAGAAGGAACAACTGTATGAGTGATAATCTGTTAAACAAACTGACCCAACTGAAACTCCCGGCGATGGCCGGGAGCCTGATACGGCAACGGGAAACGCCTCAGACTTACGACGAACTGTCGTTCGAGGAAAGGCTGACACTGCTGGTTGATGACGAGCTTCTGAGCAGAGAAAACAGTCGTGTGGCACGGTTGAGAAAAAATGCCTGCCTGAAATATCAGGCAACACCGGAAGGGCTGCGTTATCCGGCCTCAAGAGGTCTGCGGGCTGAACAGATGAGGGAACTGCTGAACGGCCACTACATAATCCACAGGAAAAACCTACTGATAACCGGTCCGACAGGATGCGGTAAGAGCTGGATAGCCAATGCGCTGGGCGAACAGGCATGTCGACAGAAATACAGCGTCCGGTACTGTAGAACCGGGCGATTACTGGAACAGTTGGCTCAGGGACGTGTTGATGGCAGTTGGCTGAAATATCTGAAACAGTTGCAAAAAATACAGGTTCTAATCCTGGACGATCTGGGGCTGGAACAGTTAAGTAACGCCCAGTGTAATGACCTTCTGGAGATCACAGAGGATCGTTACGGACAAAGCAGCACGATAGTGGTAAGCCAGTTCCCGGTAGATAAATGGCATGGTCTGATGGAGAACCCAACAACAGCAGATGCCATCCTGGACAGACTGGTACATAACTCACACAGAGTGGTCCTTCAGGGAGAGTCCCTGAGGAAAAATCCCCCGACAGTGGAAAGCAGCGAAAAAACGAGTTAAAAAGCGGTAGAAAAAGTTAAGTTCCCGGTTGATCGAATGGATGCGAATCGCTGATCGAACTTCGATGCCAATCCGTGATCGAATAGAGCGGAATACGCAGTTAAGGGATAACAGACAATATTTTATCAGAAAGAAAAACAGCAAGATGGTCAAAAATGACCCAAAGAAAGCTTGGAATATTCTTCTTAAATTTAACGTAATTCATTGATTTTTCGTGTATGTTTTTAAGGCATGCGTATTACCGTGAAGGAGATCGGTGAGTTATTGAGTGATCTCCTTTCATGAAAATACGCACTCTTAACAAAAGGGTGAATGCTGAAAGGTTGCTCTGGCGGCCAGTGTGATGACAAAGACAGGTAAAACCGGGACTCACTAAACCTGAATGATGTATTGGGCTTGAAGCCCGCAGAGGAAATGAGGTGTGAGTCAGCGAATTACATAGAGGCTCGCAGCTTTATGGCTGCAATAAAGCCGGATATAAAGCTGCAACCTATCCGTCAATGTCAAAACAATGGATTCCTTGCAAACGGATGCGTTCATATAAGGTCATCATGCATTCGGAAAATATTGCAGCTTACGTCGGGCTGGATGTGCATAAAGAAACGTTGGCAGTTGCTATTGCTGCACCTGAACGGCTTGGTGAAGTTCGTTATTATGGTACGATTAACAACGAAGCCCAAGCTGTACGTCGATTATTTCAGAAATTGCAGGGACTTTACGGAAACATTCTTTCCTGCTATGAGGCTGGCCCCTGTGGTTTTAGGCTATATCATCAACTCACAGCGATGAATGTAAAATGCCAGGTTATTGCCCCTTCCCGGATACCAAAATCACCGACAGACAGAATCAAAAATGATCATCGGGACGCAATTCTCTCGCCAGGTTACTGCAGGCAGGAGAACTTACCCCTGTCTAGATCCCTGACCTGAGAGGCTCTGTAGCAGTAAAACGTGACACGAACAGACAAACGTTATGCCGGGAAGCACTGGACCAGCAAACATCGAATCTGGTTAGCCAATCAATCATTTAGTTAGCCATCTCAACAGATTGCTTTTCAACATTATTGTCAGAGTCTGGAGCAGATTGAAGATCTGCATACTTCAACTCGACCATGAAATATCTTGCCTGTTACCTGAGTGGTCTCGGTGCAATCTGGTTTGGCAGTTGCAGACTCTTAAAGGTGTTGCTCAGCTACCCGCAATAACCCTAGTTGCTGAACTGGGTTATTTTTTACAATTTTTCAATCCTAAATAACTCATGGCTTTTCTGAAACTGGTTCCAAGGGAATATTCCAGTGGAAACAGCATTAATCCCAGGGGAATAACAAAAGTTGGAAACAGCGAACTGAGATGCTTACTTTACGGATATCAAATAAATTCAGATTATTTAACAGTAAAACACCGCTTATGTGATGAATCTTACAAAAAAGCAAAGTGTAGTAATAATATCCAACTTATTTCTCATCCCTTAAGTAAGCGTAAACTGGCCGCGTACACCATAACATAACGACACGTTGTTTTATAATATTTTCGGCTGGTAAAAGCCCCGACGGCACGGCTGAAGCTGGCGCTGGAAAGCGGGTTAATTGTCACTGCGCTGGATGGTCTGTTCTGGCTTGGGGGTCACCGCATTGCCGCAGATGTGCAGTGGTTGCGTCAGTCCGGAATGACAATTATCACCCGGATGTTGAGGTCTCAGACACGCTGACCGGCCCCCCCCGGGTTGTTTTCGGGTACAACCTTTGATTTATGCAACAAAGTATCGCATCGTCGGATATGGGCAATAGCCAGATTTTTATTAATTGTAGTTGTGGCAACATGTAAGGCGAATGACCACATTATTCTGGCACGTTCGTAATCACGCTTTAATTCTGCGTCCTGTGCTGCTGTGGTGAGTTCCGACCAGGACATGCGGCGAAGTGTATGTCTGTCGGTAATATTCGTCATGGATTCTCTGCCTCCTTCGATTTTCCGTCAGGAACACAAACGCCCCGCAGAGAAAATTCACCAACATTCTCCTTTTTAATGGCGCGTAATGCATCGCGGCAGGCCCGTTCGGTATGAAACGCCTGACTGTGCACCGCCAGTGTGGGCTGACGGGCATCACCGGAAGAGACATTAAAGGGCGATGAAAGCCAGAAAATCAAAATCCACATGCGTTACACCTTGTCCTTTTTCTGTGGGTATCTGGCCAGAATATTGAGTGCCTGTAATGGAGCTTCATGCATTTCACGGATACAACGGGCATCGGTGATGTTTTCCCGGTAATGCGTGGTTTCCAGCATCATATGATGCATATGCAGCATCCGGGCCAGGGCTGCGCGGAGTTCTTCAATATGTTGTTCATGGGAATGCTGACGGGGTGGTATCCGGCAGAGAGGGATAACCTCCACATCATCCGGGTGCGCGCGAAGCCACGCGTCAGTGACCGCAATGTCGTCAGTGTAAAACCATGTGCCGGATGTCCCGTTGGCCAGAAAACGCATTTTCCACGCTTCAGGGCTGGTGGTTGTGTTGTTATCTTTCATAGTGCCACCACTCATTCAACGGGCTTAATGCTGTCCAGGAGCAGTCGGCTCAGACTGTCGTGGCTGCCACAGCGGCGTCCGGTGCTTTTGCTGTAGCACTCCTGCCCCCTGATACACCATGCAGTTGGCGTTTCGTAGAGGCTGACGCGCCGGTTTTTATCTTTACTGGCGAGAAGTCCGGTGTGAGTTTTTATCTTTTTCATCTGTGGGGTACAAACGCAGAAATTTTGTTGTCATTGCATCATCAGTTTTAGCCTGCTGGGGCCTGAAAAATCAGCGTTTTCAGGCTCCGTTCAGGTTAGTGAATATTCTTGCCTGGCCTTTCGGCAATATCAATCCCCTGAAGTTGCATGGATATCCTGTGCCCATTGAGCATCTGGCTGTCCATGGAATGGATACCGCATGTCATCATCAGGTTGTAACAAAGCGTACTCAGCATGGCGAGCGCCTCTTCTGAGGATTTACAATGTGTATTCATAAGGGCCAGAAACTGCTCAACAACATCCGGGTTGATGCTGGTACTGTGTATTTCATCCTTCATGACGTGTCCTTTGTTTTTATTATTTTATACTTCAGAAAATAACACGATATCTGTAGCCCGGAAAACAGATATGTGCACACGTAGTCACTTTCTGGCAGATTCCGGTCTCTGAAACAAAATACGTGGTGGCATGAAGAGGATTGTGGCGGACGGGGAAAGTGATTTGATTCCGGGGAAGGCGCTGTGCAGCAGTCTTATCCGGCTGTTTAAAGGGGGTGACGGAGACCAATGAGGCACTGGATAAGATTCAGTGCAGAGGTGACCTGCTTTATCAAACTTAATTGTGACAAAGTGGCGATTGAGAAGGTACAGCCTGACGTATTCGAATTCGGTCGTGGCGAGGTGGGTGGCCCGGGGGGATGCCCCTACTAAGTTGTCAAGCATGTTTATTACACCTGCGGGGTATAAAAAGTACCGTCACGCATCATGGCGAACAGAACGTCGCAGCGCCGTCTTGCCAGGGCGATAAGCGCCTGGTTGTGTCGTTTCCCCTGGCTCATTTTGCGTGTGTAGTAAGCCCTGGATATCGGATCTCTGAGCGCGGCGAAGGCGGACAGGAACAGCGCCTGTTTGAGGCGTTTATTGCCCCGTCTCGAGGGATGCTCCCCACGTATGGATGAGCCGGAGCGTCGGGTTACCGGCACAAGGCCTGCATAAGCAGCAAGATGTGCGGCAGAGGCGAAGGCCCGACAGGCAACCTCTGTGAGGAGTCTGGCTGCGGTCCTGACGCCGACTCCGGGCATACTGGTCAGGACCGGGTAAAGAGGGTGAGCAAGAACCCGTTGCTCTACCTCAAGAGTCACTTCGTCTCTTGGCTAACGCAGCGTGATGAGCTGGAGTGCCAGGCGTGGGAGAACAACGACAGCAGCATTCGTATCGGGGACGATGACGGTTTGCTGTGTCAGTGCCTGGGGGATATCTGCAGCAAGGCGTTTTCCCAGACGGGGCGCGAGTTTGCAGAGCTGGGTTGCCAGTTTTTTCTCACCCAGTAAAGCGAGTTTTTCGGGTGAGGGATATCGCTGGAGAAGATCAAGTACTGCAGGATGATCCAGTCGCGGGCCGAGAACGCGCTCCAGAGCCGGATGTATCTGGGTCAACAAGCCGCGGATGCGGTTGCTGGCCTGTGTTGTCTGTGCGGCAAGATCATCATCGAAGCCGCAAAGCATGGAGAGTTCGGCGATTTGTTCGTCGGCTAGTTTTAGAGAGCGAAGAGCATGAGGCAGAGTACGTGCAGCTTCGGCAATGATGGCCGCATCACGGGCATCGGTTTTGGCTTCACCGGAGTGCAAATCGGCGATGCGTCGTATTGCCAGTCCAGGAAGGTATCCGACAAGGACGCCTTCAGAGCGGGCAACGGCGACGGGTAACGCCCTGATGGTAGCAGGCTGGTCAACGACCAGCAGTATCTGTCCATGCTGTTTCAGGTCAGATATCAGCGCTCTGAGTTTGTTTTCGTCGTTGGGAAATACTCTGTCGAACAAACGTTTACCTGAACGATTAACGGCAACGGCGTAATGGGTGTCTTTACCTACATCAACGCCAATAAAGACCAGGATTGATTCGTAATCGCTGGATTCGGGCATTGTGTCTCCCCGTTTATACGGGTTAACCAGATAACCTTGGGGAGCAGGTACCGGCATCCACGTTACAGACTGTCCCGACATGATGTCTGACCAGGCCCCTATCAGCGGTTACCAGCGCCCCACCAGACCCGGTGACATCCCCCCGAATCATGGACGACTGGGGGAATTAATCATGCCGGGGCTGGCTAACACCCCATTACAAGGGTACGAATAAAGTAACGGGGAGTTACAGGCACTGAAACTATCATCAGAGATACTGTTGCCAAATGGCGTAAAGGTTGGATCCCGCCGTTTGCTATTGCCGCCCGACTTCCTTCACTGTCCCTGGGAAGCTGCGGGTTGGTGCCCTGGAAAATAATCAGGGGGAAGAAAATTATGCGTCCCGATTTGTGAAACAGAACCGGAACAGAAAATAGCGCAGCAACTGGCACTCGAGTTCTACCGTATTCTGCCCCCCAAATAAATCACAGCTAAACAGTTGGTTCACTCAAGTCCACGAAAGCGGTTCACTAGAATTTCAGCGCGTAGCCACGGGGATGGAGCCGATACTGCAGCTATATGTGAGACAATTGTCAGCGCCAGTGATATAAGACGGTAATGGAGATGCGGACGCGGCCCTTAATTCAGAGCTAGCCGAGTATAAATTTCTGGACAAGTATGTAAATGATGAGTTAAAAAATAATCCGTGCATTTCCGGTGATGATATTAGTTGTTGGTAACGAAATCTCATTAGCGGACCGGAAACGCACTTAACCTAAAACATTGCCACCGTTCCGCCAGGAGTTGCAGTGGCAACGTATGCTACCGTCAGTGATAGCGTTTTGTTGTTATCAGAACTGATAGTTCAGCGACATCCAGTAATTTCGCTCAGGTATCACATATCCCGTTGTTGATGATCCCGTCTGGAAGTAATCACCGGCATAAAGCGTACTCTTACCGGCACTGTACAGACTCACGTCACTGTAATCCTTGTTGAGCAGGTTATTCACTGCCGCATTCAGCGTCAGGGCATCCGTCACCTTCCACGACAGACCTGCATCCACCACCGTCCAGGCTTTCAGGTATTCTCCTTTCTCATCATACACTTTCTTCTGTACAGCGCTCAGCGACGAATAATTCTGGGTGAAACGTGGTGTTTTCCCGCGATAACGGGCACCCAGCCATGATGCCACCTCTTCGGTGATCTGCCAGTTCAGTTTCGCATTCACCATGTGTTCTGGGGTATAACTCAGCGGTGCACCTTTATTATCACCATCACGTTGTTCACTTCGGGTCCAGGTGTAATTCAGCGACAGCGTGACATCCTCTGACCATAGCGGCAATGTGCCGGCAAATTCCACACCGTGCAACCGGGCCTTTCCGCTGTTTATATAGCTATTGGTGTTATCATTTATGGAATAAGAGACAATCTTGTTAGAGAAGTCAGTCATAAAACCTGTGATATTGGCGTTCAGACCGGCGGGGTTATCGTAATACACCCCAGCCTCATAACTGACGCTCTCTTCCGGCTTCAGGTCGGGGTTACCAAGTAGATTTGTTTTTCCCTGCCCGGACACACCACTAATCCCTTTATGGAGCTGCCCCATTCTGGGTGCCTTATATCCCGTGGTCACACCGCCTTTCAGCGTCCAGGCATCTGCCACATCCCAGACCAGATATGCACGCGGACTGAAGTGCCCCCCGAATTGCTCATGATGTTCATAGCGGCTGCCCGCAGTCAGCGCAAGTGCATCCGTGAGATGCCACTCGTCCTCAGCAAATACCGACCAGCTTTTCTGCCGGAAAGTTTCACCTGTGCTGGCAAGGACAACCCCATCTTTCATGGACGAACTCTGATACTCGCCCCCCACAGTAACCAGATGAGATTCTCCCAGAGGGGTAAGCAGCAATGAATTCAGGATAAGGTTAGATTCCTTAAGCTCCCGCAGTTGACCGGCAAGGCCCCATTTGTCGCGTTTCAGTACATTGCGTACAAGCTCACGACCTTTATTTTCCGTCTCGTTCCAGTTCAGATACGATTTCCATGTTCCGAAGGTGAAAGTATGATCATAGCCAGCTGAAATTTTGTTTCGCTCATAGCGCAGGGTCCGGTCATATCCCCCCGTCAGACTCCCCAGTTGCCCATCCCGGTTATCATAACGCTGCCGGGTGGTATCCATATCAAACCAGAGCACATCCTGCTCCGACGCCTTCCAGTCAAGACGTGCACCAAGATTATAATTCTGTGACTCCGTGGGATAAGGAATACGCGTGGCTGCTGTATCGCTCAGTGATGTGACCGATGAGCCCTGACGCTGTTGTGTGCTACCGCGTACCTGCAGGCTGACAGAATCATCCACAAGGGGACCACTGCTCCAGAAATTAAACTGGCTGCTGTTACCCCATTTGTTGCTTTCCTGCAGATTCAGCCCTGCATTGACGGAAGAGAGCCATTTGTCTGCATTCTTTCTGGTAATGATATTCACCACACCGCCCATCGCATCAGAGCCATACAGTGTGGACATCGGCCCCCTGATAACCTCAATACGCTCAATGGCGGCCAGAGGGGGCATGAACCCGGTATTCATGGCAGAAAAACCGTTGGGAGTCACGTCACTGCTTCCGCCCTGACGAACACCATCAATCAGTATCAGCGTGTAACTGGCTGGCATTCCTCGGATGCTGATTTCCAGCCCACCGGTTTTACCCGTACCACTTTCAACATCCACACCCTCTACTGATCTCAGAGCCTCCGCCAGATCGTGGTACTGGCTGGACTGCAATTCCTCTTGGCTAATCACAGAAACACTGGCGGCTGCGTTAGTCAGCTTTTTCTCATAGCCGGATGCCGAGACAATCATCACATCCTCTGCAGCAGCTATGCTGCTGGCTGAAAATCCGAGACAGGGAATGACTACGGAAGCCAGAGTGGTTATTCGCATATTACTAATCTCCGATCATGTTAACCGGCAAGACAATACACAAATACAAACAATAATGAGAATAATTTATATTTGCTTTTTACAAAAAGTAAAGATTATTGACAAAACTAAATATAAATAACGACTGCCTCGGCATGCCAGTTAACAGCTATCCGTATGGCGTGTTCGGTTTTGCGAATAAAAAATGGTTACTGTAGAAGCGGATTTCCACCACATGTCAACCATGAATGGTCAGTGGTGCGAGACGACTGGGATGATTTGGTCGATGACTTCTTCCGGCGAATACTGATAGAAACATTGAAATATTGTAAGAGAAAGCGTTCAAAATTCTGTGGCACGTGAAAAATTCGTAAGCGCCCCGAGAAGTACGTAGCGTAAGGATTATTTTACAGTTGAGCAGTTCCAGGGCAGCAGTTCATGCACACGGTTCGACGGCCAGTCATTGAGCTTCACGATCACTTCGCGCAACCAGTCCTCCGGCTCCACTTCGTTCAGTTTGCAGGTGACCAGCAGACTGTAGATGATCGCCGCACTTTCTCCCCCCTTGTCTGAGCCGAAGAAGAGATAATTTTTTCTTCCAACCGCCACCGATCGTAACGCGTTTTCACCGATGTTGTTGTCTATTTCCACCCAGCCGTCACGACAGAACTCGTTCAGCGCATTCCAGTGATTCAGGATATAGTCGAACGCCTTTACCATTTTTGCATGTTTATACAGAGTTTTATTCTGTAATTGATTTATATTATTGTCGAATAGTTTATATTGGAAGGGAAAACACTTTTTCCGTTCAGGAAGCTATATCGATTAGTCACATGCCCCAAATGGAGGATCAATCAAATTCTGCCTAAAACCACACTTTAAGCTCCTGCTGAGATACTCCTTCTCTGTCAACTTATACGCCGAATGCTAAGTGGCTATTTAGAGGTAACGGGTGATTGCGGTGCTATCAGCCGGAATAAAAAAGAAATTTATTGGAGCAGGTTGCTCTTCCCCATGGGAAGAGCATGTGTGTGAATAGCCTTCTGTCACCTTCTCAGCGGATTGTTAACATTTGCGTATTCAAACGGACTGATCCCCTTCTCCCGGTTCGCATCAAGAAAATCGGCCCACCACTGTAGCATCAGTCGACGTTCTTCCAGATGTTCTGCTTTATGGATATACGCAGCACGTACACCATTACGCTCCTGATGGCTCATCTGACGTTCCACAGCATCGCGGGACCACAAACCTGATTCAATCAATGCACTGCACGCCATCGCCCGGAATCCATGGCCACAGACATCCTGGGTTGTGTCATACCCCATCACCCTCAGGGCTTTATTTACAGTATTTTCACTGATTGGTTTACGCGGGTCATGTGCTCCCGTAAAGATCAGACCATTTTCACCAGCCCATGTCTGTAGTTCTGTCAGTATGGCTACAGCCTGTTTGCTGAGTGGCACAAGATGTGGTGTTCGCATCTTGGAGCCCCGGTGTGAGAATTTTACGCCTGGCAGAGGTTCGCGTTCGGCTGGAATAGTCCACATGGCATTGTCAATATCAATTTCAGACCAGCGGGCATATCTGAGTTCACTGGAACGAATAAAAACCAGTAAATTCAGCATAACGGCAAGCCGGGTGACAGGCTGGCCTTTATAACCGTCAATACGCGACAGAAGTTCAGGCAGGCGTGAAAGATTCAGAGCGGGGCGATGCTGGCGTTTTACCGTGGTCAATGCACCAGCCATATCCAGAGCCGGGTTATATCTGATGATGCCAGACTGTACGGCGTAACGCATTACAGCAGATATTCTTTGCTGCAGACGACTGGCGATTTCATAAATTTGTTTTGCTTCTGCAGCACGAACAGGGATAAGCAGGTCCGGGGTATTGAGTGTTGTGATATCCCGGTTGCCGATAAAGGGGAAAACGTGTGTCTCGAGGCTTTTGAGTACTTTATCGCTGTGTGATTGTGCCCATTGTTTATTACTGGCATGCCAGCGTCGTGCAATATGTTCAAAAGAGAGCTGTAAATCAGGGACTACTTTTTTAACTCTTTTCTGTTCGCAAGGGTCAATCCCCTCTGAAATCAGTTTTCGGGCCTCATCCCGTTTTGTACGAGCTTCGGAGAGAGAAACTTCTGGATACACACCAAGTGCCAGAGTCTTCTCCTTACCCAGAATACGATAACGGAGACGCCAGTAACGGGAACCATTAGGATGAATCAGCAGGAACATGCCGGCCCCGTCAGTGAGTTTATAAGCCTTGTCAGTGGGCTTTGCAGCCCGGATTTTTGCGTCAGTCAGTGCCATAGTTCAGCCTTCTGAATGCGTTAAAGAGGGTACAAATTCTGTCGAACTGGGGTATACCCGCAATTATACCCACACAATGAGGTTGATGTGGGGAGAATTTGGTTGAGTTCGGTAGAATTGATTTGGCGGCAGGACGCTTAAATCGTGGCGTCCTGAAACGAAAAACGGACCTCCGTGGAGGTCCGTTTATATGAATTTGGTGCCCGGACTCGGAATCGAACCAAGGACACGGGGATTTTCAATCCCCTGCTCTACCGACTGAGCTATCCGGGCAACGGGGCGCATTAAACCTGATTCGCCTCGTCTCGTCAATCAAATTTCTTCAATTTAGTGCAGACTGCACAATCTATCATCACTTTGCCGCTAATGCACGCATTGTCAGGCAAACCAGGCGGTCCAGGCGGCGGAAAGCGGCATTGCCAGAAGGAGTGCTGGAAGCATGTTGACCACCGGGAACATTTTAATGCCACAGATGCGTAATCCGGTTGCCAGCAGCAATAAACCGCCTACGGCGCTGAAGTCTGCCATCATCGACGGTGTGGTCAGCGGTAATATCAGCGCGGCAGCCCACGCCAGCGTTAACTGGATGATCAGTAATGGGATACTAATTACCGACACCGCAATACCCAACGAGCAGGCGAAGATCATCGCCGTAAAGAAATCGAGAAATGACTTGGCGATTAAAATACTCGGATCGCCGGTCATCCCTTCGTTCATCGCCCCGAAGATCCCGGTGCCGCTGGCGCAAAACAGGACAATAATCGCGACATAATTCTGAATAAAAGATTCATGCGCTGGCTTCTTACGTGAGTGGCGAAACAGATTTTGTGCTTTGGTGACCGCGGTATTGACGCCTTTTTCCAGCAGACAAATTTCGCCGATTAATGCACCGAGTAAGGTTGCTAACACCATCGCAGGAAGGTTGGCGCATTTCACCACCAGTAAAATACCAATCCCCAGCGATGCCAGACCAAAAATTGATGTCATGGAGACGCGGATACGTTCCGGTAAGCGTTGGCTAAGGAGTGCACCGAGAACGCCACCCAGTAATACTGCACTTGCGTTGATAAAAGGACCGATGACCACAAGAGTTCCTGTTAGCTGCATTATCTGATTTTCTTATTATGAACGTTTGGCACCTTCGATGGCTTGTTTGTTCGCAAAGTCCTGGCTTGCACGCTTTAGCGAAAGGTGCCATGATTGCGCGAATTTTCTCCTCTCTGTACGGAGTTTGCCCGATGCACGCCATCTCCTTACATTCTCTCGCTTATCGCCGTTTCGCGCGAAACTCTTCTCTTTTTATGCTACTGCTCATGCGGTGAAGTTAACGCACGTTCACTGCAGGACAACAGTAAAATCAGAGCATTTCTGCTTTTACTGATGTCTGGCGGTCGGAGCTGGTGACCAGTTTGACCCATATCTCATGGGGCAGGGTTTTCCACCTTGTCCGGTATTCTTACTTCCCCGAAACGGGTTTGCGCTTATGAAATCAATGAATATTGCCGCCAGTAGTGAACTGGTATCCCGACTTTCTACTCATCGCCGCGTGGTGGCGTTGGGAGATACTGATTTTACGGACGTCGCGGCAGTCGTCATTACCGCTGCGGATAGTCGCAGTGGCATTCTTGCGTTGCTTAAGCGCACCGGTTTTCATCTACCGGTGTTTTTGTATTCCGAACATGCTGTTGAATTACCTGCGGGCGTTACGGCGGTAATCAATGGCAACGAGCAGCAGTGGCTGGAGCTGGAATCCGCAGCCTGTCAGTATGAAGAGAATTTGCTGCCACCGTTTTATGACACGCTGACGCAGTACGTTGAGATGGGCAACAGCACTTTTGCTTGCCCTGGGCATCAACATGGTGCGTTCTTTAAAAAGCATCCTGCCGGACGCCATTTTTACGATTTCTTTGGTGAGAACGTCTTTCGCGCCGATATGTGTAATGCTGACGTAAAATTGGGCGATCTGCTTATTCATGAAGGAGCGGCGAAGGATGCGCAGAAATTCGCAGCCAAAGTCTTTCATGCCGATAAAACCTATTTTGTCCTGAACGGCACATCGGCAGCGAATAAAGTGGTGACGAATGCGCTGTTAACGCGTGGCGATCTGGTGCTCTTCGACCGTAACAACCATAAGTCGAATCATCACGGCGCGCTGATTCAGGCGGGGGCGACGCCGGTCTATCTGGAAGCTTCACGTAACCCGTTTGGTTTCATTGGCGGTATTGATGCGCACTGTTTTAATGAAGAGTATCTGCGCCAGCAAATTCGCGACGTTGCGCCAGAAAAAGCCGAGCTGCCCCGCCCGTTTCGCCTGGCGATTATTCAGCTGGGAACCTATGACGGCACTGTCTATAACGCCCGCCAGGTGATCGATACCGTTGGGCATCTGTGTGATTACATTCTGTTTGATTCCGCATGGGTCGGTTACGAACAGTTTATCCCGATGATGGCGGATAGCTCGCCGCTGCTGTTAGAACTTAACGAAAACGATCCGGGGATCTTTGTGACTCAGTCGGTGCACAAACAGCAGGCGGGATTCTCACAGACGTCGCAGATCCATAAAAAAGATAACCATATCCGCGGACAGGCGCGTTTTTGCCCGCATAAGCGGTTAAATAATGCCTTTATGCTCCATGCTTCTACCAGCCCGTTCTACCCGCTGTTTGCCGCGCTGGACGTTAACGCCAAAATTCATGAAGGGGAAAGTGGGCGTCGGCTGTGGGCTGAGTGCGTTGAGATAGGGATTGAAGCGCGCAAGGCGATTCTTGCGCACTGTAAGCTGTTCCGCCCGTTTATCCCGCCCGTTGTTGATGGCAAATTGTGGCAGGATTATCCGACATCAGTGTTAGCCAGCGACCGTCGTTTTTTCAGTTTTGAGCCGGGGGCGAAGTGGCACGGCTTTGAAGGATATGCCGCGGATCAGTATTTTGTTGATCCGTGCAAGCTGTTACTCACTACACCTGGTATCAATGCCGAAACTGGCGAATATAGCGACTTTGGCGTTCCGGCGACGATTCTGGCGCACTATCTGCGTGAGAACGGCATTGTGCCGGAGAAGTGCGATCTCAACTCCATTCTGTTCTTATTAACTCCGGCGGAAAGCCACGAGAAGTTGGCACAACTGGTGGCGATGCTGGCGCAATTTGAACAGCATATTGAGGATGACTCGCCGCTGGCTGAGGTGTTGCCGAGCGTTTATAACAAATATCCGGTGCGCTATCGCGACTACACCCTGCGCCAGTTGTGTCAGGAGATGCACGATCTGTATGTCAGTTTCGACGTCAAAGACCTACAAAAAGCGATGTTCCGCCAGCAGAGTTTTCCGTCAGTGGTGATGAACCCCCAGGACGCGCATAGCGCTTATATTCGCGGTGAAGTGGAGTTGGTGCGGATTCGTGATGCCGAAGGGCGAATTGCGGCAGAAGGGGCGTTGCCTTATCCACCAGGCGTGCTTTGCGTGGTACCCGGAGAAGTCTGGGGTGGGGCGGTTCAACGTTATTTCCTTGCGCTGGAAGAAGGGGTGAATTTGTTGCCGGGATTTTCGCCGGAGCTGCAAGGTGTCTATAGCGAAACCGATGCAGATGGCATGAAACGATTGTACGGTTATGTGTTGAAGTAAGAAAAAAACGGGTCACCTTCTGGCGACCCGTTTTTCTTTGCGTAATTAGTGGCTCACCGTCTGTGTGCCTGTCGGGACACGAACGTGTTTATATTTGAACATCGCCATGAACGCGAAGGCCAGAACCACGGAGTAACCAGCGAAAATCAACCATACGGTCTGCCAGTCGGTAATGCCGTTTTGGGTGTACATCTCAACAACTTTACCGCTCACGATGCCGCCAAGGATACAGCCGAAGCCGTTAGTCATCATCAGGAACATCCCCTGCGCACTGGCGCGAATTGCCGGGCTAACTTCTTTTTCGACAAACACCGAACCAGAGATGTTGAAGAAGTCGAATGCGCAACCGTAAACGATCATCGACAGTACCAGCAGCACGGTACCGAACGGAGTCGGGTCGCCGTAAGCAAACAGCGCAAAACGCAGGATCCACGCCACAATACTGATCATCATTACGTTCTTAATACCGTAGCGGCTTAAGAAGAACGGGATAGTCAGAATGAACAGGGTTTCAGAGATCTGCGAAATCGACATGATGATTGACGCATGCTGCACGATGAAGCTGCTGGCAAACATCGGATCTTTGTCGAAGCTGTGCAGGAAGGTGTTACCGAACATGTTGGTAATCTGCAGTTCCGCGCCCAGCAGCATTGAGAAGATGAAGAAGATTGCCATACGTTTGTTTTTAAACAGCGCGAATGCATCGAGGCCCAGCAGGGTTGTCCAGCTCTGATTCGCTTGCTGTTTAGCAACCGGAATATGCGGCAGAGTCAGGGTAAACAGAACCAGAATGGCGGAAAGCGCTGCGCCAATATACAGCTGCATGTGGCTTAATTCGAAGCCAGACAGGCTCACCACCCACATTGCCATGATAAAGCCGATGGTGCCCCAGATACGAATTGGCGGGAAGTCAGTAACGATATCCATCCCGGCATTTTGCAGGCGATAGTAAGAGATGGTGTTGATTAACCCAAGCGTTGGCATATAAGCAAACGAGTTAATCAATATCACAAGGAACATCGCCTCCGGCGTAGTGACCTCTGCCGCCATGAACAGCGTGATAGCGCCAATGGTGTGGCAAATGGCATAGACCCATTTCGCACTTAACCATTTGTCGGCCACAATCCCCAGCAGCGCAGGCATAAAGACCGCGGCGATACCCAGTGAGCTATAAACTGCGCCGATAGAAGCACCGTCAAACTTCAGGGTAACAAACATATAGGAGCCGAGGGTCGTCAGCCAACTTCCCCACAGACAGAACTGCAGAAAAGAGAGGATTTTCAGCTGCAGCTTAAGATTCATGTTAATTTCCTCACATCGTGATGCGGATGAGTGTTTGAAAAAGCACATTTGACCGTGCGAGATGATGCGATTTTATCAATTTCGCGGACTGGTTTTTTGTTACCTGCGGCAAATAATTGCAAACATTCCCAATTTGCAAAACGAAATTGTGATGTGGATAACATTTTTGCCCCTGAGCATCGTCAGGGGCGGTTAGTGGAATTATCGGCGGCGGTAAGATTTTTGCGCGGTATTCACTTTATAAAGATAACGGCGAGATTCCGCAGAAGGATGGCGGGTCGTCAGCGTCTGATAAACATCGCCCGGCGTCATGGTGTTAATAATATTGGCAGCCTGAATCTTATCATTCGAAA
>OGQQ01001094.1_pt1 | contig 22731 bp, 27 predicted proteins | sample 1553281 | NCBI WGS metagenome assembly OGQQ01 (sample SAMEA2579937, study PRJEB22360) | human gut metagenome | biome: human gut; feature: human-associated habitat; material: faeces | place: Denmark | collected 2008/2010 | reverse complement strand
TGAATTTTTCTACGACACGGGCGACGCCGTGCCGGAGGAGTAACAAGGAAGGAGGAGCAGCCATGAGCGCTCGGAGACAGGAAAAAGACGGGATAAAATACATCTATGCGCTTGGCCGGGAGCTTGGTTTGTCTGATCCGGCGCTGGGCCATGACGATGACTTGCATGTCCTGGTGGAAGGCGTCACAGGCTGCTCATCCATTAAAGCCCTCTCGGAGGCTGAAAAGGAAGCCGTTATCCGTGAGCTGCTCCGCCGCAAGGCTGCGGCAGCGCCGGAGACGCTGCACAGGAGCAAAAAGCCGCGTCATTACAATGAAATACCGGGCCGCATGACGGCAAAACAACAAAAATACGCCTGGTTTCTCATGAGTGAACTTGAAAAATATGACCCAGCCCCTGATGGTATATCGCTGCGCTACCGTCTGAGCGGCCTCATCGTAAAACAGTTCCACATGACCAGCTTCCCGGAAGATCCTTTCCGGTTTCTGACCTGTGCCCAGGGTGCTGCCTTGATCAACGGCATCAAGCGGATGGCCGAGGCTGCCGAGCTGAAATACCTGCACAGCGACCGATATCGCCGGGATGTTGAGGCGGTGCAGCATGAATGTTGAGCTGCTGGAACTGCTGGAGCTGGATGACTTGCAAGGTGAGGCGCGTGAGCTGGCGGAGTGCATTGGAATGGACGCTTTCCGGCGGCTGCTGGAACGTTATGGCGGTACCGGAAAAATGTATATCCCACAGCCGGATAAGGTAGTGATCCCTGTGCGTGATGTGCTGATTCGCCGGGAGTACAACGGATACAACACCTATGAGCTGGCGCGCAAGTGGAATCTGAGCGACGCATATGTACGGCAAATCGTCAAGGATAAAGCGGCAGAGATCCGCCGGGCACCACCGGATGGGCAGCTGACATTTGACGACCTCCCGCAGAAAATTGGGAGAAATAGTTCACCTGAACAGTCTATAAAAGATAAGGTATGATGAACTCACAACGAGGGCATCGTGCCTTATCTTTTTGTATTTACGGAGGAAACCGCAATGACGTTCGACGCCGGGACCTGGTGGCTGCTGACGGTCATCGTAACAACGGTGGTAGGTTTGGTGGGCTTTTTGTTTGGCCGCTCGGTGTTTCGGCAACTGGATGAAAACCGGGCAGATATCAAAGAAGTGCGCGAGAACTATACCCCGCGCACCGACCACCAGAAGGACCTGGAAGCGGTGCGGCGCGAAATGAAGGAAATGCGCACGGAAATGCGGACGGAGATCCGGCAGATGAGCGACGATGTGAAAGACATCAAGGAAAATTGCATCCGGCGCGAGGAATTTGTTTCGCACCAGCTGAAGCTGGAGAACAAGCTGGACCGTCTGATGGAGTTCATGATGAAGCAGGGAGGCAACTGAGATGGACGAAAATGAACTGCGCCGAAAGATGCAGGCCGGAGAGCTTGCGGCCAATAACGGAACTGTGATGCGCACGCTGGCCATCGCGGGCTGCGATTTCAAATTTTTAAAATTGAAGGGCCTGCTGCTGGCGCTGGCGGGCGGCATGGACCGGATGGCGCTGTGCAGCAGCATCAACTACCTGGCGGACAGCGGATACCTGCAGGTGCGATGCATCGAGGACAAGGCTCCGTCCAGCGTTTCGGACGCAGAGCTGGAGGAACTGGAGGTCAAGCTGACGCCGCGCGGCATCCAGCTGCAGCGCTGCGTGAAGAAAGACCCGCTGGTGGATATGTAGGAGGGCTTGAGGATGCGCGGAAAAAACAGGAGCCGCAGCACCATATCACAGCTGCCGCCCGAGGTCCGCGACGTCGTGGATGAGATGGTGAAAGCGACGAACACCTGCACGCTCGCGGATATTCAGAAGTATCTGGCGAGCCTAGACGTCACACTGAGCCTGCAGGCAATCAGCACCTACAGCAGAAAGCTGCTGGCCTCGCTGGAGGATATCCGTGTGACAAACGAGCGGATGAACGCCATGGTGCGGGAAGCGGCGAAGTATCCGGAGCTGGATTTTTCCGAGGTGATCAACCGGGTGGCGGGGCAGAAGATCCTGGACGCCATCCTGTCGAAGCCGGACGAAGAGTGGAACGATATCGCGCTGGATAAGCTGCTGCGGGAGATGAACGCGCAGACAAAGGCCGTGGCGTATGCCCGCAGGCTGGATGTCCAGAGCAAGGATGACACGCAGGCCGCCATGGGCGAGCTGAAGGCGGAGTTCTTCTCAGCCCTGGGCACGGAGCATCCGGAGCTGTACCGCCAGCTCGTGGCGGCGCTGGAGCGCCGGCAGAAAGGGGCGCAGCGCGGATGAAATGGTACGTGCTGCAGGTAATGACCGGGACGGAACGGGACGTATGCACGGCGCTGCGGCGCAAGGGCGTGTGTGCCCGCGCCCCGGCCCAGCGGATGGAGATCCGGCGGCGGGGGCAGTGGCAGACCGAGGAGCGGCTGCTGCTGCCGGGATATGTGTTCGTAGGCGCGGACTACAGCGCGGCGTTGTTCCATGTCGTTTCCCCGGTGTACGGCGTTATCCGCTGGCTTGGGCTTCACTGTGGAGAGCCGCAGGCGCTGGACACGCAGGAGGCGCTGCGGTGGCGGCTGGACAGCGAGGAAACGCTGGAACCCAGCCGGGTGCTGTTTCGTGCGGACGGCACATGGCATGTGCTGGGCGGGCCGCTGGCGGCGTTTGCAGGCTGCCCGGTACGGATGGAGCGGCGGCAGCGCCGGGCGTATGTGACGGCGGAGCTGGGCGGCGCAGCCCGGCGGGTGCGGTTCGGCGTTATCCCCGTGACAGAGGGCGGCGGACCATGAAGCGGAGGCAGGACCCGCGGCGGGAGCTGGCACGGAAGATCTCCGGCGCAAAGCTGAAGGAGCCGCCGGAGTTGTGCAAACGGTGCGTGTGGGCTATGCATGAGAGCGGCTGCCCTGCCTGCCCGTTTCCCCGCTGCGTGCGGCGCAGCACCTCGGGAAATGTGGAAAAGTTGAAACAGATATGAAAACTTGTTGAAAGCATATTTTTAAACACCTGTTAAGAGAGCGTTTAAACACGTACAAGAAAACCATGAAAGCAGCGGGGTCGATTCGTCCCCCGCCCGTGGCCATGGCGGACACAGAGGGGTAAAAACCGGACGGAAACGGCCGGATGGCGAAGCATGCCCGGCGAAAATCCACCCCTCTTGCCTGCCGTGACACGGAACACTGTTTAATTTCCGCTGTATGCCGTTAAAAAACGTTTAGGAGCCCCGGGCCGCCCATGTGGACGCCTGGGGGCCTTTTTTCGTTACAGGCGAAATTTGGGGCCGTTGGCACGGCCCGGGAAGGAGCGTATCGTGGGCCGCACACAACAGAGCAGTATAAAGGCTCTTTTGGAGAGCATTGAACAGGCGAAACAGAAAAAGGAATTTAACATTTTAAAAGATTTAAAAACGCTGCGCGACGGTTTCGGAAAAATACAGAAACGCGATTACCTCGCGCTGATCGACAAGCTGATGGAAAAATACAGCACGGACGAAGCGGCGGCGATCCACGCAGCGGTGATGAAGAAGGTGCAGGCCGGAGACCTGGACGCCATCCGGCTGTGGAACGAGATGCAGAAGGAATCCGGCAGCGGTGTGGCGGAGGTGCATATCATTGATAACTTCTGAACGCGCCATTCTTGAGGTGGACCTGAACAACGTATTGGGCGAGGCTTTTCAGGAAAGCCACCGCGCGATCAAAAACCGCACGGTACACACGGTGGTGGAGGAAGGCGGGCGCGGCAGCCTGAAAAGCTCATTTTGCAGCGTGGAGATTGTGCTGTGGCTGCTGAAGTGGCCGCAAAGCCACGCGCTGGTGATGCGGCAGATGGGAAACACGCTGGAGGACAGCGTGTACTCGCAGATGCTGTGGGCTGTCGCAAAGCTGGGGCTGTCGGAGCATTTTCTGGAGAAAAAGAGCCCGCTTCGCCTCATTTACAAGCCCACGGGCCAGACCATCTATTTCCGGGGCCTGGACGATGAGACGAAGGTAAAGGGCATCAAGCCGAAGTTCGGGTACATCGGCTGCCTGTGGTTCGAGGAAGCGGACCAGCTTCGGCGGGGCGAGGATGCGGTGCTGAGCGTGAAGCAGTCCGCATTCCGCGGTTCGGGGAGCAACCCGACCTTAACGCTCATCAGCTTCAACCCGCCTGCCAACGTGCGGAACTGGGCCAACCGGTACGCGCGGGAGCAGCAGCCGGGCAAGCTGGTGCATCACTCATCTTACCTGAAAGCTCCGGCGGAGTGGCTTGGCAAGGAATTTCTGGACGGTGCGGACTGGCTGCGGAAGACAAAGCCGCTCAAATACCGGCACATGTACCTGGGCGAGATGGTGGGCAGCGGCACACAGGTGTTCGACAACATCGTGAGCCGGAAGATCACGGCGAAGGAGATCGCGGGCTTCGACAACATCATCAGCGGCGTGGACTGGGGGTACTACCCCGACCCGTGGGTGTTCATCCGTACCTATTACCACGCAGGCACGCGCACGCTGTACATCTTCGACGAAGCACGGGGCAATAAGCTGCAGAATGACTACACGGCCCGGCTTGTGAAAGAACGGGTGGCCCCGGGCGAGCTGATCCTTGCGGACCTCGCGGACGAAAAATCCTGCGCGGATTACCGCAGCTACGGCCTGCGGTGCTGGCCCGCCCGGAAAGGGCCGGGCAGCCGTGAGCTGGGCGTGCGGTGGCTGCAGGGGCTGAACGCTATCGTAATCGACCCGGTAAAATGCCCGTGTGTGCTGCAGGAGTTCCTGGAATGGGAGTACGAGGTAGCGCCGGACGGCACGGTGCTGGGGACTTTGATGGAGGCAAACGACCACGGCATCGACGCGGCGCGGTATGCCTGCAGCCGCATCTGGCAGCGCAAAGGAGCATGACGAATGAAGCTGAAGGACTGGCTGCTGAAGAAGTACCTGCCCAGCTGGGCGGTGCTGGAATACGGCGACGCGCTGGCGGCGGCGCAGAAGCGTGTGCGGGAACTGGAGGCGGAAAACCGCACGCTGCGGGCATACATCAATGGCGTGGAGCGCGGGCTGCGGGCAAAGCAGCCGGAAATTCGGATCGAAAGGAGTGACGGCGGATGAACGCAGTCGTAAGGGCGCTGTTTGACGACGCCGCCATCACAGGGGCGCAGGCGGCGGGGCTGAAGGACACCAGCACAGCGGCTATGCGGGCGGCGGTGCGGGAGTGGTTCGAGCTGTTCTTCATGCGTGAAGCGGTGAAGGGCAAGGACGAAGACCCGGCGCAGCGCATCCCCTACACCATCACCAACAAACTGACAAAGGCTTGTTTTGCGGAGTACGATTCCAGCTTTACGGAAAACGGCACCGGAAAAACGGCGTGGCTGGACGGGCAGCGCAGCCTCATCGACGCCGAAAAGCAGGACGTGCTGCAGTGGGTCATGGTGGGCGGCGAAGGCTTTTTGAAGCCTGCACCGGACGGCACGGGGCGGCTGGCCTACCATGTGGTAAGGCGCGACTGCTACAACGTACTGGCCCGCGGGCCCCGCGGCATCACGGACGTGCTGATGAGCGAGCGGAGCCGGGCGGGCTCCGACTGCTACACGCTGCTGGAACGCCGGACTGTGGATGGCAGCGGGTATCTGACCATCCGGTACAAGCTGTATGTGTCGGAAAACAGCAGCACACTGGGGCATGAGGTGCGGCTGGACAGCCTGCCGCAGTATGCGGCGCTGGCCCCGGAGCACACCTACAGCGTGCCCTTCGGCGGACTGGGCATGACCTACATCCGTCTGCCGATGGCAAATAACGTGGACGGGAGCCCGGACGGCGTGAGCGTGTACGAGGGCGCGGTGCAGCTGATCCACAACATCTACAAAAATGAGTACCAGCTGGGGCGTGAGTTCGAGCTGGGGCGCAGCCGGATCGTGGCCAATGCGGACAAGCTGGTAACGCCGGACCCGGAGGGCGGCGTGATGCGGCTGAAGGACGACGTGTTCGTCGGGCTGGACGGCGACACCAACGACAAAGGATTGACCATCTTCTCCCCTGCGCTGCGGGATGAGAGCTTTGAGCGGCGGAAGCAGAGCTATTTAAAGGCGTGTGAGAATATCATCGGCCTGAAACGCGGTATATTGTCGGACGTGGAGGCTGTGGAGCGCACGGCAAAGGAGATCAGCAGCAGCGAGGGTGACTACAGCCTGTCGATCATGGACCTGCAGCGGATGTGGTACGACGCACTGATGGAGACGCTGCGCATCACGGACCTGTGGGGGCAGGCGCTGGGGCTGTGCGACGCCCAGGCGGTGGACCTTGAGCAGCTGCTGAGCGTGAGCTGGGGCAACGGCGTTTTGTATGACGCAGACAAGGACTGGGCCGACACGCTTTCGATGGTGGAGGCCGGCCTGCTGAAACCTGAGCTGGCGCTGGCAAAAAAATACGACCTGCCCTGTGAGACGCCGGAAGACCTTGCGGCCATCCGTGAAAAGTACATGCCGGAGATGGTCCAGCTGACCGCCCAGTCCGGGCTGAGGTGACGTTATGGCACTGACGCCGGATGAGATCGACGGGCTGCGGGAGCTGATCCTCGCTGTTTACGGCCCCGTCACGGAGGAGCTGCTGCGCGACCTGTGCCGGTGCATTACCGCCGCCGGACAGATATCGTCCGGCGATGAATACAAGCTTCTGCTGGCAAAAAGCCTTGCGGGCGCGGACGATGTGATCGCGGACACGCTGCGTAGGCAGACAGACCTCACCGACGACGCGGTGGAGCAGCTGATGCGCTGGGCCGCGGAGAAGACCGCGCCGCTGGAGGAAAACGAAAGCCTGCGGAACATTGCCGAAGCCTATGTAAAGGTGACGCGCAAGGAAGTGGCCAACGTGCTGGGCCAGCTGGCCGCGGCAGATGTGGACGGCCAGGTGTATCCTATTAAAGATGTATACCGGCGCACGATGGACTATGTGTTCCGGGAGGTCTCCAGCGGCGCGAAGACGCCGGAGGAAGCTGTGCGGCGTGCCACGCTGCGCCTGTGGCAGCGGGGCATCCGCACCATCGACCGCTCGGACGGGCGCACTTTTTCCGTAGAGTTCATGGCCCAGCGCGCCATTATGGCGAAGATGGGCGAAATGACCACGGCCATCAACGAGAAGCATCACGACGACGGCGGGTGCGACGGTTGGGAGATCAGCGCGCACAGCGCCAGCGCGCCGGACCATGAGCCCTATCAGGGGCGGCAGTACAGCGATAAGGAATACAAGCGGCTGAACAGCCGCCTGCAGCGGCGCATCGGCACGCTGAGCTGCAAGCACATCGCCTGGCCCATCAAGCTGGGTGTGGACAGCCCTCAGTGGACGGATGAGCAGCTGGCGGAGATGGCGCGGGAAAACGCGAAGGGCGTCACCTACGAGGGCAGGCACTACACCCAGTACGAAGCGACGCAGCAGCAGAAAGCGCTGGAGAACAGCATCCGGCAGTGCAAGGACCATATTGCCGCGGCGCAGGAGGAGGGCCAGCTGGGCAGCGGAGAGCTGCGCAGCAGCCGCATCCTTTTGCGGCAGTTGAACGCGGAATACAAGCGGTTTTCGGCTGCGGCCGGGCTGCGCCCCGCGCCGGAGCGGCTGCGGGCGGCTGGGCTGGGCCGGGCGCTGAAACCGGACGGCACGCTGGAAATGCCGCAGCCTGCGGGCAGCTTGAAGCGCAGGGACGGCACACTGGACATCGACACCGCCCGGCGCAGGCATCTGGAATACCTCGACACGTTGACGGATGCACCGGACCGCGTTAAGATGTACTTAGACTACTACAACCGTGCCAATCCCACGGAGTACCGGATGGACCCTGGCTTGCATCATGCCGTTGCGTATTCGGAAACAGAGGATGCAATTTTGTATAACCCCAAAGCCGAGGGCTTCGATGGACTGGACTTTGACGATGTGGCACTCCACGAGACGGCGCACCGCGCCGACGTGCTGAACATGCGGTCACATGAGAATCGCAGGTTCCGAATGGCTATCGAAAATGCGGTGCAGGACGTGAAAGAACGCATGGAGTTGTTTCAGAGAATCGCTCCCGCCATTAAACAGCTCGCAACGAAAGATATTTTTTCCGCTCTAAGCGGCGGCGAGCTATTTGAGGGAAGCGGACACTCGAAGAGCTACTGGGCAGCCAGAGAGGATAACCGGGCGCTGGAAATATTTGCGGAGTTATTCGTACTGGAGGCACAGAACAGCCCGGAACTGAAGATAGTGAAGGCAGCGTGGCCGGAGCTGTGGGCGGCGTATATATCTCTATTCTAAGGAGGCGCGCAAAGTGAGCAAATCGGAAATACGGCGCAAGAAACGCCCCGACGGTGCGGAACCGGTGATTATCAGCGAACGATTTTTGAGCAGTTATGAAGTCCAGTATATGGAGGAACATAACGCGGATGCTCTGCATAAGGAATACCGGGAACGGTTCGGTCGGAATTTCACCAGTCTGCGCGACTACAAAGGAAGCGTGGAAGAATACGTGGCCGAGCTGCGGGCCGTATTTGACGGCGAGGACATCGACGCCATCATCAAGAAGCATCCGCAGCCGGAACCGATATCCATTGAGGAAACACTGGCGCTGCTGGAGAAACGGAAATAACGGCCGTTTTCAACGATATAAAAACGGGCATAAAACGCCCCTAAAAACGATAGCTGAAGGATCCCTTCACGGGGGTCCTTTTGTTATGCGCATATATATTGTATTTAAAAGGAAGGAGACTGACAACATGGCACTGGAATTTGCCAAAGAGCTTCTTGGCGACGCCTACACCGGGGAGTTGGAAGAAAAGCTGGAGGCGAAGATCAACGAGCTGTACGCGCCAAAGGCGGACCTGGACGCAGCATCGGCGCGTGCCGACGGCCTGCAGGAGCAGCTGAACGCCGCCAACGAGGCCATCGGTAAGTTTGAAGGGCTGGACGCGGAGCAGGTAAAGGCGCAGATCGCGGACTACAAGCAGCGCGCGGAGGCGGCGGAAAAGGACCGGGACGAAAAACTGGCGGCCGCTGCATTCGATGCGAAGATCGACAAGGCGCTGGCAGACGCAAAAGCGCATAACCCGAAGCTGGCGCGCGGCGCGCTGGACCTTGACGCTCTGCGGTCTAGTAAAAATCAGGACGCGGACATCGCGGCAGCCATCGCGGCCGTGCAGAAAAGTGACGCATACCTGTTCGGCACAGCGGCAGCGGAACCCGCGCCCGCATCCGGCACCGGGACCTCTGCTGTGCCGGGCACGGCAAAGTATACTGCCGACGAAATCGCCATGCGCAAGGCTGCGGATCTGCCCGTGGACTGACCGTATCACACACCACACAAAGAAAGGTAAGGTAAACCAATATGGCAAACAACATTGCACTGGCAAAAACCTTCGTCCCCATCCTGGACGAAATCTACAAGCTGGCGTCGCTGACCAGCAAGCTGGACGGCGCTGCGGAGCTGGCGCGGCAGGGCGCGAATGCCAATGAGCTGATCGTGCCCATGCTGAGCATGCAGGGGCTGGGCGACTACAGCCGCAATGACGGGTACGTCAAGGGCGACGTCACCATGACCAACGAGACCATAAAGTGCAACTACGACCGCGGCCGCAAGTTCTATGTGGACGCACTGGACGAACAGGAGACCGCGAAAGTGGCCTTTTCCCGTCTGTCAGGAGAGTTCATCCGCACGAAGGTGGTGCCGGAACTGGACTCTTTCCGCTTCGCATCCTATGCGGGAAAAAGCGGTATTTCAAAAGCGACCGCGGCCGATCTGAAGGACGGCGCGTCGGTGCTGGCGGCGCTGCGTGCGGCTGTCACGAAGATGGACGAAGATGAGGTTCCCACGGAAAACCGCCACCTGTTCATCACGCCGACGCTGGACGGCATGATCGCAGACCTGGACACCACGAAGAGCCGTGAGATCCTGACGCGCTTTGCCACAAAGACGCTGGTGCCGCAGACCCGGTTCTATACGGCCATCGACATGCTGGATGGAAAAACCTCCGGCGAAGAGGCGGGCGGTTACAAGAAGGCCACGGGTGCGAAGAACATCAACTTCATGGTGATCCACCCCTCGGCCCTGATCCAGTTCCAGAAACACACGGTGCCCAAAATCAAAGGGCCGGAGGACGACCTGGACGGCGACCGCCACATGTTCGGATATCGGACGGTGGGCATCGCGGATGTGTATGCCAACAAGCTGGCGGGCATCTACCTGCACAGCGCAGCGGAAGCGGGGGCGTAAAATATGCGGACAGTAGGTTTGACTTTTCATGAGGACACACAGGTCGCCCCGGCCCTTGAGGCCGGGGCCTCCCTGCCGGAGGCCGGGACGGCCGCACCGGAAGCGGGAGCACAAAACCCCGCCCCTGCTCCGGCACTGGAAAAGGCGCTGGAGGATATGACGGTGACGGAGCTGCGCAGCTATGCGGCGGCGCATGGCATCGACGTGACGGGCGCGGCCAAGAAGCAGGACCTGCTGCTGGCTGTGCAGACGGCGGTAGAGCCTTCTGCCGCACCGGCTGAGGCTGTACCCGGTGAGCAGCCGGAGACGGCTACGGAATAACACGCGGGAGGGATACGCATGGTAGCGGACAAGGAGTTCTACTATTCCACATACCACGGAAAACTTTCGGAGGCGGACGTGGAGGGCTGCCTGGCCCGTGCGGAGTACATGCTGCACAGTCTGACGCTGGACCGCCTGCAGGACGGAGCCTGGGAGCAGGACGAAACGCTGGCGAAATGCGTGCGCATGGCGCACTGCGCGCTGGCGGACGCCCAGCACGCCCAGGACACGGCCGTGCTGGCGGGCGGCAAAGTGACCAGCGAAAGCGTGGGAAAATGGAGCCGCAGCATCCAGCAGGATGACGAGCAATCCGGCAGCTTCGAGCGCCGCTGCCTGCGTATCGCCGCCCAATATATCCCCATCCGCAGCGGGCTGCTGTACCGGGGGGTGAGCGGATGCTGACGCCGAATGCAAGCTGCACTCTGTACCTGCAGACGGGGCCGGGAGCATACACGCGGGTGTATGTCCCCGCCTGCTTCTGGCAGGACGGAGAGGACGGCGTGAGCATCGTCATCCCCGGTGAACTGCCGGAGCAGTACAAGGGCGAAAAACGGGAAAGGGACTACGTGGTGCAAGGCGAGCGTATGGGCGAGGTCACGGACACACAGAGCAAGCGTGAGTTGATCGCGGACAAGCCCCTGACCATCAAAAACCTTGTGCACTGTGCATTCGGCGGCCTGCCCCATTGTGAGGTGACGACGGAATGAGCATGCTGCAGCTCGACTTTCATTTTCCGGAGTTTGGAAACCTCGTAAAGGACCTGGGGCTTGAAGAAGGCGGACGCGCGCAGCAGCATCTTGTGAAAAATGTTGCGCGGCGCATCACCAAGTATGTGCCCAAGCGCACATACAGCAGCATTGAGAACGCCATCGCCCAAGGCCAGGAACCGGCCAACGGCCGCATCGTCATCCGCGGCCCACAGGTCAAGTATCTGTATTTCGGGAAAGTCATGGCCGGGCGCAAGCCGAAACACGTTACAAACAAAGACATCCGGTACACCACTACGTTTAATCGCCTTGCCGGTCCTTTCTGGCTTGAGCGCCTCATGGCTGCCGAAAAAGACCGGATCATTGAGGATGAACGCCGGAACATTTTAGGAGGCCCATAATGGCTGTTTTAAACGATATCCGCGCCCTGTTCGCACAGTGCCCCGCGCTGAAAGATCTGGAGGCGCGCACCGACCAGCTGGAGACGGACGCCGAGGGGTACGGGATCTTCCCGGCCGGTTCTGCCATCATCGAACAGGATATGCGCGGAGCGGCCACCTGGCAATACAACTTTATCATTGCCGCCACCCGCATGACGGCTGATGACATCATGCGGCTGGATAACTGCAACTTCACAGAAGAGTTACAGGACTGGGTCCAGCAGCAAAACCGCAAGGGCGTCCCTCTTTCCGGGGACGGCCTTTCTTTTGTCTCAATTTCCGCCTCAAACGGAGCCTTTACAGACTGGGACGAAAATTTCCAATATGGTGTCTACAAAATTCAGGGCACCCTGATCTATGAAAAGGAGTGACGAAGCATGCCTGGAACATATATTACCCCCATGACATGGAACCGCCGCTGGTGGATCGACCTCAGCGCAAACGATTCGCCCCAATGGGCGGAGGTTGCCTCCGGCATCACATCCCGCGGCAACAGCATCAACGAACAAAGCCAGGAATACTACGACATGGCGGGCCGGGGCGTGGCCGAAAGCGAGATCACGGGCGTGAGCGTGTCCCGTACCTTCACCGGTTTCCGCAGGTTTGGCGACGCTGCGCAGGACGCCATCATGGACCGCCTGTACGACCTCGACAACCGGAAAGTCAAGTTCATTGAGTGCTACGACAATTTGGGCAGCGGCAAGCCCAACGGCCGTCAGGGAGAGGGCGTGCTGTCCATCACGGACGATGGGTCCGGCGACGCCCAAAACCGCGAAAACATCAGCTTCGGCCTCAAGATCCTGGGCACTCCCCAAAAGGGAACTGTCACCATCGGTGAGGACGGCACGCCCACGTTTTCGCCGCAGGCCGCAGAGGCAAAGGCGGCGTCGAAATGAGCGCGGGGTTTGAGTTCGCCAAAAAGCACGAGATCACCATTTGCGGCCGCGCATACCCGTGCGATATCTCGGACAAACGGATGCTGGAAGGCGTTACGCGGGATTTTCCCCGCGTGCTTCAGGCCGCGCAGGCATTCTGTGCGATGGACGCCAAACTGAAGCCCGGCGGGCAGGACGGACGGAGCGCGGACACCATGGCACAGGAGGCGCTGAAAAAATTTTCGGACGCCGTAGCCATGTGCCGCGCCTTCATCGAGGGTACGCTGGGCGTTGAAGAATACCGGGAGATCTTCGGCGGCCGCCCGGAGAACATCAACGAACACATCAGCCTCTGTGCGTACATTTACGGCGAGGTCATGGGAGGACGCCGGGAGGTCGTGGAGCAGTTCCTGATCCCGGAGCTGAAGGAGGCGGTTGCGAATGTATCCGGTGATGCTGGAGCTGCCGGACCAGATCCTTGGCCGAAAGGTGCCGACGGACTGGGCCTGGTGGATGAAGTATGTGGGAACGGTGCTGGCGTCTGACCTGACGCCGGAGGAACAATTCGACGTCATCCTGCTCAATACATTCCGTGAAATACCGCAGAACGAAGCCGGGCACTTCCAGGGAGTGCTCGACTTCTATTTTTGCGGCGATCCGCCCCGCGGGGATGAGCCGGCCCCGCCGGAACGGCTCCTGGACTGGAAAAAAGACGCGCTGCGCATTTGGGGGGATTTCCGCGTATACGCGGGCATCGACCTTTTCACAGCGCGTATGCACTGGTGGCAGTTCATGTCCATTTTCCGCAGCTTGCCGCCTGAGAGCCAGATCAAGAATGCGATCTATTACCGCAGCGTGGATATGCGCAGGATATCCGACCCCAAAGAGCGGGAGCGGTATGCGGACATCAAACGCGCTGTGGCGCTGGACCCGGTAGATTACGAGGCCGAATACGACGCGGCCATGGCAAGGAGGGATATGTGTGCCGACAGCAGCTTCGGATGATGGCGTCGTCCTCGGCCTGAAGTTTGACATCAGCCGTGTGAAGCAGACGCTGGATCAGGTCAAAAACATGGTGCAGGGCATGGCTGAAGATTCCGCGAAAGCCGTGGCCAAAACAGATGACGTACTGGAAAAAGCGCGGAAAAATGCTGAAAAGTGGAAGATCGAACCGACCACAAAGGGCATCGAGGCGGCGCAGAAAGAACTGGATATCCTCAACGCCACGATCGTGAACCAGCAGAATGAGCTTTCCAACTGTGAGCGGGAACACGAACGCCTGGCCGATAAATACGGCGAGACCAGCAGCCAGGCTCTGAAGCTGGAAAAACGCATGCTGAGCCTTCAGGCCTCGATCGAGAAAAACACAAAAAAATCCGATGATTTCGGTGCGGCTTTGGCGGACGCACAGGACGTTATGGACGCTGCATCCGGTTCCGCTGAAGACCTTGAGAAAAACGCCAAAGGCGCGGGCAAGGGCATGGAGGACGGCGGCAAGGGCGCAAAGACATTCGATGTGGCCCTGGGCACGCTGGCCGGCAATGCGCTGAGCGCGGTGATCAGCAAGTGCGGCGAACTGATGGAGCAGACCAAGGAGCTGCGGCGCGACCTTTCTTTCCTGGAGCAAAACGCCAGGGACGCCGGCATGGGCATGGAACAGCTGCACAACAAGGCCGGCGAGCTGTATGCCGTCACGGGCGACACCAATGAAGTGGTGGAGGCGCTGTCCAACATCCTTGCCACCGGCTTCAATGACGCGGACAAGGCGTATGAGGCCGTTGACTTGCTGGCGGGCGCGGTCGTCAAGTTCCCGGAAACCATGAAAATTGAATCCCTGGCCGATTCCCTGCAGGAGACCATCGCCACCGGCGAGGCCACGGGCCAGTTTTCCGAGCTGCTGGGCCGCCTGGGTGTGGACGTGGAAAAATTCAACGAACGCCTGGGCCGGACACGATCCGAGGCCAGCCGCCAGAACCTTGCTTTGCAGACGCTGCGCAAGGAAGGGCTGGACGAACTGTGGGAAAGCTACAAGACCGGGAACTCCGATATGATCGAGGCCGAGAAGGCCAACTACAACCTGCAGCTGCGATATGTGGAGCTGGCGAAAAGCATCGAGCCCATCGAGACGAAAATTAAGACGACGTTCGCTCAGGTGCTGCTGGACCACGAAGACCAGATACTGGCCATCGTGGACGCGGCAGGCGACATCATCGGCGTAGGCGCGGACGTCATCGGGTTCCTGTCGGAGCTGAATCCGGCAGTGGTGCTCGTCAGCGGCGGGCTTGCGCTGATCGCCGTAAAGGCGGCGGGCACGGCCCTGGGCATGCGTATCGTGGCCACGGGCACCGCTTCAGCCACGAAAGCGCTTGCCGCTGCGGGGCCAACAGCAGCCGCGGCCGGTTCCCAGTTCGTTATGCTGGCGGCGGACCTGCTGATGGTGGGCGCTGCGGTGTTTTTGGTGACATCCGGCATCGCCATGCTGATCAGTGCGATCCGCGGCGTGCCCATGATCAACACCGGTACGATACAGGTGCCCAGCATGGGCGAGCTGCAGGCGCAGGTCGGCGGCGCGGGCTACGCCCGCGGCACTCGTTCCGCCACTCCCGGCTGGCGCTGGGTTGGCGAAAACGGGCCGGAGCTGATGCGCTTTGCGGGCGGCGAGGCGGTCTATACCGCCGAACAGTCCCGCGCCTTAATATCCGCGCAGGGCGGCGGTGCCACTTTCGTGGACAACAGCCAGAACATCTTCAAGGTGGATGACATTGAAACGTATGTGGCCATTAAGCGCATGCTTGAAAACGAGAAAATGACCGTCCGCATGGGACTGGCACGGCGGTAGAAAGAAGGCGTTGATACATGGGACAGTATACCGTATACTGCAACGGTTCGCAAAATCTGAAGAATCTGTCCGGCGGTGTGGGTGAGCTGCGCATCGACAACCTGGGTGCAGACAAGGCGGACTGGGGCTGGCTGTTTTTTGATAAGTCTCCGGTGCCTTCCGGCGAGGTCCTTGATTCCGCATCCGTACTTGCGGTGTACTGCCATGCGCCGTACCCCCTCAGCCTGATCCTTGGGCAAATTGCAGGCCCGAGCTGGAACGGCCCCGAATGGAAGATTACCTCCGGCGGGGTAAGGGGCGCTGGCAATCTCTCGTGCCAGATCGGCATTACGACCGAGAACCAGACAGGCGCTGCCCAATTTTGGGTGGACGGCTCGGACCATGTGCCCTATGCGACGATCCAGACCCATGCGGGCAAGATAACGCCATCCGGCTATTCCCCAGCCAACACGACGATCAAAAAAGGGTTTTACCACCGTTTTTCCTGGAATGTCACGGCGGAGAAACCTATCAACGGAACGCTCACCATAGCGTATTCGGACTTCAAGTATCGGGCAAAAGGCTCCGGCACATGGACTTCCGTCCGTGTGCCCGGCCCCAACACATACATCGACTTCGACACGGGGCTCGTTCCCAATGCTGCCGACCCCGGCATGGAATGGGAGGTCGTGGTCACGTCCAGTTCCGGCGCACAGGCGAGCGGCGGGTATGCCACGGTGCAGTTCCAAAGCACGGCTGTCCGGCTGACGGATCTGACGCCCTCCAGCCGGGCCACGACCTACAAGGGTTTTGCCGTCAATTTTTCATGGGGCATGAACTACACGAAGCCGGACGACCTGTCTGGCTCCATCCGGCAAGTATCGGCAAAGCTGCGCTGGCGGAAAAACGGTGCTCCGGCGTACACAGAATATATCGTCAACAACGCCACACAAGGCTACACGATCCCCGCGGGCGTGCTCCCTGCCGGGGACATCGACTGGCAGGTCGAGGTAACGGACACCAGCGGCGGGACCACTGCAAGCAGCTGGACCACCTTCAACAACAAGGAACTGCCGGTCACGCCCGCAGACCTGTATCCGGCGGACGGCGGCCGCGTGCTGAAGCACCAGGTCAACCGCTTCGGCTGGTCTGTCACAGCGGAGGGAGCCGAGGATGCGCCCGGCGAGATCGTCCAGACTTCGGCCGTGCTGCGCTGGCGCACACAGGGACAGCAGGACGTCAAGAGTGTCTCCATCAGCGGTGCGCAGACCTGGCACAACTTCCCGGCAAATACATTCACTGCGGACGATATTGAGTGGCAGGTTGAGGTGACGGCCAACACCGGCGCTGCAGGCACCAGCGAGTGGATACATGTCAACACCCAGGACGCGCTGAGCACGCCTGTGTGTGTCTCCCCTGTGGGCACTATTGTGGAAGATACTCAGGGCGTCACCTTCGTGTGGCGGCATGAGATATCCACCGGCACAGCGCAGACCGCCTACGAGCTGCAGACCAGCTCCAACATGGGCGGACAGTACACCACACTCAGCACCGCAGAGACCGACGCCTCCAGCTTCGCAACACCCGCCGGACAGTTTGCACAGGGTACACTCATGTGGCGTGTACGCACCAAAAACGGCGATGGTGTGTGGGGTTCCTACAGCGCCGCAGCGACCATCATCATCCGCCGGGCTCCGGCCGTGCCGGTCATTGTATACACGGACACAAAACCGCGCCCCACCATCCGCTGGCAGTCTGCGGACCAGCAGGGCGTGCGCATCCAGATCGGGGACTATGATACAGGCTGGATGCACAGCACGGCCAAGGAGTTCCGCATGCCGTATTTCCTGCAGGATGGGACATATCCTGTGCAGCTGGCGATAAAGACAGTGTTCGGCGTGGAATCCGCTCCGGCCGTTGGCTCCATTACCGTTCTGAACGTTCCCGGACCAACTATTGAAGCCGCTTTCAATGCCCGTTTAAACGCCATTGAAATATCCTGGGAAACGGACGCCGCATACGCCGAATACTTCATACTGCGTGACGGTGTCCCCATTGCGCGCTCGGCGGGCAGCGGGATCACAGACCGTCTGTGTGCCGGAAAGCATGTGTATACTGTGCGCGGCGTCACGCCGGAGGGATACTACGGCGCCAGCGCGCCCGTCCACGCATTCCTGGCGATTGAAAACGCCGTGATCGGGTCCGTTGAGGATGGCGCGCCCTGGCTGAAGCTGCGGCTGCGCCGGGGCGAACGCCCCGCACATGACGGAAGCTACAGCGCACAGGTGGACTACGTACACTACTACGGCCGCACAAAACCCGAACCATATACTTGTGGCATGCAAGACGCCAGCCACGACTTCGCTTTCACGCTCCGGGACGCCGCACAGATGGACGCCCTGCGCGGACTGCTGGGCTCTGCCGTAGTTTACAAAGACTGCTGGGGCGATGTTGTGATCGGGGTGCTGGGAAACATCCAGGCGGCCCATGGCCGCGCACGGGATGTACAGTTCACTGTTGTCGAAACGGATCACAGGCAGGAGATCAGCTATGAGTAATGTATCGGTGGAATACCTGGTGCTGCGGGATAACGTGGAGTATTCACGGCTTACCGCATTCAAAGGCGGCGGCGCGGCCATCTCGGTGACGGCGGACGCCGCTGTAAAATGGGCGCTCAGCGGGAAGTTTGCACAAAACCGTGCTGTCAACTACCTCACCGACGTGATCCAGCCGGTGCTCACCATCGACGGCGTGCGCCAGCCGCTCGGCAAGTATATCCCTACCGATGCATACACGGAACACGACGGCATGCGGCCTGTGGTGAGCCTTACAGCCTATGACCTGACCTATCTTGCCATGTCCTCGAAGATAGAGACGCGGCTGCATCTGGCAAAGGGTACGCTGTACACGGCAGCCATCCAGGCACTGCTGGTCGAATCCGGCATCACGGATTTTTTCGTGGAGGCAAACACCGCCACGCTGCAGGCGGACCGGGAGGACTGGGAGCCGGGCACAGACCGTCTCACGATCATCAACGCCCTGGCGGCGGAGATCAACTACAACAGCATCTGGATGGACGGCGGCGGCACAGTACACTGCAGTGCGTTCCGCATGCCGTCCGCGGATGCGATATCCGTGACGTACCGGGATGGAGAGTATTCCATCCAATACCCTGAGTGGACGCAGGCGGTGGATCTGTTCGACCATCCAAACGTCTTTATCGCGGAAGTGGATAACCCGGATCTGGAGGCGTCCATGCGGGCGGTGTCCGTCAACGACAGGCCGGACAGCGTTTTCTCCACCGTGAACCTGGGACGGCGGGTCGTGTCCTATGAGAAGCTGGACAACATTGCATCTCAGGCGGAGCTGCAGGCGTATGCGGACAACAAGCGGTTTAAAAGCCTGCAGTCCACGGAGACCCGTACGTTTTACACCGGCCCCAGCGGGCGGCACGCTGTTTTTGACCTGGTGGAGCTGGTGCGGGATAGTGAGAGCACGCTGTACGAAGAGACAGGCTGGCGGTTGGAGCTGGAACAGCCGTACAAAATGACCCATACGGGAAAGAGAGTGGTGTATCTATGATCCTGGAGACGTATCAGGAGCAGCAGGCCGTCGTGCAGCCGGACCCGCCCGGCCAGTCCTTCGCCACGGTGGGGACTGTATACGAGGACGGCATCGCACTCATCTTCAACGGGGCGGAAGCAGAAAGCCTGAAGCATTACAAGTGCAACGCGGCCGTGCGGTTCGCTGCCGGCCAGCGTGTGCGGATCATTGAGGACAGCGGCACCTATGTGGTGGAATACCCGGTGGGCGCGCCTGCGCAGAGCATCTACGCGGACAGTGCCGCCCGTGCTGCCTATGCATCCGAGGCCGGACACGCAGAGACCGCGGGCAAGGCTGTGACGGCCACAAAGGCAGACACTGCCGCCAGCGCGGGCTCCGCGGATACCGCGAAAAGCGCAGAGACCGCTGAGACGGCGAAGACGGCAAAGAGTGCGGAAACTGCGGTTGAAGCGGAGACCGCAGCCACGGCTGAATCTGCTGCAAAAGCAGACTTTGCCACACGCTCAGGCCAGGTGGATAACCTCGCCGGAAACTATGCGGATATTGTGTTCTCCTACAGCACCCAGGGGACTTTGCTTGTCCGGACTACAAAGGACAGCCGATGGACCAAGCTCACCGGCTCCGTTGTCTGATCAAATTGTTGGAGGTTCTTATGGCTATTTCAATTGAGTTCAAAGACAAATATGTGTACTTCGGGCCGGAGGCCGGCCTGCATACCCAGGGCGAAGCACGCGCGGAGGTCTACGACGTCACCGGCCCGCGCTATCACGACGGGCACGACCTGTCCGCGATGACCTGGTATGTGCGCGCTTCCCATCCGGACTATATGACCCTTATAAACAAGCAGCTGGGGGTTTCCGTAGATCCCGACAATGAAGGGCAGATTATTATTACCTGGCCTGTGGAGGCGGATTTCACTGCGTATGCCGGACAGTTGGATGTGCAGTTTGTGGCCAAGTCCTCCACGGGTGAGGAAATCATCAAGCTGCAGTCGAACGGCTTGCAGTTTGCCGCCAGCGTCGAGGGTACTGCTGTGCCTCCGAAAAATGTGTTTGAGAATACGCTGGAACAAATGCAGGGGCTTCTAGACAACGCCGAAAATGCCGCCGCGCAGAGCGCTGCGGATGCATCGCGCGCAGAAGATGCACAGGATGCCGCCGCACAGAGTGCACAGCAGGCGCAGCAGGCACAGCAGGCGGTGGCTGGAGATGTGGAACAGGCTGCTGTACTGGTGGAGCAGATCGAGGGCGATGCCGAAGCGGCAGCTGCGAGCGCTGCAGCGGCAAAGGCGTCTGAGAATGCCGCGGCCGCCAGCAAGAACGCTGCGGCAAGCAGCGCGTCTGAAGCAAAGACTTCAGAAACCAATGCTGCATCCAGTAAAACCGCGGCGGCGAACAGCGCTGCCGCTGCCGCCACGTCGGAAACGAACGCGGCCTCCAGCAAGTCCGCCGCAGCAAACAGTGCAGCTGCGGCAAAGACCTCTGAGACCAATGCAGCCTCCAGCAAGACCGCAGCGGCAAATAGCGCCGCCGCTGCCGCACAGTCCGAGGCAGCAGCTGAAGCTGCCGCGCAGCGGGCGGAGGACGCTGCCGAAACTGTTGATATGTCCAATTACCTGCAGAAAAATGGCGATGGCGCGGCGGTAACGGTTCCCTTCACCGCTCCGGCGTCACTCCCTGCATTGCCGTCTTCTCCGGCAACGCTGGAGGCTCTGATGACCATGCTGGCAAGCATGAGGAACCGGCTCTCTGCGCTGGAAGAAAGCATGCCGGGCATCGGGGAGTGGTGGTACTCGCCGAATGTTATCACCTACACGGGCGGAGTAAACAGCAAGGCCTTCGCCCGCGTCAATTTCAATGATGATCTCAGTAAAACCGTATACGCAGTGCTCTATGCTAAAATCGGTGATTCACTCAGTTCCGGCGCAGCAGATGGCTTTTTCAACTGTAAAAAATTGGCTGAACGCTTCCCGTTAGCTTACGGTGCTAATTTTCAGCGCGGGGCTGTGGGAGGTGAAAAAGATCATAAACTCAGTATTGGTGAGCTTCCTGTAATCTCTGGAACGATCACGCCACATTGGTCTGAAGAGGGCACGACTATTGCTTCGGTTGGCGGCGTGTTTTCTGCTACAGGGAACAATGCAGCATATCGCGACGGTGGCTCGAAGGTCTCTGGCACAAGTTCGGTAAAAGTAATCAAACTTGCTTTTGGAGAAGGGAAAAGTCACAACACCTTACCGCCCTACCTTGCGCAAAACATCGTAGTGCGAGCCTTGTAAAGACCACATGCTTACGGTGCTAATTTTGCGCTGCGCAGCTGGGGCGGTACGGCGCAAGCAACAATACACGCTCACAATCTGCCAGCAAGCGCAATTACGTTTGTATCCCGCACCGCTGAGCAATGGTCTATTGGGGTTTGGGATTCCCACGGTGCGGGCTACGGTGGAGTACCGTTGGATCAGCAGGGCGATGATCTATACGGACAGGCAATATCAACACTGCCTCCATATTTCGCACAGAATATCATAGTGCGCGCACTATGATATTTTGGCCTATATACGGATTCATAATGTCCATAGGCTTGGCCGCAGAAGTACGCTTGATTCCTGTCCCTCCTTCATAAGTCGGCCAACTTCCGCTGACTGTGTCCCAACCGTCACCTTTAAACCCTCCAAGCCCCGTATATGTACCTCCCGAACTGCTGGAACCAGCCCAGCCCACCCACTCATGCCCGTGTGCCGCCACCTCATTTTCTGCTTGTGTATGCGTGGTGTTTCCGCCCGTTCTGAGGAGTAAAAAATTAGCACCGTAAGCGTGCGAGCCTTACAAAGCCCGCACCACGATGTTTTGCGCAAGGTAGGGCGGCATATGGCCGGCAGCGCTTATAGTATGGTGATGCGGTTCTCCCTCGCCAGATGAATCTGTACTCGCATTAGGCCCATGTTCACTTGAGCCTGCAATACCGGGTCCGAAGTAAGAATTACCTTGGCTGTTCGGGTTCGTTGCATAGTAGTGCACATGCGGGCCATTTTGTGAGCTGGTAAGTCCTGTTTCGCCAGTATTACCGCCGTGATTGTGTGTTGCGCTGCCACCCCAGCTGCGCAGCGCAAAATTAGCACCGTAAGCGTGCGGGTCTTACAAAGCTCGCACGATGATATTTTGTGCAAAGTAGGGCGGCATGTTATTATGCGGTTCGCCTCCGCCTAGAGTACGTGTGGCCCATTCAAAGGTGACACGATATCCGTTTTCACCGCCGAGCAATACTTCTGCACCGGAATCGCTGAGGACAATGAAGCGGTCGCCGTTTTGCGTACCGAATTGATGCACGGGGAGTTCCTGAAGTGTCAGCATATGGGCAGCTTCTCCACCAATTGACCTCAAGGGAAAATTAGCACCGTAAGCAAGCTCAATTCCAAAATCCTGACATGCAAAAAAACGTTCTCTATAATTATGAAAAAATGTTATGGAGGGCGAAGCTATGAGTGCAAAAAAGCTAAAAAAGATTGCTGTAACCATCGGTTTTAAAGCCGATAATACCCCTATTAAAAAGGCATTTTATGGCCGTTCAACGGCCCAGGCAAAAAACCGCGCAGAGCGATGGCTGGAAAGCCATGGCACGCCGGAGAAGCAGGCCGACATACTCACCCTGGGCGGTTGGGCCGCCCGCTGGCTGAACGTGTACAAGAAGCCGGACGTCACGCCCACCGCTTATACGACCACTTATGAAATAACAGTGCGGCGGCACATTCTCCCGGCACTGGGGAGCTGCGTCATGATGGATA
>OGQQ01001084.1_pt1 | contig 22880 bp, 19 predicted proteins | sample 1553281 | NCBI WGS metagenome assembly OGQQ01 (sample SAMEA2579937, study PRJEB22360) | human gut metagenome | biome: human gut; feature: human-associated habitat; material: faeces | place: Denmark | collected 2008/2010 | reverse complement strand
CGTAGGTCTTCCTAACGTAGGAAAAAGTACATTATTCAATTCACTGACAAAAGCCGGAGCAGAATCCGCAAACTATCCGTTCTGTACTATCGACCCCAATGTGGGTGTTGTAACCGTTCCGGATGAGAGACTGAATCTTCTCGGAGATTTTTATAAATCAAAAAAAGTAACACCGGCAGTGATCGAATTCGTCGATATTGCAGGTCTTGTAAAAGGCGCATCTAAGGGAGAGGGACTTGGAAACCAGTTCCTTGCAAATATCCGTGAGGTAGATGCTATCGTTCACGTGGTACGCTGCTTTGAGGATTCCAATGTTGTTCATGTAGATGGAAGCATTGATCCGCTCCGCGATATCGAGACTATTAATCTGGAGCTTGTTTTCTCTGATCTTGAGATCCTCGAGAGAAGAATTGCCAAGGTTACCAAGACTGCACGTATGGATAAGGAAGCTGCCAAAGAGCTTACATTCCTTGAAAAAGTAAAGGCGCATCTGGAAGAAGGACAGCTTGCCATTACTCTGGAAACAGAGAATGAAGATGAGGATGCATGGCTTGCAACCTATAATCTTCTTACTGCAAAACCGGTGATCTATGCGGCTAACGTTGCAGAGGATGATATCGCAGATGATGGGGCGAACAATCAGTATGTACAGGCAGTACGTGAATATGCTGCCAAACAGAACAGCGAGGTATTTGTGATCTGTGCGCAGATCGAGGAGGAAATCTCCGAGCTGGATGAGGATGAGAGAAAGATGTTCCTTGAGGATCTGGGACTGACAGAATCCGGCCTGGAGAAGCTGGTGCGCGCAAGCTATCACCTTCTTGGCCTTATGAGCTTCCTGACAGCAGGAGAGGATGAGACAAGAGCATGGACTATCAAGATCGGAACCAAGGCACCGCAGGCAGCAGGTAAGATCCACACAGACTTTGAACGTGGATTTATCAAAGCAGAGGTTGTGAATTATCAGGATCTTCTGGATTGCGGTTCCTATGCAGGTGCCAGAGAGAAGGGCCTTGTACGTATGGAAGGAAAAGAGTACGTTGTACAGGACGGAGATGTGATCTTATTCAGATTTAACGTGTGATCACCAACGTCTGTGAAATACCGGCTGTAAGCTGAAAAATTATAACAGGTGATTTTATGGATATGTCAATTCGGTTTCCCGGATTAAATCTGGTTTTGGATCATGTGCCGAGATCCTTTGAGATCTTTGGCTTTGAGATCACGATCTATGGCGTCCTGATCGCGATAGGAATGCTTCTGGGAATCTTTTTTGTGGTACTGGAAGCCAGAAGAAATCATGAAGATCCGGATGCATATCTGGATCTGGCCATCATAACGCTGCTTTCCGGTGTGGCAGGGGCGAGGCTGCTTTATGCGGCTTTTTCCTGGAGCCTTTATAAAAATGATCCGGGACAGCTTCTGAATATACGGTCCGGAGGACTTATGTTTTATGGCGGACTTCTGGGCGGTGTGCTGGGTGGTGCGGTCTACTGCAGGATCCGAAAGAAATCCTTCTGGCAGATGGCAGATCTTGCCTGCATGGGACTTCTGATCGGGCAGATAATAGGAAAGTGGGGAAGCTTTTTTAACAGAGAATCTTTCGGGGAATATGCAGACAACATTTTTTCCATGCAGCTGCCGCTGACTGCGGTACGGGCAGGAGAGGTCACCACGGCTATGCGTGAAAAGCTTCAAACCGTGGACGGTGGTACCTGGATTTTGGTACAGCCCTTGTTTTTCTATGAAAGTCTCTGGTGTCTGCTTGTGCTTTTGGTGCTTATGATGCTGCTTCGCAAAAAAGTATTTCAGGGAGAGATCTTTCTGAGATATCTGGCAGGCTATGGTCTTGGAAGAGCAGTGCTCCAGTGGTTCCGCACAGATAAAATACTGTTTCCGGGAACCGGCGTGGATGTTTCACTGGTGATCTCGGTAATACTTTTTGTTCTTTGCACCGTGGTAGTTGCAGTGAAACGCGTGATGTCCAGAAAGCGGGCAAAAGTACGGATGAGAAGGATCGAGAAAGATCAGCAGGCAGAGAAAGAAGCGGAACAGCAACGGGAAAATGTAGCAGAGAATCTGGAAACAGAGACTGTACAGGGAGAAAAAAATGGATCAGAACGAGATACAGAAGAAAGAGGAAGCTCTTCGGAAAGCGTCACTTTTGCAGCAGCTGCAGGAGGAACGGAAGAAGCTGGACAGCCAGATCAGGAGCAGGAGCGATCTTCTGAAGAATCTGGAGGCCAGCCAAAGAGTTGACCGTATTCTGGAATTATATTACGGAAACTGAGAGCAAACAGATATAGGATACAGATGCTTTTGTCTGATGGATCAGAATATAGGATAGGATACCGGCATTTGGCTGATAAGAGCAGCAGAAAACTGCCCTGCAGGAAAACGTCTTCTACGACGTTTCCGGCAGGGCAGTTTTTGTGCTGTGCAGTAGGAATATATCAGTACATCTTTCGGAAATCCAGAGGAGTTGTGCCTGTGACTTTACGGAACATGGCGATAAAGTGGCTGGCATCGGAAAATCCGGAAGCGCCGGCAACATCCTGGATCTTCATATCCGGTCTGGAAAGCAGAAGCTCACGTGCGCGGCTGATGCGGTACATGGTAACGTACTCGTAAACCGAGCAGCCCATAAAACGGCGGAACAGACGGGAAAGATACTGCGGAGAGACAAAAACGCTCCGGCTCAGTTGCGCTGCAGTGATATCCTGCTGATAACCGGTTTCGATTTCTTTTATTACCGGGATCACATATCTCTGGTAGAGAGGATTATCCTGTATCTTCGGAGAAGCTGCACAGTCTGTAAAATTCATAAGAAAATTATAGCAGTCGGAAGAAAGAGATTTCATATCCGGTGTGGGCTGATGATATTTACGCAAGGTAGAAGAAATCATTTTCCGGATGCTGGCCCCTTGTTCCTTTTCGATAAGGATCACTTCCTGGTTGTCTGTCATGGAAGGAATGCTGCCTGCCAGTGTTCCTGTGAAGGTGGCAAACATCGTGGTCCAGGAAGTAGACTCCCTGTGATAGGAATGAGGGACACCGGGGGCGATGAGGATGCCCTCGTTGGCTCCGAGAGTATAAAATTTTCCACGGACTTCAATGCGTCCGGTACCCTTTTCAGTCTGGAGGTAATGATAATACGGATATCCGTCCGGACGGAAGATATTAACCTGATTCCAGTGGTTCCCAAGAGATTCAAACATGAAGGGAGCACTGACCGGAGTGTTTCTGAAATAGATCGACATGATATTCACCTGTTTCTAAATGTTATATATTTTGGTGAAACATATTATACCATAATCCGGTGGATTATACTATAATGATCATAGCATAAAAAACGAAGGATCCGGCAGAAAAAACAGAATCTGCCGGGCAGGAGGAAAAAATGAAAAAATTTGATCATTCTCTGTTAAAAGATCCCCGGTATTTCAGCGACGGAAGAATGGATGCCCACTCAGATCATACATATTATCGCTGTGAGGAAGAGAGAGAAGATGGGAAAACTTCTTTCCGTCACAGTCTGAATGGTCTCTGGAAGTTCCATTATGCACGGAATTATGCATCTGCTATCCCAGGCTTTGAGGAAGAAGCATATTCCTGTAAGGACTGGGAGGACATTTATGTGCCGGCACATATCCAGATGGAAGGATATGATGCACCGCAGTATGCCAATGTCCAGTATCCGTGGGAAGGCCATGAAGAACTTCATCCGGGACAGATCCCGGAACGTTTTAACCCGGTGGCAAGCTATGTGAGATATTTCCATGTGCCGGAGAGCATGAAAGGAAAAAGAGTATTTGTTTCATTCCAGGGAGCAGAGAGCGGCCTGGCTCTGTGGCTCAATGGAAAATTTGTGGGATACAGTGAAGATTCTTTTACTCCGTCAGAATTCGAGCTTACGGAATATCTGAAGGACGGCGAGAACAAGCTGGCGGCACAGGTGTTTAAATGGACAGCCAGCAGCTGGTGCGAGGATCAGGATTTTTACCGTTTTTCCGGAATTTACAGAGATGTTTATCTGTTTACGGTACCGGATGTCCATGTATATGATCTCAGGATCCGTGCCATTCCGGATGAAACTCTCAAAAAAGCCGAGCTTGAGATCGTAACCAGTACCTGGGGAAAAGGAAAAATGAAGCTTACACTTTCCGGAAAGGGAGAGATCCTTTTGCAGGAGGAAAGATCTCTGAACGGAGAGGATACCTGTACCTGGGAGATTCAGGATCCCCTTCTCTGGAGTGCAGAAGAGCCGAATCTCTATGATCTGGAGCTGGAGATCAGTGATGAAAGCGGAAAGCTCCAGGAGATCATCCCGGAGAAAGTCGGTTTCCGCCGTTTTGAAATGAAGGATGGTATCATGACCCTTAACGGAAAACGTATCGTATTCAAGGGTGTGAACCGCCATGAGTTCAGCTCTGTCACAGGAAGACATGTGTCCCGGGAGGAACTGCTCAAAGACATCGTGATCATGAAACAGAACAACATCAATGCGATCCGTACCTGTCATTATCCGGATGCATCTCCGATCTACCGTCTCTGTGATGAATATGGTATTTACATGATCGCAGAAAACAATCTGGAATCTCACGGAACCTGGGATATAGCAGAATTTACCGGAGATCACACGGATATCGTTCCGCACAACAAACCGGAATGGCTGGGCATGATGCTAGACCGTGTAAATTCCATGTATCAGCGTGACAAGAACCACCCGGCGATCCTGATCTGGTCCTGTGGAAATGAATCCTTTGGTGGAAAAGATATCTTTGAGATGTCTGAGTTCTACCACAAGAATGATCCTACAAGACTGGTACATTATGAGGGGGTTTTCCATGACCGCAGCTACAATGCCACCAGTGACATGGAAAGCCAGATGTATCCTTCCGTAGAAGCGATCCGGGAGTTCCTTGCAAAGGATGACAGCAAGCCGTTTATTTGCTGTGAGTATACCCATGCAATGGGAAATTCCTGCGGCGCAATGCATAAATATACAGATCTTACAGATACAGAACCGAAATATCAGGGTGGCTTTATCTGGGATTACATTGATCAGTCTATTTACAAAAAAGACCGTTACGGTAAAGAATTCCAGGCATACGGCGGAGACTTCGGTGAACGTCCTACAGATTATAATTTTAGTGGAAACGGTATTGCATACGGCGGAGACAGAGATGCTTCACCAAAGATGCAGGAGGTAAAATTCAACTACCAGAATATCACTGCGCAGGTAAGTGAGGATTCTGTTAAGATCATTAACAAAAATCTTTTTGTAAATACGGACACATTCCGATGTGAAGTAACTCTTGCAAAGAACGGTCATGTTCTCCGCACAGAGACACTGGATACAGCGGTGGAGCCTTTAAGCCAACAGACCTACAGACTTCCATTTGGAAAACAGCAGCGCCCGGGCGAATATACGGTAACCGTAGCCTTCCTTCTTAGAGAAAAAACACTTTGGGCAGAGGCAGGACATGAGGTTGCTTTCGGCCAGTATGTTTATCAGGTGGAAGGAACACCGGAAGCTCCTGCGTGTGGCGTGGAGCTTGTGAGAAGCCTTCATAACATCGGTGTCCGCGGGGAAAATTTCGAAGTGCTGTTTTCCGTTCTCAATGGTGGTCTGGTTTCGTATAAATATGCAGGAAGAGAAATGATCGAAGCGATTCCGAAGCCCAACTTCTGGAGAGCACCTACAGATAATGATTGCGGAAGTCTGATGCAGATGCGCTATGCACAGTGGAAGATCGCCAGCATGTACGCAAGTCATAAGGATTACCGAAAAGGCATGTATGGTCCGGCCAATGCTCCGGAAACAACGGTTCACGAAAACAGCGTGGAGGTTGCTTTTACCTACATACTGCCAACTACGCCTGCCAGTGAATGCCGCCTTGCCTATGAGGTAACCGGAGATGGAAGAGTAAAGACAACGCTGACCTATGATCCTGTAAAAGAGCTGGGCGATATGCCGGAGTTCGGAGTACTCTTTAAATTCAATGCGGATTATGATCATGTTCAGTGGTACGGCCTGGGACCGGCAGAGACTTATGCAGACCGGAAGCATGGCGCAAAGCTCGGCATTTATGAGAATCTCGTGACAGACAATATGGCACGCTATCTTGTGCCGCAGGAATGCGGAAACAAAGAGGAAGTACGCTGGCGCCAGGAGGACGACCGCCCACCAGAACCTCAGCAGGAGCTTCCATATCCCCCAGATCAGCCGCCCCAGGTCGATCTCTATCTCATCTTCTGTTTTTTCTATCCTGATATCCTGTCTCTGGTCTGCCATATCACTACCTCTTTCGCCTAGCCGTTTTTCTCCAAAGTCCTCTCCCGGTCCGCCTGGTACCCGCCATAGCCGCCGTAACCTCCCTCGTCTGCTGTCCGCAGCCACTCCCTGTGGAAGGCATTTAAGATAAATCCGGCGAAATCTTTCCCGCTCTGCCATATCATGTCAACCGTGTCGTTGATCGTCCTGACATCCGCGCCGTCCTCTCTCACCACAAGGAGCACAGAATCCACCACGTTGATCCAGACTTCCGCATCCGTGGACACGGCCATGGGAGAGCAGTCCACGATCACATAGTCCATCTGCCTCTTCCAGCTCTCCAGCAGCGCTGAGAGCCTGCCGATGTCCAGGAGTTTCGCCGTATCTTTTACTCCCTTAAACTGGAACAGCTCACAGATCCGGTGTTTCCCGCTGTACCAGAGCGCGTCTGACGGCTCCGCCTTCCCCGCCAGCACGTCCGACAGCGCCGCCCGGTCCCCCTTCCTCTCCTCAAAGATCTTGTGCATGGCAGGCTTCAGCAGGTCCCCGTCGACCAGGAGCACTTTCCGGTGCTTCTCCGCCATGGCAAGCGCCAGATTGGCCGCCACCGTCGATTTTCCTTCATTTTCCATCATGCTGGTGACCAGGAGGACCTTCACCTTTTTTTTGCGGAGATGGTACTCCACCCGGGCCTCGGCGCGCCTGGAACTCTCCGCGAATCCCATAGATACCAGGGGAGACGTCAGAAGAATGCACTGCTTACCTTCGGATCTTCTTCCCCGTTTTTTCTCAAAGGGGATGATCCCCCGCACCTTCCCGTCCAGCTGCCTCTCTCCTCCTGCCGGCGTCTTCACCGTAAACCGGAAGAGATAAAACAAGATGATGACCCCCACCATAGCTGCCATCGCCAGCAGCACGAGAAGCGCCCGATGGGAGATCACCCACGAGGTATTGGAAGGCTCCGTGGGTACCTGCGGCTCCTGTACCATCTGCAGGGATGAGTTGGCAAATACATCCCCGGCCACATTCTCATAGTTGCGCAGCGCAGAGATCAGATACAGATACGCCTCCCTTGGGCTTTCGCTGGTCGCCGATAATGTCATCAGGTTCGTCTCCGTGACAGGCGAGCAGGTGATCTGGCCGGAGATGTCTTCTCCGGTGTCCTCACTGATCCGCTCCCTCAGTGCATCGCTTGAGAATACCTGGCTGAAGACATCCGCCATCTGTGTGGCAAGAGACAGAGAGGAATACGTATCCCCCTCCCCTTTCAGGCTCACCACCAAAGTAGAAGAAGACGTATATTCCGGCTGATAGGTCAGGTTATGCCAGCCGGTGGCGAGAAAGAACATGGAAACTCCGGCCATCAGGATCATCCAGAGCTTTCCCAGAAGCTCCATACAAAGTCCGCGTATGCTGATCTCATCCAGTCTGAACAACTCCCGTCCCATCCTACTCGCCTCCTTCCACGATCACGGTCAGCCAGGTCTCCCCCGTATTTCCGGCGGCGTCAGCGGCCTGGTAATGGATCTCGTAACACCCCGGCGTGTTCACGTCCACGCCCGACTCGATGGAAACAGTCCCCGGATCCAGCGCATTGCCCGCAGGATCCGTCACCCCGGCCACGTAAGCGGCCGGGTCGATGGCCTCCCCTGCGGTCAGATACACGATCCCGCCCGTCAGCGCAATCCGCACATTCCTGTTCTGGGCATTCACCACATGGACTGGTAGGTCTGCAGTGGTGGTATCGCCGAAACTGTTGGTGACCTCCACAGATGCGGTGTAATTTCCCACTGAAGAATAGTTTACATCCGTATCCGTCTGGACGATCCACTCCGTCCTGCTGCCGTCCAGCTGGTCCTCCGCGCCCAGCCGCGCCATGGTCTCCGTATAGGACCCTTCTCCCTCCGCAAATACCAGAGGTTCTGTCAGGGTAAACCTGGGGCCGTGATAATCGGTAAAACGGACCTCCCTGGTAAGGGAAGCACTCTGCCCCGCAGAGTCAAAGACCACATAAGTCAGGTTTGTGACACCCGGCTCTATAAAACGGGAAAAAGATCCCGCCACGATCTGGTCCGTCAGGTCCCCGTCCTGCTCATCGGAGGCGCTCACGCCCTCCATCAGCTGTTCCATGGTATATGCACAGGGGATCTCCAGCACTTCCCGGTCGCTGTCGATCTCGGGCGCATCCGGGTCCCTGCCCCTGAGCTCCATGATCTCCGATACGCCGAACAGAGCGGCGGACAATACAAACACGACGATCAGTCCTATCTTTACCAGTCTCATCTATACCCTCCAAAACATGAAATCAAAATTCTTCCAGGAACCTGCGGATGCCTTCTTCATCCACCTCTTCCAGCCTCTGTCCGCCCACCTGATATACGCGGCTGCACATAGAAAAAACGCTGGGGCGGTGAGCTGCCACGATGACTGTGCGGTCAGGCTCTTTTTTGATGATCTGCCGCAGAACACGGCGCTCCGTAGCCACATCCAGCGCGCTGGTGGCCTCGTCCAGGATCATCACCGGCGCATCCGCCAACAGGGCTCTCGCGATGGACAGCCTCTGTTTCTGCCCCTCGGAGAACCGGGTGCCTCTCTCCCGCACTTCTGTGTCCATGCCGTTTTCCAGCTTCTCCACAAACTCCCAGGCGCAGGCCGCCTCCAGAGCAGATTGGATCTCTTCGTCCGTAGCCTCCGGCTTCACCATGCGCATGTTGTCCGCAATCGTTCCGGAAAACAGGGTATTCCCCTGGGGGATATAGCTGAACAGGCACCGGGTGGAGGAGGACGCCTTCAGCTCCCTTCCTCCCGGATTCCCCACACGGATGTCTCCCTTCTGGGGATGGTACAGCCCCAGGATCAGGTTGAGGGTGGTGGTCTTCCCCTGTCCCGATGGACCTATCAGGGCCACGATCTCACCCGGTTCCGCCCGGAAAGAGGCGTCCTGGTAAACCCATTTCTCCTCCTCATAGGCAAAGCTCACATCTTCCATGCGGACATACACGCCGCTCTCCTGCCCTTTTCGCCGGATCTCATCCGCCTCCTCCTTATCCTCCATGGAATCTCTGGGAAGGCTGGTAATCTCCATGATACGCTCCGCGCTGATACCGGAACGGATCACCATGGGCAGCAAGCCCAATATGCTGCTAAAAGATCCCCGGAGGGAAGCTGCCATAGACACAAACATAGTCATAGTGCCGTAGCTGATCTCCCCCTGCCACAGGCGGAAAGCCGCGAAGCCATAGCAGGCATATCCCACGACCTGCCCCACCAGGGAGGTGGCGATGGTCATGGACTGCTGGAACCGGTTCTGCTCCAGCGCCAGATCCACCGATTCTCTCTGGATCTTATAAAACTTCTCCGTCACCCGGTCGATCATGCCAAAAGCCTTGATAAACTGCAGGTTCTGGAAGGTCTCCTGGTCGAACACGGTGCGGTCGCTGGCCACATTCTGGTTGTCCCGCTGGAACTGTCGCATCTTCCTGGCCGAATACCGGGAGGTGAGGAAAGAGACGGGCGCTCCCATGAGGGCGATCAGCGCCATCCAGGGGTCATGCTGCACTACGATGATGAAGGCTCCCCCAAAACTGATGACCGTGGTCACCACATTGGGGAGAAACGTCAGGATGGTGTTGGCCACCATGCCCGCGTCCCCGTTGACCCGGTAGAGAAGATCGCCGGAGCGGTACTTTGCCAGCGACTCCCAGTTGGTCCGGAGCACCTGCTCATAGATATCTCCCCGGATCTCATTGGTCACCTTCAGCCGCACTTTCAGGGACAGCCGGGACTTTACCGCATTGATGAAGATCTGGGATACCCCGACGCCCACATAGGTGCCCGCCACCCGGACAATCTCCAGGGAGTTCACCCCGGTGATGGCATCCACCAGGTCCTTGCTGACCACCGAAGTGCCAAGGCTCAGGACAGACCCGGAGGCACCAAGCAGGATATAGCACCCAATCAACAGCCAGTAGCGGCGCACATAGGCGTACATCCACAGGAGCTCCGCAGTGAGCTCCTTGAGTCTTCCCTCTTTGATCCTCTGAATATAATGCTTCACTCCAGCCAGCATCTTATGTAACTCCCCTTTAAAACACGAAACCTCATTCCCATATCCCTCCGTGATCTCACGGGAATACGGGAATGAGATTTCCCCCTTTTATCATAAATTTCCAAAAATCTTTTCCTCAGTCAGACGGACCGCGTCCTCGTCCGGGCGGCAGGAAAGCTCGTAGACGGGCAGTGCCGTCAGGAGATGGTCCAGGGTTTCCAGGCAGAGCTCCATGCCACCTTCCAGCCAGCGAGGATAAAATATATTGCTAGACACTGCTGTCACCTTCTCAAATCCCTTAAGCTCGCGGATAGAGTTCTCTGTATCCTGCTTCAGCACAACCAGCGCTCTCACCGGTACACTTGTATTTTCACAGTATGGTGAAGAGCCGTGCCAGGGCGTTCCCCAGCCGAGAAATGCATCTGGGGTTGCCCGGAGGAAGACCATATCTCCATTAATAATCAGCGCATCTCTGTATTTATGCCATAATTCTGCCTGGGTCGTCTTCCCAATGCCGGAAGGGCCGAGAAACATAAGTCCACTATTGCCTTTATTTTCTTTTATAAGAGAACTGTGTATTTGCAGAAACTGATGTCCAACTGCATGAGAGTAGAACATTTGCAGGATAAATGCAGAAACGCTTTCACTGTCAAAATATGGATAAAGGATTTTCCCCGTTTTCCAATATTCATCAACCAAAAAGATATCCTGCCTCATCCTAAAAATATTCTTTGCTACGGAAACTTCTCCAAAGCTCTGTATTTTATGGTAACCCCGAAAAGCATCCATAACTTTTACATCAAAAGCAATCGTTTGGTTTTCATTTTTATTTCTCACACAGAATTTGGCATAGCTGTTATCAACAACCAGTTTTTGGCAAATGGAAAAATATATATCCGCAATTCGAAATATCATAATTATCACTGTTTAATAAAGTTGGTCTCCAATACACCCATTCTCCTCGGTATATCCATATGCTCCCACCAAGTCACGCATAAATTCGTCCTGTTGGCGATTCGAAAGATACGCCAACTTAGCAAAAATATGATTTAAATTTCCATTCGGGCTATTTTGAATCTCGTTCAGGATATCGTTCTCAGTCATGTCGCTAAACGGTGAATGACGTGCAGTAATAAGATTTTTCCATCCTTTACCCGTGACCCCAGTCTCAGAATTCCAATTAACATAATGCGAGTCTATTTGATAACCAGTATCAGGTGACCCCGACGCTCCCTCTCGTGTTTGCCTTGCGACGTCCCCCTCTATAGGCATATAGCTACTTTTATATTCACTCATAGTTTCCATTCTCCTTTCTGATCGTCATAATATTTCTTTATCTTCTCACAGAACTCCTCCGTCACGCTGCGGGGGCTCCCACATTCGGCCGCCAGAGTCCCGGCACATTTAAAACAAGCTTTCTGCACGCTGCATTCCCTGCATGCATCCGGCCATTCCAGGGCCTCCTCATAGGCGAGCAGCTCCTCCCAGGACCTGGAAAACGGCTGCCTTCTTATGTCGATATCAGGTTCGTTCATAAAACTGCAGAACCGCATCCTGCCATTCCACGTCACCCAATACCCGAGCCTGTAGTCTTTACAATATGTACAGGGTTTTCTCTCGATATCCACCGGAGCCTTTTCCAGGCGATAACGGATCTCTTTTCTTTTTTGCTCATCCAGCTTGTCTTCCACTCTGACGCTCCGAGCCCTGCTGTCTGCCCCGCGGCAGGAATCTTTGATTCCTCCCGTTGCCATCCACGGGATCTTATGAGTGAATGCGTAAAACGCCATGTTCCTGACGTCATTCTGATTCTGACGGATCACTGTGCTGACCATCTCGACCGGTATCTGCAGCTTTTTAAGAGTCTGTATCCCTTCGTCCACACGGGTGAAACCATTTTCCACGCCGCATACATCCCGGTAAATATCGTTATCCGATCCGTACAGCGTCACTTTTGCCATCCTGGGGGGATACTCCTCCAGGAGCTCGGCCATGTTCCCGCGGATCAGGGACGCATTGGTCTGCAGTGTGATAAAAAATCCCATCTGGCACAACTCCTTCCAGATGATCGGAAACTCCGGATGCATCAGCGGTTCCCCACCTGTGACGCACAGCCACGCAGTCCCTGCCTCCTTCGCCTCCCTGGCGACGCGGAGCCATTCCTCTGCCGTCAGTTCCTTCCCGTACAGAGGAATCCGCTCTTCCTTGAGATGGACATAGCACATCTGGCAATCAAAGTTACATCTGGGAGTAAGTTCAAGCGTACCGGAAATCGGGATTGCTTCCGCAAACGCCTTTTCCCATACATTTCTATAAAAAGGATCCAGCCATTCCATCCGACGGCAGGCAGGTTCAAATTCATACCCCATCCTATCTTCTACCTCTGTCCGGCATCCTGACGAACACGCTTCCCCGAATGACACCGTCATCAAGGATATTGTTGTCTCCCAGCAGCTTTAGGAATTTATCAATATCCTCCGCCGCTTTCTCCTCGGTCACGCCCGTATAGTGCTCCATGACCCGCTTCACCAGGTCGTCTTTCTCAAACTCATGGTCCTTCATATAATCCCACAAGTACGCAGCCGAAGCCGATATGTACACGATATTGGTCACTTCCCGCACCCTTTTCCCGGTCGGCACGATCACGTACTGTCCCGCCACTTCCCGCAGGATCAGTCCGTCTTTCAGTCTCATCTCCCATCACCTCTGCCACTGCAGCCCCGAAAACAAAAAACGGGGCGTTCTATACTGTCCACTTTGACTATACATAGACTAGTATAAAACGCCCCGCGTTACAAAACCGTTACTCACATATATTTATATCACAATTTTCCTTCTGCGATCTCCAGCCGGGCCGAAGTCTCCTCCGCCCAGGAGTACTCCTGGAGATACCGGCCGGACGCCCGCCAGACGCGCTGCGCCTCCACCTTTCCCTCCAGCAGCTCATAATAGTCACAGTCCACCTTCCTCACATCGATCTGACACGTTCCCCGGCTCCCGGAAAACAGCTCTTCAGCCCCGTACTCCGCCAGTAACTGCCGGATCTGCATGACTGCCTTCCGGTACAGGTTCTTCACCCGGCTGTCATAGGCTCTGTCCTCCCACAGCTTGTCCGCCGCCTCTTCAATGGTCACCATCCCTCCCCGATGGTCCACGCAGAGAGCCAGCAGCTCTTTCGCCTTGGCATTTGGAAAATGCACTGCCTTTCCATCTATAAAAACATCAAATCTTCCGAAGGTGCGGACATATACCCTTTTTCTCTGACGTGCAGACAGCAGTCTCGCGCGCTCCAGCACCTCCGCGATATCCTTCCGGTCATAAGGCTTCGTCAGGTAATAATCTGCCTTCACCTTCAACGCGTCCAAAGTATAGTTTTCATACCCCGTGATAAAGATCACCACCAGATCCGGCCGGATCTCCCGCAGTTTTTCCGTCAGCTCGATCCCGTTCATCCCCGGCATCTCGATGTCCAGAAATGCCGCCTCCACCGGCTGCTCCTTTACAAATCCCAGTGCTTTAAAAGGATCGGCAAACGCCCCCACAGTCTCAACGTCCGGCATATCCTCTGTCTCAAGCATAAACTGCTGCAGAGCCAGTCTCTCATCATCCACGATCATGACCCGCATGGCATTCATCTCCTTTCCTTTCTTCTTTTGGGAATGTGACCGTCACCTTGGTCCCCTCCCCCGGCCGGCTGTGGATATCCAGCCTGCCGCGGGCGATTTCCCTGATCCTGAAACGGATATTTTCAAGCCCGATATGGCTGAACTTGTCATTGACCTCCCCTCGCTTCTCAATGCTTTCTACATCAAACCCGATGCCGTCGTCTTCCACTTCCACTACATAGGCGTCCGCCTCCTCGCGGCTTCGGATCGTCACGGTACCTCCCTCCATCCTGGCACAGATCCCATGCTTCACCGCATTTTCCACCAGCGGCTGCACAGACAGCGGTGGCACCTGGAAGCTCTTTGTCCCGATATCTTCCGCCACACGCAGCCGTTCTTCAAACCGGACCTTCTCGATGTTCAGATAAGCCTGGATATGTCTCAGCTCGTCCGAGAAAGGGATCAGTTCTCTCTCCCCTACATTTTCCAGGTTTGAGCGCAGATAAGTGGAAAAATCATACACCGTTTTCTGCGCCTGCTCCGGATCCACCTTGACCAGCGTGCGGATGGAATTCAATGTGTTATAGATAAAATGCGGTTTGATCTGGCTGGCCATCAGCTCGGCCCTGCTCCTTCGCAGCCTGCGCGCCAGCTCCCTGTTTTCCTTCATCTTGCGCAAAAGGGAAACGACACTGATGCGCAGAAGATTCACAGAGTAGATCAGGATCGCCACACGCACCAGGCTCCCCACCAGTCCGCTGTCACGGTAAAAACGCGCTGCTTCCGCAACAGCCGCAAGGACGATGATCAGGAGACACACGATCTCTGACCGGATAAATTCCCCTTCTTTTCTCCTGACAGCCAGGATGTGGATCAGCAACGCATACACCAGGGACACTGTCATAAAAGTAACCGTGACAGGGAGCAGCTCGATCAGGTCGGGCCCTCCCAGGAATTCCGATGCCAGACTGGCTCCCACATCCGCCAGACAGAGATAGAACAGGAACCTGCTTGCCTTGCCGCAGATATCGGGCCATCTGTGACACAGATACGCCGCCATGAACATCGGACAAAACAGCAGGGACAGCACAGCAAAGTAGTGCCAGGCCTCCAGCCCCACGATCCCCGAGGGAAGCCTGGACTCCCCGCACAGCCAGAATGACACAAACACCAGCAGGATCCCCTGACTGGCAGGCCAGCTATGTAAAGAGTATCTCCGGCTGATGACGGCAAGTAGGAGGATAACAGCTCCGACCATGCCGATCATGGCACTCATCCGGCCTATCTTCATCTGGCGTGAAATGATCTCACTCACCATGCCATCAAAGTCCCCGAAATGCACCTCGCCAATCCCTCCGGAAAACCTGGTATAAGGAGAGCTGACCACAATCCGGATTTCCTTCCCTGCGTCCGCCTCATTCAGCCGGACAAAATTCCAGGCACTGGTCAGTTCCCGCCCGATCAGATCCTGCTCCGGGAACTGATAGACCAGCTGCTCTCCCACATACACCCATACATACTGCATCCTTGAGCGGAAGACGACCGCATCCCCATCCCGCACATCCTCCGGCACGACTTTCCAGAAAGATATCTCCTCACCCTTTGGGACGTCAAAGCTGGCCGGCAGAGAGACCGTCCCTTCCTTTTCCTGGAACTGATATCTCCACCCGGTACTGTAGTCTTCCACCCGTCTGCTGCTGAACAAATCCTGACGAGTGGAACAAAAAAGGAGCAGTACAAACCCGCAGAAGAGGATCAGTGCTGCAATCTCAGAAATCCATGTCACTTTCCTGTCTCTCATGGTCGTTTCCTCCTTTACAAGCCGATCTTCTTCAGCAGTCTGTACTGCTCCCTCGCTTCATTCACATGTTTACTCTTGTCCAGGCCGCGAAACGCCGCCTCCATTCTCTTTCGCTCATGCAGCCCCCGCGTCCACCGTTTGATCCAGGCCAGGGGAAGAAGAATCCGGTACTGTTCCACCGCTGGCATAAAATAGGTCATGTACCTCCTCTCCGGAAACGCAAGCTTCCAGAGTGCTCTCGCGCGGATAAGCACGGACGCATGGTCTGTGTGCTCATTTATCCCTTTCCTGAGACGCCTGATACTGTCGTCCCTCTCAAATCCAAACACCCCTCCGGTCATAATATAAGACTCCAGCCGCCCGAGGACTCCCTCGTCCGTTACATCATCTGGCAGTCCGCTTCCAGCTACCTCTATCCTGGCTATCTCCGCTTCCGAAGGGCTCCGAAACCACTCCCGGCAGGCACGCAGCAGCGTCTTTACAAAGATATCCAGCCGGATCTTCCTGCATTCCTCCCAAACATAGCTCCAATCCATCTGCTCCTGATAAGCTCTCAGATATAAGGTAATATCCATCACCATACGGATGCCTGCTCCGCTGCTGTTCAGGTGCTTTGCCAGATGGAAACACAGATAGATGAAATGATCCTCCCGGGAAAAATATCTTCTGCCTGACTCAGGCCCTGTGCTGCTCACCCCTTGAGAATCCCGATGTGATCCCGGCTCAGACAGCAGCCGGACGAAAGCCTTCGCAAAATAGCTTTCGTAATCCACCTGATTCCAATATTTCCCGAAGGCCAGACGCCTGTGGATCTCATAGGACAAGACTTCGTTCTTACAGGTCCACACCGCACCGCCTTTTCCCTCATTCGTATAGCCCAATCCATTTAAGATCTGAACCGTCTTCTCCATGTCTGCGTCCCGCACCAGCACATCCACATCTCCCATTGTGCGAAGCTCCGAATTCGGATACAGCTCCCGCAGCTCATACCCTTTAAAGAATGCATAGGGAATTCCTGCTTCATCCATGCGGTCGGCAAACAGTTTCACCTCTTCTTCCATCTGTACGGAGCGAAAAATCGTAGCCATATAAATTTCCTGGAACTTCCGGGCTGCTGAATCCTCCGCACAAGTTTTCAAAACAGGCTGAATCATACTGCTGACAATACCGGCAACGTTATGCTTCTGTGCTGTCTGATACAATGCTTCCAGAGAAACATCCTGGAGAGGGCTTATGCTGCGCCCGTTAGTAAATGCGGCTAAGATCTGTATCAATACCTTATCTTCCCGGGTCATTCTTCTCACCTCACCTGTTTTGAGCAAACGAAAAAGATTTGTTACCGTCTTTTTCCCCTATTTATAAACTTTCTCATCACTTCGCTGAGCATACAGCAAGCCGTACACTCGATACTGTTATAGATATATCGTCTCACTCAAACAGTCCCCTGAAAAATATAGCTGGGACAGCTTTATAGCCGTTGATATGATAATCTCGATAAGTCTCTTTCATTATATTGTCTTCATATGCAGTATCATTGGAAGAAGAATTCCCCTTGAAAGCAGCAAAAAATCGGCAAATTCTCCTTTTATCGTCATTTTTGTAAATGTACTCTTTAAAATGAGTTATATACACAATTCATCAAGTTAAGGTATTCACTATCTACTGTTTACACTAAAAATCGTCAGCGAAAACGATATCTTTGATAACAAAATCCTTTGCATTTATGCTCAACTACACAATACAGAATTTTCTGCTTTAACATGATATTTACCTTTAAAATGATTTACATACAGAGCCATTAATGCCCATGGTGCAAAGTGTAGCCAAAGCGTATTCGATAAAAGTAGTTCAAATGACAATGTCAAAAATATAACGAAAAGCAATTTTTCATTTTTATCCTTTACTTTAATGAAAAATCGCACCATACCGATTATCAAAACAATGATAATTATAGAACCGATTAACCAGCCAAAACTAACTAACAGTTCAAGGAAAATGTTATGTGAATATCCCCATTTCATTCCAAGGGCATAAACAGTATTTCTTTCCCCGAAAACACCGTACCCGTAAAAAGGTCCATTTTTGATCATGTTAATAACTGTTGTCCAAATCACCCATCGTCCATTTGATGTTTCTTCGAAATTATTGAAACTAAAATCGACGAGACTATCTATAAACCGAGAACTTACCCCCATATTTCTAAGCAAATCAGATATAATCCTCAATCCCGCATCTGACAATAAGAATATTCCTATACCTATACCCAAAAACAAAGAGATATAATTCCTCATTTTCATTCTTCTGTTATTGTACGTCAAAATTAAGAAACATATACCTAACAAAAATCCAATCATTGTCCCTCGACTTCCATATATAAGTATCCCAAAAAGTCCTACCAAAATTGGAATAATAACCCATCTTATTTTCTCTTTCAATAGATATATAGATATAAAACAAAGTGCCATAAGTACGCCATATCCCCATGACATATTGCTGGTTGTATGACGCACAACACCAAACTGAATATACGTCCAATAACCATTACGAATAACTTCAAGAGCTCTCCATGCGTAATAAACACTTAATACAATACCTGTCTTTTTTAATACTCCAAGAATTTCTTGGATATTATTTTGTAGACGTATAACAGCATAAGAATAAATCCCTCCCCATGTTATAACACTTAAAACCCCATATGTTCTTGTAATCCATACACTCATGGTCGCATTTCCCCAAAATTTAAAGAAAAACAACCCCAAAATAATAAGATAAAAAACAAAGATATCAATATATTGCCCCCAATATCTAGACTGCTTTAATAGCACTAATACAATTAGAAGCCACAGAATTGCTGGACCTAAAATCCCCCCTCCTGGCAAATGAGTAAACAAATGCTCTCGCCAAATAGACATAGTAAAATAATAAAACAACATTATCTTTTCTAATTTCGGGATCTTTAAACTAAATCGGAAACGCATACTATCTACTCTTATCCTCCAAATCTATTGACGTGTTTCTCTATCAACGCCATTATCTTTTTCCTGTTTTTTTGATAATCCTCCCTAAAAAGCACTGAGAAAACATATTCATATTCTATACCTTCATGATATCCACGACTGTACTCCTGAGCACCTATCTGAATTTGAATCCCACGCACAGACTGATTGTCAGCAGCGGCATCCATATATATTTTATCAACTTTAAGGATATCAAATGCAAAGTCAAGCCCGAGAAGTAATGCTTCCATATTTTGAAATGCATCACCGTATCCAATCGTACGTCCACTCTCTGCGGAGTTTTCCTCTACATCATAAATGCCGCGCATCCCTATAATATTATCATAATAATCTAATACAACAAACAAATAATCTCCTGCCTTTTTCTGCTGTTGCATAATATAACGTTTCTGATCTTCAACCGTTCCATTAACTTGATGCATATATTTAACTTTTTCCTTGTCCATGCGCATTTTGTATGTAATCTCCGCATCCTCTGGCATTATAGATCGCAGCCTAACAGTCAAGCCTTTTATTTCCTCCGGATAAACCACTGATATACTCTCCTATCTATTTATTTCTTCTTAGTTTTCCTATAGCAGACATAATCATATCTTTATATAATACGATATACAACCACTCTACTATTATTCCTAAAATAAGCGAACTCAAAATACTCTCATGTGCAAAAAGTCTCCATACGCTAAAGAATATTACAAAAGTTAAAGTATTTGCATATACCTTGGAATTAATATTGATTAATTTCATATTTTTCAAGATTATGATACATAATAAAATAGAAACAATATATCCCACTAATGTCGCTATGGAGGCACCTTCTATTCCTACAATTGGTATCAATATCCAGTTTAATATTACATTCAATAGGGCTCCCGCAGAAAGAGAGAGTAAATTTAAGTACGTCTTCTTTAGAATTGTGAATTGGTTTGCCAAAACTTGATATAACATCAAAAGCAAGGGGGAAAGGAACAAATATGGTGCCACTATATAACCTTCATAATATTCTTTAGTAAACAAAATCTGAAATCCTAATTTTGAAACAGATGTAAGTGCTACTGTTGCAGCAAAGGAAATGACACCTAAATATTCAAATATATTAGACTTCAGTTGAATCTGATCATCATCATTCATTGTGGAATATGCAAAATAGAGCCATCCTCCTGCAAATGCTGTATAAATCAAATTGCTAATATGTCCTATCCTTGAAGCCACTGAATATATCCCAGTTGCAGATGTATTCAAAATATAGGATATCATTACTTTATCAGCTGAATTATAGACCCAATAAACTAGAAAATTAGGCATTAAGGGAAGCCCTATTTTTAATAGTTCTATCAATTTTTGTTTGTCAAAAAAGGAGACTTTAAAAAATCGGCCATTCATGATGCCGAATGAAACCTCCAGTGTACTACCAGAAATAGCAGTCGCAATTGGCATTGCTAAAATATAATATCCATTAAGAATCAATGGTATCGCAATTGAATAAGATATCAAAGGAGATATTGTATTAGTAACCAAAAATATTTTCCTTTTATTTTGAATCCTTGTTGGTGCAGAAACAATCTGATTCGTTGAATTTACAAGAAACCCTATGGCAGTAATATCAACAAGATATACATATTGCGTATTTCCAAAATACCAATCAGCAATTGTCTCCCGCAAACAAAAACACAGCAAGGTTAGCACTAATGTTGTCGCAATAACGAAAGCCATAGCCGTAGAACACACTTTTCTCTGAGTGTCAAAATTATCATCATCAAAGAAAAGCCGAAACATAGCATCATACATACCACAAACTGATAATGCGGAGGCAAACTGAATGAAAGTCGTAGAGAGATCGTTTAGACCTATATATTCTGAACTCGGATAAAGTCGGGTTATAACTGGTAGCATGAGAAAAGGGATTAGTCTACTAAGCATTCCACCAAATCCATATATAACAATATTTTCGATAAAAAGCTTTGTTCTACTTCTAAGCATTATAATCTCCTTACTTCTCTACTCTGCCACAAATTTCCTTAACAAACATATCATAATCTCGAATATATTCTTCAGGATCATAATGTTCACTAGCAAGAACAAGAAGTACAGAATCTTCAGAAAAATCATACATATCCTTCCACACCATCGTCGGAAGATACACCCCTGTATGTGGTCTATTTAAACAATAAATTGCTTCATTACCTTCCCCGTCTTTTACTTTTATTTTGCTTTTACCCGCAACATTAATAAGGACAAATTCTGTCTTTCGATTTGCATGTTGACCACGTACCACATCTTTATCCGAACCATATATGTAAAAAGCCCTTTTAATCTCAAAAGGGATATCTTGTCCACCTTCCACAATCACAAGATGCCCTCTCTCATCTCCGTGTTGGGGAAATTCCAGCATCTGCACTTTATTCATATTATGCATCTTTCACACCACCTATCAAATCTTAAAATGATTAATTGCATCAATAACTACCGTTTGCTCTGATTGCTTCATTCCATTATACATAGGTAAACTAAGAACCTCATCTGCATATTGTTCAGCAACAGGAAAATCACCTTTTTTATAACCTAGATATTTATATGCTTCACTTAAATGTGGAGGGATTGGGTAATGAATAATGGTTCCTATTTCTAGCTCGCTTAAATATTCCATTAGCCTATCACGATATTTAGGTACGTGAATAACATACTGATGCCATGTCGAATCTGCGCCTGGTCTTAACTTCGGCAGACAAACATAGGGATTCTTAATCTCTCTGCTATATCGTTCTGCAATTCGACACCTCTCTTCATTAAATTCATCCAAATGGGTCAACTTAATTCTCAACAATCCTGCCTGTAGTTCATCCAAACGGCTATTGACTCCAATTACTTCATTCTGGTACCGGATACGACTGCCATAATTTCTAAAGACACGGAATTTATCTGCTATGGTTTCATTATCCGTAACTATACAGCCTGCATCGCCAAATGCTCCGCAGCCTTTACTGGGATAAAAACTAAAACAACCTATATCACCAAACGTTCCTACTCTTCTGCCATTCCAATGGTTCCCATGGCTTTGCGCGCAGTCTTCTACAACAAACAATTTATGTTTATGCGCAATATCCATAATGCGCCCCATATCACAAGAAGTCCCATAAAGATGAACAGCCAAGATTGCTTTCGTTTTATCTGTGATTGCAGCCTCTATTTGTTCAGCATTAATGTTGTCGTACTGATCAGGCTCCACAAAGACTGGAGTAGCACCGTTTATGGTAATACCCATTACACATGCAATATATGCATTTGCGCATACAATTACTTCGTCACCTTCATGCACACCTAGGATGCGAAAACTAATCCATAAAGAATCTAAACCGCTCGCCAGTCCAACACAATACTTCGCCCCGATATAACCCGCCCATTCTTCTTCAAAAGCTTTTACTTCTGATCCAAGAATATACCACCCGGATCTCAAAATCTCCAAAGCTTTTTTTTCATACTCTTCCGAATGCAATTCATACTGTCGCTTTAAATTATTAGGTAAAATCATAATAATCTCCATTCCTCCGCCTTTCACTTGGCGGCACAAATAGTAATGAAGGTGATGCACACCTTCAAGTTTTCGTGTTACAATAGACTTAATTATAAAGGTATCCCGGCATCAGTATCAGATGCACCCATCTGTTGCTTATTGATGTGCAGGTGCGCTTCTCTACTCAGGTGGGATTATCTTTTAATCGGTTCACTATGTAAGCCTGTTTTTTGTATCTATTCCACGCTTTTGCCTCAACTTACTTTCTTTCACACTATACATCTCCCCCATTATTAATGAACTATATTTAGCTGGGCCAAGAATAAAAGCAGAATCAATTTAACTTCAAATATCGTTTCAAAAAATATAGAGGAAATTAGAAAAATAACGACATATGCCTTTTCTTTGCTATCGCATTTGCAAGGACATCTTCTCTAATACTAAACGGTACTCACGACCCATTTCACATGTATCAATATCCACATATTCCAGTTTATACATTGTTCTATGTGTATTTATCATTAAGCGCAAAGACATTCTGAAACTCTGATTCATTTATTACCCCAAGTGAATCAAACTCTGTCGCTATTTTCTTTTGATTCAAAAGCAATCCACCAAATG